>Ga0075426_10000985_pt1 | contig 20034 bp, 17 predicted proteins | sample SoiMethybrSBSTD5_FD_75304 | JGI IMG/M metagenome (GOLD analysis project Ga0075426, IMG submission 75304) | Bulk soil microbial communities from a Populus tree surrounding site in Tennessee, USA - Soil MetaG P. TD hybrid SBSTD5 | ecosystem: Environmental > Terrestrial > Soil > Tree plantation...
TTGGTGATCGGGAGCCCCTTCGATTGGGCCCGGCGGAAGAGGATGCTGAACTCCAGGAGCGACGCCGCGAGGATGGCGGGGAGCTCGGCGGCCACGAACCCCACAAAGAGCACCGGGGAGAAGATGCGGAGCAGCGTGAGCACGACGACGAGCACGGAGGCGAGGACGTAGACCAGCGCGACGAGGGTGACCTTGCCGAGCAGGACCGACCGGCCCGGCAATGGAAGGCTCCGCGTGTACGAGTAGCCCATCACCTCGATGGCGAAGAACGCCGGGCCAAAGAAGGTTGCGAGGAGCGCGGCCGACGCGACGGCCCCGGAGGCGAGGGAGAAGACGTCCGCCGTCGACGGCGTCGCGACGTACGTCCAGATGCCGAGCGCCGCGGCGTCGAGGAGGGGGAGCAGGATGAGGAAGGCGAACCCCGGCGTGCGCGACGCGGTGCGAAGGTCCTTGCGCAGCACCCCGACGGCGATCGAGGTCACCCGGAACCGACCGATCCCGCCGAGCCCGACGCGCGCGGCCATCGGCGTGTCGCTGGCGAGGCGCAGGGGCGCGCCGACGAGCCAGTAGGCGGTGCCGGCGAGCAGGAGCCCGTAGACGACCACGCCCGCCACGACGACCGGGGCGTCGAGGCCGTGCACCCCGGCCGTCGGGAGACCCGCGCTGTACGCGGGGAGCATCGTGAGGGGGAACGGGAAGGCGAGGAAGACGAGGTCGAGCACGGAGGTCGGCCCGACGAGCGCGAGGCCGGCGATGTAGCGGAGGAACGCGGGCGCGACGACGATGAACCCGTACATGGCGAACGCCGGTATCGCCCAGAGGACGAGGTACGCCCATCGGACCGCCGAGCGAAGCCTCCCACCTTGAGCGCCCTGGACCCGGCGGACGAAGAAACGACCGCTCACGAGGGCGAGGGCGATCGCGAAGACGATCGCGGCGAGCACGGCCGGGATCAGCAGCAGCCCGGCGACCACCGAGTGCAGGGCGATCCCCGCCGCGAGCGGCGTGAGCACGAGGCACGTGATAGCGGGGGCGTCGAAGAGGCGCAGGAGGAGGAGGAGCGCCGCCCGCCGCAGGGTCGGGGCGTTCACGGGGAGGCTGCGGAGGAGCGGTACGATCCCCGACGAGAGGAACGCGGGGAGGACCTGGAGGCCGGTCCACCAGAGGAGCGTGAGCTCGAGCACGACGAGCGCGCCGAGGACGGTTCCGACGTAGAGCCCCTGGGGCAACAGGACGACGAACAGCTGCTGGGCAATCGGGTTCAGGAAGAGGAGGCTCCCGAGCGAGAGGAATCCGAGCAGGAAGCTCACCATCAGCTTGCTCTGGCGCACTCGGGAGCGCGCGCGGGCCGCGAGCTGGTCCGACGGGAGGTCCGGCGGGAGGTTGCCCTGACGCACGGCGTAGATCGCCTGGAAGGCGAGCTCGGTGTACGCGGGGTCGGCGAGACGCCACGCCTCGCGCCACGACCCGTCAGCGGCTCGTGAGCGTTCGGACCGCATCGCGGACCCCCTCCTCCTCGTGGGTCAGCCGGAGGAAGATCGCCTCGAGCGTCGCGTCGCCCTCCTCGATCTGCTCGCGGAGGGCGGCGACGGAACCCTCCCCCTGGAGCGTCCCCTGGTCCAGGATGCCGACCCGGTGGCAGAGCTGCTCCGCGACCTCCATCGTGTGGGTCGAGAACAGCACGCCGCGGCGACCGTCCGAGATGTAGTGCGCCAGGAGCTCCTTGACGATCCGCACGGACCGCGGGTCGAGGTTGTTGAGCGGCTCGTCGAGGATCAGCAGGGGAGGCTGGTGAAGGAGCGCGGCGACGACGATCACCTTCTGTCGGGTGCCGTTCGACAGCGTGGCGAGCGGGTGGTCGAGCTCGTCGACGATCTGGAACGCGCGGGCGTAGTCGGCCGTCCGTTCGGAGACCGTCGCGGCGGGCAACCGCCGGACGCTCGCAATGTACTCCAGGAACTCGCGCGGCGTGAGCGCGTCGAACAAGAGCGTCGACTCCGGTACGTAGCCCATCAGCTCCTTAGCGCGGAGGCCGCCCTCGCGACCGTCGTGCCCGAAGACGCGGACCCGCCCCTCGGAGGGCGTGACGAGACCGACGATGCTCCGGATCGTGCTCGACTTCCCCGCCCCGTTCGACCCCAAGAGGCCGTACACCTCGCCCGGACGAACCGTGAACGTGAGCGCGCGGACCGCGACCTTCGTGCCGTATCGGACCGTCAACCCCTCGACGGAGAGGGGCGGGGACCCTAGGCCGGCGATGGGTCCGGCCGCTCCCATACGGCGTAGGAGCGCGGGCGTTGTATAAATCGGGTCGACTCCATGGCTCGTGACGATGGACGCCGCGACGATCACGAGCGTCGCGTTCGCGGGGATCGCGGTGTTCGGTGCGGTGCTCACCGCCCTCGCCGTTCAAGCGGTCCGACGCGTCCCGTCCCCTCGGATGGCCCTCGTCGCCATCGGGTTCCTGCTGATCACGCTCCAGGGGGTCGCGGTCGGTCTGGGCCTCTTCACCGTCGGGTGGAACCCCTCGGACCTCCTCCTCGTCTCCGCCCTGTTCGAGGCCGCCCTGCTCGTCGTCCTTTTCATCGCGACCCTAGTACGGTAGGAGGCCGAACGGTCGGATGTCGGAGATCGCGCGCGCCGGTACGTGGGCCGAGGCCCTGCTCACGTTCGTTCAGCACTACCCGGGGGTGCACCTCCGCGAGATCCGCCGTCGCCTGCGGATCCCGATCGGCACCCTCGACTACCACCTCTACCGGCTCGGCCGGCAGGGGCTCGTCGCGATCCGGTTCCAGGGGGGCTACAAGTGCTGCTATCCCTCGGTGTCCGAGATCGCCCGGGGTCCGATCCCCGAGGGCCAGAAGGTCCTCCTCGCGTTCCTCCGCCAGCCGCTACCGCGGGCGCTCCTCCTCCACCTGTACATCGAAGGCCAGTCGACGCCGTCGCAGCTCGGTGCGGCGCTCGACACGACGGGGCCCAACCTCTCCTACTACCTCAAGCGGCTCGAGGCCGCGGGCCTGCTCGTCCGCGACGGGCAAGGCGCGGCCCGTCAGGTCCGGCTCCTCGACGCGAAGCAGGTCCACCAGGTGCTCCTCGACTACCCGCCGCTCGCTGAGACGACGGTCGACCGGTTCCTCCGGTTCTGGACGGAGCTCCACCCATGAGCCCGTTCAACGCCTGTTCGGGAACGGATATACCCCTACGGCAGGGCTCGTTCGTCTGACGGAGGGAGCCGATGACTCGTCAGCACGCGCGGGGCGGTCGTGACCACGCTCGAGGATGGGCGGCGGCGATCGCCGTCGCCGCGATCGCGGCCCTCGTCGCGGGCGGCGGGCCGACCGCCGTCGCCGCGCCGGCGACCGAGATCTCGCCCCCGATCCCCGCGTGGGCGACGTACGATACCGGCCGCGTGAGCGTCGTCTTCCCCGCGGCCGTCCCGCAGGTCGTATTGTACCAGGACGCGAACGCGTCGGTGAACGCGGTCCTCCAGGTCGACGGGATCTTCGAGCTCGCCCCCGGCAACCTGCCGCACCCGACGATCGTCGCCGCCGCGCTCCCGACGCAGGTCTCGGCGTTCAACGCGACGCCGCCCGCGAACCTGACGGGGGCGCCGTTCCTGTTCTCGGCCGCGCTCGAGGTTCGCACGACGAGCGTCGGGCTCTGGAGCACGTCGACCGGCGTGACCCCCGCCGGGGGCTGGGACGTCGGTCCGGCCACTCTCGACATCGCCTACCGGGCGACGTCGCCCGGATCGCCCGGCACCGGCGTCCTCGTCAACTGGTCGATCGTCGACTGGCCGTGGATGCAGCCCCACGACCTCCTCGCGATCGAGCTTCGCTTCGGCGCGTCCGAGAGCGCGACGTTTACGGCGTGCACGACCTCGAGCGCGCTCACCCCGGACGCGGAGCACTGCGTCGGCGCTCCGTTCCCGGACCAGGCGATCGTGTGGGACTCGACCCTGAGCGGCATCGAGACCGAAGGGGCCGACGGGCCGCAGGCGTCGATCGCCTGGTCACCGACGGCCCTCGCGGCGAACGGCTCCGAGACCGGCTACGCGGTAGGGGCGTTCGCGACCGGCAACGGCACCGCGGAGGTCGTGCTCGGCGCGGCGGCGGGCGCGACGTCGAGCGTGTCGGGCTCGGTCGTCTTCTCCTTGGTGGCGCCCCTGCCCCCGCTCGCCCCGGTCGTGCTCCGCGGGGCGGCCCTGCCGTTCATCGCGACCCTGCTGATCGCGGGCGGCGCCTCCATCGGCGGCGTGCTCTGGTACCGCCAGCGCGAACGCCGGCTTCGGTCCGAGCTGTAGGCCGCTACGCGGCCCGCGACCCCGGCCGCTCCCGCGTCGGCGGGAAGAGGATGACGTCCTTGATCGACGGGATCCCGGCGAGGGCCATCACCATCCGGTCCACGCCGATGCCGAGGCCCGTGGCGGGCGGCATTCCGAACCGCAGCGCCTCGACGAAGTCGGCGTCGTAGGCGACGGTCTCCTCGCCGCGCTGCGAGAGCTGCTCGCGGAACCGCCGCTCCTGCTCGTCGGGATCGTTCAGCTCGGAGTAGGCGTTCCCGAGCTCGAACCCCCGCGAGAACAGCTCGAACCGCTCGACGAGCCCCTCGCGCGAGCGGTGCCGTTTGGCGAGCGGCGTGGTCGCCGCCGGGAAGTCGAAGACGAACGTCGGGCGGTCGAGGTGGGGCTCCACGTAGTGGCCGAACAGCTTGTCGAGGAACGTCCCGGCCGTCGAGTCGTCCGGGACCGTCGCGCCGATCGATCGCGCGAGGTCGCGCAGCTGCTCGCGGGACTTCCCGAGCAGGTCGACGATCCCGCTCCGCCGTTCGAGCTCGGCGACGTAGTCGACGCGGGCGAACGGAGGGCGGAACCGCTCGGGGGCCCCTCGGGCCGCTTCGGAGTCGGGGAGCAGCTCGGCGACGCGCGCCGCCAGGTGAGCGTAGAGCCGCTCCACGAGGCGCGCCATCGCCTCGTAGTCCTCGTACGCCCAGTAGAGCTCGAGCATCGTGAACTCGGGCGAGTGGGTCGCGTCGAGGTCCTCGTTGCGGAAGATCCGGCCGACCTCGTACACCTGCTCGAGACCTCCGACGAGCAGGCGCTTGAGCGGCAGCTCAAGGGAGATCCGCAACTGGACCTCCGCGTCGAGGTAGTTCGACCGCGTGAGGAACGGTTGCGCGGCGGCGCCGCTGGCCACGGAGGCCAGGACGGGGGTCTCGACCTCGAGGAACCCCTCGCGGTCGAGGAACCCGCGCACCTCCCGGGTCAGCAGCGCGCGGGCGCGGAACCGGTCCCGTGTTTCGGCCGAGCTCAACAGGTCGACGTAGCGTCGACGCAGGCGCTCTTCCGGGTCCTTGAGACCGTGGAACTTCTCCGGCGGAGGCGCGATCGCCTTCGCGAGCATCGTGAGGCTTCGGACCGCCAGCGACGGCTCGCCGCGGCGCGTGAGCAGCGGGGCCCCCTCGGCGCCGACGATGTCGCCGGGGTCGAGGTCGGAGAGCCACTGGCGATACGGGGCCTCGCCGAGCTCGTCGACGCGGAGGAGCAGCTGCAGGGACCCCGCGCCGTCCACGAGGTCGACGAACGAGCTCTTGCCGTGGGATCGGACCGGGCCGATCCGACCGGCGACGCGCAGCGCTCGGTCGGCGAGGGCGTCGCCGGGTTTCAGGTCCCGGCAGGCCGCGACGACCGCTGACGACGGGACGCGGTCGCCGTAGCGGTAGGGGTACGCCTCCACGCCGCGGCTCCGCAGCGCCTCGAGCTTGGCCCGACGTTCACGGCGCAGAGGGGAGTCGTCGTCGGCCATGAACTCGGACGGTGAGGGCCGGTCGGGGCCGAAAAGGTTTCTCCGGGCCCGCCGCCGCTCGACCTAGTGCGCGAGGCCGTCGAGCGACAGCCGCTCGACGCCGCCGGGGCGGAGTAGGAGGAGCTGCTCGGCCTCGGGGGGCGCGTCGGGCGTCTCGTGGGCCACCTCGTGGAGCAGGAGGAACGTGCCGAAAAAGAACTCGGCCGTCGCGTCGCCGCCGCCGATCCCGTAGCTCACGTAGTCCGAGAAGTAGACGTGGACCTGGCCGGAGCGGTGCCGGCGGAGCGCGTCGAGGAACAACGTGAACGAGTCGGCGCCCTTCCGCTGGATCTCCTCGACGACGTCGCGGAGGAGCGGCCGCTGGGAGAGACCGCCCAACCCGTCGTACGCGAGGTAGATCGCCGGGCGCGGGTCGAGGGCCACGACGTCGAGGCGGACGACGCCATCGACCTGCTTCGTGCGCATCGGGGCGCGCCTACCCGCCCCTCGTTAAGAAGCCTTCGCTCGGGAGCGGCACGAGTAACGGCCGGTGCGCGGCGGAAAGGGTTCGGCCCGGTCGACCGAAGTGGTCTAGTGGTCGTGGCCGCCCGCGCCGCCGGGGGGCGGCGGGGAGCTCTTCTTGGATGCGATGATGTCGTCGATCCGAAGGATCATCGTCGCGACCTCGACCGCCGAGGAGAGCGCCTGCTTCTTGACCCGGGCGGGCTCGATGACGCGCATTGCCCACATGTCGGCCGCCTTGCCGTCCTTGAGGTTGACGCCGACGAGCTTGCTCGCGCTGGTGCCCTCGTGGGCCCCGCGCAGCTCGATGAGCGTGTTGATTGAGTCGTAGCCGCCGTTCTCGGCGAGGGCCCACGGGACCACTTCGAGCGCCTGGGCGAACGCCTCGACGGCGAGCTGCTCGCGGCCCCCGACCGTGGGGGCGAACCGGCGCAGCTTCACGGCGAGGTCGATCTCGGTGGCGCCGCCGCCGGGGCAGACGACCCCGTCCTCGATGACGCTCGAAACGACCTTGAGCGCGTCCTGGAGGGACCGTTCGGCCTCCTGCGTCACGTGCTCGGTCCCGCCGCGGATGAGGATCGACACCGACCGCGGGTTCTTGCATCCGGTGATGAACGTCATGTCGTCCTCGCCGACCTTCTTCTCCTCGACGGATTCGGCCCAGCCGAGGTCGGCCTGAGTGAGGTCCTTGATGCCGGTGACGACCTTCGCGCCGGTCGCGCGCGCCAGCTTCTGGAGGTCGCTCTCCTTGACCTGCTTCACCGCGAAGATGCCCTCCTTCGCGAGGTAGTGGAGGACGACGTCGTCGATCCCCTTCTGGCAGACGACGACGTTCGCGCCCGACGCCTTGACGGCCTCGACCATGCGCTTGAACGTGTGCTCCTCCTCGTCGAGGAAGTTCTGGATCTGGCTCGGGTTCTTGATCGCGATCTTGCTCTCGATCTCGGTCTTCTTGATCTCGAGCGCCGAGTTGAGGAGCGCGATCTTGGCCCCCTTGACGTGCTTCGGCATCCTCGGGTGACCGCGTTCTTTGTCGATGATGATCCCGTCGATCAACTTCGAGTCGGTGAGCGTCCCGCCGTGGCGCTTCTCGACCTTCACCTGGTCGACGTCGGCGATCGTCCGGTCGCCGCGGGTCTCGACGACCTTCTTCACGGCGTCAACGGCGATCCGCGCGAGCTCATCGCGCGCGCCGAAGACCCCTTTCGAGCCCATGGCGGTCTTGGCACAGTCGAGGAGGACGGCGTCGTCCGCCGCCTTCACGGGGATCCCGATCTCCTGGTCGATGAGGCGCTGCGCCTCCTGGACGGCGATCTGGAAGCCGCGCGTGATGACGGTCGGGTGAACGTTCTGCTCGATGAGGGACTCGGAGCGCTTGAGGAGCTCGCCGGCCAGCACGACGGCCGTCGTCGTTCCATCGCCGCACTGCTGGTCCTGGGTCTTCGCGACCTCGACCAACATCTTCGCGGCCGGGTGCTCGACGTCGACCTCCTTGAGGATGGTGACGCCGTCGTTCGTGATCGTGATGTCGCCCATCGAATCGACGAGCATCTTGTCCATGCCGCGCGGCCCGAGGGTGGACCGGACGGCGTCGGCGATCGCGCGCGCGGCGGCGATGTTCGAGCCGGTGGCGCTCTTGCCGCGGTCGCGCTCGGTGCCCTCTCGCAGTACGAGGATCGGTGTGCCCTGTAGCATCTGTTACACCATCGGAGCCGAGCGAGCGCTTCTATATAATGCCACGCAATTGCCGAGCGTTCGCCGTCGGCACGACCCACCCGTGACCCAAGGCGGTCGGCTGTGGACGGATCCGGGTGCTCCCGGCGACGCTCGAAGGTCCCGGGATATCGCCGCCGCTGGTCAGGCCGGGGGCTCTTCGGCCACGAGCGATTGGTGGGCGCTCGTGCCGGCGGTCGCTCCGTCGGAGACGGCGAAAGGTATGCTGTGGGTCGGCCGGGCCATGTCGCCCGCTGCGTAGACCCCGGGCACGGAGGTCAATTTCCCCTCGTCGGTCTTCACGAGCGGTCCCCGAGGGCCCTCCACGATCTCGCACCCCATCTCGCGGGCCAACGACGCCCCCTGCCGGTAGAGAGTGGCGACAAAGAGGGCCCGGGCCGGGACCGACCCACCGCCCCTGAGTCGTATCCGGTCGAGACCGCCCTCCGGGCTCCCCTCCAGGGCAGCGACCGCGCCGTCCTCCACACGGATCCCCCTCCTCGCCAGGCGTGATCGTTCGGCCTCGTCGACCTCGATGACCTGGTTCGTGAACAGGGTGGTCGCACCCCAATCCGCGACGATCGTGGCGAAATGGACGGAGAGGGGTCCGGTCGCAAGGACGCCGAGCGGGCCCGACCCAAACTCGTACCCGTCGCAGTAGGGACAGTGGAATACAGACTTTCCCCACCTTTCGGGGAGGCCGGGAACGTTGGGCGGTTGGTCCACAAGGCCCGTGGCCAGGATGAGCCGGCGCGACACAAACCGCTCTCCCGCGGTCGTATGCACCTCGAAGGAGAGCGATCGGTCGTCTGCGACGACCCGCTGCACTTCCCCGCCGATTTGGGTCACAGTCGGATATCGGGCGAGCTGCGCGCGGGCGGCTCCGAGGAGCTCTGAGCCGGGTCGGCCATCGAGGGCGAGCACCCCGTGGGAGTGGGCCGAGAATCGGTTGCGAGGTAGCCCACTATCGATCACGAGGACCCTTCTTCGGGCCCGAGCTAGGTAGATCGCCGCCGAGAGGCCGGCGAAGCTTCCGCCTACGACGATGACGTCGGCCCCGCTCATCGGCGATGCTCGAACCCGACCGGCCAGATAACCGCCAGCGGGGCCTGGCCTACGAGAGGAGGTAGCCGCCGTCGGCGACGACCATCGATCCCGTGACGTACGATGACGCGGGGGCCGACAGGAAGAGCACGACCCGGGCGATCTCGTCCGGGGTGCCCATCCGGTGCTGGGGGATCCCGCTCAGGAACCGCTCTAGGAGCTCGGGGGGCATCGGGCCGGAGGTGCCTAGCGCCGATCGGGCGCCCGGAGTATCGATCGCTCCCGGAGCCACGGCGTTGACCCGGATCCCCACGGGCGCCAGCTCAAGGGCGAGCGAGCGGGTGAGCATGGCGAGCGCCGCCTTCGAGGCGTCGTAGTGCGCTAGGTTCCCGGTCGGCCGGATCGCGTCGATCGATGCGATGTTGACGATCGCACCGCCACCGGCCCTCTGCATCGGTTCGACCGCAGCCTGCGCGAGGAAGAACGCCCCTCGCAGGTTCGTCGCAAAGACGCGGTCCCACAGCGCAGGCGTCGTCCCCGCCGCCGGCGAGAACGGGAAGATGCCGGCGTTGTTCACGAGGACGTCGAGCCGTCCCCATTCGCGGACGACCGATCGGACCGTCGCGGCGTCCTGGACCGGGTCCGATACGTCGAGCGGATAGAGCCGTGCGGTCCCGCCCGCGCGGACCACGCTCTCGACGACGGTCTGACCAGCGGCGACATCGACATCGGCGACCGCCACTCGAGCTCCCGCTTCCGCGAACCGGCGAGCCACGGCCTCGCCGATGCCCTTCCCGGCCCCCGTCACGAGCGCCGTCGCACCCGCCAGGCTCAGCAGCTCCCCGGCGGGCGGGGTCGACACGGCGGGCGAGGCGCTCACGGGGCGGCCCGGGGTGCGACCAGTGCGGGACCGAACTCGGCGACGCGGCGCCACCCGCTCCAACGACGCTCGATGAGGGCGTCGAGGCTCCATCGGCTCGGCCCGTAGGCGACGTTGATCAGGATGAGCATGAGGAACGCCATCGCGTAGACCACGCCGCCTCCGATATCCGTCGAGCCGGAGCCGTACGGGCCGCCGAACCCCTCGGGGACGGCCCAGATGAACATGCTGAGGATCGCGCCTCCGAGATAGGCGACCTTGCGCATGAACCCGAAGACGAGGGCGAGCCCTACGGCGAGCTCGAGCACGCCGGTCAGGTAGACCCATAGGGCCGGGTTCGCGGCCGATTGGGTCGTCCAGAAATCGAACCACCCCTGGAGCCACGCCGGCTGCCCGGCCGCCGCGTCCGCGACCATTCCCGGGAAGTCGTCGACGAGCCCCGGGGCGAACTTGAACGCGCCCGCGATCAGCCAGATCACGCCGAAGACGACGCGGAACGCGGTCTTCAGCGTCTGGGCGTTTCGGTACCACCACGACCCGGTCCGGGCTTCGTTCATGCTGTCCTTCACGGCCGACCCTCTTGGATCGGCCAGAGGCGAGATTCACCTCCGCCTTCAAGAAGGCGAGGGAGTTTTCTGGCGATTGCTCCCAGTACGTGGAACGGGGCGCCGCGGCCGAACCGACGACGGCGGGCGCTCTCCAACGCCGCCCTCGCCGCCCGTGCACGGTTCGGGTCGCATAATCAAACCAACCGTACTCTCTTAGAGGGGGTCGCGACTCCTCCTCGACCATGCTTCGGGGCGGCGACCCGCCGACGCCCGAGGAATCCGGCTCCGCCGCCCCGTCGCCGACCGTCGCCCGGTCGGGGTCGACGTCCGACCGTCGCGTGCTCTCGGCCCTCGGCGACGCTGCGGCGCTCGAGATCCTCGTAGCCCTCAGCGCCGGCGAACGTGACGTGCACTCGTTGGTCCTCCAGACGGGGTTGCCCCAGAGCTCGGTCTACCGCAAGCTCCGCGAGCTCGCCGACGGGGACGTCGTCTCGATCGGGCGGTTTGCCTTCACCCCCGAGGGCCGCAAGGTCGAGCTGTTCCGCAGCCGCGTCCGCGAGGTGCGGATCGGGTTCGCCGCGGGCCGGCTCCGGGTCGCGGTCCTGCGTCCGGAGGACGGACCGGACCGGATCCAGCAGATGTGGGACGACGTTCGGAGGTACGGGCGGTGATCGACGCCCTCTGGGTCCTCCGCGGGATCGAGGGGCTCGTCCTCGTCGTCGGGGCGCTGATCGCGGTCTCCAGCCTCCGGGCCTACCGGAGGACCGGGGCGACGCCGCTCGCGCTCCTCGGGGCCGGTTTCGTCCTCGTGACGGTCGCGGCCGCGCTCGCCGGCGTCCTCTTCGAGCTGGTGACCCACGATCTCCTGACGGCGTGGACGGTCAGTACCGCCTTCGACGCCGTCGGCTTCGCCCTCATCCTCTACTCGATCCTCCGCCCAAGCGACCCGGCGGGGAACGCGGCCCCTCCGGTTCCGGCGTCGCCGGTGCCGCCGACCGAGACGCCTCCGCCGTAGCTCCGACGGGCCCGCCTACCCGACGGTGATGGCCCCGGTCATGTACCCGGGCGTCGACATCGACTCCGGGTCGCACGGCGCGACGCACATCCACGTGAGGGTTCCGGCCGCATCGAAGACCACCGTGAAGGTGACCGTCACCGGGTCCGAAATCGAGGAGGAGGGAGGGACCACGACGTTGAGCATCGGTTCCCCGGCGCTCCCGGACCCCATCGCCATCACCGTGAAGGTATGGGAGATCCCGGTGCTGGGGAGCTCGGAGACGACGCGGGCGACCCCGTCGGTCGTGATCGTCTCACGCCCGTCGTGCGTGCCCTGGACCGCCGTGAACATGGACGGCACGACGTTCGCGCCGTCGTCGTAGTTGATGATCGTGACCGTGACCAGCGTCGACGCGGGTACCTGGAAGTTGGCCGGGAAGACCTGATCGAGCCCGGAGTCCGGGTTCCACGCGATCACGAGGCTGACCGACGCGGCACCAACCGCGCCCGATCCGCCCGAGGGTGCGGCCGATGCGGTGTGGGTACCGAACCCGCCGAGCCCGAGCCCCGCTCCGAATCCCACGAGCACTGCCAACGCGATCCCTACCGCCGTGTATGTGAACCATCGGTTGTCGTTCATCGACTTCGGCCTCGAGAGGGCCAACGCGACTTCGGGTAAGGTGGGTAGGGAGTTTGCCGGGGCCGGTTCTCACCCTCGAGAACCGCGTGGGGGGGTACGTGGGTCCAGGGCCACGGAGCCGTCCCGGCCCCCACCGGGACGCCGCAGGATCGAGGGTTCGCTCGGTTCCGCGACGTACGACCGAACGTCCCGTCGCCCCTCGAGAGGGCACACCCACCGGCTCCCCCTCGACCTCGCCCCTCGGCCGAGTCGTTCGGGGCGGTCGGCTGCGCCGGAACCGCGCGCGCTCTTATACCGAGGCCCGATGGACGCGCTCGACGTTCGGGGCGTCGGGGGCGGGCCTCCCAACGAGCGGAGGGATCGGGTGAGGCGCGGTGCGGCGTGGACCTCGGCGGCGATCCTAGTCCTGACGATCGGGTTCGCGAGCCCGGTGGTCTACTCTCCGCTGGGGGGCCATGCCGCCGCGGGCACGACGGCGGGAAACCCACCGGGGACCGGCCTGCCGGGCCACCTGCCGAACAACCACATCGAGCACGTGGTCACCATCATGCTCGAGAACCACGGCTACGACTCCTACTTCGGTACGTACTGCCAGGTCCTCGGGCCGTACTGCTCGTCGACCGGCAACGGGATCCCGGCCAACACCTGCGTGCCGTACTATCCGTCGAACCTCTCGTACGGGTGCATCGTTCCGTTCAACCTCACCCCCGCGCAGTTCACGATCCCGGATATGGCCCACGACTGGTACAGCGGTGGGGTCGCGCTCGACCACGGCGCGATGGACCGGTTCTACGAGGCGGAGGGGACGACACTCGCCTACGGCCACTACAACGCGACGACGATCCCGGTCTACTGGGACATGGCCGAGGAGTACGCCTCGAGCGACAACTTCTGGGGGGCGAACCTCTCGTGGTCGCTCCCGAACCACTGGTACCTCATCGCCGCCACGACCCCGCCGTCGGCGTACGACCACTACGTCGGGTTCAGCGGGATCGAGCCGCCGTACCTCGACGAGTCGAACGCGACGTCCACGATCCAGGACCTGCTCAACGGGACGGCCGTGACGTGGAAGTACTACGACACCGTCCTGCAGCCGTACGACCAAGCCGTCCAGGGGGTCGGGACGTGGGGCACCGCGTACGACCTGTGGAACCCGATGGCCGGCCGCCACGAGTCGTACACGGCCCCGTACGTCGGGCACTTCGTCCCGCGCCCGAACTTCGTCCAGGACGTGAAGGGTGGGCGGCTCCCGAACGTCTCCTGGGTCATGCCGGATTTCGGGTACTCGGACCACCCAGGGTCGAACAACTCCGCCGGCGAGGAGTGGGTGGCCCAGCTCGTCAACACCGTCGAGAACTCGTCCTACTGGAACTCGACGGCGATCTTCGTCACGTGGGACGACTACGGGGGCTGGTACGACCACGTCGCTCCCCCGAGCGTTCTCGGGGACGGGTTCTCGTTCCGCGCCCCCGTCCTCGTGATCAGCCCCTACGCGAAGGAGAACTACATCAGCCACGTCCAGTTGAGCTTCATGTCGCTCCTGCGGTTCGTCGAGTGGGAGTTCGGCCTCGGCTGCCTGCGCCCGCTCGACTGCTTCGCACCGCTGCCGCTCGACTTCTTCGATTTCGGTCAACCCCCACGGGCGCCGATGCTGTTCCGCACGACGTGGGACACGGCGTCGTACCCGATCCCCAGGCAGAGCTCGCCCGGTTCGGACCTTCCGTGCGAGGGGTGTCTCGACGTGACCTGGACCAGCTGGGCCCCATCGAACGCCAGTCTCCTCGGCTCGCCCTACTACATCGACTACAGCTAGGCCGGTCGGGCCGGGGATGGAATGCTCGCGGTGGTTGTCCGGGGTAGCGGACTCATCCGCCGTCGGCGTACGGCCCGGCGAGCCGCGGCTCGGCGGGCCATCACGGTCCTCAGCCTCCTCGTCGCGCTGGGCCTCCTCGCGGTCCCGTCCTCGGTGCCCGCCGCCGGAGCGTCGGACCTCGTAGCGACGGGGGCGGGGTCGTCCGTCGTGCTCGCCACGCCCCCCACTGGGGCCGCGCGCGCCGGGGGCGAGCCGGGGTCCACCGGGACTTCGTCGCCTCAGCCCGGCCCGTCCTGGCTCCCGGTCCGACCCCACGAAGATCCAGTCGCGCGGGCCGATGGCCCCGCGCGCCTCACCTTGGAGCGCGCGTCCGGAACGCTCGCGGAGGGAGCCGGTCCGGCGCGTGGGACTCCCCTCGCGTGCACGACCACGGGCCCTTCCGCAGCCGAGTGCGGCCGGGCGGCCGGTCCGGCGACCTCGCTCGCGGAGGAGTGGCAGAACGCGAGCGTCTGGGACGGCCGGGCGGGACAGCCCGCGGCGGGATCTGCCGGGTCGATGGCGTACGACGCGTACGACGGGTACGTGGTCTACTTCGGCGGGGGCACCGACGCCGCGTGGCGGGCCGAGACCTGGAGGTTCTCCGGTGGCCTCTGGTACGACGCGACCTCCGACCTATCGACCTCGCCGCCCGCCGAGATCGGGTCGGCGATGGATTACGACGAACAGTACCAGGTGGTCCTCCTCTACGGAGGCTGCAGCCGCTCCGCCTGCCCGAACAACGACACCTGGTACTACACGGGAGGGACCGGCTGGACGAACCTTACCTCGAGCCTCTCGCCGTCGTCCCCACCGTTGGGGGGGGCGTCGATGGCGTTCGCTGCCGATGCGGCGGACGGCTACTCGGTACTGTTCGGCGGCTGTCGCGACGCGGTGTGCGCCGACCTCTCCGCGACCACGTACGGGTTCGATGGGTTCGGCTGGCTCGCGATCCCGGTGGTCGATTCACCTCCCGGGACCTGGGGCGCGTCCCTCGCCTACGACCCCGCGCTCGGGCAACTCGTGCTGTTCGGGGGTTGCGACGGGCGCACGTGCGCCCGCGACGCGACGTGGACCTACTACAACTTCGACTGGACCAATCGGACCGCGGCCGTGGCGGCGCTCGGGTCCACACCGCCGGGTCGTTCGCAGGCGGTCCTGACCTGGGACGAGCTCGACGCCACCCTCGTCCTGTTCGGCGGGGTCGATGACGCGTTGGTCCTCGGGGACACCTGGAGCCTCGACTGTCCGTCCAGCGGTTGCGTCTGGACGAACCGGACGCCGACCGGGGCGGTCGTTCCGACCCTCTTTGGAGCGGCGGCGCCGTCGGTGAGCAACGCCTCGATCGGAACGATGTTCTTCGGGGGCGAGTTCGGACGCACCCGCGCCTACTCGCCCGGAGGCGCGCACCTCTTCAGCAACGGGACGTACTTCTTCGACCCTCCGGTCGCGGTCACGGAGACGGTGCCCGCGGGCGCCGCGGCGCGGTCGGCCGTCGACGTCGTGGCCCATCCCTCGGGGGGGAGCGGGTCGTACCCTCGGTTCGCGGGGGCGTACGAGGCGACCTGGCGGTACAATACGAGCTACTACGTCGGCGTGAACGCGACGCTGAGCTTCCTCGAACCGGGGACCTACACGGTCCTGGTCACCGCGTACGACGCCTTCGGCGTCGCCGGCACCGACCAGTTCGCCTACACCGCGACGGGCCCGACGAGCTCGATCGCGGGCGGCTCTGCCACGCACGTCGGGGACCCGGTGATCTTCAGCGCGACGCCCGCGACCGGTGGCAATGCCCCGTACACCTACCTGTGGGGATTTGGCGATGGCGCGACCAACACGGGCCTCACCGTTTCCCACGCCTGGGGCGCGCCGGGGGACTACCCGGTACGGCTGTACCTGACGGACGCGCTGGGCGTGACCGCGACCGACTCCCGCACGGAGAGCGTCTACCCCGCCCCGTTTGTCGCGGTCAACGCGAGCCGCACCACGATCGACGCGGGTCAATCGGTCTCGTTCACCTCCCTCGTGCCCGCCTCCCCGCTGGCCCTCGCCTATGCGTGGGAGTTCGGCGATGGGGCTGCTCCGTCGACCGTCGCGTCCCCCGACCACGTGTTCGCGTCGTCCGGGGTCTTCGACGTGACCGTCAACGTCTCGGACCCCGCCGGCGGCTATGCGGAAGCCGAGGTCGCGATCACGGTGAACCCGGCGCTCGGCGGGTCCACGGCCCCGTCGGCCCCGATGGCGACCGCGGGCGTGGCGGAAGCGTTCTCCGCCTCAGGCACCGGTGGCACCCCGCCGTACTTTTTCGCCTGGGACTTCGGCGACGGGGCGACGGCCGTCGGACCCGCGACCTCGCACACGTACGGCTCGGCCGGTCGCTACTCCGTGACCGTCGCGATCAGCGACTCGGTGGGGGGCAACCTGAGCCTGACCTTCGCGGTCCAGGTGGCGGGGACGACCGGACGTCCCGACCTGATCCCCGGCACCCCGACGACGACGCTCGCCTTCGTCGCCGCCGGCGCCGTCCTGGCCGTCGCCGTCGTGGCCGTGCTGACGTTGCGACGGCGGCGACGCGACCGAGCGGCCCGGCCCGCCGCTCCCGCCGACGACGCCCCCAAGCGATAGGCCGAGCCGGGCGTCCTGATCCCTCGGCGCGCTCCATCGAGCGCATCTTCGCTCGGCGCGTCCACGGGCCGACCCACGTCGCCGCAGCCGAACACCGTCAGGGACCGAGGCCCGCGAGCCGAGCGAGGGACCACGCGGCGTACCCGACGCCGAGCCCCGATAGGGGACCGATCGCCCAACCGAGGAGGATGCCACGGACCGTCTCCCACCGGATCGTGGCCCGCCCTCGCGCGAGCCCGGCCCCGGCCATGCCACCGACCAAGGCCTGGTTCATCGACGTGAACGCGCCCAGGAACGCCACCGCGACCAGCACGACGGTTGCCTGGGCGAACTGGGCCGACGCGGCCATCCGGCGGTCGAGCCGGACGATGTCGAAGGCGACGGTCGTGAGCAGCGGACCGCCCCACGTCAGGACGCCGACCGCGAGCGCCACGCCCCCGATGGCCCCGGCGACGGCGACATCCGTCAGGTGAACGGCCACGAACACCGCGGTTGCGTTCGCCACGTCGTTCGCCCCCATGGCGAAGGAGGCGACCAACGCCGTGGCGACGAGGACTCGGGCGGTGGAATCGGCCCGCGATGGCGATACCGGAGCCGCGTTCACCGCGACTTGGCCGCCCGAGAGCCCCTTGGTGTAGACGAAGCCGAGTCCGAGCGCGGCCAGCGGCGCTGCGGCCCAAACGACCACCAGACCGGTGAGGGTGGCGTAGTGGACCAGGATCCCTCGTGCGAGGGCGACCCCGAGGAGGCTGAAGACGAGGATCTGGATCGTCGAGGTCGGCAGGCGGAGCTGGTTGTACGCGGTCGTCAGGGCGAACGCCACGCCGACGACGACCGACGCCGCGAGGACCGAGAGGGAGGCGTCAGGGACCAGGTCCAGGCCGACGTTCTCGACGACCCGCCCGCTCGCGACGGCGGCGCCGACGAAGGTCAGCACCGCCATCCACGCGAGGGCGTTCCGTCGCGAGATCGCTCCGGCCGCGTAGGCCATCCCCATGCACGCGCCCGAGTAGTGGGCCCCGATGCTCCACGCGAACGCGAGAGCCAGCCCGACGAGCAGGAGGGCGTCGGGCCCGATCTCGATCAAGCTCCTCGCACCCCCAGGACGGTCTTGCGCTACGATGCGGTCGAGGTCGGCACGCGGGGTCTGGGGGCTGCTACTGACCCGGCCGCCGAGCGCGTCCGGCGACGCTCGACGGGGAAGCCACGGTCCGGCCCGGGTCGTTCCAGTTGCGGATCCATCGGCTCGCGCGTTCCACCTGCGGTCGCACGGCCTCGATCCGCGCGTACGCGTCGTCAATCGTGCCGCCATCGTGCCGACGAAGGTACCACGCCATCGCGAGCGGTCCCCGACGAACTCCGTGACCGCAGAACATGAGCACGTCGTCGCCCTTGGCCCGCGCCTGGTCGGCGAGTTCGGCGATCCGATCGAGGTTGGAGACGAGGGCCGCCTTTAGAGCTCCGTCGTAGATCGGGATCTGGTGATCGGCCGGGGCGTCGTCCTCTCGAGCGTCCAGGACGCAGATGCGCGTTCCGGCGAATCCGGTCGCATCGCTCCAGCCTCCGACGTAGAGGCCCTCGGCGACGCGGCTCGGGGTCGCTGCGGTCGGGTGGGGAGAAGGCTTCGACTTCTTGGCTCTCGCACGAGGCGCCATGGTCCCGCTATCCGCTCCGCGGGCTATCAATCGCCATCTTCCTGTAACATTCAGGCAGTGACTTAACTGGGAGCCCCGCCACGCGCGGCCGATAAATGCACCGGCTGCCTTCGTCGACCGTGCGCGTCGCCCCTCGCGTCGAGCTGAGCCCCGAGGAACGGGAGACGCTCGTTCGATGGTCCCGTCAGGGCCGAGGGCGCTCGCCGCTCGCGGTGCGAGCGAAGGTCGTGCTGCGCGCCGCCCTCGGGGCGTCGAACCTCCAGATCGGCCAGGAGCTGCGCATCGGCCGTCTCACGGCGGCGCGCTGGCGGGCGCGGTTCTTGGACGGGCGGGTTCGCGCGATCGAACGGTTCGCGCCTCGATCCCCCGGGCCCGGGCGGATTCCGGAAGAAACGGTCCAGGCCATCGTCCGGGCCACCGGAGCGTCGACCCGCCCCGGCGCGCGCGTGCCCTCGAGCCGTCAGCTCGCGGCCCGGTACCGCGTTAGCCACACGACCGTGTGCCGGGTCTGGGGCGCCTACGGGGTCCGGCCCGCGACGGAGCGGGGTAGCCCCCCGCGCGCCGATCCCGACCTACCCCTGGTCCCCGGGGAGATCGCGGGGCTCCTCCTCCGACCCCCTCTCTACGCCCTCGCGGTGCGGCTCCGGCCCGCGGCGACGCGCGGACGGGCCGCCTTCCCTCCCCGATCCGGCGAGGCGGGGCGCCGATCGGCCGTCGGATCGACGCTGGACCACGTCCTCCGCGACCTCCGTGCACCCGAGGCGGTCGGCCGCGACCCGGGTCCGGAACCGACGGAACTGCTCCGCTTCCTCGAGCAAGTCTATCGGTCCGCCGGACCTGGCGTGCCCATCCGGGTGCTGATCACGAGGCCGAGGAGCCGTGACGAGTCTCCGCTCGCGCGCTGGCTCGTCCGCCATCCTCGATTCCGCCTCCGGTTGCTGATCGACCCCGTGCGGTGGAAGGAGGCGGTGGTGCTCGACCTCGACGACGCTGCCGTGCGGAGCCTCGAGGACGCCACGGATGCCCGGTCGCGTACCGATCTGTCGCGGAACCTCGGCGTCTTGCTCGGCTCGTACGAGCCGCGGGCGGGCTCCTTCGCTTGGGTCGCCACGGCGCGCGAGCTCGCCGAGGGCGAGGCGGGATTCCGGTTACGCTACGACCTCTCCGTGACAGCCCACCCCGGGTTCAAGCGCCGGGCGGCGCTGGGAGGGCCGATGACGAACGCCGCCGGCGCCCCCCCGAAGTCGCGCGAGATGGCCCGTCTGATCCTGCGCAAGAACCTCGGGGTGCGCCGTGGCGAGCACGTCACGATCGACGCGTGGACGTCGACGCTCCCGTACGCGACCGCGTTCGTGATCGAGTCGCGACTCCTGGGCGCACGCCCGCTGCTCCTCTACGAGGACGAGCCGGCCTATTGGGCCGCGGCCGCCGAGTGCCGGCCGGCGGAGCTCGCCATCTTGGGCGAGCCTCGTCGGGCGGCCCTCGAGAAGACCGACGCGCTGGTCAGTTTCTTCGGACCCAGCGATCGGGGTCGTTTCCACGCTCTGCCCGCCCGGACCCGACGGCGCCTGTGCGACTTCGAGGACTCGTTCTACCGATCGGTCGAGCGGGCGGGCGCGCGGGCGGTACAGCTCGCGATCGGCCGGGTCTCCGCCCCCTCCGCGCGGATGTACGGGGTCGACGAGGACCGATGGCGGGAGGAGCTCGTCGCGTCGGCATTGGTCCCGCCCGCCGAGCTGGCTCGACGGGGGCGGTCCGTCGCGGCGCGGCTCCGTTCGG
>Ga0075426_10000987_pt1 | contig 20024 bp, 21 predicted proteins | sample SoiMethybrSBSTD5_FD_75304 | JGI IMG/M metagenome (GOLD analysis project Ga0075426, IMG submission 75304) | Bulk soil microbial communities from a Populus tree surrounding site in Tennessee, USA - Soil MetaG P. TD hybrid SBSTD5 | ecosystem: Environmental > Terrestrial > Soil > Tree plantation...
GGCCTGCCGTTCCGCTCGCATCCCAACAAATTCGCCGCGCTCTCCGCGCACGACGAAATCGTGTTCGCCTCCGGCGCGCTGAAAACGCTGGCCGCATCGCTCATGAAAATCGCCAACGACATCCGCTGGCTCGCTTCCGGGCCGCGCTGCGGCCTCGGCGAGCTGACGCTGCCGGAAAACGAGCCGGGTTCCTCGATCATGCCGGGCAAGGTAAATCCCACGCAGTCCGAAGCGCTCACCATGGTGGCGGTGCAGGTGATGGGCAACGACGCGGCCATCGGCTTCGCCGGCTCGCAGGGCAACTTCGAGCTCAACGTCTTCAAGCCGGTGATGATTTTCAACTATCTGCATTCCGTCGGGCTGCTCGCCGATGCCTGCAACAGCTTCGTCGAGCACTGCGTGCGCGGCATCGAAGCCAACCGCGAAACCATCGACCGCTACGTCCACAATTCGCTGATGCTGGTCACCGCGCTCGCTCCCAAAATCGGCTACGACAACGCCGCCAAAGTCGCGAAGACCGCGCACAAGGAGCACCTCAGCCTGCGCGAAGCCGCCATCAAGCTCGGCTTCGTCACCGCCGCCGAATTCGACGCCCTCGTCAAACCCGAGGACATGACGCATCCGTAGGAGCGAGAAATGCCTGTTCAAGGCCAGCAAACAGGAAAACCGTCTATAAACGCCAGAACCTTTCAGTACAAGCTTGAGGAATTGGCAACCACGATTGCCCTTAAGATCCAACGCGAAGGGCCTCAGCACGGTCTCAAGCCGGACTTTCTCGCAGCGGACATTTATTACCTTCTGCGACAGTCTCAACAAACGTACAACACGTTCTTCTTCATGAATGCCGATGAAACAAGGAAGGACGTGGATTACAGACCTGCCTACAGCGCAGTGATCCTTCCTCTCGCGCGAACTATGATCGATTGCCTCTATAACATCACGGCCATTCTTGAGAATCCCGGGCCCAACGGTTGGTTATTTCGCGAGAGCGGTTATAGATTAGCGCTGGAATCCCTGGACTCTGACGAGAAGAATTACGGCGGCGATCCTAAGTGGGATGATTGGATAGCTAGGCAGCGCGAGCTCTTCGACCAAGATATGAGAGTCAACGGCTTCAAGGAATGCGAAGTACGGAGTTCAAAGAGTTTGTGGCCGACACTGGGTCGATACATCAGTTCTGGCAACCCCAATTTGACGCCGCATCAAGAGTTCTTAAAAAGGCTCGCACTCGGTTTTTGGCAAGAGTATTCAGCGATTTCACACGCGACATTTCAGGGCTTACACAAGATAGCAGTTTTCTTAGCCCCGAACGACGCGCCTCACGAACTTCGCCCAAACATCGATGATGCCGCAGAGGAGATGATTTCAGTGCATATCCCGCGGATGGCGGCGATATTGTTATGCACACTGACGGAAATCCAAGCCTATCTTAAGTTCGACGGTGCCCGAATCAACCAGCGCCTTCATGAAATTTGGGACGCGCTCCTTCCCGCCCCAGAAATAAAAGAGCTATACGACAAAAGATATGCACAGCTTATGAAAGACAAAGGAATTAAATGATTCCGAGACTCCCAGGCGTAGAGATTTGGCGAAGAGCTCCACGCCCTCGTCAAGCCCGAGGGCATGACGCATCTATAAGCAAGCCGTTTTGTTGAGACGGGGAACTCCCACATGCCAAGAGTGCTAGACAAAGACGACGTCGAGAAGATGGTTGCCCACGTCGAAAGCCTAAGATTATCGTTTGACCATGAGCCCGAGGAGCGCAACTACACATCGTCCGTGCTGATACTTTCTGATGCCATCTTATCAGTTCGTCGAAAGTACAAAGAGGTCGTCCAGCCTATAATCGATCGAATTCGAAATCATAAGCTTCATGAGAGGTCCCTAGAACAGGTGGTCCAAATTATCGACGAGCGCGGCGCTCAGTACCTGATGGATCTCTGGCAATACCAAGACGAGGGACGAGTTCTACTGCTTCTCAGTCTGAGCCAAAGATTCCTTGAGCTTAAGGCCGAACTGAAAATCCATGATGACTTGCATTTGTTGAAAAGCTGGGCGCAAAAAGCAGTCCCTGAAGACTCGAAGGCGTTCGGAGTCAAAGGAGTTGGAATCGCCACCTTCCAATACCTGCGAATCTTGAGTGGAGTAGACACGGTCAAACCCGATGTCCACCTTCAACAAGCCGTAAAGGACGCGGTGATGCGGCAGTATTCTGATTTCGACATAATAACACTGGTTGAAGCAACTTCACGTCGTATCGGAGTCCCCGCTAGAAAATTAGAATACGCGATTTGGAAATACTACTCAGACAAAGCGGGGCTGACGAAGAAATGCGCATGAGAGGAAATATCCGAACCGCATCTTGAGTCTGCGAGAAGCAATTTGAAATTCATGAAACCCAAGACGCCGACGATAGCCCGGCTGAGCCGATGACGACTCATTTCTTGCGCGACATAGTGCGGCAGCCGGAGGAGTTGCAACGGACCATTGAGCTGTTCGCGGGACCGGCTGGGGAGGGACGAGGCGCGCTCGACGCTGCGGCTGCTGCGATTCGCGGCGCGCGCCATGTCTATTTGACGGGAATCGGGAGCAGTTGGCATGCGGCGCTGAACGTTGGCGCGATGTTTCATCAGCGTGCGCATCCGGTTTACTTGATGGATGCCGACGAGTTGCTGCGATTTGCCGCGTTTCCCAAAGACTCCGCGATGATCATTATCTCGCGGAGCGGCAAGAGCACGGAAATTGTCCAGCTGGCGCGCAAGGCGAGGAAAGCGGGCGTGACCGTCATCGGCATCACGAATGCTCCGGACAGTCCACTGGCCAAAGAAGCGCACACGGCTATCGTCGTGCCGATTGCGTTCGATCACGCGATTTCAGTGAATACGTACACGACGCTGGCGCTGGCGGCGGGGATGCTGGCAAGTTCGGTGGTTGGACAAAAGGCCGGTAGCACAGCCACTCCTGGCTTCGCGCCGCGTGGTGGCGCTTCAGAAACCGCACCGGCAAGGCCTGTGCTACCAAACCTTGCGACTTCGCTCGCGAATGCTCTCGCGCTGACTGGACGCGCGATTCCGCGTTGGCAGGAACAGATTGCCGCTTCGGGCTGGCTCGCGCCGCGCAGCACAACGTATTTTTTGGCACGCGGGTCGAGTCTTGGCAGCGCTTACGAAGCGCGGCTGATGTGGGAAGAAGGCGTGAAAACTCCCGCGACGGCTATGGGCGCAGGGAGCTTTCGCCACGGCCCGCAGGAAATCATTGCCAAAGAGATGCGCTTCGGCATCTGGATTGACGGCGCGCAGATGCGTGAGCAGGATTTGGCTGTCGCGCGCGACTTGCGGAAGTTGGGCGCGAGCGTCATGCTCATCGGCCAGAATCTTCCCGACGATGCAGGCGATTTGGTGTTTCAGCTTCCAGCGATTCCGGTGGGATGGCAGTTCCTGATTGATATTATTCCCGCGCAGCTTGTTGCGGAGCGGCTGGCGGAGCTCTCCGGTGTGGATTGCGATACCTTCCGCCTGAGTTCGTTCATTGTGGAAGACGAGGGCGGGTTATTGCCGAAAGAAGCAGAGAAGAAGTAACACAGACGGCACAGAGATCAAAGAGAAAAGCAGAAGGCAGAAGGCAGAAGGCAGAAGGCAGAAGGCAGAAGGCAGAAGGCAGAAAGAAGACCGAGGAAAAGAGAAATGATCGGCGCGGTGGACATTGGAGGGACGAAGATTGCCGCGGGCATAGTGGATGATGCGGGCAAAGTGCTGGCGCGGCTCGAAACTCCGACCGAGGCCGTCCGCTCGTATCCCGACGGGCTGCGCAACATGGTGCGCATGCTGCGCGATGCGGCGAAGCAAGCTCACACGGAGCTTTCCGGCATTGGCATCGGTTCGACCGGCTGGGTTTATCCCTTCACCGGTGAATTCGGCGACGTGGATTTTCTGCCGGGATGGAAAGGTTGCAACCCGGTGAACGATTTGGCGCGAGAGTTTGGCGTGCGGGTAGCGCTGGAAAACGACGGCGACGCCTCGGCGCTGGGAGAAGCCGCGTGGGGCGCGGGGAAAGGGAAGTCGCGGCTGATTTACGTCACCGTGGGAACGGGAATTGGCGGCGGAATCATTCTCGACGGCGAACTGTATCGCGGCGCGGACAGAGCGCATCCCGAAGTCGGCCACCATGTGATTGACAATTCCGGCCCGGAATGCACTTGCGGTTTCCGCGGCTGCTGGGAAGCGTTGGCCACGGGGCCCGCGATGGCGGCCTGGTTCAATTCTCAAGCAGTAAAAGGGGCCAACGCGCAGGCAACTTCGCGGCACCCGGAAATTCTCACTGCAAAACAAATTTTTGAACTTGCAAAGCAAGGCCACCTGTTGGCGCAAGAGGCCGTCGCACGCGAAGCGCTCTATCTCGGGCTAGGCCTGGCCAACCTGATCAATTTATTTGTGCCGGAACGGATTGTGATGGGCGGCAGCATTATGAAAAGCATGAGCCTCGAAGAGATTCGCAAAGTGATCGCGAAGGGCTGCCGCTTCGTTCCGTTTGAAAAGACGGAGCTCGCGCTCGCGTCTCTCGGCGAAGACGCCAACCTGATTGGCGCCGCGCAAGTGTGGCATCACCGCTTCGCGAAGAGTGCTGCCGGAGCTTTTGATTGATTTAGGAGGAGCTGATGAAATATCGCATTGCCGCCTTCGGGCTGCTATTGGCGTTGCCCTTGCTTCTAGCGCAGCATACAGCTGCCCAAGCGACGTATACGCTGAAGCCGACGCCGAAGACGGTGGCTTGGGGCTACTACGACGCGAAGGCGGCACCAGTGCTGCGCGTCAAGTCGGGCGACACAGTGGAGATTCAAACGCTTATCACCAACAGCCCCGAGCGGCTGGAAAAAGCGGGTGTGCCGAAGGAGCAGGTGGAGCAGTCGCTGCGCGACATCACCGAGCAGGTGAAGGACAAAGGTCCTGGAGGGCACATTTTGACGGGGCCGATTTACATCGAAGATGCGCAGCCGGGAGACGTGCTGGAAGTGAGAATTCTGGCCATCAAACTGGCGATTCCTTATGCCTACAACGCGTTTGGGCCAGGCCGCGGTTATTTGCCTGACGATTTTCCTTACACGAAGATCAAAATCATTCCGCTGGATGAAAAACGCATGGTTGCGAAATTCGCGCCGGGCATCGAGATTCCGCTGCATCCGTTTTTCGGCAGCATGGGTGACGCGCCACCGGAAACTGTGGGCAAATGGAACAGCGCGCCGCCATGGATTATCGCCGGCAATCTGGACAACAAAGATTTGGTGGCAGGAACGACGCTGTTCATCCCAGTGCACGCGCCGGGCGCGTTGTTTGAAGTGGGCGACGGACACGCCGGGCAGGGCGACGGCGAAGTGGATATCACCGCGCTCGAAACTTCGCTCGTTGGCACGTTTCAATTTATCGTGCGCAAGGATATGCACCTGAAATGGCCGCGCGCGGAAACTCCGAAGCATTACATCACCATGGGCTTGAACGATGACCTGAACGCGTGCACGACGCTGGCCGTCCGCGAGATGATCGATTTCCTAGTGACGGAGAAACACCTTTCGCGTGATGACGCCTACATGCTTTCGAGCGTCGCCGCTGACTTGCACATCACGGAACTGGTGGACGGAAACAAAGGCGTGCACATGATGATTCCCAAGGCAATTTTCACCGCGTCGCCCAAAAACTAAAAAACACCCAAGAAAGTCTTACAAGCAAGAAAAGGGACCATCCGGACAGGAAAATTTGCCCGCATGCACCAGACGCTATACCATACTTAAACGCGCCCAGCACAATCCAACGAGTCATAGTCAAGGGGGAATCGTGAGCTTTTGCAGAAGACTCGCACGACTGTTGCTGCTGTGTTTGCTGCCTGCATCGCTGGCGGCGCAGACCAAGGGCATTCCGGAATGGTGCAAGCCTCTGCCGCGGCCGGAATACAAGACGCTGTTGCGCGTACCCGTCACCGATCCATGGTTTGAAGTGTACGGAGTGGCGCCGGGAACGTTTGCGATTTACGAGCCTCATCAGGCCGAGGAAACCATTTCCTACCTCATTGTGGGGACCAAGCAAGCCGTGATTTTCGACACCGGAATGGGAATCGGCAGCATTGGCAAGGTCACGCGACAATTGACCTCCAAGCCCGTGGTCGTGATGAATTCGCACACGCACAACGACCACGTTAGCGGCAACTCCGAATTTATGTTCGTCTACGGGATGGACACGGATTTTACACGCAAAAACGCGCGAGGCTCGCGAGCGGATGCGCAAGCGGAAATTGCGCCGGACCAAATCTGCGGGAATTTGCCCCCGGGATTCAACTCGAAAACGTATGTGACGAAGCCGTGGAAAATCTCGCGGTTTGTACATGACGGCTTCACCATCAATCTGGGCGGGCGCAAGCTGGAAATTATCGCCACGCCGGGGCACACGCCGGATGCGATTGCGCTGCTCGATCGCGGCAACGGCCTGCTCTTTACCGGCGACACGTATTATCCCGCGCCCATCTGGCTGTACCGCCCGGAGACAGATATGGACGCTTATGTTGCGTCGGCGAAGAAACTTGCCGCGCTTGCTCCGGAAGTGAAGCTGGTGCTCGGCGCGCACAACGTTCCTGTGGCTCAACCCGACGTGCTGCCGAAGCTAGTGGATGCGATTCAGGCGGTGCGCTCCGGAAAAGGCGAAGTGAAAGCGGCAGGAGCTGGCAAAGCCATGCACACGTTCCAGGATTTCAAGTTTCTTCTCGCCGCACCCTCGAAAGGGCTAGATTAGTAGTGAGAACCATTTCGAATGCGGTGCGCTTATTCCAAGTCGGTCGTGTTTATGCCGTTGCTTTTTCTTTTTCTAATGCCGCATGTCTCCGCCCAAGCGACCAGACACGGAAAGCACGACGGGCGCGACAAAACCGTTTGGAATTATGAGGGTGGAGTTCTTTTCGAAACGGACGGCTCTCTTCCCACCGGGGTTTGCTTCCGTATTTACGGCATCATGAATGCTGATGGGTTTTTCGACAGCCTCAAACGCATTGATACGGACAGCGGCACGCAATTCCTCCGCGGCACGGAAACGGTGACGAAGTTCCCCGACTCCGTCACGGTTGCTTTCTCCATTCGCGACCAGCTTTGCCCGCCTGGAGCGCAACAGGACGGAACGCGCAAATACATGACGCAGGAAATGATCGATGAGCTGCGACTTTCGCTGTATTGGAAGCACGGCGTGGAATTGCGGCCGGTGAAAGATGCGAAAGAAGTTGTGTCGCATGTGGACCGCATCCAACCGTATGCAGCATCGCTCACCGCGGAGCTGCCGGCGCGCTACGAATGGACGTTTGAATTCGTGGTCCCCAGCGCCGGCGTCTCGTTGACAGACAGCCTAGCCTTCGTTTTCCGCACGCCAGCCGGGCACATTGCTGCGCGCGTCGCAGCGCGGTTGTGAGCTTTCAGTAGTTTGTCCGTGCGAAAAGTAAATCCGTCGCTTCGCTCGGGATGACAATTGCCGTTCGATTACTGCCTGCTTAGCCCATGGAGCTAACTTTTTGCGGTTCGATTTTATAAATGACGCGAACTTCACCGGGCTGGCGGAAAGGGTAAAGGGGCTTGCCGAGATATTTTTGCGAGAGTTTGTTGATGTGGTCATCGGCGCCTTTTTCGGTGATTTCGACGACGCGCCCGCGCACTTCGAGATAGCGATAGGGATTGGCGGGATCCTGCAGAGCGACCGCAACGCGTGGATCGCGGCGCATGTTTTTATCTTTGACGCGGCCCTTGGCGGAATTGACTCGAATGTGCTTGCCGTCGAAGTCCACCCAGACCGGCGTGACTTGCGGGCTGCCGTCTTTCATCAGCGTGCTTAGATTGCCGAAGGCCTGCTTTTCAAACAGGTCGGCGTATTTTTCTGGAATTACTTCGCTCATCTTCTCCTCCGAAAAAGGGCCAAGTGAAAATTATCGCAAACGGATTTCGGGGACGCGCCCTTTGGCGGTCAAAGGTGCCCCCGTTAATCTCTGCACTTCTTCCGGCGCCCACCCATGCGCAACCTCGCGCAGCACCAGGCCTCGTGGCGTAACGTCAATCACTGCAAGATCCGTGACGATAGTGTCCACGCATTCGAGGCCGGTCAGCGGGTAAGTACACTTTTTCACAATTTTCGGCGCGCCATCTTTCGCAACATGCTCCATGCAGACGATTAGTTTTTTTGCGCCGGCAGCGATGTCCATCGCGCCGCCGATGCCGCCGGAGCCTTTGGCGCCGGGAATTTTCCAATTTGCGAGGTCGCCCTTTTCGGAGACTTGAAACCCGCCAAGCACCGCAACGTCAAGATGGCCACCGCGGGTCATCAGGTGCGCATCGGCCTGGTGAAAGAAAGATGCGCCGCGAATCAGCGTGACCGGGACTTTCATCGCGTCCACCAGGTCGTAATCTTCTTCGCCGGGCCTGGCGCGGCGTCCCATGCCGAGGATTCCATTTTCGCTGTGGAAGTAAACCGTGATTTCCTTCGGCAAATAATCAGCGATGAGATTAGGAATGCCCCAGCCAAGATTGACGTAAGCGCCATCGGGCAATTCGAGCGCGGCACGCTGGGCGATTTGCTCGCGAGTCAAGCGAGGCTTGTCCAGAAGCGTTTTTTCCTGTGTGGTCTCAGCCGGCATAGTGGAGCCCTTTCGCCTGCACGATGCGGTGCACAAAAATCGCGGGAGTCATCACGTGCTCCGGCTCGATGGAGCCGACCGGCACGAGCTCTTCCACTTCGGCAATCGTCGTTTTCGCGGCCATGGCCATGATGGGATTGAAATTCCGGGCCGCGAGCCGATAGGTCAAGTTGCCGAGTTCGTCAGCTTTTTGCGCTTTGATCAAAGCAAAGTCCGCGTGAATGGGCATTTCCAGAATGCAGCGTTTACCCTCGAGGGCGCGCTCTTCTTTGCCTGCGGCGACTTCGGTTCCGACGCCAACGGTTGTGTAAAAACCTTGAAGGCCCGCGCCGGCGGCGCGCATGCGTTCGCACAGGATTCCCTGTGGGACAAGTTCGAGTGTGACTTCCTTGGCTGCAAAACGTTCTTGAAAGTGGTTGGCATGCGGGCCGGGGAAAGATGCAATGACGTGCTTGATTTGATTGTGCTTGAACATCAGGCCGAGTTCGCCATCGCGCGTGCCGCAGTTGTTGCTGATGGCGGTAATGTTTTTGACGCCCTTGCGTACCAGCGCCTGGATCAGATTGTTCGGAAAACCTGCGCCCCCGAATCCGCCGAACATGATGCGCGCGCCGTCCGTGACGTCCGCCACGATCTCATCTAGGCTGGAATAGACTTTCTTCTTCATTGCGCTCCTAAAACGGATTTCCGGCCGCAATACGGGCTTCTTTCTTCTTTGCGGCTTGGAACTTTATATCCAAACCGGTTTCGTGCAGCCAGCGGCCCGTTGCAGTTCCGCTGAGATCGAGCTCTAAAAGGGCGCGCAGGTCAGACTCATCGTCAACATCCATTTCGAGGCGAGCATTGCGGCGAATGACAACTTCCGCGCGGGCGTGCGCAGCTTCTGCAAGATGTTTCGCGAAACTTCGTTCTCCAAAGTGGGAAGGGAACAAGGCTGGTGGAGTCCGAAAAATGGCATTGGTCCCAGTCCCGTCACGTGAAGGCACGATGACCAACCCTGGGTTATCGCATTCGATCGTCAAGAGTTCATCGATATCGCTGGCCTGCGTCAGTGGCACATCCAGGGGCACACGCAGCAGTCCGGTCACCCCGCGTTCCTCACACACGCGCGAAGCGAAGTCCACCGCGTGACTTTCTGAGATCTGGCGGTCCTCACGCAGAATCTCCCAGCTGTTTTCCTGGGCGGCATCCAGAACCGGCTGATAATTCGTAACGACAAAAATCTTCTCTGCGTTGCGAACGCCATGGATGGCTCGGATCGTGTCCGAGAGCATAGCCTGCGCTAGCCCGAACCTTTCTTCGGGCGTGAGCACACCTGCAAGCCGCTTCTTCGCGTTTCTCAGGTCTTTCACGGGCAAAAGGAGCGCACGCATAGAAACGGGCCTAGTAGGCACCTTCCGTATAGGGGCTGTGATTCTCGGTTCGAGCGAGACGGAATGGCGGCGTCACAGAAGGCGTATCGTCTTCGGGACGATCGAACCTCCGGTGAATCTTGTAGGTGGTGGAGCGCTCCGCGGGGACGCGGCCAATCTTTCGGATGTAGCAGCGGAATTCTTCAGGAGCAACATATTCGCCAAACGTGGCTCCGGCCGCTTTCGAGATGCTTTCTTCCATCAGCGTTCCGCCGAAATCGTTCGCGCCTGCCTGCAAGCAGGCGAGAGAAGTCTCGATTCCCAATTTTACCCAGGAAACCTGAATGTTGCGAATTGCGCAGTGAAGCAACACGCGAGAAAGCGCGTGAACGCGCAGATGCTCCTCTCGCATAGCTCCCGGCCGCGCGCCGCCGTGCTTGTAGAGGCGCGTGTTCGGATGAACGAATCCGAGGGGAACGAATTCCGTGAAACCGCCGGTGCGCTTCTGAATCGAGCGCAGCAAGACAAGGTGGCGTACCCAATCGACGGGTTCTTCGACGTGACCGTACATCATGGTCGAAGTAGAGGGAATTCCTAACTCGTGTGCTGTGGTGATGATTTCAACCCAGCGAGCGACGGGCAATTTGTTGGGGCTGAGCTGCCGGCGGATGCGGTCGTCAAGAATCTCCGCCGCCGTACCGGGGATGCTGCCGAGACCCTCGTCTTTCATCATCTGCAGGTAATCGCGCAGCGGCATGCCGCTTTTCAGCAAGCCATAGTCAATTTCCATCGGGGAAAAGGCGTGGACGTGCATGCCGGGAAGAGCGCGTTTGATGGCGCGCAAGAGGTCGCGGTAGAAGAAGCCGTCGAGGTCACGCGGCAGGCCGCCTTGGATGCACACTTCCGTAGCGCCGCAATCCCAGGCTTCTTGCGCGCGGCGCACCACCTCTTCGAAAGAAAGCGAGTAAGCATCTGCAGCTTGCGGGCCGCGGCCAAATCCGCAGAAGCTGCAACCGACAAAACATACGTTCGTGAAATTGATGTTGCGGTTGACAACGTAAGTGATGGCTTCGCCAACGGTTTCGCGGCGCAGATGATCCGCAACACCCACCAGAGCATCAAGACCAGGGCCTTGCACGGTCGCAAGGCTCAAACCCTGCTCGAAAGAAAGCTCTTCACCACGTAGAACAGCTTCCAGAGGTTCCCGCGCATCGAGCGCACAGCGTGACAGCGTCTTCTCGAGCGTTTCTCGTGACGCTGGTCCGCTTTTCATGAGTGTGGTCGCGTGGTCATTCATTGCGGTTGGCTCAAAAACGCTGGTATATTTCGCTCCGTCTCCTCTCCACTCTTATGGCCATCCTATCAGAAGCCGGGCTGACAATCGAAATGGCGCTGACCGCGTGCCTTTGGGCGCGACGGCGCTGTTGTCCAGTTTCGTTAGGGACGCGCCGCAAGATGCGCAAAGAAAATGTGGGAAGTCAGGCTATCATAACTGCCTGAACCGGGAGGCTGGTATGAAGGCGAGGAAGAGGGCGGGGCGCTTCGCCGCGTTAGCTGGGACGCTAGCGACCCTGTGCGCCACCAGCGCCCTGGCCAACGATCAGGTCAAGGCGGAGAGCGGGGTCGTTGAGGGCGTGGCTGCGACATCGCCGGGCGTTCGCATCTTCCGCGGAGTTCCGCTCGCCGCGCCACCAATTGGTGCATTGCGATGGAAAGCGCCGCAGCCTGTAAAGCCGTGGAAAGGCGTTCGCAAAGCCGCCGAATTCGGTCCGCGCTGCATGCAGGCGCCGATTTATCCCGACATGATTTTCCGCGACCGAGCCGACAAGCCGATGAGTGAGGATTGTTTGTACCTGAACGTCTGGACGCCGGCGAAATCCGCGCAGGATGGCCTCTCGGTGATGCGCGCTGATGGCTTCGCCACTTTCCAGGGGATTGATTCGCGGAGCGATTGGAGAGAGTGGCGCATTCTTTGGGCGCCCGCCTGCCGGTTCAGCGATGCAGGTGCTAAGCGAAACAGAAAAGATAGGAACGAAGTTTGCAGAATCCATCGGAGCGAAGGACTTGGCGGCGTTGCGCGTGAAAACTGCTGAAGAGCTTTTGGTTGCGGCGCAGAAAGATCCCTCAGTGCGGTTTTGGCCGAGCGTTGACGGCTATGTGCTGCCGAAAGATGTAGCCACAAGTTTTGCAGAAGGCCAGCAGAGCCACGTGCCGTTGCTCGCGGGCTCGAATGCGCAGGAGGCAAGCTGGGCGGTAGTCTACGCGAAAGAGAAGCCGACAGCTCAGGCCTTTCCGGAGCAAATGCACGCGCGATTCAACGATCGAGCGGCGGAGATTTTGAAACTCTACCCTGCGAGCACGGATGAAGAAGCGCGCAAGTCTGCCATCGACCTAGCAAGCGACTTGTTTACCGTCCACATCACCTGGGAATGGCTGGAGATGCAGAATAAAACCGGTCAGGCGGCGGTCTATGGTTACGTGTTTGACCGGACCCCGCCGGTTTCGCCGGATATGAAGGATAACGGAGTTTCCCCGAAGGAACTTGGCGCGCGGCACGCTTGCGAGATTGAATACGTTTTTGGCGCACTGAAATCGCAGCCGAATCCGTGGGAGCCGTTGGATTTTAAGATTTCAGATGCCATGGCTTCGTATTGGGCAAACTTTACGAAGACGGGCGATCCAAACGGACCGGATCTGGCGAAGTGGCCCGTTTACGACAAAGCCGGGGAGTTTTCGATGATGCGCTTTGGAGAAGAAATTCAGGCGGCACCGCAGGCGCATCGGGAACAGTACGAATTCTGGAGGGGAGCGGCGGAGAAAGCCGTAGCGCATTAACTTTGAAGGCGGCTTCGTGAAGGAAGGGCGCTGGTTGCGCCGACGCTTCGGCTGAGATATTCCAGTTTCCATGAGACGCGGCACACTTCTGATTCTGCTCGGTATCGCGCTCGTCGTGATTGCAATCGCGATCGCCGCCTCCGTGCTGCATGGCGGGCTAAGCGCCAAAGCTACGCCGACGAAACTGGAAGCCCTTGTGGCGCGCAATGCGCGTCATCTGGCGATTCCCGGGAACGCGCGATTGACGCAAAATCCCGTCCTGGATTCGCCCGAAATACAGCGCGAGGCCAGGCTGCACTTTGCGGATCACTGCGCGATATGTCATGGGAACGACGGCAGTGGGGACACGCCGATTGGAGGTGGCCTTTATCCAAAGCCGCCGGATCTGCGCAAACCTGCGACGCAGAACTTGAGCGATGGGGAATTATTCTGGATTATCGAAAATGGCGTGCGCTTCACCGGCATGCCGGCGTTTTCCAATAATGCGGATCATGCGAGCGGAAATCACGGCAACGGCCAGGATAGCTGGAAGCTGGTCCATTTCATCCGCCATCTGCCGCATTTGACGGTGGCGGAGCGCCTGGAGATGGAACGCTACAATCCCAAGGGACCGGAAGATCGCGCGGAAGAACAAGAAGAGGATCAGTTTCTAAATGAAGCAACGCCTAAGGCTCGGCCAGAATCACAGACTCATAAGAAGAAATAAGGCGGCACCAGCAACCGCCAAAATAAGGGTGGAGATGAACATGAAAGTCAAATGGATCACACTTGCGCTGGCTCTCGCGTTTGCGGCAGGAACGACCTTGGCGCACGGGAACAAAGTGCACATCCGGGGGAAGATTGAAAAGGTCAGCGCTGATTCCTTGCAAGTAAAATCAGCTGACGGCAGAACCGTGGAGGTAAAGCTGGTGGCCTCCACCGTGTACATCCAGCATATGGCGGCAAAACCGGGCGAGCCTGCGGATACGAATGCGAACAGACCGGCCAAGCTGGCTGACTTGGCGGTTGGCGATGCGGTCGTGATCCACGCAACGCCAAAAGACGGAAACCTCGAGGCCGACGAAGTCAAATTCTCCGCGCCCGAGTCGAACAAAGTAGCTTCAGCGGGGGCGAAGCCGAAGTCCTGACCGCTGTAAGGAGCCTGAGAATTTGCAAGAATCGAGGAGAGCCTACTCTGATTTCAGCCTGATTTGGCCAAGCGATCCCTTAGTCAACGAGATGGCAGGAGTGAGTTTTCAAGACCAGCCAGACCTGTTTTGCGACTGCCAATTCGAGTGCGCGCACCGCGCCAGGCGTGACATGCGCGACGAACGTTACACCGCAGTCCACGCGCGCAACGCACATCGTGCCCCGCGGTTCCAGTGAGAGGATTCTGCCTTCCAGGACATTGCGCGCGCTCAATCCTCGGGGACGCTCTGAGGCCAGCAAAACGTCGCCCGCGCGGATGGCGATTTGAACGAGGTCACCGACGGACGCATGAGCGAGCGGCACTTCGATTTCGCACGCGCTCTCGCCGAGCCGAATGCGCATCACGCCATCCCGCTCGCGAAGGTCTAGAACCGTGGCGGTCAGCACGTTTTCAAATCCCGCAGCTTGCGCCAGCCGTTTTCGCCGCGGCGCGTCCAGCACGTCCATCGGCGCGCCATGGCCCACGACGCGGCCGTTATCAATGGCGATTACCCGCTCTCCCAAAGCATCGACCTCCTCGCGGCTGTGGGTTACGTAGAGAATCGGAATGCGCTTGGCGATGTTCCAGGCGCGCAAGTCCTCGACGATTGCGTCTTTCAGTTCCGCGTCCAGGCCTGTTAGCGGCTCGTCGAGCAGCAAGAGCTGGGGCCTGGTCACCAGCGATCGGGCGAGGGCGGTACGCTGCTTTTCTCCTCCTGAGATTTGAGAGGGTTTCCGATCTCGCAGTCTTGCGATGCGGAAAGCCTGGAGAATCTCTTCGACGCGCGCACGGCGATCCTGCTGCGTGATGTCTCTCAGTCCATACGCGACGTTTTGCTCGACGGTCAGATGCGGAAACAGCGCCAGGGATTGAAATACATAAGCGACGCGGCGCACTTGTGGCGAGACGTCGATGTACGATGCGGAATCGAACAGAACATTCTCACCGATCGCAATTGCGCCTGTAGTCGGACGCGCGAGCCCCGCAAGGCAATCCAGCAGCGTGGATTTTCCTGCGCCCGAAGGGCCGAATAATATCGTGATACCTGGGGGCGCTTCGAAAGAAACGTCGAGAATGAAGGAAGCGGCGTCGGGACGTTCTTTCCGGATGCTCGCTACGAGCGTCCCGGAAGTCACTTCGCTGACCATCGTGTCCACGCCGGCGCCCACACTCGGCGATTGACTGCATACACGAGGCAAAGCACGGCGAACGCGATCGCTAGGAGAAGCAGCGCCAGTTGATTGGCCGCGACGTATTCGAGCGACTGCACGCGGTCATAAATGTCGATGGAAACGGTGCGGGTCACGCCGGCAAGATTTCCGCCAACCATCAGCACGACGCCAAATTCTCCGAGCGTGTGCGCGAAACTCAGCACGAGTGCCGTCACCAGCCCCGGCAACGATAGCGGCAGAATGATGCGTCGAAACGTCCGCCATTTTCCTGCTCCCAGAAGGGCGGAAGCGTCCAGGAGCCTGCGGTCCACCGCCTCGAACGAAACCATCAGTGGCTGCACGGCAAAAGGGAAACTGTAAACGACGGAAGCGAGAACAAGTCCCGTGAATGTAAAGGCCAAACCGTGGCCGAAGAGCGCAATCCAGAGTTTGCCCAGTGGGCCGCGCGGTCCCATGGCAAGCAAAGCGTAAAAGCCAAGAACCGTGGGGGGCAGAACCAGCGGCAGCGCAACGACGGATTCGAGCAAGAATTTCCCGCGCCAATTCGAAAAGGCCAGCCAGTAGGCGACCGGCATTCCGATCAACAATAAGATCGCTGCGACACATCCGGCCAATTCGAATGACAAGCTCAGCGAATTCATTCCAGCTCCGTAGTACCTCGCACAGATTTTTCGTGTGGTGTTTTTAGACTGCTTGTTTCTACTTGCTTGACGGAATAGCAAATCCGTACTTTTCCAGGATCGCTCTGCCCATAGCGCTCTTCATGAAATTCAAAAACTCGAGCGCAGCAGCTTTGTTCTTGGCGCTTTTTAGCAAAACAGCGCCCTGCTCGATGGGCGGATGCATGTCCGCCGGAATCTCCCACACCTCTCCGTCTTTCATCCCGGGAGAAAGCGCCAGCGAGTGGGCGATGATTCCGGCCTGCGCATTGCCGGATTGCGCAAACTGCGCCGCTTGCGAAATATTTTCGCCGTACACCAACTTTGTTTTTACCTGCTCGTAGATTCCGGCCTTTTGCAGAGCGGAGACGGCCGCTCGTCCGTAAGGTGCGAGCGCCGGGTTGGCAATCGCTATTTTCCGGATGCGAGCGTCCAGCAATACATTCCACCTGTTTTGCGCTACGTTCACTCGCGAGTTCGCTGGTGTCCAAATGACGATCCTGCCCAAGGCATATTCAGACAGTGTTTCCGGCTCGGCTAAGTCCAACGTTTCCAGTTTCTTCGGATAAGCCATGTCTGCGGAAAAGAACAAATCGAAAGGCGCCCCGCTCTGAATCTGCGCGAAGAAGTTGCCGCTTGAGCCGGTGGTCACATCGACTTTTGTTCCTGTCATGTTTTCAAAATCCTTGGACAACGTCTCCATAGCGAATTTCAAATCGGCTGCGGCGGCAATGCGTACCAGTTTCTCTTCTTGGGCCTGAAAACCCGGCGCAATAACAGCCAGTGGCATGAAAACAGTGCAGAAGGCGAGCCGTGTACACTGTTTTGCTTTTCCACGAGTCACGAGTCACCAATCATGAGTCACGGCAGCCGTTCATACGCGGAGGATCATCACCTCGGTAGACTTAATGAGGGCCGCCGCGCGGTCGCCCGGCTTCAGACGCAACTCTTTCGCGGCGTCAGCAGTAATAATCGAGGTGATATGCTGCTCGCCGATGGCCAGGGTCACCTGAGCCAGCAATCCGCTGAACTTGAGGGCTACCACGCGTCCAATCAACTGATTGCGTCCGCTGATCTTGCGAAAATGCAAACGCCGCGCGGCAAGATCGCCACGCTCGAACTTTTTGGGAATCAGCCGGTCGATTTCACTCTCGGGCACGCGATGATGTCCGCCGGGCGTCTTCACGGACCTGATTTTTCCATGGTAAATCCACTGCTTCAGTGTGGGATAGCTGATGCCCAGAATGTTCGCCGCCTCGCGCGGCGCCAGCAGCTTCTGCACGGTATGCTCCGCTGTCTGCATAATAGTATGGATAGAATCGTATTGACAACACGCTTTTATATAGATACATGGCTTGGGCAGCCCGCAGAGTCCGCCGGGAGCGGTAACATTCCCATCACATCCAATTCAGCCTTGTCGCTTCAGCGCTTACAATACGCTCAAGCCACCGGAATGATGGTGCGGCGCATTGTAGGCGAGGGGTACCTTGGAAAAGGTGACGAACGAAGAAGTAAGAAAAGCGGTCGAACTATTCTGGTCTACGTTTCTGGCAAAATCGGAAGACCTACTACACTCTTACTATGCCCCGGGAAGCACGGTCTTCCAGATTGCCATGGGGCGGTCCGAACCCGGGCGGCTCGGTGCGATGCGGCGCTCCCGCGAGTATTTTGGCCTGGACACGCGAATGGAGTTGAAACTCGGCCCCATCGACGTCGTGCTGATCGGCGGCGACGCAGGAGTAGCAAGTTACACTTTCTCGTTTCAAGCTACTGGCCGCGATGTCGGCGGCGGCAAGCGCGGTGAAGAGAAGCTTGACTTAGTGCGTGCCACGCACGTCTTTCAGCGAGACGCACAAGGCAAGATGCATATCCTTCACGAGCACTTTTCGGTTCCCGTTGCCTCTTGAGGTCTTTTTTTGTTCACGCGCCCTGCCATTTTTCTTGGGGGCGCCTTGGAACTATCCCAGCCACCTAATTTCGCAGCGGCTTGCCGGTTTTTAACGTGTGGGCGATACGCTCCTGCGTTTTCTTTTCTCCGCACAAGGAGACGAACGCCTCGCGCTCGAGGTCGAGGACGTATTGTTCGCTGACCACTTGCGGTGCAGTCAATGGCCCGCCTGCGAGAATATTCGCGAGCTTGCGGCCAACGTGCCCATCGTATTCCGAAGCGTAGCCCCCGCGCACCATCATGTGTATGGCGAGTTTCGCTCCCGCCAGGAATTGTTCGCCCAGCGCTTTGATTTGCGTCGTCTGCGCGCCTTCCTGCCAACTTGCCGCAGGCCGTTTGTAAGCGCCGCGCGCCAACGCAAGCGCAGTTTCTCTCGCGTCCGCAACCAGCCGGTCGCGGTTCATCGAAACGCAATCTTCGCGCCGCAAGTATCCAAGGTCCCGGCATTCTTCCGCACTGGTGCCGACTTTCGCCATGGCGATCCCTTCAAACACAGGTTTCAGCGCATGGAACAAATCCAAATCTTCTCCGCCCGCAGCGTGTTCGTTCGCTCGAATCAGCATCTCCTTAGTTCCACCGCCACTCGGAATCAAGCCCACTCCGGTTTCCACCAAGCCGATGTACGCTTCCGCAGCGGCCTGAATCTTCGCCGCGTGCAGGCTCACTTCGCAGCCGCCGCCAAGAGCCATTCCTTGTGGCGCGGCAACCACTGGCTTCGGTGCGTACTTGACCGCCAGATTGACATTCTGAAATTGCTTCACGGCCATGTGCAGCTCGTCCCATTCCTGTTCTTGCGCGGCGACGAGGACGAGCATCAGGTTGGCGCCAACCGAAAAATTCACCGCCTGGTTCGCAATCACCATGGCATCGAAATCTGTTTCCAGCCGCTTCAACCCTTTGTGCATCATGGCGATCAAATCCGCGCCAATGGCATTCATCTTCGCGTGAAATTCGCAGCAAACCACGCCGTCCCCAAGGTCAATCAGGCTTGCCCCGGAATTCTTCTCGATTTCGCATCCAGCCTCCTTCAGCGATTTCAGGATAATGACGCCCTTGGGTTCTTCGACTTTCTTCGTCCCTCCGGTACAAATATCAAAAATCGTCGCCGCGCCTTTTTCCGACTCGTAGAAACCCTTGCGCCCGCTCGCAAGCGCCTTCTCGATAACCGGCGCAATCGTTCGCCCTTCTTTCTGCACTTGAGCAGTGAACGCTTTCACGCCAATCGCATCCATCATTTCGAATGGCCCCAGCTCCCACCCGAAGCCCCAACGCATCGCGCGATCCACGTCCACCACGCTATCGGAGATTTCTGGAACGCGCCGGGCCGCGTACAAACACGTCTCCGAAAGCCCGCCCCAAATAAACTGCTGCGCCTTATCGCCTTTTTGCCCTTCAAGCAGTGGCCCAACCAGTGCGCGCAGCCGCTCGCGCGTGTCCTCGATGGCCTTGCCCATTTCAAGCGAAGCGAATTTCGCTTTCTGCCGCGGCCTGTACTCCATGGTCTTCACGTCCAGCGCCAGAATCTCCTTTTCTCCTTCGCCGCGAACCTTCTTGTAAAAGCCCTGCCCCGTCTTGTCGCCCAGCCAAGCGCGCTTGACCATTTCTTCGACCATCGCAGGAACTTTGTACCGCTCGCGCGATTCGTCGTTGGGCGCGGTCTCGTAAATGTTCTTCACCACGTGGACAAGCACGTCGAGCCCGACGATATCGGCCGTGCGAAAAGTCGCGGACTTTGGCCAACCTACCGCGGGTCCGGTGCAGGTATCCACTTCTTCGATGGTCATGCCGAGCATTTCCATCAGCCGCAGCGCGTTTAGCATCGAAAACGTTCCAATACGGTTGGCGATGAAATTCGGCGTGTCTTTTGCAATGACGACGCCTTTACCGAGCCGGCGGTCGCAGAAATCGCTGAGCGCCGCCACTACTTCGCTCGAAGTCTTCGGTCCGGGAATCACTTCGACAAGTTTCAAATAGCGTGGCGGATTGAAAAAGTGTGTGCCCGCCCAATGCTGCTGAAATTCGTCGCTCATGCCCTCGGCGATTAGGTGAACCGGCAAGCCGGAAGTGTTGGTCGTCACGATTGCGCCGGGCTTCCGGAACTGCGCCACGCGCGCCAGCAATTTTCGCTTGATTTCCAAGTTTTCTGCGACAACCTCAATAATCCAGTCCGCTTCCGCGCAGCGCGCGAGGTCGTCCTCAAAGTTTCCAATCGCAATTTTGTCCGCCAGCGATGCGGTGAAA
>Ga0075426_10000988_pt1 | contig 20004 bp, 24 predicted proteins | sample SoiMethybrSBSTD5_FD_75304 | JGI IMG/M metagenome (GOLD analysis project Ga0075426, IMG submission 75304) | Bulk soil microbial communities from a Populus tree surrounding site in Tennessee, USA - Soil MetaG P. TD hybrid SBSTD5 | ecosystem: Environmental > Terrestrial > Soil > Tree plantation...
GCTCGAGCGCTTCGACCATTACTACCGCATGGCCACCAACAGTCGCGTTGCCCCGTCGGAAGCAGGCAAACTGCTCCGCGTCGGTGATTCCGTCGTACTTGGCTGAAATAGGCAGCGTTTCGCACTGCGCCGCTTCTAGGAACGGCGCAGCTTTGTGAAGGACAAGCCGACTTCGAGCAAGCCTATCGCGACAAAGAACATCTGGATCGGCGCTTGAAAACCAATCAGCGCGACTTCGCCCGCCATCCATCCCGTGAGCACGAGCCCTGCAATGAGAGAAGCCATCCTGGCCGCCGGGCTATGCCAGAGCAGGATAAACGCCGCCACCAACTGGCTGCCGCCCACGACCAGACACAGAATCAGACCGGGAAAGAAGTAACTGTGAAAAGGAGTGCCTTGCAACCACACCTCGGGAAACGGCATGAGGTTTTTCATCACGCCTATGCTTCCAGCGATCGCGCCCAGCCCGATGAAGAAAAAAAAGAACAGCAGGATTCGGCCCCACACTGTCAGGGGCGCTCGGGTTGAAGGGAGTGGCTGGGTATCACCCATTTCGCAAATGTTCGGCCGCGCGGATTATACCTTGTAAATCGGCGAGCGCAACCGCACGCGGGAGAGCTGAGAGACCACCGCTTTTCTGCCGCCGAAGGATGGGCGCCATTCTCTGGCGCCTCTGATCAAGGATTTGCAGCCGCGTGCACTGGCGGAATAGAGCCTGCGAGCGATGCGTTTTCCTGAGGTCGCAAGCCCACGCAGTACGATCGGTGCGTTTTCTTTTACTTCTTTCTGTAGCCGGCGCCACGCACGGCTCGTTTCCGGGTCCATCATCGGTCCTCCATCCCGGGCTGTCTCTCTAGTTTACCGCCTCGTCCCCGACCGTTCCAAACGAGAATGCTGGACAAACGCGTCTAGCCACCATTTGTAAAATATTTCCGTGGCGGGAACATGCGGCGATGCAACAGCTCTTTCCCGCAGCGGCGGCGGATCTCCTCCGACCAGTTCACCCAATTGTGCTCGCTCAAGCCGAGAAAATGCCGCGCCGTTTCATACGGCGCAAGCCCCAGGTAATACAGCCGGAACATCACCATGCGCGAAGCCCACTCCGGCCCGTCGAGGGCCGCCTGCCCCGCTAACGTAAAGTCGGACATCCAGTCATTCAGCCTGGGTCGGATGTCCGGCCGCCATAGGTACTTGTCCGAGTCTTTCCAGTTTCGCGACGAGATGCCGCGCTTGGCCTCCAGCACTTCGCGCGCGCTCCGGTAAACATCCCAGCACACGTCAAACGCTAGCTCCGGTTTCACACCCATGGCTCCTCCGGCTGTTGCGCTCCAACTGCTTCGTGGTCAGTTGTCAGTGATTTGCGATGGCCAAGACGGGAATTGAAAGAGCCGCGAGCACGCCAGCAGGACCAGGGATTTTTATTTCTCTTCATGCTGAAACCAAAGATTAATGATGCTGAAAGCCTTTTTTGATTTGCTCAGGCCGCTCTCGACGTCACTGCCCGCGCCAGTCCCTGACGCGTGCCGGTGCCGGGGCAAGTCCTGCGCGCGCCGCGCTGCAGCCGGTACTCCCAGACCGTTCCGAAATCTTCGCCGCGCAGCATCCGGCCCGATAGGCGCTGCCGCTTTTCCACTTCGTATCCGCCAAACTCCCGCTTTCGCAGGTGCCGCAGCTGCGCCGAGATGCTTGCTGGCGGGTAGTGCGTAAGCTTGGCAAGCTCCTCGAGTGTCAGCCAGGTGTCGCACTGGCCGGCGCTGAGCATCACGTCGCAAAGCACGTCGCGCTGCCTCCGTCTGCCCTTCACCGGCCTGGTTCCCCAGACAACACTGCCCTTCTCCAACCTCTTCCTGGTGTTCCGCATCGCCGCCTCCTCTCACGCCGACTAACTCTCGGCAGGAAACTCTTCCTCTTCCACCTCTGGCGCGCCCACGTCTTCCAGTGCCCCACCATCGCTCACCAATGCGGTGCGGTCCGGATCCTCGTAGTCCCCGGCGCACGCGCTGCAGGCCCCCATGGGTTGCGGGCCTCGCAAAGTGGCTGAGATCGCGTCTCGTCGAATCGAACTTTGGCCCAGAAGTTTTGCACAGATTTCCACAGTCGATACCTATTCAGTACTATGGACATTTGTTACTGATATATTACCTTGCACAAGTCCGACCCAGGAGGCCGACGTGCCCTGTCCCCCAACCCAGCCGCCGTGGGAGTTTCTTCTCTCGGCCTCGCGCAATTCGCTCCAAAGCTATGAACTTTCCCGTCTTGCCCACGCTGCCGATCTCCGCAAGGAGATTGGCGCTTTGCTCGATCAATGGGTGGAAGAGAACGCCTGCGCCATGCTCGCCCGCTGGCTCATCGAGCAGCGCGAACGTCCACCCCGCGCTTCCGAGCGCACCGCGACCGGAGATCTGTTCTCGGCAAGCGGCCATTCCGCGCCCGGTTCCGGGCCGCATTCCGTGTCCGATAATGTTTTTGCGGATCGACCGGCGCCACCGACTGAGATTCGAGGTCCCGCGTGAGGTGCAGCATATTTTTAAGTTCTTAATCGACGCTTCCCCGCCACCTCCGTCGCGAACCACTCTTCGGGTGGTTCGCCGCGGAGGTGTGCCGCGTGGACGAAGCCGCAGCATCCGTCCTACTTGCAACGAGGCGCTCCTTCCCGGAGCGCCTCCGTGGCTCGCAGCGGCTCGTTTTTCCATGCTTCCGCTTCGCATTACGCAGATCGCATTCATCCGCATCGCGCTCCCCGTTTTCTGCCTCGCAACCAGTCTTACGTCTTGGCACCTTTATAGGTATTAGGAGACACCACGGCCTATCGACCGGGGTTCCGATCGTGCGCGCACACTTCACCGCCGCGCAGAAAAGCACGGCAAAACAATCAGTTAAATGAGGGAATAATCAGCGAGACGAAGCAGCGGGAGCTGACGCTTTTTCGAGGAGCTGCTCTTTCCGGTAAACCAGGGAATTGATGTCGTATGTAGCCAATTCAAACCCGTGCCCGTGTGTGATGGCGTCCGTCGGACACGCTTCCACGCAGTACCCACAAAAAATGCATCGCGAATAATCAATATTGTACACGGCGGCGTAGCGCTCGCCCGCGGAAATTCGGTTCGCATCCGCGTTTTCAGCTGCCTCGATGTAAATACAATTGGCAGGACAGGCTGCGGCGCACAAAAAGCATCCTACGCACTTCTCAAGCCCGTTTTCATCGCGGTGCAACACGTGAATCCCGCGATACCGCGGCTGGAAATGCACCGGCTCATGCGGGTAGTTTTCCGTCACCGTTTTCCGGAAAATATTACGGAAGGTGACGCTAAAGCCCTTCACCAACGCTTCGAACGTCTCACCGACTTCACGAATAACGGATGGCATAGAATTTAAGTCTAGCAAACGCCGCAGAGCCCCACAAATCAGGACTCTTTCCGGCTTTCCTCTCTACTACTCATTCTTCAGCGCCTCAATGATCTGTTTTCCGTGGAACCGCCCATTCTCGATAAAAATCTCCCCCGTGTGCCGGCCGCCGATCACAACTCCCGCAAGATAAACTCCCGGCACGTTGCTTTCGTGAGTGTTCGGGTCGAACACAGGCCTCTTACTCTCTGGATCGAGCTTAACGCCCATACCTTCCATAAACGAGAAATCCGGATGATATCCCGTCAACGCGAATACTTGCTTCGCCGGAATTCTTTTTGTTTGCGCATGATTCTCCACGACCACTTCATCTTTCGTGATTCCCTCAACGCGTGTGTTCAGCAAAGCCTTAATCTGGCCCGCCTTGATGCGGTTTTCGATGTCCGGCCGCACCCAGTACTTGATGGTTGCGCCTAATTCCTTTCCCCGGTGCACCAGCGTCACCCGCGCCCCATTTCTGTATAAATCCAACGCCGCCTCGGCCGCCGAGTTTTTTCCTCCAATCACCACCACATCCTGTTTCCAAAACGGATGCGGCTCGGTGTAGTAATGCGAAACGTGCGCTAGGTCCTCGCCGGGAACACCCAGCAGGTTCGGCAAGTCATAGTAGCCTGTTGCCAAGGCAATTTTCTTGCCCCGGTACCTCTTCTCTTCACCCTCCTCAGTTCTCGTCACCACTGTGAAGTTCCCGTCGTTTCCATCCACATGGATCACGCGCTCATACAGCCGCAAATCCAATTCATAATACTCCGCAGCCTTGCGGTAATACTTCAGCGCCTCCCCGCGCGTGGGCTTCTCCGCCGCGCTCACTAACGGAAGATTGCCGATCTCCAGCAGCTCCGGCGTGGTGAAGAACACCATGTTCACCGGGTAGTGGTAAAGCGAATTACAGATGCAGGCTTTGTCGATCACCAGCGGCTGCATGCCCGCGCGCTTCGCTTCGATGGCCGTCGCGAGGCCGGTCGGTCCCGCCCCGATACAAATAATTTCGTAAGTTTTCATGAGAATCTGAGTTTGCCGCGAGGCGGGAAGAATTGCAATTGCGTGGAATTACTGCTTTTGCGGCGAGTCCAGAATTTCCTGAAGCTCAGTCCGGAACAGCTCGAGTTCGCGCACTTTCTCCGGCGTGGCTTCCACCTCTTTCTTTTTCCAGGCAAACACTTCGCCAGTGCCGCGTTTCAGTTTTACGCTGAAGTTCCCGTCAACCAGATAGGACGCCGGCGCCAGCAGTTTCAACCCTCCGTTCGGCACCGGCGAGAGCGCAGCCACGCAGTTCCCTTTCAGCATGCACAACGCGCTCTCGTACGGAGGAATCGCAATAGGACGAAAGCCTGCCTCAAAAAGGCCTTCCATTACCTGCATTTGCCGTGGAGACAGTTCAACCATTCGAATGCACCACCGTCTGGGAATCTAGCGGGTCAGCAAGAGCAACCTGCAAATTATGCTGCAGTGGTGTCCGCTTCTGAAGTGCCCTCTTCAAGCTGCGCAAGGATTTCCCGGAGGGTCGAAATTAATTCGTCGCGGGAGACATGGCTTTTCTTGAACTGAATCCGGAACTTGAACGTTTCGCTCGGCGGCTCAAATTGAAAAATAAACGGACGCGGCCGTTGCGGACCGGCCTGTTCCTGGCGCCGTTCGCGCCGGGCTTCATCGCGCGTCAGCCCTCCCTGCAGGATGCGGTGAAACATCTCAATCATTTTCTTTTCGTTCGGCTGGCGCGCAATCTGCAGCAGCAGCGACTTGGAATTGATTCCGTGATCGATGCACCGTTTGCGCAGCAGCTCTGGGATGTTCCGCAGCGAAAGCGTTTCGGTTACGGACGACCGCGCTCGCCCAATTTTCTTTGCGATGTCTTCGTGCGTGTATTCGAATTGCGCGCTCAACCGGTGCAACCCGTCCGCTTCTTCAAACGGCGTCAAGTCTTTGCGCTGGATGTTTTCAATCAGCCCCAGCTCCAAGGTCTCCGCATCGTCCGCCATCTTCTCGATGCACGGCACTTCGCGCAGACCAGCGGCGCGCGCTGCGTGGTAGCGTCGCTCGCCCGAGATGATGTAATAGCAATCCTCGCGCGGCACGTACCGCACCAGCAACGGCTCCAGCACGCCTTTCTCGCGTACCGACTCCGTCAGTTCGCGCAAATCTCCCAGTGCCTTGCGCGGCTGCTCCGGGTTCGGACGAACCTGGTCCAGCCGGATCATCCGTCCAACCGCCGCCCCGCTATAGCTTGTCAGTGACTCTACATAGTGCGCGTCATGCCGCATCTTCAGCGTGACGGGTAACCCGATCCTCTTCGACACGTTGGATAACCTCCCCCGCGAGCTTCTTGTACTCGACCGCCCCGGGTGATTTCGGTGCAAATGTAAAAATCGTTTCCTTATACGCTGGGCTTTCTTCCAGCCTCACGTTCTTGGTGATCTTCGTCCTAAAGAGTACTTCCCCAAACACGCTGCGAATCTGCCCGTGCGTGTCTTTGGAAATATTCGTCCGCTTGTCGTACAGCGTGATCACCACGCCGAGCACTTTCAGCCCGGGGTTCGGCCGCGCGCGAATGCGCTCGTACGTTTCCAGAAGATCGTCCGTTCCTTCGATCGCAAAATAAGCCGCTTGAATCGGCACCAGCAAATGTGTTGCCGCCACTAGCGCATTAACCGTCAGGATTCCGAGAGACGGAGGTGTGTCCACAACCACATACTCGTAATCCTTTTGCACCGGCGCCAGCGCATCTTTCAACCGGAAAGGCGCGTCGAATTGTCCTGCGAGCACTTGCTCCAGCTTCGCCAAAGCTAGCCGTCCCGGCGCCAGGAACAACAACGGATCTTTGCTAGGCTTAATGACCGAGGGCATTCCCACGCGGTTGTCGCTGAGCACTTCAAACATCGAACTGGAAATTTCCCCGGAATCGTAAAACGCGATGGTGGAATTTGCTTGAGGATCTAAATCGATGAGGAGTGTTTTTTTGCCGCGAGTCGCGAGTGCCGCCGCCAAGTTGATTGCTGTCGTTGTCTTGCCTACGCCACCCTTTTGATTCGCAATCGTGATGATGGCAGTCATCTCATTCTGCCTCCGCCTACTTGCTCCCGGCAGAGGGCTTGCCCTCGCCGACAGCAAAGGGCGCGCGCACAAGCACGCCGCGATCTGGCAACTGGGTTCCTATATATGGGTGCCGCCTCCTGAAAACCCCCAAGGCCTAGGTTAACTCTACGTGCGCAGCCTGTTTGTTTGCAAGGAAAAAAGTGCAGAATTCGACGATTTTCTGCGAGTGTGGAAAATTCCGAGTCCCAAATGAGACCGGGGCTGGCGCCCCCACCTTACTTCCCATCCCGAAGTCGCGACCCTAGAAGTCGAGGCCCCAGAAATCCTCCATCGGATCTTGCAGTTCGATTCCAAGCTCCCACCCCGCCGGCCCCTCGTGCCCCCGCCAAATCAAATACCCATCGCCCGCATTCTGGTTGACCAGGTTGATCACCCTCACTTTTTGCCCTACCGCAAACGCGTGCGGCACCACCGCCAAGCAGCCCTTCGCGCTGATATCCTTCGTAAATCCTTCCGCTCGCACCGCTTGTCCATTTTCGGAACATTCGATGGCCACGCGGACGCGCGAATTGAGCCGGCTTACGCCCCGGATTTCCTTCCCCGTTTGTTCGAACTTCACATTCCCTTGCAACGGCACACGGCACTCCCCACCGAAGGATTCGATCAGCTGTCTTGGCTTTCTCCTCAGTTCGGCTGCTCGTTGAGACTTCGCCGGGGAACGCCAAACGCTTACCAGCTTCAGCGTAGGGGTGTGCTGCACACAGGTCAATGGAACTTCATGCCCAGTACACCCGCAAGTTACCCCCGGGGCTACGGTTTCTTCGCTTCGTTGTCGCTAAGTCTTGATCATTCCTCCGCTGTTTGCTCCTTTTCGCGGCCCCGCTTACACTCTCTTGGCCCGCAGCGCGCACATGATCAGCCTCCAGGCACTTCGTCACGAACTTCGTCCCACCATTCGGCTCGCATTGCCATTGGTTCTCGCCGAAATCGGCTGGATGAGCATGGGCATCGTGGACACCGTCATGGTCGGCCATCTTCAGGACAGCGCTCGCGCCATCGGCTCCGTCAGCATCAGCTCCAACCTGTTCAACGTTCTGGCATTTTTCGGTGGCGGCCTTCTGATCGGGCTTGACACCCTCGTCGCGCAAGCCTTTGGCGCCGACCGTCGCGAGGATTGTCATCGCTCTCTGGTCAACAGCATCTACCTCAGCATTGTGATGACGCCGTTCCTCATGGTTCCTGTCTGGTTCTTCGATCCTCTCCTCCGTCACCTTCACATCGAACCACAAGTCGCCGCTCTCGCCGTCCCCTACATGAAAGCCCTCGCCTTCGGCCTCTTCCCTCTTCTGCTCTATTTCGCCGTTCGCCGCTGTCTGCAAGCCATGAACATGGCTCAGCCCATCGCCTTCGCTCTGGTCAGCGCCAACCTCATCAACGCTCTTTTCAATTGGGTTCTCATCTACGGCAAATGGGGCTTTCCCGCGATGGGCGTAGTGGGTTCAGGCTGGTCCACCGCCATTTCCCGCGTGTACTTAGCCGTCGTGCTGGTGAGCTATCTTCTTTGGTACGACCGCCGTCATCGCACCGAACTTCTCAAGACTCCCATCAATATCGATTTCACTCGAATCCGGCGACTCATTTCGCTTGGCCTGCCCGCCGCCGTGCAAATCACACTGGAAATCAGCGTCTTCGCCCTAGCCACCGCCCTCATCGGCCGCCTGGGAGCCATCGCTCTCGCAAGCCACCAAATCGCACTCAACACCGTCGCGTTCACTTACATGGTCCCGCTGGGGATCTCTTCTGCCGCCGCAGTCCGCGTCGGCCACGCCATCGGACGCGGAAAACCTGCTTCCGCCGGCGACGCAGGCTACACTGCCATCTTTCTCGGCGCAGGTTTCATGACTTTGGCCGCGATCGCGCTCCTGGTCTTTCCGCGCTGGATTGCCCTGATGTACACGCCCGACGAAACCGTCATTCGCAGCACTGGGCTGCTTCTGATTGCCGGCGCCGCTTTTCAATTGTTCGATGGGATTCAGACCGTCGCCACGGGCGCTTTGCGGGGCGCTGGGGACACCCGCACGCCCATGATTTGTCACTTCACGGCTTACTGGGTAATTGGCCTGCCGCTCGGCGCGTGGCTCTGCTTTTCGCGCAGCTGGGGCCCGTTCGGGATCTGGTCCGGACTCAGCCTCGCCCTCATCCTGATCGGAATCGTGCTACTCATAGCCTGGCGCCACACCGTCCATCGCCTCAATCGAGAAACTGCGACGCCCTCGCACGACTTTTCGGAGGTATCAAATTGACGCCTCTTACGCAGCTGGCCTTGCATCCCTTCCCTGCAGGGGAGCATCCTAGAAACACAGTAGTGTTGTCCCCAAGCAAGACCCCGGTTCCCTTCCAGCCCTGTGCCGGTTATTGTCATCACAGGAGGAATCCGTGAAGCATAAGCACTTCGTCCTGATTACCGCTCTGACCACCATGTCGTTAGCGTTCAGTCTGCCGGCGCTTGCCCAGCACGGCCACGGCGGTGGTCCTCCCGCGGGCCACGGTCCCGGCATGGCGAATTCCAGCGGAAGCGGACCCAACTCCAACGCGATGAGCCACACCGACATGTCGCACGCTTCTCCCAGCACGGTGCTTAGCCACAACACTGCCATCGCCGGCAAAATCAAATCGCTGACTGGCGAAGACGCCGCAACCGCCTGTGACGGCTTCAAGAACCTGGGCCAGTGCGTGGCCGCCGCTCACGTCGCAAAGAACCTCAACATCCCTGGCGGCTTTGACGCCCTCAAAGCGAAAGTCACGGGAACCGGCGCCGTCAGTCTGGGCAAGGCCATCGAAGCCCTGGAACCCACCGCTAACTCCAAGTCCGAGGTCAAGAAAGCCAACAAGCAGGCCTCCGGCGACATGAAGGACGCGGAGACCAACTCCTAAGCCCTCTCAGACAACTCACAAAGCCTCTCTGGATCGAGGCTGCACTTCCGGTGGCGGAGCAAAACTTCGCCACCTTTTATTTTTCATTCTGATTTTTTCAGCGAATTGCAAAACGGTAGGCGCGTTCTATGGGTAAGGTTTTTACCAGTCACTAGTCACGAATCACGAGTCGTGACTCACATCTTATACCGGCTGCCCAGGTCCTCGTCGGAAAGCCCTTCCAGCCAGTTTCGCAATTGCTCGTTGGTATTTTTCTCCGTGAACGCGCTCGAGACTTTGGAATTCTTGAGCACCAATTCATCCACGTAAATCGGGCAATCCATTCGCAGCGCCAAGGCCAGCGCGTCGCTGGGCCGCGAATCAATTGTCATCATTTGCCCCTCGCGCTCCACCCAAATCAGCGCGTAGAACGTATCGTCTTTCAAATCGTTCACCACAATCTTCTGAACACGTACTTCCAGCCCCAAGAGCACGTTCTTTAGCAAATCGTGTGTCATGGGCCGCGGCGTGTGGACTTTCTCGATTTCGAGCGCGATGGCGTTCGCCTCATAAACCCCCACCCAGATCGGGAGGATGGCCTGGCCTTGCACGTCCTTCAGCACGACAATCGGCATGTTGGTCACGGGGTCCATCATCAGGCCGCGGATTTTCATTTCCACTTCCATGGAGGCCTCCCTTGGTTAAACCACGTGCTCGCCCACCAGACTGTTCGGCGTTGCTCCTGTCACACGCACCTGAACGTAGGTTCCCAGAAGTTCTGTCGAGAGTGAAGTGAAATTTGCGAGGCGATACGAACTGGTATATCCGGACCATTGGCTTTCACGGCGCGATTTTCCGCTGACCAGCACCTCAAACGTCTCGCCAACTAATTTCCCGTGGTGCGCCTTCTGGATCTCGCGCTGCTTGTCCTGAAGGACCGCAAGCCGTCGGCCCTTCTCCTCCTCCGGAATCGCATCCACCATTTTCAAGGAGGGCGTGTTGGGCCGCGGCGAATACTTGAAGGAGAACAGGCTGTCGTACTTCACTTCATCGAGCAGGCTCAGCGTCTGTTCAAAATCGGCTTCCGTCTCGCCTGGAAATCCCACAATGATGTCCGTGGTAATCGCAATCGGGCGCGACGCGTTGCGAATCATCGCGATTTTTTCCAGGTACTCTTCGCGTGTGTACGTGCGCTGCATTGCGCGCAACACTTTCGTCGAACCGGACTGTATCGGCAGATGCACGTGCTCGCAAACCTTGGGCTGCGCTTCCATGGCTGCGACAATGTCCCGCCCAAAATCGCTCGGATGCGAAGTCGTAAAACGCACGCGCCGGATCCGCGGAACGTCCGCCACCGCCAGCAGCAACTCCGCGAAACGCATTTTTCTCGGCGTGGGGTCTTTGTACGAATTCACCGTCTGCCCGAGCAGTTGCACTTCGGAGTAGCCCAGCTCCGCGAGTTGCCGAACCTCCCGCAAAATCGAATCGCTTGCGCGGCTGCGCTCCGGCCCGCGTGTATACGGCACCACGCAGTACGAACAAGCCTTGTCGCAGCCCTCGATGATCGTCAGATACGCACGAAACGGGTTGTCGCGCCGCGTCATCTCCGTCTCGAACGTTTCGTCCGTGTCCGTATCCAGCCCCGTCACGCGGTGATTCCCTGCCTCAAGCTGCGCCAGCATTTCTGGAAGCTTCCGATAGCTGGCCGAACCGCAAACCAGGTGGACCCACGGCGCGCGCTCGAAAATATCTTCACCTTCCTGTTGCGCCACGCATCCCAGAACGCCGATGATCTTCCCCTCGCTCTGTTTTGCGCGGTACTCGCCCAGCCGCGAAAAGACTTTTTGCGCCGCTTTTTCGCGAATGCTGCATGTGTTGTAGAGGATTAATCCCGCGGCTTCTGGCGTTTCCACTTGCCGGTAACCGCGCTCCAGCAGAACGCCGGCCACTTTTTCAGAGTCGTGGTCGTTCATCTGGCAGCCGAAAGTCTCCAAGAAGAAGGTTCCGCGTTCCGGCGCTCGGCTAGACGCTTCCGCTGTAAGAGGATACGCGGCGGTCCTTCGGGCGGAATAAGTTTCCTGCCCCGTCAATCTCCCAATCTCGAAGTCAAACGGTTTGCTCATGCTCAATTCGCAGTTTACCACACCTACTTTTTGTAGTGCGGGAGCCTATCTCCCGCTTTCTTACTGCGCCGGATGAGGCTTCTCTTTCAGTCTTTCGACCTTCGGATTTCGTCTCTGCTTCCGAGTCGCCCTTTACAACCCCTGTTTCCTCATAGGCAGCAGGATGAGAAACTTGCGCATCGTATTGGTTGCGGGTGTTGGGTGCGTGTGTTACGGTTTTTACGCCCAGAAAAAAATTCACTTTCGCTGAGGGGCACATCATTCTTCTCTTCAATACTATTCTTGCGACCGACATTATGGGCATTCTCGCGCAGACCGGATTGGTCGCCCGCGTCGTTCTTGCGATCCTTTTTCTCTTCTCCCTCATTTCGTGGGCCATGATTTTTCAAAAATGGGGAATGTTCGGCCGCGTTCGCCGGCAAAGCGCTCATTTTCTGCAGAATTTTCGTGGCGCCCACGGCGTCGCCAATCCGCAGGCGCTCGCGTCCTCGGGCTCACCATTCGCCAATGTCTATTCGGCAGGCTACCGTGAGCTCCAGATGCAAGTAGGCGGCATTTCCCCGAATCCGCACCCGCCGAAATTGAAAAGCTTGTCGGCCGTTACCGTCAGCATGCAATTGCAATCCGCCGAAGAAGTGCGCCGCGTCGAAAAAGGCATGTCCTGGCTTGCCACCACCGGCTCCGTCACGCCGTTCATCGGCCTTTTCGGCACGGTTTGGGGAATCATTGATGCGTTCGCCGGCCTTGGCAGCGCGGGCGCCGCCAGCCTTCGTGCGGTCGCGCCCGGCATTGCGGAAGCTCTGATTACCACTGCCGCCGGCCTGGCCACCGCCATTCCCGCGGTCATCTTTTATAATCAGTTCTTGCAGAACATTCGCGACCTGGCCCAGCGTTTAGACAATTTCGCCATGGAAGTCACCGCGCAGGTCGAGAAGGCATTTAACTGAATGTTCGCGGCGGTCTCGCCCGGCCGCCGCAGCAAAATTACGATGCAACTCAGCAAATCAACGCAAACTTCGCTCTCTGAAATCAACATGGTCCCGTTTGTGGACGTGGTTCTGGTATTGCTCATCATCTTCATGATTACCGCGCCCATCCTGCAATCCGGCATCGAAGTTGACGTCCCCAAAACCAAGACCATCAAAGACATCAGCCAGGACCGCCTGGTCGTCAGCATTGATAAGTCGCAGCGCATTTATCTTGGCAACGATCCCATCAACATCCACCAGCTCGGCCCGAAGATCAAATCGCAATTGAAAGATACCAAGCAAAGCGTCTTTCTGCGCTGCGACGAGAAGGTTCCCTTTGGGATTTTTGCTTCCGTGGTTGACACCCTGCGCGTTTCCGGCATCAACAACATCAGCATTGTCACCGAGCCACTGACGGAACGCGCACGAACGCAGTAAAATAGGACTATGGCAACCGCTATCGCCATTCCGCGCGATCTTTCCCTCAAGAGATACTTCTTTCGATCTATTTTTTTTCATGCCCTGCTGATTGCCGCGGTGTTCGGCGCTGCTTATTTTGACCGCCGCGGTGCGGGCTGGGGCGGCGTGGGCGGGCAGCTCGGCGGCACCAAAGTAAATCTCGTTGCGTCGGCTGGCATTCCCATGCCCAAGGAAGAAACGGTCACGGCAAGCAAAGCCGTCGATCCCACAAACAGTCTTCACAAGGAAGATCCAAAGCCCAAACCGCCCGAACCGAAGACTGACGCGGAAAAGATTGCTCCGTTTAAGAAAGAAACGCGCCTCCCGCCTTCGCGCAAGACTCGCACGCTTGAAAATAAAGATCCTGTGCAAGACAACGACATCCCCGGCCAAGGGGGCAATCCGAATCTTCCAACTGGCTATTCTCAGACTCCAGGGCCTTCCGGTTCGGGGGACAAAGTCATAGGCCAGGGCGGCGGCGACTTTGGCGGTCGCTATCCATACTATGTGGACGGTGTCCGCAGCAGGATTCAACAGAGCTGGGACCAGAGCACAATCGAGCCTGCGGTTCGCGCGGCGCACCGAGCGAAAACGGTCATGACTTTCCGGATTAGCGCCAATGGTTCGATTTCCAACATTAAGGTGGCTCAAAGCAGCGGCAACTCGTCCATGGATTATTCCGCCATGAGGGCGCTGCAAAGTATTGACACTTTCAAAGCACTTCCCATCGATTACATGGGATCCTATGTGGATGTGACTTTCGACTTCGATCTCTCGATGGTGCAATAACCGCTCTCGGTCGAAGGTTGGGGTTTTTCAGCAGTTAAAGGGGGAAACTTGTTGAAATCCGCTCGATGTGTGGGACAGTTGTTGTTTGTTGCTGTTGTTTTGCTGGGCAGCCAACCCGCCTCTGCCCAGGATTGGTTTCGCACAGGCACGGGCCTTGGCCAAGCCAAGCCTCGCGTGGCCATGGCCGACGCCGCGCCCCGCTCCGACGCCGCAAAATCTCACTCTACTTTGTTCACTCAAGTCGTCCGCGACGACCTGCAATTCTGCGGCATCCTCGATCTCGCTAGCCCCAGCTTCTATCCTCCTCAGGTTGTTTCGGTCCCGGGGGAGCTAAAAGCTCCCGCCTGGATCGAGCAACCCACCAACGCCAACTATGTCGGCTTCGGCAACCTCACCGAATCCACTTCCGAAGTCACCATCCAAGCCTGGCTTTATGACGTGCGCAACCCTTCGGCCCCGCCCGTCGTCGGCAAAGTCTATCGCGGTGGCCCCACAGACTTGCAGGTCCGCAAATTCGCCCACCAGTTCGCCGACGAAATCATCAGCAAGCTTTCCGGCGGCTTGCCCAGCGTCGCGCAAACGCAAATCGCCTTCGTTCGCTCCCCAAGCCCCGGAGTCAAGGAAATCTGGGTAATGGATTACGACGGCGCCAACCAACACCAGCTTACCAGTCTTCATTCGATCTCTCTGACGCCTCGCTGGTCGCCCGATGGCTCGCGCATCGCTTTCACCTGCTACGCGCCTTACAAGGGTGTCACCGGCGCGCAAATCTGCATGTATTCCATGGACGCCAGCAAGCTCATGTCTTTCCCCCGCTTTGCTGGCACTAACAGCACGCCAGCCTGGTCGCCTGACGGCACGCAAGTTATTTTTTCTTCTTCCATGCAAGGCACGGGCACTGAACTTTACGTCAGCGACATCAACGGCGGCCGCCCCAAGCGCCTGACGCAATCCGGCGGCAACATTGCCAACATTTCTCCGGCCTGGAACCCCAAGACCGGCCAGACCATCGCCTTCGTCAGCGACCGCGGCGGCAGCCCGCAGCTCTACCTGATGAATTCGGACGGTACCGGCGCCGCGAAAATCGACCTCCCCGAAAAGGGCTACGTCATCGACCCCTCCTGGTCGCCCAACGGCCAGTTGCTGGCCTTCAGTTGGCGACGTCCCAACGACGATTACGACATTTACGTCATGGACGCTTCATCCCGGCAAATTGTTGAATTGACCCGCGATCAGGGTCGCAACGAGCGCCCCAGTTGGGCGCCCGATGGCCGTCACATTGTCTTTGAGTCCACACGGACCGGCGTCGGCACGCGCCAGATTTGGACCATGCTCGCCGATGGCTCCCAGCCACACCAGTTGACCACAACCGGCCACAACGAGTCGCCGAACTGGTCCACACATTGAAATGCTGGTCGAAGATCTCTAGCAATCTGTCATTCCGAGGAGCGTAGCGACGAGGAATCCCGGCTGGATCGATGCGCGCTTCGATTCTACTGAAAGGAGCTTTGAATTAAGATGCTGGAGTGCCAGGGATGGAACCAAGGGAGCCGCCCGCGCATCTCAATCAGTGGACGCGGTCGTCCGGATCTGTTGTTCCCCTGGAAATCCGTTTTTCTTTTGGTAGTTCGCTTGCGTTTTGCGGCTGTCTATAATATATCGTGTCACGATACATTGCCCGGACCCAGCCCGCTGATGTTAGGATAGTGGCTCTGTTGGGGCGTACACGGGATTCAACTCATCGTTTCAGGAGGATTTGCATGAATTTGGCTTCGCGATTGTCCCATCGCGCTGGACTGCTCGCATTGTTTAGCGCTGCTTTACTCACCCTTGGCTGCGGTCCCAAAAAAGTCACAGCTCCGCCTAAACCTGCCGAAGCGCCGCCTCCGCCCGCTCGTCCTACGGTGACGCTGCAGGCTAATCCAACCACCGTCAACAAAGGCGAATCCTCCACGCTCAGCTGGAATTCCACTGACGCCACGCAACTCTCAATTGACCCGGGAATCGGCGCCGTCAATGCTCAGGGCTCCTCCAAAGTTTCGCCTACAGACTCGACGACTTACACCATTACCGCCACCGGCCCCGGAGGCTCTGCCAGCGCGACCGCCGCGGTCTCCGTGAATGCTCCTCCCCCGCCAACTCCTGCTCCGGCTCCAGTTCGCGACTTTAACCAGGAGGTTCGCGACGCCTATTTTGACACCGACAAAGCGGACATCCGCCCCGATGCTCGGGAGGCACTCGCCAAGACTGCAGACTTCCTCAAATCCGAGCCGTCAATTAAAGTGACCATTGAAGGCCACTGCGACGAACGCGGCTCCACCGAATATAACCTCGGCCTCGGCGACCGCCGCGCCGCCGCCGTAAAGGCGTATCTCGTTTCGCTAGGCGTCTCTGCCGGCCAGCTCACCACCGTCAGCTTCGGCAAGGAGAAGCCTTTCTGCCAGGAACATGGCGAACCCTGCTGGCAGCAGAATCGTCGCGGCCATTTCGTCAAGGCCAACTGAGGCGTTTCGCTTCTGTCCGGGGCCATAACCGATTGGTGACTAACAAGGGCCGCAGGGCCGGGCAAACTCTTGCCCACCTGCGGCCCTCTTAATTAAAGTGGAGGCTATTTCGAGCCTGTGAGACAGTTGAGGTCGGACCTTTTTCCGATTCTTCGATGGGCTCGATTTCCCGGCAGTTTCGGATTTGGATTTTTTGAACCCCTTAGGAGGGTCTTATGCATATACGCAACATCGCCATCTTCGGCGCAGCCGTTCTTGCCGGCGCAATCGGCGGAAGCCTCATGGGCCCGCGCCCGGTCGAAGCCGTCGCCCGGGAAATTATTGACCTCCAGCGCGACGTCACTTCCCTGCTGCAAGGGCAGAAAGATATGTCCACACAAATGCTTCAGGATCATACGGCGATCAAGACCGTCGTCGGTGGTTTCAACGACAACATTAACCGCCTCAGCGGCACCATGTCTTCGCTGCAAAAGTCTGTGCAGGACGTGCAGGCCAACTCAGGAGCGCGCCTGGACACCATGTCCACACAGGTCCAGGGGCTTTCGGACAACCTCGAGGAAATCAAGTCGCGCCTCGGCAAGCTCAACCAACAGCTTGTTGATCTGCAAAACTCAGTGCAGGGCCTCGACGCGAAGATATCCTCCGGCGGGGCCGCTCCCACCACGGGAGTCGGCACTACCACACCAACCTCAAGCAATGCTCCGCCGTCTACTTCCCCGACGTCCGCGGCTCCTTCGGGCCCCGCTCCTTCGGCCGATATGCTCTATTCCAATGGACTAAAGGACATTCAGAGTGGCAAGTACGACCTGGCGCGCTCCGAATTCCAGGACTATCTAAAGTATTACGGCAAAACGGACCTGGCTTCCAACGCGCAGTTTTACATCGGCGAAATCTACTACCGCCAAAAGAACTATCAGGAAGCCATCACTGAATACGACAAAGTCATCAACAACTATCCGAAGAGCTTCAAGCTCGCCCCCGCGCACCTTCACCGCGCCACCGCGATGATTGCACTCGGCCAGAAGTCTTCCGGCATCCGCGAGCTGCGCGAAATCACGAAACTTTTCCCTGGTAGCGAGGAAGATCGCTACGCCCGCGCCCAGCTCAAAGAACTCGGCGCCTCCGTCTCTCGTTAGGCTATCGCTCCTTCCTCAGTCCTCGTTCGGTAGTTTTTGTCGGCCCTCGCTCGTCGCTCCCCATCTCGCCCAGCCCTCCGCTTCACATCCTCTCTTTTGGCGCCAACTGATAGCTCACGAAGGCCACCTGCTTGCCATCGGGCGACCAAGACGGGACATTGATAGTCCCCTGGCCTCCAAACAACTTCGCGAGCACCGTGATCTTGGCGTTCTTGAAATTCGGACCTGCGGAGCTTGCAGCTTTGAGGCTCATCAGTCGCAGCGACACATCTTTGTTTTCGGGATGGCCGGTCACGGACTTGTCGTAGGTGAGGAAGACCATCCACTGACCGTCGGGCGAAATGTGCGGGAACCAGTCGTTGTCTTCGCCGAACGTGATCTGCTCCTGGTCGCTGCCGTCGGCCTTCATGCGCCAGATTTGCATATGGCCGGTGCGCTCGGAGTTGAAGTAGATGTACTGGCCGTCGCGTGTGTATTCCGGGCCATCGTCCAGGCCTTTGGCGGTCGTCAGGCGCGTTTCTTCCCCGCCCGCCGCGGGAATGGCATAGATGTCGAAGTCGCCGTTGCGCTCACCAACAAACGCCAATGTCTTTCCGTCCGGCGACCAGCCATGCAAGTACGAGGGCGACTTCTGCGTGATGCGCCGTGGCGCGCCTCCGCCAATCGGCACAATGTAGACGAGCGATTCATGGTTCTCCTGCGAATTGTCGCTGATGCCGAGTTGTGTGCCGTCAGGGGAAATCAGGTGATCGTTGTTGCAGCGTGTGGCCAAACCGGTATCGAGCACCTGCGGCCTGCCCCCAGTCACGGGAATTTCCTCGATCCGTCCGTTGCGATTAAAGAGCAAGCGCTTGCCGTCGGGCATCCAGTTAGGTGCCTCAAAGCGTTCCGGGGCCATGAACACGACGCGGCGGTCCGTCGAATCGACCGAGATCACTTCCAGCGTGCTGTAGAGCGTGCTCGAAGCAGCGGTTGCCGAAGGCGTGTTCGTCACAGTGCCGTCGCGCGGCGCTTCAGGTCTTGCGTCGACGCTCACGTTCGAGAACGCCGCTTTCTCGACGACGTTCGCGTCGTGGCTGCACACGCCGATGCCCACGTAGAAGGGTTCTTGCAGCGCGATGCGCGTCGAGCCGCTGGCCAACTGGAATTTTCCATTTTCATCCGCCAGCCACATCGAGAAGTACGCGCCGCGCTTCACCAGGCGTAGCCGCTTGGGAGCGGACACGTTGGCTTGAATCTCGTGCGTCGCCGCCCCTTTTTCCTCGCGGTATTGCAACGAAGTGAGCCCGCTGCCGTGCAGCGCCACGTCGGCGTAGGCAGAGTCCGCGTCGAGGCTTTGGCGCACTATCAGCACGGCTTTGCGGTGCTCCTGCGCGCCCTTGCCGAGAAACGAAATATCTGCGGTCAGCGTGACGTCCCCGGACGCCTGCTTCCACGCGAAGTGGAAGGCGTCCTTGGTGGCCCACATGTTCTCGCCGCTGCCCGTAATTGTGTAGGTTTGCTTCGCGGCGTCGTAGTCCACGGCGCCCGCGTGGAGAACTGTGCCGACGTCCCCATGCGCTTCAAAATTTCCGACCGCGTTCGCGAAATTGGCGGCTTGCAGCGCCGCTCTTTGCGCGGCGATGTAGTTCCCTGCCGTAAACGCCATCGCAAGAATGCCGGCGACCGCGAGAATTTCGGCGAGCGCCGCAGCACATTGGGCAAGCTTTTTCCAATGGGGCTTTTTCCAATGCAACGATTGGACAAATCTCTCTTGTTTCACAGGGCACTCCTCCATGTTCCACAGGGAAAGAGTGACCTTAGGATGCTTACAGGCGGCTTGTCAATTTGGCCGCGGTCTTGGCCCTGGTACAGCCTCCAAGCTGTACCAAAGCCGCGTTTGTAATCCCTATTCCCGAGGCCCCAATGCCGCGCGCTGGCAATTTCCCTTTTCCTTCTTCGCATGTTATCGTCGCCGTCTCAGGGGGAAGCACGAATGTCCGTCAATAAAGTCATTCTCGTTGGGAGATTGGGCCGCGATCCCGAAACGCGCTACACCGGAAGCGGCCAGGCGGTGGCGAATTTCTCTGTGGCCACCGACGAATCCTACAAAGACCGCAACGGCGAGCGCCAGAAGCGCACCGAATGGCACAAGATTGTCGTCTGGGGTAAGCAGGCGGAAATTGCCCAGCAGTATTTGAAGAAAGGCTCGCTGGTGTTCATCGAAGGCCGCATTCAGTCCCGCGAATGGCAGGACAAGGAAGGCCAGAAGCGCACCAGCTTCGAGATTGTGGCTAACAATTTCCGCATGCTCGGCGGCCGGGCCGAGGGCGCTGCTGCCGGAGCAGGCGCGACGGCCGGCGCCTCCCCGCGCGGCGGCGATGACCTCGATCAATCCGCTCCCGCCGAAGAAAGTTACGGTGGCGGAGGCGGCCCAGCGGGCGGCCCCGAAATCTCCGACGAAGATATTCCCTTCTAGGCGACAGTGTCACAAACCGGAACGTTGAGATCCATCAGGATGACCGCTGCAAGAGTCCATCCTAATTCAACATGAGCACGACCAATCGCCAATTTGTCTTGCAGTCGCGACCCAAGGGGCTCATCGCGCCGGGAGACCTGCAACTGAAGGAAGCGCCGCTGCCGGAATTAAAAGACGGACAGGCGCTGGCGCGCGTCAAATATCTTTCGATTGATC
>Ga0075426_10000989_pt1 | contig 19998 bp, 19 predicted proteins | sample SoiMethybrSBSTD5_FD_75304 | JGI IMG/M metagenome (GOLD analysis project Ga0075426, IMG submission 75304) | Bulk soil microbial communities from a Populus tree surrounding site in Tennessee, USA - Soil MetaG P. TD hybrid SBSTD5 | ecosystem: Environmental > Terrestrial > Soil > Tree plantation...
AAAAAATATCGTGCTTGGGCGGACGACCTTCAGTACTCGCATCCATTTGTGGCATCCGCCCTGTTGATGCAGATGGTGAAAACTTACGAGGCCGAGGCGGAACGCGAAGATTTGGACGCCGGGGTTAGGAGGCGACTGCACTAGACACGCGCCACCGGAACAGGTGGGGATAAGTGCGCCCCAATCCTGGCGGCTCACTCCTGAGCCACCCCCCTCGGCGTCCTCTTCCGCGCCGATGGGAACCGGTTGGGCTGCCGAACAGGCGCCACCCTCTTCTTCGCCAACTGCTGCACCCCTCCGGATCGCTGTCATAGACGGGCAGCACAGGCGCTATCCGCACGCCCCACCGTCACCCATACCCCGCGATCACCACCGCCCGTTCGACCGCCTCAGCTCTTTCCAGGTGGGCTCCAGTCGTCCTCGAAGGCGCGACGTCCACCCCGAGTGAACACTTCCTCCAGAGAGGTCAGCCCTCGCCGGCCATTGCGGCCGGAGCCGAGCGGCCCCAGGAGGTCCTCCAATGCCGCGACGGCGTTCCCCTGCTCCGCACGAACGAAATCGAGAAGGCGCGTCGTCAGGCAGCTTGCGGACTCCTTGCGGTTCAAGAGAGCCACCCCACCCCCCGACCTGAGCTAGACTCCCCTTTATGAACGCCGCCAAAGAGGAAGTGCTGCACATCCTGGAGAGTCTCCCCGAGGACGCCTCCCTCGAAGACATCCAGTACCACATCTACGTGCGCCAGAAGATCGACCATGGCCTGGAGGACATCGAGGCGGGGCGCACCCTCTCCGAGGAGGAGTTTGACCAGCGGATGGCCAAGTGGCTCGAACCGTAAGGTGGTCTGAGACGGCAACCCGCGATCTGGAGGAGGCCGCCGACTTCATCGCCCGCGATTCCCGATACTACGCCGCCGCCTTGGTCCGCGTCGCTCGCGCCGCCGCCCGCTCGCTGAGAACCTTGGCCGAACGAGGGCGGGTCGTTCCGGAAGCGCGTTCCCCGAACGTCCGAGAGATCCCCGTCAAGAGCTACAGACTCATCTACTGGGTCGCTCCCGACCGAGTGACGGTCCTCGCCTTCGTCTACGGCACCCGAGATCTTCCCGCCCTCTGGCAGCGTCGCGGCGGAACCCCAGATCCGGAGGCCTGATCCCGGAATCAGAGATCGAGCTCCCGCACACCAGTGCCAGTGCAAGCTTGATCCCGAGACCCCGCTGGTGCTTCACGCCCGGCCGAGGCGCCTATCCTCGAGCTGTCGGCCGCCCTCCGATCCGGCGTCCTAGCGCGCCGGCGATTCTGAGATTTCTCTTGTCGTCCACAGAGGGGGCCGACCAGCCGAGCCGCCGGAGCGTGCGCAGCACGGTCTCCTCGATCCTCGCTTGAGTCGGTCCGCCCTCCTCGGCTCCCGGCGGAGAGAGCTTCCTCGCGACCGCCGCGAAGTGCTCCGCCGGCTGCAACCCTGTGGCGCACATATGTAGTCGTATGGAGAGCGTATGAGGCTTGACAAGCCGCTGATGTAGGCTTATTATGCTCCCATGATGACACAGGGAGACTACGCGACGACCCGCCTCGCAGGACGTCTCCCGAGCATCGCCCCAAGCAAAGAAATTGTTCTTCCGGCGCCAATGTCGGCTCCGGAATTTCCGAAAGGAGTGTTGTGTGAGTAGAGAGACGACGTATGTAGGGAAGCTGGGCAGTCTTCAGAAGTTCCGCGACTCGCTCAAGACGAACAGCGGGAATCTGCCCAACCTCGAGGGACACCGCACGCAGTTCGAGGCGCTGGTCACCAAGGCGCAAGAGCTGACGACGCGGCAGGCGGCCCTCGCGGCGGAGAAGCAGGATGTATCGCAGCAGCTCAAGGAGGCCTTCATTGAGGCCGAACGGCTTGGGACGGTGCTGCGTTTCGGGGTCAAGCAACAGTTCGGCATCCGGGCCGAGAAGCTGGCGGAGTTCAGTCTCCAGCCCTTCCGCGGCCGCAGGAAGGCCGCGGTCGTGGCCAAGACCCCGCCCACGGTTGGCTCGCCGCTTCCGGCCGAGCCCAGCAAGTAGCAACTGCAACCATCCTGGGTGCGTGGCGGCTTCCACGCACCCCCTCTCCCGCCCCCTGCACCTCCAACTACCTCAATCCGCTCCGCAAGCTTCTCCAGCGCGTCGCATCCTTCTTCACGCCGTTGGAAGCTTCCGCACGCCGTTGGAAGCTTCTTCGGGCCGTTGCAAGCTTCTTCACGCCGTTGGAACCTTGCGGCGGCGCGGCGCAACCTTCTTCACGCCGTTGGAAGCTTCTTCAGGCCATCGCAAGCTTCCGCACGTCGTTGGAACCTTGCGGTGGCGCGTCGCATCCTTCTTCACGCCCTTGGAAGCTTCTTCAGGCCGTTGCAAGCTTCCGCACGCCGTTGGAACCTTGCGGCGGCACGTTGCAACCTTCTTCACGCCGTTGGAAGCTTCTTCAGGCCGTCGCAAGCTTCTTCAACGCGTTGCAAGCTTCCGCACGCCGTTGGAACCTTGCGGCGGCGCGGCGCAACCTTCTTCACGCCGTTGGAAGCTTCTCCAGTCCGATGGCTGCTCGCGATAGCTCACCGTGGACTGAGCTTCGAGAGGGACGAAGGAGCCCAGCCCCCGGCTCCCAGCCGGGGGCTTCTCCTGTCCGCGATTCAGTGCGTCCGTCTATCTCGTCTTGACGCAGCCCCGGTTCGCGTTCGACCACTCGTACTGGTACGAGTAGCCGCCGGTGCCGATGAACGGAGTGGGCGACCAGGCGCACTTGTCGTCCGCCTCGTAGCCGATCAGGTCGTACCAGGCATTCAGTTGCGGGTCCGTCACGGCTTCCCGCGTCTCATGGCAGACGAAGTGCTCCTGGTTCTGCACCGCCGTCCAACCTGCCACCTGGCAGCCGCTGCAGCTCGGATACGGCTCGATCGAATACTTTACGGCGTTGGAGCCGCTGGTGTAGAAGCTGTGGTAGGCACAGTACTGCAGGTTCGGCCCGCCGCAGGAGGTGTTTCCGGAGCCGTCGTCGGAATACGAGCTGCTCGGGATGACCACCTCATAGATCGTGCTGTTGTTGAAGGTGTGGGTCGTGAGATAGGACGCGACCTCGCCCTGGACGATGGCGTCGGTGACGGCGGTCGGCGGCGTCGAAGTGTCGAACCAGTCGGCCGTTCCCGAGCCCAGGTTCGCCAACTGGATCCCTGAGTACTGGGTGATGACGTTGTACTCCCCGGTCGTGCCGAACTGGTTGCGGAAGGCCTGCAGCGTCTGGGCGTACTGGAAATCGGGCGAGGCGGGGTTGGCGAAGCTCGGCCCCCAGAAGATGAAGACCACCTTGGCCGAGGTGATCGTCGGTCCCCCATGATTCCGCAGGTTCCCGAGCCCGGCCTTGATGACGGCGCGGTGATCGCGCGTCGGGAAGTACACCTTGGAATTGCCGGCCTGAGGGAGACTCTGCGCCACAAGCCCTGCGGCAAACGACGCCAAAAACAGCGCTACCAGCACTCTCTTCATGGACTCCTCCTTTTGTTGGTCCTACGCTATCCCGTCGTACTGAAGGAACCCCTACAAGAAATCAAGCGCCGGAGGCGGCAAAGAGAAACGCCCCCAGCCAGGCCGGGGGCGTTCATCCACAAGGTGGTGTTATCGCGTCTTGACGCACCCGTTGTTCGCGTTCGACCACTCGTACTGATAGGAGTAGCCGCCGGTGCCGATGAACGGAGTGGGTGACCAGGCGCACTTGTCGTCGGCCTCATTGCCGTTGCGGTCCCACCAGCCGGTCCCCACCGGATCGGTCACGGCTTCACGGGTCTCATGACAAACGAAGTGCTCCTGGTTCTGCACGTTGGACCAGCCGGCGAGCGAACAGCCGCTGCAGCCCGGCCAGGGCTCGATGGAGTACTTGGTGGCCGTGGAGCCGCTGCCGATCCAGCCGTGATAGGCGCAGTAGGCGAGGTTCGGGCCGCCGCACGACGTGCTCGAGCCGCTCGAAGAGTACGAGGAACTCGGGATGACGACCTCGTAGATCGTGCTGGTGTTGTTGCCGCCGTGGCCCGCCAGATAGGCGTTGACCTCGCCCTGGACGATGGCGTCGGTGACGTTGGTCGGCGGCGTCGAGGTATCGAACCAGTCGGGTTGGCTGCCCGCGAGGTTCGACTGCAGGATCCCGGAGTACTGCGTGATGACGTTGTACTCGGGGGTGGTGCCGTACTGGTTGCGGAAGGCCTGCAACGTCGTGGCGTACCCATTGTCGGCGCCGCCGCTGGCGAAGCTCGGTCCCCAGAAGATGAGGACCATCTTGGCAGAGGTGATGGTCGGTCCGTTGTGGTAGGTCAGGTTCACGACATGGGCCTTGGACTGGTTCCCGGCACCCTTGACGGGGTAGTAGACGACGTGGTCCGCGTCCGCAAACGGACCCTTCGCCTTTTCTCCGGGCGCGGCGCTCGCGGTGCTCGCGACGATGGCCAGCAGACCACAAGAGAGCGCCAACACGTGCTTCAGGCTTCTAATGCGCATCATTCGACTCCTCCGAACTGAAAGTGGAGCCTCCAGGGAGGACCAGACCGAGCTGAGACCCTGGGGCAACGGTTTAGAGACGGCGAAATCTCGCCGGCTTGAGAGCCATGGTCCGAGCATGCCCGTGAACGCTGCAATCATCTGTTCAGGAACCCTACAAAAGATTAGAGTGCCTGCAAGCCCGGAAAACGAGACGCCCCCGGCAAGCCGGGGGCTCTCATCTACTGCAATGCTGGGCCGGTTATCGCGTCCTGATGCAGCCGCCGTTCGCGTTCGACCACTCGTACTGGTAGCCGAAGCCGCCGTCGAGGAACGGACTGGGCGACCAGGCGCACTTGTCGTCGGCCTCTTCGCCGGTGCTGCTGTCCCACCAGCCGGTCCCCGTCGGGTCGGTCACGGCCTCGCGGGTCTCGTGACAGACGAAGTGCTCCTGGTTCTGTGAGGCCGTCCAGCCCGAGACCTTGCAACCGCTGCAGCTTGGATAGGGCTCGATAGAGTACTTCTTGGCGCTGGAACCGCTGCCGATCCAACTGTGATAGGCGCAGTAGGCGAGGTTCGGCCCGCCGCACGAGGTGCTCCCGCCGCTCGAGGAATACGAGGTGCTCGGGATGAAGACTTCGTAGATCGTGCTGGAGTTGAAGGTGTGGGTCGACAAGTAGGCATTGACCTCCGACTGCACGCGGGAGTCGGTGACGTTGGTCGGCGGCGACGAAGTGTCGAACCAGTCGGCGGTCCCCGAGGCGAGGTTCGCGAGCTGGATCCCGGAGTATTGGGTGATGGTGTTGTACTCACCGGTCGTGCCGAATTGATTGCGGAACGCGATGATGTTCTGGGCATACTGCCAATCGGGAGAGGCGGGGTTGGCGAAGTTCGGTCCCCAGAAAATCAGGACCACCTTCGCCGAGGTGATCGTCGGGCCACCGTGGTAGCTGAGGTTCGACTTTTGCAGCAGGTTGATGCCCTCGTGACCGCGGGCCGGGGTGTAAATGATGTGGTGGTTCTCGCTCGCCGCCATCTCCTCTTCGGTCGCCGCGCTCGCGGCGACGGCCAGCAGACCGCAAGACAGCATCAACGCCAACGCAATCTTCAGACCTTTGATCCGCATCAAACTCCTCCTCCGTGAAGTGGAGCCGCCGGGCAGGGCTACGCCCTCCGCATGAGGGCTGAGACCTCGGGGCGGCGGTTGTAAGACGGCACAAACCTGGCCGTCTAGCGACCGTGTTCGATTCCCCAGTTTCTTGTGGACGACCCTACAAGAAGTGAGGGTGCAGAGAGCCGCGAAAAGCGAGCCTTTCCTTACTAAATCTCCGCCGCCTGCTCCGCCCGGCTCAGCGCGCGCAGGAAGTTCTCCCCAAGGATCAGCCGCACGCCGCTCTTGTCGACGCCGCGGGCGAGCAGGGCGGCGGTCAGGTCGGGGAAGCGCGACGGATCCTCGAAGCCGGCCACCGTATCGGGGATGCCGTCGAAGTCGGTGCCGATGCCGGCGTGCTCCTCGCCTCCCAGCTCGATCAGCCGGATCACGTGGTCGACGTAGACACCGAGCGGCACGGGCGGCAGCGGCCGCTCGGCGAAGAGGCGCGCCTGCTCCTGCCAGTGGGCGCCCGGGTCACGCAGGTAGGCCTCTTCCACCTCGATGAGGACCGGCTTGAGCTCCCGGCCGCGCTCGCGGTCGGCGGCGCTCGCCGCCGGGTCGATGAAGGCGGGGTAGCTGTTGGCCATCACGACGCCGTCGCGGCGCGCGATCTCGCGGATCAGCTCGTCGGGCAGGTTCCGGGGATGATCGCAGAGGGAGCGCGCCGAGCTGTGGCTGGCGATGATGGGAACCGGCGACACGTCGAGGACGTGGCGCACCGCGTCGTCGGAGACGTGGGAGACGTCGGGAAGGATGCCCCGCCGCGCCATCTCCCGCACGATCCGCACGCCCTCCTCTGACAGGCCGCCATGGACCGGCGCGTCGGTCGACGCGTCGCACCATTCATGGGTCGCCATGTGGGTCAGGGTGACGTAGCGCATCCCCATCGCCGCGCACGCCTCCAGGACGCCCGGGACGAGCAGCGGCCGGCCGTTCTCGAGGCCGAGGATCACAGCCACCACGCCGCGCTGCGCCGCCCGCCGGATCTCCTCGGCGGTGGCCGCCTGCTCCATGCGGCCGGTGAGGCCGGCGAGCGCCGTCTCCGTGGCCCGGTGGAGGGCGAGGGCGTGCCCCCAACCGCGCTCGGCGCTGAGGCTGGCCGGCACGTAGAGCGCGAAGACCACGGCGTCGACGCCGCCGCGGCGCAGCCGGGGGAGGTCGACCTGGCGGTCGGCCTGTGGCTCTCCCAGGTCGGCGGGCGACTCCCAGAGGCGGGTGGGGACGTCGGTGTGGCCGTCGACGACGAGGCAGTCTTCGTGGAAGCCCATGGCGCCCGCTATCTTAACCGGCGCCGGAATTCGCCTCTGTCTTCCCTTGTTGCAAGGTCGGGCCGGATCGGGTAGGCTTCGACGTTCTTGGCCCTTTCGAGAGAAGGATAGCGACCGTGAAGAAAGACATCCATCCGACGATGCACCTGGTGACCGTGGTCTGCGCCTGCGGCAACACCTTCGAGACCCATTCCACGAAGGACGAGGTGCGCCTGGAGATCTGCAGCGCCTGCCACCCGTTCTTCTCCGGCAAGCAGAAGCTCATCGATACCGCGGGACGCGTCGAGCGCTTCAAGCGGCGTTACAACCAGGCCACGGCGTAGGCCGGCCCCGGCGCGGCTCTGCGCCCTCGTCCCCGGGAGCTTCCGATGAAAGAACCGAGCGCGAGCCAAAGCGGCGGCGAGCTGCTGGTCGGCGGTCAGGCGCTGATCGAGGGGGTGATGATGCGCTCCCCGGGCGCCTATGGCGTCGCCGTGCGCCGGCCCGACGGCTCGCTCGCCCTCCAGCGCGGCAAAGTCTTCCCGCTGGGAAAACGCTGGCCGATCCTCAAGCTGCCGGTCCTGCGCGGCTGCGCCGTGCTGTTCCAGTCGCTCTACCTGGGGATCAAAGCCCTCAACTTCTCCGCCGAGCAGGCCGCGGCCGGCGCCGCGTCTGAAGCTGCGCCAGCCGAGCCCGCAGGCACCGGAACCGCGCCGGAGGCGACAGAGAAGAAGGAGCTGTCGAGCTGGGCGATCGCCGGCTCCATGGCCTTCGGCCTGGGGCTGGGGATCGTGCTGTTCCTCCTGCTCCCCCTGTGGCTGACCCAGATGGCCGAGAAGCTGTGGCTCGGTCCCCTGTCGAGCCTGTCTTTCAACCTCCTGGACGGCGGGCTGCGCGCGGTGTTCTTCCTCCTCTACATCTACATCATCTCGCGCATGAAGGACATCCACCGCGTCTTCATGTACCACGGCGCCGAGCACAAGGTCGTCTTCGCCTGGGAGGCGCAGGGGCCGCTGACGGTCGAAGCCGCCCGCAAGCAGAGCCGGCTCCATCCGCGCTGTGGCACGAGCTTCCTGCTCTTCGTCCTCCTGGTGTCGATCGTGCTCTTCGCGCTGATCCCCAAGACCGCGCCGTTCGCCGTCAAGCTCGGCGGCCGGCTGCTGCTCGTGCCGGTGGTGGCCGGGCTCTCTTACGAAGTGCTGCGCCTGACCGCCCGCAAGCGCGCCGCGCCGATCTTCGCCGCCCTGGTCGCCCCGGGCCTCGCGCTGCAGCGGATCACCACCCAGGAGCCCACGGACGACATGCTCCAGGTCGCCATCGTCGCCCTCGAGGAGGCGCTGCGCGAGGACGGCCTCCTCGCGGAAGCCGCGGCCTGAGGACATCATGCTCGAGAAGCTCTCCCAACTGGAGAAGACCCACGAGGAACTGACCCAGCGGCTCGCCGATCCGGCCGTGCTCTCCGACCGCAAGGTCTACGCCGAGACCAACAAGGCCCTGGCCGAGATCAGCCCGATCGTCGCGCTCTATCGCGACTACAGCCGCGTCCAGAAGCAGCGCGCCGAGACCGAGGAGATGCTCTCCGGCCTCGCCAAGGGCGACGAGCTCTACGACATGGCGCGCGAGGAGCGCGACCAGCTCACCGCCCGCCTCGCCGCCTTGGAGGATCGCCTGCGCGTCGAGCTGAGCCCCAAGGACCCCAACGACGAGCGCAACGTCGTCCTCGAGATCCGTGCCGGCACCGGCGGCGACGAGGCGAGCCTGTTCGCCGCCGAGCTGTTCCGCATGTACAGCCGCTACGCCGAGAAGCAGGGATGGCGGATCGAGGTCATCGACCTCTCCGAGTCCGACGCCGGCGGCATGAAAGAGGTCTCGGCCATCGTCGAAGGGCGCGGCGCTTACAGCCGCCTCAAGTATGAAGGCGGCGTCCATCGCGTGCAGCGGGTGCCCGAGACCGAGGCCGCGGGCCGCAAGCACACCTCGGCGGTCACCGTCGCCGTCCTCCCCGAAGCCGACGACATCGAGGTGGAGATCGACGAGAAGGACCTGCGCATCGACCGCTTCTGCTCCTCCGGCCCCGGCGGCCAGGGGGTCAACACCACCTACTCGGCGGTGCGCCTGACCCACATCCCGACCGGCCTCGTGGTGAGCTGCCAGGACGAGCGCAGCCAGATCAAGAACAAGGCGAAGGCGCTCCGCGTCCTCAAGGCGCGCCTCCTGGAGATCGAGCAGGAGAAGGCCGACTCCGCGATGACCGAAGAGCGCCGCCGCATGGTGGGCTCCGGGGACCGCTCCGAGAAGATCCGCACCTACAACTTCCCCCAGAGCCGGGTCACCGACCACCGCATCGGCCTGTCGATCCACCAGCTCCCGACCATCCTCCAGGGCGACCTCGATCCGCTCATCGACCCCCTGGTGGCGCACTTCTCGGCCCAGAAGATGGAAGAGGCCGCGCGGACGCACTGAAACGCAGGCGTTTTTAGAAGGAGGCTGCGATGGGCAGGAAGGCAGGCGTTCTCCTCGGTCTCGTGGGTTGTCTTCTCCTCTCTGGCTGCTTCGATGTCGAGCAATCCCTCAAGCTGAACAAGGACCTCTCCGGCACCGCCGGCTTCCGGATGACGGTCAACTTCGAGCCGATGGTCCTCATGATGCTGCGCATGCAGCGACAGATGGCCGGCAAGGAGGGCGAGCCCTCGCCCGCCGAGATCGAGCAGGCCAAGCAGGAATTCCTCGCCTCCAAGAAGGAGAAGGACGCGCCGCCGAGCCCGGAAGCGCAGAAAGCCGAGATGGAAAAGAGCCTGCCGCCGGGGGTCAAGCTCCTCGACAGCGGATTCAAAGACGAAGGCTTCAAGATCCTGGCCCACTTCACCTTCGGCTTCGACAACCTCGCCAAGCTGCAGAAGATCAAGCTCCCGAGCAACAAAAAAGGGGACGGAGATCAACCGCCGCAGCCGGGCAGCAAGAATCCCTTCGACACCCCGTTCGGAGACCTCCAGATCGCCGAGCAGGGCAACACTCTCCTGCTGACCACGAAACCCACCGATCCCATGGCCGAGCAGACCGAGCAGATGGGCGGCGAGCTGACTCCCGAGATGAAAAAACAGATGGAAGATGCCTTCAAGGGCCTGCGCGTGGCGTGGAAAATCGAGACTCCCTTCGAGGTCCTGGAGAGCAACGCCACCCGCCACGAGGGCCACACTCAGATCTGGGAGTATGACCTGACGACTTTCGAGAAGATGACCCCGCAGCAGCGGGCGGAAGGGATCCGGTTGAAGCTCAAGCGGTAGGATCCAGCGCGTAGAGTTTAAGGAGCTATGGCAAGGCCGCTCGGAGCTATGGCAAGGCCGCTCGGCTGGCTGCTCGGCCTCCTCTTTTCCCTCGCCGCCGCAGCTGCGCCAGGACCTCCACAGCTCCGCGTCAGGGCTTCGCACCCGCGGAGAGCCGGATCGTGGTGACTCCGGGCGGCGTCGTGGAGACGCAGGTCGTCCTCAAGGAGATCCCCGGCGCCTGACTTGTCCCCTACCACTGCGCTAGAGGCACTCAGCAAGAAGAAAGAACACGACATCATCACCAGCGACTGCTCTGACCGGCGGCGCCAGGGAGGGTTCGATGATCCTCGACACCACCGCGGTGGTTGCCACGCCGGAAGAGACGCTGAGCCAGTCCCTTCGCCCGGCGGCCGTGGACTTCTCGCGGCTGAACGGGGAGTACGGTCCGATGCTCCAGATCGTTCGGCTGCTCATCGGAGTGGTGCCGAACTGCGACCCCGTTCTCGCGATCTGGCCTACCGGGTTCCGCACCTACAACCTCCTCGTGTCGAATCTCCTCAACCTGCCGTTCTCGGTGTGCGGCTTCGGGCCGCCGGTGGTGACTCTCGGGCTTGCCCTGCACGCCGCGAGCCGGACAGCGCAGTGCGCTTATTGCACAGCCCACACCTGCTCCTTCACGCTGCGCCGCGGCTCTCCTCCCGCGAAACTGACCGGGGCCCTGACTCCTGCCGAAAGGGCGGCCGTCGCCGCCGCCGAGGCGCTGGCGCGCATCCCCTGCGCTTTCTCACCTGACCTGCGAGAGGAGCTTCGCCGCCACTTCTCCGCCTCCGATGCCGAGCGGCTCGCTCTCGGGATTGCCCTGATGGGCTTCCTGAACAAATTCATGGATGCGCTCGGAATCGACCTGGAAGAAGCCGCCGTGAAGGAAGTCTCAGACGTTCTCCGCCCGAACGGCTGGACCCCCGGCAAGCATCGAGTGTCCGTCGAGCATCCGGTCGATCCGTCGCTTCAGGCGCGCGCCGGCGGCCGGGATACGCTGGCCACCAAGCTGGCTCTCTTGCGCCACGTTCCGGCCGCCATCCGGCTCGACCAGTCCTGGACCAGGGGGGTCCCGTCGCGCTGGCCCGCCGTGGGCGCGTTCCTGAAGGCCGAAACCGGCCACGACTTTCCGCTGCTCGCGAAGGTCAAAAGCCGGAGGGCTGTGCGGGCCATCGCCACCGCCTTGCGTGACAACCTGACCGCGTCCGGCAGCAGGCTCGGTCTGCGGGTGAAGGCTCTCGCCGGTCTCGTCTACGCGTCGGTCATCGGCGACGAGACTCTCGCCCGCGAGGCCCGGTGGCTGGCATCCCGGACGAGCCCGCCCGTGGACGACGCGACGCTGGACGCGATCGCTCGTTTCGCCCCCGAGCCTTCCGATCCCGGCGAGAGCGGAATGGCCGGCGCGCTCGCCCGGCTCGAGTCCCTCCCTGGGCTCAGCGCCGAGACGGCTCTGGCGCTCCTGCTGGCGAAGGCGATCTCCCCGAGCCCCGCCACGGTGCCGGCGCCGCTGATCGCCTGGGTCTCCAAGGCGCTCACAGCGGAAGCGCTGGTCGAGCTGGTGGTCTGGGTTGCGGTGCAGCAGATGCTCCATCGGCTGGGGAGCTTCGTCAACGCATAGGCCGAAAGGGAAAGCGCTCTTTTGCCGGAGAGCAGCGCAGCTCTCTGACGCTATGCTTCCCCGGCCATGCCCACCATCCGCGACCTCCTCGCCGACGCCCGCGCGCGGCTCGCTGCGGCGCCGTTCGAGCCGCAGCCTCGCGAGGCTGCGCTCCTCCTCGGCCGCGTCCTCGGTCTGAGCGAAGCGCAGACTCTGGCTCGCGACGACCGGGAGGTGGAGCCTCCCGCGGCCGAGCGATTCAGGGAGCTGCTGGTCCGGCGGCTCGGCGGTGAGCCCGTCGCCTACCTGTTCGGAGAGCGGGAATTCTATGGCCGGACGTTCCACGTCGACCGGCGGGTGCTCATCCCGCGTCCAGAGACCGAGCATGTGGTTGAGGAGGCGCTCGCGACGCTGCCGACGGCGCCTTGGATTCTCGACGTCGGCACCGGCTCCGGCTGCCTCGCCGTCACTCTGGCGCTGGAGATTCCCGGCGCGCGGGTGGTGGCGACCGACGTGTCGCCCGGAGCGCTGGCGGTGGCGGCCGGCAACGCGCGGCGACTGGGCGCCGGTGGGCGTGTGCATCCCGTGGGCACCGATCTCGCCCGCGGGCTCGACCTCTCCCGCTTCGATCTGGTGGTCAGCAATCCGCCTTACATCGATCCTGCGGACGCCCCCTCTCTCTCGGCCGAGGTTCTCAGCTTCGAGCCCCACTTGGCGCTCTTCGCGCCCGGCGAAGGGGACTCGATCCTGAGTCGCTTGTTCGCGGAGCTTCGAGGCCTCCGTTCCCGGGTTAGACTCATCGTCGAAATCGGCGATGGACAGCTCGCTGTCGCTCGCCAGCGGGCCGAGGCCGAGGGATGGCTGTTCGTCGACGCCCGGGCCGACTACGCCGGAATCCCTCGTGTGTTGACGCTCGAACGTCCCTGACAGAAGAGGTGGTCGCAGGATGGACAAGTTTCACATCGTCGGACCGACGCGGCTTGCCGGCCGTGTGCGGGCCAGCGGCGCCAAGAACGCCGCGCTGCCGGCCGTCGCGGCCAGCCTGCTGACGGACGAGCCGCTCGTTCTCCACCGCGTGCCGCGGGTGCGCGACCTGCGCACGATGGGCCGCCTGCTCGGCCATCTTGGGATCGAGAGCGAGGAGCGCAATGGCTCAGACAGTGCCCTGGTCTTTCAGCGCACGCGGCCCAACGATCCCGACGCCGACGACGCGCCGTACGACCTGGTCAAGACGATGCGCGCGGGCGTCCTCGTGCTCGGCCCGCTCCTCGCACGCTTCGGCCGCGCCCGCGTCTCCCTGCCGGGCGGCTGCGCGATCGGCGTGCGGCCGATCGATCAGCATCTCAAGGGGCTGGAGGCCCTGGGCGCCGACATCCACCTGACCCACGGCTACGTCGAGGCCGCCGCCCGCCGCTTGACCGGCGCGCGCTTCCGCTTCGACATGGCCACCGTCACCGGCACCGAAAACGTGCTCATGGCGGCCAGCCTGGCCCAGGGCACGACGGTGCTGGAGAACTGCGCGCGCGAGCCCGAGGTGGCCGACCTCGCCGGCCTCCTCAACGCCATGGGCGCGCGCATCGCCGGCGCCGGCACGGAGACGATCGTGGTGGACGGCGTCGACTCTCTGGGCGGTGCCGAGCACACGATCATCCCGGACCGCATCGAGGGCGGGACTTATCTCATCGGTGCGGCCTTGACCCGCGGCGATGTGATCCTGGAGCAGGCGAGAGCCGCCGATCTGGCGCCCCTGCTGGACAAACTGGCCGAGGTCGGTGCCACGGTGGAGGTCGCGGGCGACAGCATTCGCGTGCGCTCGGACGGCGAGCTCACGGCCCGCGACGTCGCGACTGCGCCGCATCCGGGCTTCCCCACCGACCTCCAGGCGCAGTACATGGTCCTCATGACGCAGGCGAACGGTGTTGCGACGATCCGCGAAACCATCTTCGAAAACCGCTTCCAGCACGCGCCGGAGCTCGCGCGAATGGGTGCCGACGTGCGGGTGGACGGCGGCACCGCGCACGTCCACGGTCCCACGCCCCTGGCCGGCGCGGGCGTCATGGCCACCGATCTGCGCGCCTCCGCCTGCCTGATCCTCGCCGGCGTGGCGGCGGAAGGGGAGACCGTGGTCGACCGGATCTATCACCTGGAACGCGGCTATGAGGGTATGGAATTGAAATTGCAGAGTTTAGGGGCACGCGTAGCCCGGTGGTCGACGTCTCCTGTGACTTGAGCACCACCGGTTCGGCTTCACAGCCGTCGCGCGCTCCGGGATGATCGCCGCCTTTACGCTCCTTTTCGCCGTCGCCGTCGACTCGCCAATCGAACCGCGGGTCGATCCTCGACCGGCCCTTGTCGAGCTGCAGCTCCAGAACCGGACCCGCGACGCGTTGGCGTTGACCGAGCGCGAGCTCAAGACACACCCGGACACGGCGCGGCCGATGGGCCTCGACTATCTGCGCGGCCACCTGCTCCATGAGGCCGGCGACGCGGCGATGGCCAGCGAAGCGTTTGGCGAGGCCCTCGCTCATGCGCCGGATCTCGCTCTCTACAGCCGCTACCGCATGGCCCTCGAGCTGGCGGACATGGGGCATCCCGAGATGGCTGCCGGGCTCGTCGCCACGGCTGTGGCCAATGCTCCCGGCTCGCCCCTCGCCGCGGACGCCGTCAGCCTCTTCACCCAGTCCCTCGCCCGCGGCGGCGACTGTCAGTTGCTGCGCGGCCTGGTGCCCGAAAAGCTACCGACTTCCCAGCGGCGGTCTCTTCTCCTCGCTCATGCCGATTGCGCCCTCAGGGCTGGCCGGCGCGAGCTCGCCCGGAATCTGTTGGTCAAGATCCTGGAGGAGAGCCGGAAGGACGACATCGGCCGCGGTGCCGGCGAGCGCCTGGCCGGCCTGGTCTCCGATAGCGAGCGCGGGAAAACGTGCATGCTCCTCGGCATGACGTTCCACCTGCACCAGGAGCTCGGCCGCGCTCTGGGCCTTCTCCAGCGCGCTCTGGGCGGCGGAGAAGCCTTGTCGCGACAGGACGCGCTGGAGACTCGCTATATCCAGGCCCACGTGCGGCTCTCCGAGCAGAGCTATGGTCCGGCGGCGAGTCTCTTCGGCGATCTGGCCAACCAGGCCCGGACCATGCGCGAGCGGTCGCGGGATCTCTATTACCAGGGAACCTCCTACGAGCTCCACGGCGATTGGCGACCGGCCGCGACGAGCTTCCAGATGGCCTACAGGTCCGATCCCTCGGGCGAGTGGGCGGCACCGTCCCTTCTCTCTGCCTTGCGCCTCGAATGGCGCAGCGGCAACGAGGCCCCGGCCGGGACGCTCTTTTTTGTCCTCGCAGGACGACCGGAATGGCACGCGGCGACGCTCCGCGCCGGCCTCTTCCTGGCCGCCTCGGACATCGTCCGCGGACGCGCCGACCGCGCCCACGCCTGGCTCGACCGGCTCCTGCCCACCACCGCGGACGACCGCATCGAGCTCGCCTACTGGCACGGCCGGCTGGCGGAGCTCGAGGAGGATGCCGACTCTGCGGTCGACGCCTACCTGGAAACGCTCCGCGCCGATCCCTATCACCCGCTTTCCCGCTTGGCGCGCGCCCGCCTCTCTGCCGAGCCGCTGGCGCATGCCGCCGTCCGGGAGGGGCGCCGGCTGGCCGCCTCGCGCCGCGTGCCGGATCTCTACGGCGCCTGGCTGCTCCTGGGCAATCGGGACGAGACCGGGAAAGCGGCGCGCGCCCGCCTGATCCAGCTCCTCACCGCCGACCACGCCACCACGGCGTACGTCCGGCTCGCCGAAGTGCCCATCGCGCAGTGGCCGCTGTGGAAACAGCCGCGCCTACGTCCCGAGGAGAAGCTCCTCGCTCTCGGCCTCTGGCACGAGGGAGCGCCCGCCGTGCGCGCTCAGTTCCCGGTGACGGAACCCTCTCTGGGGCTCACCGGCAGCCTGTTCCTCGCCCGCGGCGGCGAGCACGCGCTGTCCATCCAGCAGGCCGAGGTGCTGCGCCAGCGGACGCCGGAGCGGGTGCCGCTGGCGCTCCAGCCACGCGTCCTGCACGTGGTGCTCTACCCATTCCCCTATCGCGAGGCTCTCCTCACTCAGGCCCGGCAGCGCGGCGTCGATCCCAATCTCCTGGCCGCCCTCGTCCGCGAAGAGAGCCGATTCGACCCCAACGCCCTGTCGCCGAACGCGGCCCGCGGCCTGACGCAGCTCACCGTGCCCGCGGCACGGCGCATCGGCGGATCGATCGGCCTGCACGTGGAGCCCGACGACCTCTTCCGTCCCGAGATCTCGGCCGCCCTCGGCGCCGCCGCCCTGGCCGCTCTGCTGCACGATTCCGGCGGCGTGGAGCCCATGGCGATCGCCGCTTTCAAGGCCGGCGAGCCCCAGGCGCGGCTCTGGCGCACCTACTGCTACAGCCCGGGCGCGCTCGACGAGTACTTCACCAAGACAGGCTCCGACGAGGCGCGCGCCTACCTGCGCCGCGTCCTCACCAGCCGGGCGCATTACGAGGAGCTGTACTAGGAGCCCCTCACCCCCCGGCCCCCTCTCCCATCCCCTCCCTGCCAGCCGGGAGAGGGGGAGTCCCCCCACCCTAGCCCTTCGTTTTCGCCGGTTTTTCGATCTTTTTGACGACCGGGGGGAGACGGGTCGCGGGCTGATCGAAGTAGACCTGGATGTCCGCCTTGCGGCGCAGCTCCTCGGTCCACTTCGTGATGGCGTCGTTGAGCCGCTGCTCGCGGAGCACGGTGCGGATCTGGTCCCGCACCTCGTCGACCGGGGGCACGGCCTGCCGTCGCTTCTGCATCTCGGGCGTGAGGACAGTCCGGTAATAGGTGTTGATGTCGTCGAGGCTGACGAAGACGCGTGGACCGAGCTGCTCGTCCACATAGGCCAGGACCATGAGCTGGCGGGCCACGAGCTGCCGCAGGTCCTTTGCCGTCATCGCATGCTCTTTCAAGGTCTTCTGGAACGTCGCATCGTCCTTGAAATGGGCCCGGATCTCGGCCACGTGGGAGTCGATCTGGTCCACCGGCACCTGCTCGAACCCGAAGCGGTCGATCTCGTGGAAGCGCAGCCGCTCCGCGATGAGGTCGTTGAGCACACGGCGGCGAAAGGCGATCGCGTCCTCGTTCGGATTGCGCTGCTTCAAGCCGAGGGCGATGACGCGGTCCAGGTCCGAATTGAGGATCGGATCTTCGTCCACCACGGCCAGGATGCGGTCCTTGAGATCCGCCGGCGCGGTCTTTCCCAGTGTGGCCGGCGGCTGGGCGGGGGGCTTCGCGGATGGCTTCCGGGACGGCGTCGCCGCCATGGCCAAGCTCGCGAGTGCGAGGCAGGCGCAGGCGAGCGCGAACCGGCGTCTTTCCATCATCGGGCGCCATGCTAGCATCGACGCTGACCATGGCGGAACCGCGCGCGTCCTTGACTCTCGGCCTGGCGCAGATCGATTGCCGGCTGGGCGACGTGGAGGCGAACCTGGAGCGGCATCTCGCCTGGATCGCCAAGGCCCGGGAGCGGAAGGTCGATCTCCTGATCTTCCCCGAGCTGTCGCTCACCGGCTACCGCCTCCTCCACCTGACCTCCCGCGTGGCGCTTCCTCCGGGCGCGCCGGCCCTCGAGCGGCTGGCCCAAGCGGCGCGGCCCATGTCGGTCCTCGTCGGCTTCGTCGAGGCGAGCGAGCGGGGGGTGCTCCACAACAGCGCGGTCCTCCTCTCCGGCGGCGCGCCGGTGCATATCCACCGCAAGCTCTACCTGCCGACCTACGGCATCTTTCAAGAAGAGCGCTTCTTCCGCGCCGGCAAGCGGCTCGACCTCGCCTCGTTCCCTTGGGGGAAGGCGGGGGTCCTGATCTGCGAGGACCTCTGGCACCCCGAGCTGGCGCGGCGGCTGGCCGTGGCGGGCGCCAAGCTCCTGATCGTCACCTCCGCCGGCCCCGGGAGGATCGGTCCGGGCGTCGATCCGGTGAGCCACGAGAGCTGGGAGATGCTCACCCGCGCCACCGCGCTCCTGGACACCTGCTGGGTGGCCTACTGCAACCGCGTCGGCTGGGAGGAGGGGTCGTTCTACCCCGGCGGCAGCCACGTCGTGCGCCCGGGCGGGGAAGTCCTGGCGCAGGCGCCGTTCCTCGACGAGAACCTGCTCGTGGCCACCATCGATCTGCGCGAGTCCGACCGCCTGCGCTGGCGGCTCCCTCTCCTCGAAGACGAGCGGAACGACATCGAAGGACCAGTCCAATGAAAGGTGGGACCAAGGCGGATCAGAACGCGGGGCGTGTGCTCGACCTCCTGACCCTCAACGGGGGCTTGGCGGTCGCCGTGCTCACCCGCTTCATCCGCGACGCCGTGGAGACCTCGGGCACGGCGGGCGTCGTCGTCGGGCTCTCGGGCGGAGTCGACTCCTCCCTCTCGGCCGCCCTCGCCGCCCGCGCTCTGGGACCGGAGCGGGTGCACGCGTTCCTGCTCCCCTACCGCACCTCGAGCCCGGAGTCCGCGGCCGACGCCCGGGTGGTGGCGGAGCACCTCGGGATCCCCCACCGGGTGATCGACATCTCGCCGATGATCGACGCCTACTTCGCGATCGAGACCGGCGCCGACGCCGGCCGCCGCGGCAACAAGATGGCGCGCGAACGGATGACCATCCTGTTCGACCAGGCCAAACGCCTGAACGCGCTCGTCCTCGGCACCTCGAACAAGACCGAGATCCTGCTCGGCTACTCCACCGTCTTCGGCGACAACGCAAGCTCGCTCAATCCGCTCGGTGACCTCTACAAGCATCAGGTCTGGCAGCTCGCACGCCACCTGGGATTGCCAAGCGAGGTGGTGAGCAAGGCGCCGTCGGCCGATCTCTGGCCCGGGCAGACCGACGAAGACGAGCTCGGCTTCTCCTACGCGCTGGCGGACGAGATCCTCTGCCTGCTTTTCGACTTCGGCCTGTCGCCGGCGGACGTGGTCGAGCAGGGCTACGACGAGCGGGTGGTCACGAGGATCGTGCGCCTGGAGCAGCAGTTCCGCTACAAGCGCCGGCTGATGCTCATCGCCCGCCTCTCCGGGAGCGCCATCAATCTCGATCAGGAGATCCCGCGGGACTGATGCCCGGCAAGCTCCTGGTCGTCGCCACGCCGATCGGCAACCTCGACGACCTCTCGCCGCGGGCGCGGGCCGCCTTCGCGGCAGCCGACCTGATCGCCTGCGAAGACACCCGCCACACCGGCCGCCTCCTCGCTCATCTGGGGATCAAGAAGCCGCTCGTCTCCCTCCACGAGCACAACGAACGGCAGCGCCTGCCGCGCCTCCTCGCCGACCTCGACGCGGGAAAAACCATCGCGGTCGCCAGCGACGCCGGCACCCCGCTCCTCTCCGATCCCGGCTTCCTGCTCGTTCGGGAGGCTGCAGCCCGGGGGGTCCGAATCGAGCCGATCCCCGGTCCATCCGCCCTCCTCGCCGCCCTCGTGGCCTCGGGCCTCCCCCCCCATCCCTTCACCTTCGCCGGCTTCCCTCCTCCCAAAACCGGAAAGAGGCGCGCCTTCTACAAGCAATGGGCAGATCTCGGCCACACCCTCATCCTCTTCGAATCCCCCCACCGCATCCTCGCCAGCCTGGAGGACGCCCTCGCCGAGCTCGGCGACCGGCCGGTGGCGGTCTGCCGCGAGCTGACCAAGCTGCACGAAGAGACCTTGCGGGGACCGCTGTCCGCGGTCCTCGAGGAGCTGAAGGCGCGGCCGGGGATCAAGGGCGAGATCGTCGTCGTGGTCGGCGAGCTCAGCCCTACTTGACGATCTGGATCAGCTCGACGTCGAAGACCACTACGTCGAAAGCTGCGTCGAGATCGAGATCTGGAAGCCGTCGGGGTCGTTGATCGCGAAGTCGCGCGAGCCCCAGGGCTGGTCCTGCGGCGGCTGCGCCAGGACGCCGCCGCGCGACACGATGGCCTCGGCGAGCTGGTCGATGTCTTGCGAGGTGACACCGTAGAGCCGGAAGCCGACGCCTTTCTTGCGGTCGCGACCCTTGGCGAAGTCGTCCTGGGTGAGGAGGATCTCCACCGCCCCCGCCTTGAGGCTCACCCCCGCGAGCTTGCCGTCGCGCTGGTACTCCTGCGCGACGATGCATCCGAGGACGTCACGGTACCAGGCCAGGCTCGCCGCAATGTCGTTGACCGTCAGCGACGGCATGACCGACTTCAGGCGGAGGGTCTCCGGCTGCTTGCGCTCCTTCATGGCTTTCTCC
>Ga0075426_10000990_pt1 | contig 19989 bp, 16 predicted proteins | sample SoiMethybrSBSTD5_FD_75304 | JGI IMG/M metagenome (GOLD analysis project Ga0075426, IMG submission 75304) | Bulk soil microbial communities from a Populus tree surrounding site in Tennessee, USA - Soil MetaG P. TD hybrid SBSTD5 | ecosystem: Environmental > Terrestrial > Soil > Tree plantation...
CGTGCGCTCGTCGCTAATGCCGCGTGTGGCGAACTCGTAGATTACGCACTTCTCAACGTGAACGGTACCTGCTGATTGAATCTTGATGGCAGTGAGTCCCGTGTTGAGTCCATTCATGTCGAGACCTCTCAGCGTCACTACATCACCGGTTCCAGCGGCGATAATAATCCCATTTGTTCCGCTGACCAGCACGCCGGCTTCAAAACCCTCGCTGCTGATGGTAATCGACTTGGTAATGGTCACGGCTCCAAAGCCGCCCGGGTCCAAGACGTTGATCTCTCCCGCCGGGGCTGTCTTTGAGATTGCTCCCGCGAAGGTCTTGCAAGGCGCGGTGCGGCTGCAAGGATTGGCGTCATCGCCGACCCCTGATACCCACGTTCTGGTGGCTTGAGCCTGCGCGAGCGAGCTGCAGAGCAAACACACGGCACAAACTCCAAGCAAATTGATCATCAATCTAATCGATTTCATAACCTATCTCCTTTTGTATTTCAGACTCATGACTTAGAGATCACTCTCAAAGTCTCACCGCGCTCGCCGCGCGAATGCAGTGGTGATTTTAGACAACGAATTAACCCTGATACAAGAGCGTCGGTCGGGCCGCTGCTCTCAATCAAACTCCCTCTCTTATTTGAACTTGAAGTTTGCGACATGTGTACTACCGTCGTTCAACGTCACCACCAATTGACGACAAGTCCCTGCCCATGACGAATTTGTCGCCCAAACATAAATGTATTGGTCGCTTGATGCGTCATAACTGAGGCTACTACTGCCAGCAGTCACAGTCTCGGTGACATCATTGGGCGGAGCGCTCGCATCGCACGGGATCGTACCCGAAGCTGGGGATCCCGCGGCGAATATGTTCAAGCCCTTATTTCCGCTCAGGCTGAATTTCACAGGTATCGCCCTGCCGGCATTAACCACATTCAGCATCGGCGGATTGCCAACTGGTGAGAAGAATCCAGTGAAGTCGTAGAGCACCGTGACAGTAAACGTGCAAGTGCTTACGTTTCCTCCAGTGTCGGTTGCAGTAGCGGTAACCACCGTAGTGCCAACCGGGAAGACCGAACCGGAAGCCGGAGTGCTCGTAACAGACACGCCGCAGTTATCAGTGGCCGTGGGCGCCGAATAGCTCACAACCATTGATGTGGCACTGCTGTTCAGCGGCAGATTGACGACAACGTTTGCCGGACAAGTGATCACGGGCGGTGTGCTGTCAATCACCGTGATGGTCTGTATCGCTATCGACGTATTGCCGTGCACGTCAGTGGCCGTGAACCTTCTGGTAATGATCAGCGGACTGCTGGCATTACCCGCGCCGGTGCTCGTATCACTCACGGTCACAACCGGTGCGCCGCAGTTGTCAGTTGGTGGACCGCCATTAGGCAGGTCCGGGTTGGTCCCATGCGCTTGCGTCGGATTGCCCGCTGGCACTTGACTGGGACAAACATAACTGGCATCAGGCGGAGCCACGATGATCGGGGGCGTGTTATCAATGACAGTCACATTCTGCGTTGCAGAAGCAGAGTGATTGTTGCCGTCAGTGACCGTATAAACGACGTGTGTCGTGCCTACCGGGAAGAAGTTGCCCGGCGGAATCCCCGAGCTGTTAACTGTTACCGAGCAATCACTACTAGTGGTCGGCGTTCCGAGTTGATCCACAATTGCTCCACAGTTAGTCGAACCCGACCCGGTGAAAGCAGTTATGTCGGCCGGAGCGGTGATAGTCGGTGGCGGAGTATTGGCTGGGCAAGCCGGAAGAACATTGATCTTCTGTTCACAAGTTGCAGTTCGTCCAACCGAATCTAAGACGGTCCAGGTGATGCCAGTTTCTCCTGTCGGATACGGATCGGTCAACTGTAGGCCGTCACTCCGCGCACCAGTTACGGTTACGCCCGAAGTTGGAGTCGTCGTCGGAGTACCCGGGTCGACCGTTGCCGTTCCACTTTGATCAGCCGAAGTGGACTTATCAGGCGGGCAAGTAATAGTCGGAGCAGGCGTCGTCACAACGGTGACCGTGAAGCTGCAACTAGTCCCTGCATCCGAGCTCACATTAACAATGGTTGTTCCAACGGGAAATACTGAACCCGATGGCGGGTTCGCGGAAACGGCGCCACAATTGCCAACAATGTTAGTGGCAGATGCATAGTTCACAACAGCGCCACTCTGACTAGTCGCAGTCGCAGTAATATTGGCTGGACAATCAAACGTGCAGGTAGATGGTCCCGTAGCGGTAGGGACAACTGCATTGAACGCTGCGTTGTTATCGCCAGGTTCTAATTCAGCAGTCGTACTGCTTACACCAACACTATTGGTAATAAGCGTACCGCCCGGAGTGCCTGAGTTCACCTGATAGGCAAGCGTCAGCTTTACAGTCGCACCAGCGGCCAGTGTAGCCGCAGTGCAGGTTGCCGTGCCGCCATCTGGGGGTGAACAGGTGAAAGTCGATGAGTTATCCACCAGAGACACAAATGTCGTATTGGCGGGCAACGTATCTAGAAGCTGTACGCCTTGCGCATCATCAGGACCGTTGTTGGTTATAAATATATCAAATGTACTGCTTGAGTTCGCATCAACAGATGACGCCGGCACGCTCGCATCTTGATAAACGGAAAGGTCCACGAAGGGAGTTGCTGCGTCGTGAACTGTGAAGAATGCAACTGCTCGGACCGAGTTGTCTTCTGATGCGGTATAAACTCGCCACACCCCGCGATTATCCACTGTCACATCATCTACTCCGGTGCCGCTGAGTGTGCTTGTATCAGTCGCGGGAAGCGTAAACGTAAAAGTCTGTGGATCTGAGGTTATATTGTTCACTTGGACCACGGAATCCGTGCGCGATACCCAGTTAAGGGCCTTAGCGCTCAAGGCCCCGGTGACTTTCGCGCAGACTGTGTCCCCCAGGTTGAAATCTGTCTTTGGCGTAACGCAGTCGCTGGCAAACGTGCTTATGCTTTCTGAAGCTGCTGACACCGTTCTAACCGTTCCGACGTGACCTATCGGCGACCTGCCCCCGAATCCGGAAGCAACCAGACCGGTTATTAAGACAAGACCTAAAATGCGCCCAAAACTTCTTCCGGAGGATCTAAATCGTTTCAGTCCGACACCGGTTTTGTATACGCTGCTTTTAGAAATCGACGTGGGAATTGCGCTGCAAATGGAAGTAAGGGTCCACATAATCTTCTCCTAGTTTGGCCAAAAAACGTTTTTTTTCTACTCTTTGAGTACTGCTTCGTTCCGTTATACAACCTGAAGCGCCCTAACGACTTTTCGCTTTGGGGACGCAATCATATGATTGCTGCGCGACCAAGTCAAGCAAAAAAAGTAAATAACGTCGCCACTACGGTTTGTAATAAGCGGCGACAAAATCCCCTACGCCGAAGTTAAGCAATCGTCCTCACAAGCCGCTTGGTGCGTCTGCAAAGTGAACCGAACTACACAGCAATGAAGAGCCCGTCCCGAGTCGACAAGACTGCTGTAATTATGTTCACTTGTTGTTCCTTGGGTCTCCCGCACAATGTATAAAGTTCCCGCACTTCGTCAGGGCTTCAGACGCGCCAGCGCGAAGTCTTCCGTTACACGTTCAGGTCTGAAACTGCTATTGGAATGCAGTGCTAAACTTGTCACGTTGGCAGGATGTGAGTCCGCCTGGATCGATGAGACAAACCTGTCGGGACAAGACTCGTACGAATTAATTTGTCCGCTTGACGAAACGCGAGCGTTAGCTAGAACCTCTAGAGAGGTCAATTAAAATTTCCGAGCTGCAGTTTGGTGGCCTTTAGTGAAAGGAACGAAATGATGTGGAGGGCTAACATCTTATTACTTGTGATCTCGCTCACCTGCGAAAGTATAACATCATCGCAGTATACGCCGGGCAAGAAGTCGCTCGGCGAGTTACCGTATTCGAATTCCCAACAGGCGGATTCGAACTTTAAACCTACTGTCACTCACCCGACGTATGTCAAGGTTCATCCGAAAGTCCTGTTTGACGGGGCACACAACAATTCGAGTGTCTCGCTTCGACAATACGCTCCATTTATTAGCCTTACTTCGAAAGACGGCTACAAAATCACGACGGGCACCGAAAAATTCTCCACCGGTTCTCTGAAACAATATTCCGTTTTGATCATCGTTAACGCCTCTGGCCCGGAAGGACACAGAGATGCGCCGGCTTTCACCGATGAAGAATGCGATGCGGTGCGGGATTGGGTAAGTAGGGGAGGCGCATTGCTACTGGTAACCGATCAGGCTCCGTACAGCGCCGCGGCATCGAGTCTTTCGAAACGGTTCGGGGTCGATTTGACAATTGGTTACACGATCGACAAAGTGCATTACAACAAGGACGCAAACGACCAGACCGAACTAGTATTCACGCGGGCGGATGGGCTTGTAGTGAATCACCCGATTACTAATGGGTATCATGCGGACGAGAGAATCGATCGCGTGATCTCATTCACCGGCACCTCCGTTAAAGGACCAACCAACAGCGTCGCTTTCTTGAAATTGTCTGACACTGCTTTTGATGTGCTGCCCGCTGAGATCAAGCCGGGCTCAGGTAATGGTGCTGCTCAGGAACCCAGGCTTGTTTCGGCGGCCGGTCGAGCACAAGGAGTTGCGTTTGAACTAGGCAAAGGACGTGCGGTCTTCCTAAGCGAAGCTGCGATGCTCACTGCCCAGGTCACACCCCAGGGAGTTAATTTCGGAATGAATGTCGCCGGATTCGACAATAGCCAATTAGCACTAAATATAATGCATTGGTTGTCAGGCAAATGAGAAACTTCGCCCTGCGTGCACGTGCTGGTGATTCAATATCGGCTCGACGGGGATCAATCAACCGAAGTAATCTAAAAGAGGGTTTCGTTTGCGAACCCCGCCTTCTGACTTCATCTAATGAAGGGCGACCGTGAACCAACTCTTAGTGAGGTGCTTTGGTGCGAATTGACAAGATCAAGATAATAGCTAGATTATTTCGCCTATCTTGGGCAACTGTTATTAGCGCAGTAACCATTCTAACGTTTCTGAGCGCCGGGAGGATTGCCACCGCTGTCACCCAATCGTCGGAAGTCAGCTTTAACTTGACTCAATTGCCCGAAAACCCCAGGCAATATAGTCTGATAATTTCGGACGAGGATGAACACACTATCTCAGGTTCGTTCTCTGTAGATCAGTTGCAGATTCTGCGGGCAATAATGACCGAAGCAGACAAGTTCGCATTGACCGCTGAAGCTGCCGGAGACAAACAACCCATCACCACTCGGTTCATGGATAAGCATGAGCATTCATTCATCGTTGATGTTCAAAAGATGGGACCCCAGAGCGGGCTTTTTCTCACTGTGACGACTGAGATCGGCCAAACAACTGTTGAGGCGGGCAAGACCAATCGAGCAACCATGCACCGCGAGGGATTCTTCTTCAAGCTCCTTTCACGACTTGATTCGGCTCTGCCGAAACCACCTCCGAGCAAATGAGGTTCTGGCTGTTGGCTAAATCCAAAGCTCACAGTTTTGATCGGATTGATTTTCTGCACACATCGAATAAAGGCGTTCACTCGCACGATTAGGTTTTATGCTGCTCGCCTGGCAATGAGAGAAGGTATCAAACTAACCGTTCTGGTCCTTGCAGTTTTGTCAGCAGTGATCCTGCTTGTAGACACTGCGCTGAGTTTGCACTTCCAAGGCTCTTCCATCGCGCAAACCTCAGTCAATCCAGGCACCAATTCATTACAAGAGAAGCTCGATCCTCGGGCTTGGGGAAGTAACCACGCGGGACAGCCTGTACCTGATTTCGTTCACGGAGACGAGTGCCTGTTCTGCCATCGAAACGATATCGGACCTGGCTGGCAGAAGAATCCTCACGGCGTCACCGTTCGCCAGGGGGAAGATGCTCCGGAATTTCGAAACATATTCAAAGGACAGCCGACGCTTTCTTCAATTGCACCTCAAGTCGAGTACTTTCTCGGAAGCAGGCATCGTCTCCGTTTCTTGAAAAAGGAAGGCTATGGCAAGTTCGCAATCCTCAGCACACAGGCGGAACTCGGGGCCGGCGCTCAAGTTCAGAAGTGGATCGACATAGCGAAACCAGCTTGGGACAAAGATCGTTTTGCAAATCGCTGTGCGGGATGTCACACAACCGGTATCGACGCTTCCACAAAATCGTTCTCCGCTTTTGGGCTTGATTGCTACACATGTCACGGCGTGGTCGATCTGAATCACACCAGCGACACGTCCCTTATTTTTCTTTCAAAGAAGCGCAGAAACGACGCGAAAGCGATTACTTCGACGTGTGCCCAATGTCATTTGAGAATTGCGAGGTCGCGGTCAACCGGCTTGCCGTACCCTAACAATTTCGTTGCCGGAGATAATCTATTTCAGGACTACGAGGTTGACTTCGCAAAAGCCGACGATCCGCGGCTGAATCCGGGGGACCGCCACATCTATCAGAACGTGCTCGATGTCGCGCTGGGAGGCTCTGATTTTCCGACGTGCATCAACTGCCACGATCTTCACAAGGACTCAAGCTTCAAACACAGGCGGGCGCCGCGAACCGCAATTTGCAATGACTGTCATAACCCTGAGGGACCGATCAAAGGCAGCAAGCTCTACGATGTTCGCAGTGCGCTGTGCGAATACTGAGTTCTATAATCGTGGATGCAGATTGAGGATCTTTGCGAACTGGTCGATCTATCCTCGCGCCTCAGTTCGACTGAGAATCTGAGGGCGAACTCTGTTGCGATACTCTATGCAGTCTTCGAGCACCTTCCTGTACTCGCTTACTTCGACGTCGCGCTCCGAGCAGGGCAACAACAGATTGCCGTCGTCGCGAAAGCTTCCGTCCCAGGAGACTACTTGTTCATCGCTCCAGCAAGACGAGTACTGCTGCATTTTCTCGTCCGGCATACGGTCAAAGTAAGCGCGAAGATTGACGCCGGTTTCATCAAGCGCTTCATCGGTGGGTTCTTGTTCGAAGTTCCAAATCGGCTGTTCCATATCAAGACTCCGTTTAAGAGAATCGGCCTGGTCATCCCTTTTGACCAGACAGAATGAATATCTTTTTCGGGATCAAACTAAGCCGAACGCGGTCTATTCCTTGTGCGCTTGACCTTCGACCAGTTCGATTCGAATCTTGTCCGGACCTTCAATGAATGCATATTTGATCTTGCCGCCGGCCGCGGTCTTGATCTCGTCGGTGACTTTGACGCCATCCTTGCGCATGGTCTCGAGCGCTTCGGCGAGATTATCGACGCTGAAGCCTACGTGATCGACCACCCTGCCTTTCGTTGATGCTATCGAGGTTTGGTTCTTCCACTGATCCGCGTAAGCCTTCTTCGAATACTCGATTGGGAAAATGATGATGTTGACGTTGTCCATCATCAACGACATGCTCGGTCCGATTTGAACGTCTCGATAGATGCGCGGCTCGCGCGATATCGGACCGGTTCCTCGCCGCACTGCCCCGAGGTGCTTAATGTACCACTCACCAGCCGACACAGGATCTGCGCTGAACAAATGCAGATGACCGAAGTGATGATGGGCGGCTGTGTTCAATTCAATAAGCGCGTGATCAGGGCCCAACACATAAGCAAAGTAGAAAAGTCCCGTAGCACCTTTGTTTCCGCCGATGTCGCTTATGTCTGTCAGCGGGGTGTCGAACTTCGTCCCGCTATCAAGCTGCTTCTGATAAGTCGCCTTAATGTCTTCGGCGCCCCATCCGAAGTGCCAAATCGCGGAAGTTAGTTCCCACGGAGGCGGCGAGCTGACCTTATTGAAAAGCAGCCATGATTTCTGAGCCCACACCGCGTCCATCACTCCGGCGAAACGGCCTTTTTCGCAGTCAAACTTGCTCGTGTAAAAGTTGATCGCGGCGGCGGGATCGGTCACGTTCAGATGAAGATGATGGAAGTAAGCGATGTGAGTGGGCGCTGCCGTATCCTGAGGCTTCGCCTCGGCGAAACCGGAAACTCTGGCGCTCAAGCCGCACAGAGTAATCGACAGAAACAGCGTAACTGCAAGAACACTTTTCCATGCTCGATTTTTAACGGATGTGGTTTTGATCATGGCATTTCTTCAACGGTGCGAGCGGTGAATCGCGCTGATTGAATAAGCGACCCATCGACTGCGAGCAGTCGATGGGCCGTTATCCGTTATCTTTGAAAGGACTCGACGCCGTCTTTAGTCGTCAGCGCGCACCCAACCATAAGCCGAATTGCTGCGCTGGCCTCCCTGATCGAGGTACGCCGTCTTGAGTTTGTCGAACACGTCCGCTTTGAATGCCTTGCGTTGCGCGTTCACATCCACTTTGTAGAGTCGTGCCGCGTTCAACCCGAAGATCTTTGCCTTGTCTTCCTTGGTGATCTTTTTGTAGCCGAACTTCTCGCACATTTCGTCGCTGATATCGAAACGCTTGAACGCATCGACGCCCCATTGCGGCGAGCCCCACCACAAGCAATCAGTTCCCCATATCACATGATCCGAACCGTAGTACTTGATGTTCTTACCCATGCCGTGCATTGCCAGTATCGGATCCGCAACCACGAGCACGTTAAAGAAGCTGCCCACCTCCGGATACACGTTGGTGATCTTTGGATTGCGCTTCTTGATGTCCATCAAGGTTTTGTGCCACTCGAAGTCGCCAGTGGTCGGATCGAAGTTGTTGGCTTCTTTCCAATTCGGCTCGTTGGGTCCGTGTTGAATCGCCGAGTGATAGACGACAAAGTTGAAATCTGGATTTCGCAAGGCGGCCTTTTCAACGTCCTTGGGGTTCGCAAGATGGCCGAGCGTTCGCGACTGATACGAATAGCCCTTATGAACGCTAACCAGCTTCATCCCCCGCTTGCGCGACTCTTCGTAAAACCACTGCGCGTTGTCGTCGTCCAATTGGAAACCGCCTCCGGACTGACCAGGATCGGTGTGGCAATACCATTTCCACGAATCTATCTTGTAAAGACTCAACTCGCGCTCCATCTGCTCGATCGTCGCCGCCCTATCCATAGAGTTCGTGGCTTTGTCCCAGTAGTGGTTGGGCGCCAGATTGCCCTGACAGACTGCGCGAACTGAACCGGAAAGATCGTTGAGCTCTTTTTTAGCCCTGCTCATCAGCCAGCTTGGAAGAATTCCTCCGTACGGCGTTCGCGCCTTGCCTTCGAGAACATTTCCGTCTTTGTCTTTGTTGATCTCGCGCGTGGGCACGCCCGAAATCACAACCATCGACGTCTCGCTGTCAAAAAACATTTCCTTGACGAAGTTCTTGTAGCTGTACGCTTCAGCATCGTTCTTCAGATTGAAGCCCATGTTCTTGACGAACTCCATGCTCCGAAACGGCAGCACCTGGCCATTGGTGAAGTGTGACTGCACGTCCATGATGAAGTACTCGCCCTTCGGAAACTTTTCGTCGATCGCCGCCGATTCCATTGTCTCGACTTCGTCCACGTCAAAGACTTTGCCGTAGACTTTATTTGAAGCGAGAAAACAAGTGGCCAGCCCCATTGCGCTCGCCATGAAGGTGCGCCGATCGACGCCGAGCTTCTTGGACTTCTCGTCGGCCATCTCGCCGATCAGATATTCAACATGCTTCTGCCGCGCATTTTGCGGCCGGGGAATAAACTCCTCGTTCGATACCACCTGAGTGGGCATCGGCGAGTCGACTCCCTTTCTCAAATCTCTAAGTCCTTTTCGAATCCACATAGCGTTCCTTCCTTTCAAAGATAAACTGACTACTAAACATAAAACCAAATCGGCCTTGCGGCGAACTACTTCGTCGCGGCCCGTTCGGCCAGGTTCTCACCGTCAACGACGTAGTCAAACCAGCCGATCATCATCTCTTCCCAGGTCTGCGGACCCCAACGCACTTCTTTTGTCGCATCGGGGTTGAATTTGTTCTTTGAAGAATTGTCGAAATGAGCAACGCAATCAAGCCGAGCACCTTTTGGCAGGAAGAGCGGCTGCTTGAATCTGTAAAGCAATTGCCAGTTGAAATCGTACTTCGGAACCTGAAGCACCACCTCCGAACGACCGTCAGGATAAACTGCCGTGTAAGTGAAATCCTTTCCTCGAAGATGCATATGGGGCATCAGATCTACAATTCGAACGTCTTCTTTCGCGGTCCAGCTTGATTGGACTTCGTAGTTTCCATCGCCCGGGGGAATAACGAACTTCGCATTGGTCGCAGTGCCGGTCAGGACTTTCTTTGCGATTGGTCCTTTGGAGAAGAACAACCCAATATAGGAGCGATCGGTCGCCGCCTCACCATTTGGAGTGTAGTGCATCTGAAAGTTCAGAATAGAACCTGCCTTGATCAGCTTTGCCGTGCCTTTCGGAAAAACCTTCGGTTGTTCGCCAGGCGCGAACCCGGCAAGTTTGAAGCCCCTCACTCCTCCGTCACCTTCACCTATCGGTTTCTTGTCGCCGGGCTCTTGAACGAAGACGATTATGTGATGAACGACCTTGCGGTTCCCGGGTCGAATTTCCGCAGCCTGAACCCACCGGTCTTCTTTGAAGTTCGTCGGCACGCTGAAATATTTGTAAGGAACAGCACCGTCGGCCGGAACCGGAACATCTTCCTGAAGGGAAATGACGAGATCGGGTTTGCCTAGCGTCCAACCTTGTTCGAACCTGGGAAGCGGAGGCAAGTCTTTGTCGTCGCCTTTCGGCGCTCCAGCATCGACCCACGCCGATATCGTCTCGATTTCCTTTTGCGACAAGCGCCGGTCGTTTTCAAAATGCCCGTAAGCGGGATCAGCAAGCCAGGGCGGCATCGTGCGCCCAACCACTTTTTCTTTGATAGATCTCGCCCACGGCCGCGCATCGTTGTAAGTCATTAGCGACATCGGAGCGATCTCGCCCGGGCGATGACACTCGACGCAGCGATTGTAAAAGATGGGAGCGACGTCTCTTGTAAAAGTCACCTTGCTGACGGCGGGTCCGCTACCTTCGACTCCGGCAGAAAAAGCTACAAGCACGCCGAGGGCGAGCACACCAATCTGGAGCGCGCGGTTTCTCATAGATCCTCCGGACCAGGCATTCGCCTGCGAATGACGGATGAAGCCAACACAACCTATCCGGCCGAGCTTACGGATTGCAACACCTTCTAAAATCCACTGTGAGTATTATGAGATTTTGCGCAGTCTATCGCATTTGCAGTCGAGTTGCAAATAGATTGCGCCGGAAGATACTCAACGACAAATCGACCAGCATCCGATACGAAATTGGTTACTAACAAAGGAGGGGAAAGGGGTGTTCTATCTTGGAGAGGATGACTGATTTTGAACGACTCGGTGTTTAAGCGCTTCGGAAAAAACTGCGCCTTCCTCGACCGACAGTCGCAACTTTTTTAGCTCATATTCGATCAGTCGCCGGTTGTCGCTAACTAGCGAGTCTGAAACTCCCAGCAGACGCGCGATCTCAAGCTGAGATGGCGCCTGTGGGTTGTAATAGCAATGCCACAGCGTTGACAGCAGTCGAACATAACGCCGGTCGTTGTTGTTCACCGCATGCCGCAGAGAGGAAAGGAACTCATCCGCCATCGAGACGACTCGCTCATCCTGTTCGCCGCGAAGGAGAGCGTCCTCGGGCGTATCTCGAGTGTCACGAGCCTCCCTTCGAATTGCGCTGCCGTTTTCGTCGCCGGTTATCTCTTGATCGAGCGACGAAACGTTGTAGTCCTGAAGCGGAATCTTCGATAACACCAATTGTCGAAGTGTTCGAACGTCGGCAGGCGAGTCTATCGCTTTCAGTACTTCTACAATGAGCTTCTCGAGATCAGGGTTCGACAGAATCAGCTGCGAAGTGCCCGACCGGCCGACGAGCCGCGTGTCGCGCCTGGCCATGGCGACCGACTTAGCCAGTTCGGCAAAGTGACCTGAATCGCGAAGCGGCTTCGTCCGCGGCCATTCCTTGAGGCCGAAAATCTGATTGACCATGCGCTGCCGACGGGGCCCTTCGCTCTTGCCGTTCTTTTTCGCGCCGGCTTGATCGTCGTCCGGGAGACTCTCGACGTCATCGTCATCATCGATGTAGTCCATTTGGAGAGCAGCTTCACCGTCTAAGCCTGCCGCTCTCTTTGAGGGGCGACCACGTTTTGTAGAAGAAGGCGTTCTCGATTCAGAACCCGCGCCGAATCGTTTGAAGCGCGAGCTATTCTTAAGCAGCGCGCTCACCCTTCGAGCCAGGCGAAAAGACTCCGGATAACGCTTTCTCAGCCGAGCGCCGACCAGATTTGGCAGTTCGATTCGTGCAAGCTCGTTCTCTATCTCGCCGCTCGTATAATTATTTTCGATGTAGTGTTCGAAGCGTTGTTTCTGGAAGAGCTCCAGAAATAGTTCCTGAGTCAGATCGGCGTTGATTTCGGCCTGCGACATTACCGCCGCGCCGTCGGTTGCGAAGTGAAGCGGTCGCACTGCTGGATGACGAGATACCAAATGGAACAAACCACTCCACAGAGCTTCTACGTCTTCCGCGTCAAGCACTCCGGCCCAATCGATCTCCCTCATTGCTCGATATTCCCACTTTCCGGCTAAAGTTTACCGTGCTCAACCTATCAACATTGCGCTGCTTTGGCGCGCTCGTAATATCTTTTCGTCGGACTATGAATTCTTCCGGCTAATGTGACTCAAGCCGTGAACCAATCAAAAAGCTGGAGGCAGGAAGCAAACTGAGAGCGGGTGCGTCACACAGGTGCTTCGTCGCGAAGGTTATTAAAACGATATGAACCGTGTCAAGTACCGCGAGGGCGGGGCAAACGCACCGGCGAATGTCACTTCCAATCATCGCTGAATTGTCGGCTCGCCTGTTCTCCACATCCTTATATCATCACCGTAAGCCTGACGGAATACTATTTCGCATCTGGCTGTTGCTCTCAAGCCACGGACCCAAAAACCGCGGAATTAACTGCCGTTTCGTCATTTTATTCATGTGAGTGAGCTAAGGGTCAGTAGGCTTGAGGTCAGAATGATGGAAATACTCTTCTGGATCTCCGTTGTGGCAATTCTCTACACCTACCTCGGCTATCCGGCCGCTGTTTCACTGCTCGCACGCTTAAGAAGCCGCAAGATAATTAAGTCCGAAATAAGACCGACCGTTTCAATTGTGATCGCCTGTCATAACGAACAGGAATACATCGAGCGCAGAATCAACAACCTGATTGAATGCGAGTATCCACCGGGACTCAGAGAAATTATTGTGGTGTCCGACGGCTCAACGGATTTCACAGCCGAGATTGCACGACGATATTTTTCCTACGGCGTAAAGCTGTTTGCATACGAGGATCAACGGGGAAAGGCCACTGCTCTCAACGTCGGAGTTGAGATTGCAACCGGTGACATCATTTTGTTCGCCGATGCGCGACAAGCGTTTGAGCCGAACGTCATTAAAGCGATCGTTGCGAACTTCGCGGACTCAAGCGTCGGCGCCGTGTCGGGAGAATTATTGCTGGACGGCGGCGAGGATTCTTCGGTTGGCGAAGGAGTAGGGCTTTATTGGAAGTACGAAAAATGGATTCGCAAGAGTGAGAGCGCTTTCGGATCGGTGATCGGGGCTACGGGCGCGATTTACGCGATCCGCCGCAAACTTTGGAAACCACTGCCTGAGAATACGATTCTGGACGACGTCTACACGCCGATGTCGATCGCTCTTGATGGACATCGGGTCATTTTCGAAGAGGCCGCTCGTGCGCACGACGTCGCAACGGAATCAGCGACACGCGAGTTCGCACGCAAAGTTCGAACGCTGACCGGAAACTACCAATTGTGCCAACTGATGCCGCGCGTGCTCGTGCCAAACAACGTGTTGTTGTTTCAGTTCTATTCGCACAAGCTAATGCGCCTGGCCTCACCAATGTTCTTTCTTATATTGCTTGCAACCAATTTGATTCTCGCTGCCGGCTCAACCGGAATGGCTCAGTTGTTCTATCAAGCGTTCAGCATCGCTCAGCTTCTGTTTTATTGCGGCGTGTTCGCCGGCGGGTATTTGCTTAAGCGAAATCGCCGAGTCCGCTTGTTGAATTTTGCTTACGTGTTTTCGCTAATGAATGCGGCCGCGCTTGTTGGCTTGATCTATTTTGTGTTCAGCAAGCGAAACGTATGGGTGCGCGGAGAATAGATTTTAGATCCTTTACGATGTTCCCGAACTTTTGACAGCCTCTTGGCCCTCACCTATCATCGCAAATATGAAAGTCCTTTCGGCGGCCGAGATGCGTGAGGTCGATCGCTTAACCGCCGAACGCTACGACGTTCCAGGTCTAACTCTGATGGAAAACGCCGCGACGCGCACGGTTGAAGCGGCTGAAAAACGCTTTGGCAACCTTGCCCGCAAGCGCGCGCTTGTGATCTGCGGGCGCGGAAATAATGGAGGCGATGGTGCAGCAATCGCTCGGTTGCTTCATAACAAGGGCGCAGTCGTTGATGTGTTACTGCTCGGGCGTGTTGAGAACTCGAGTGGCGACGCTAAAACAAACTTCGAAAAGGCGCTCGAGATCGCCAGGTCGTCGGGACGCGACTTTAGATTCGTTGAGATCGAAAGCATCAATCAATTTCGGCAGGAAGCCACTTCATCCCCGCACACGATCTTCTTCGATGCGATGCTCGGCACCGGCCTGACTCGCCCTGCTTCGGGGTTGTTCGAAGAGGCGATTCATCTGCTGAACGATAACACAAGCGACGCGCCAGTCGTCGCGGTCGATATCCCCTCCGGAATCTCATCGGACTCGTCTGAACTGATCGGACCTGCGGTCAAGGCCGGCCTGACCGTTACGTTTACCGCGCCGAAGATCGGCAACGTCCTTCCACCTGCGTCTGATTATTGTGGAGAGCTTGTCATAGCATCGATCGGCTCACCCGCCGAATTGATTGACGCATCGGGCTCGCAATTGAATCTTGTCGAGCGCAGTGATATCGAGCGTTGGCTGCAAGAATCGCGGCGAAGCACTCACGCCAATAAAGGCGACGTTGGAAAAGTGTTGGTGATCGCCGGCTCGCGAGGCAAAACCGGCGCAGCGTGTCTGGTCGGCGAAGCGGCGTTGCGGGCCGGGTGCGGGCTCGTGACTATAGCTACCGCTGAATCTTCTCAGCCTGTGATCGCCTCCCTCGCGATTCCCGAATGCATGACCGAATCACTCGCGGAGACAGAAGCAGGCTCCATCGCTCGCGACGCTGCGGAACGCGCAAAGGAGCTCGCCGGCGAGCGCGATGTTGTTGCGATCGGGCCGGGACTGGGCTCGTCCGATAAATCAACCCGGGCATTCATCGGAAATGTAACGATGAAGCGTGAGCGGCCAATGGTAATTGACGCCGACGCTTTGAACTGCCTTGCTCCGGGGGCCGAAGATCTGCGAGGCAGCAACGAGCTGCCGATGATCTTGACACCGCATCCCGGCGAGATGTCGCGGCTTGTGTCCAGGCCGATCGCTGAAATCGTAAAGAACCGCGTCGATGTAGCGCGCTCGTTCGCGACCGATCACAACGTGATCGTGGTTCTAAAAGGCAGTCCTACAGTCATTGCAGCGCCCGACGGTCAAGTCTACGTCAATGCGACAGGTAACGCGGGAATGGCAACCGGCGGAACGGGAGATGTGCTGACCGGCATCATCGCATCATTCGTCGCGCAGAAAGAGGGCGACCCGCTGAGCGCTACGATAGCGGCTGTGTACTTGCACGGCTTAGCGGGAGACGTCGCCGCATCAAAGATCGGAACTCGGGCGATGATTGCTTCCGATATCTCGAAACATCTTGGCGAGGCTTTTGTCACAGTTGGAGGCGAGCCCGAAAGGCTAGTCAGATGAAAACGACAACTTCGCCCGAACCCGAAACCCGAAACCCGAAACCCGAAACTCGTTCTGACGCGTTCACAACGCATTCGCCTGAAGAAACCTTCGCGCTCGCAAGGAGCATCGGCGAACAACTCAAGGGCGGTGAGATACTTCTTCTGAGCGGCGATCTCGGTGCAGGCAAGACAGTGTTCGCAAAAGGCCTGGCGGCGGGCTTGGGAATTGACCCGACCGACGTAACCAGTCCTTCATTCACGCTTGTCAACATTCACGAAGGTCGGCTTAGGTTTTATCACGTCGACTTGTACCGGCTTGAATCAGACTCGCGACGTGATCTCGGGCTCGAAGAAATTTTCGAAGACTCCGACTGCGTTACAGCGATTGAGTGGGCTGAGCGACTGCAGTACACGCCTTTGAATTCGACACACGTAAGCATCGATTATCTTTCTGACAGCGAGCGTAAGATCGAGATTTGGCAATCGGTCTAAGAGGCGGATCGAGGTCCTTCTTGTCCGCAACAACCTCGGCAATATCAGAGTCGGCTTCAAGATGGCCACGAGGTCAGTCCTCATGTGTTTACGGGGCATTCGAGGCGGACAACTTTCACAGGCTTGACGCCGGGCGTGATTTGCACTGGCCGGGTGGGGCTCTTGGCCGGGCTACAGGGCAGTCGGATTGGAGCGACTCGAGTTCGCTTATGGCGACTAAAGGGGGTAAGGCTTAGTTGACAGGCTGACTTGCTGAGCTTTTGTTTTGAAGATCGACCACGGTGTTGTGTAGTTTGTGGCTTGCTGGTTGCGTTTCCGTATATCACCTGGAATTCGGGTGTTATCAAGAAAACTGTATAATACTTATATTCGAGAGACCTGTGTAAATCATGTTAGGCGCTAAATCAGATGATGGTTAAGTATCATGGCAAACAGTGAACATCTCAAGAAACTAAAATGTGGACCAGGAGATTGGAATGGTTGGAGAACACGGCATCCTAAGATCGAGCCAGACCTGAGTGATGCGGACCTTAGCAGCGTCTACCTTAGCGGTGCGAATCTTAGCGGGGCGGACCTTAACGGGGCGGATCTTAGCGGCGCGGACCTCAGTGACGCAGACCTCAGCGACGCTAACCTTGAAAGTGCAGACTTAACTGACGCGAATCTCTGTAAGACGAACCTCAACCAAGCAAGCCTCAGTTCGGCAAGACTCGTTGCCGCGGACCTTAGCGAAGCAAATCTCCATGATGCCGACCTTGGCTACGTGGACCTAACTTTCGCCCACTTCATAGGCGCGAATCTCAGCTACGCGAATCTCGAAGAAGCGACGGGCGACGAAGTAGAATTCCAAGGAGCTAACATCAGCTATGTAGATATGACAAGCGCAACGTTGTCCGGTGACTTCACCGGAGCGAATCTTTACCACTCGGATCTCAAATCTGGGATTCTGGGCGGCTCATTTAGCGGCGCTGATCTCAGCGACACACTCCTCGACGGTGCGACTCTTGATGGTGAACTCAGCGGTGCAAACTTAAGCGGTGCACTCATCAGTGATGCGGATCTCAGCCGAGCGAATCTTAGTAAAGCTAATCTCAGTAACACTAAGCTCACTGGCACGACGCTAAAAGGAGCAGATCTCACTGGCGTAAATCTCACTGGTGCCAAACTTGATGGCACGGATTTTACTAACGCTAAGATCGGGTTTACGATATTTGCGAACAATGATCTTAGCGAAGCGGAAGGGCTGGAGACAGTGGAACATCAGGGACCTTCGACCATCGGTATAGACACAGTTTACCAATCCCAAGGGGTAATCCCGGAAGAATTCCTGCGTGGCGCGGGTGTATCTGAAAACTTCATTAGTTATCTGGCCTCTCAGGCAGACGAACCATTAGTCCGGCACTACTCGTGCTTTATTAGCTACTCAAGTAAGGATAAGCAATTCGTCGACAAATTACATGCTGATCTGCAAAGCAAGAGGGTGAGTTGTTGGTATGCGCCCGAGGATCTAAAACTCGGAGAGAAGATACGAACTAGCATAGATAACTCGATTCGGAGATACGATAGGCTGGTGCTAGTGCTCTCGAAACACTCCGTCGAAAGTGATTGGGTTGAGAAAGAAGTCGAAACTGCTATGGAATTCGAGAGGAAAAAGGGGCGACTGATTCTGACCCCTATTAGAATTGATGGCACTGTCATGAAGGTCGAGATCGGTTGGCCGGCGGACATCCGAAGGACACGTAACATCGGTGACTTCCGGCGTTGGAGAACACATGATATTTATCAGGAGGCGTTTGCCCGACTTATGCACGACCTTGAAGTGGAAAACTGAGAAGAAGATCGTGCCTAACAACAACCACATCCACCGGAGCGCGCAAAGCGAGTTTCTTACCTCTTGGCCAATGCCGTTCGCGCGCCCGGTCATCCCAACCGTTGAGACGCAGTTTGAATATCCCGCAAACCGATCGATGAACTGGAATAGCACCGGAGGAAGAGCGATCCGCATTGCAAGCGTTGGTCATGTGGTCTTTGCTGTGACCTTGATCGCCCTCGGAATCCTGGGCCTGATCAAAGGCGATTTCACCCCGACATGGACGGGCGTTCCCAAAGGTGTGCCCGCGCGCGATGTACTGCCCTATATCTGCGCCATCATCGCTCTGGTATGCGGCATAGGCCTGCTCTTGCAGCGCGCAGCCGTCGCTGCTTCCCGCGTGCTACTCGCGTATCTCCTGGTTTGGCTGCTGCTGTTTAGGGTGTCTCACATCTTCTTCGCTCCCACCGCGCTGGATACATGGTGGGCCTGCGGCGACACCGCGGTGATGGTGGCGGGCGCCTGGGTTCTGTACGTCTGGTTCGCCGGTGATCAGGACAGAAACCGCCTCAGTTTCGCCACCGGCGACAAGGGTCTGCGCATCGCGAGAGTGTTCTACGGTCTGGCCTTAATTCCCTTCGGCGTAGCCCATTTCACCAATCTCAAAGAGACCGCTGCGCTGGTGCCTGGCTGGTTGCCATGGCACGTGGCCTGGGCGTACTTCACCGGCTGTGCCTTCATCGTGGCGGGCGTTGCGGTGCTCTTTGGTGTGTATGCGCGGCTCGCAGCAGCGCTCTCGGTGTTGGAACTGGGCTTGTTCACACTGCTTGTGTGGGCACCCATCATTTGGACAGGAGCCAACGCTTTCCAGTGGAGCGAGTTCGTCGACTCCTGGGCGTTGACGGCCGGCGCTTGGGTAGCGGCGGACTCCTACCGCGGCATGCCCTGGCTCACCGTGGGCAAGCGCTAGCGCCGTGCTCCGAGCAACAGTAGGTGCAGCGATCGGCTGATGAGTTTCTCTTATTTACTGATGAATCCGGAGACGCCAGAGTGACGCCGGTTGTAGGCGTCGCTCTTTTCATGGTGAAGGATAATCGAGGCTGAAGTGCAAAAGGTTTCGTCGCGTCACACTGTCATCACTTCTTTTTCTTTATGCTCTGACAACTCGTTGATCCTCGAGATGTGCTGGTCCGTTAGTTTTTGAATTTGATCGAGCCCGTCCTTTTCCGAGTCTTCCGAGATCGACTTGTCTTTGAGCATTTTCTTTAAATGATCGTTGCTGTCGCGACGAACGTTTCGTACAGCGGTGCGATGTTCTTCGGCGATGTCGTGAACTACTTTCACCATCTGCTTTCGCCGCTCTTCGGTGAGCGGAGGAATCGGAACGCGAATGAGCTTGCCGTCATTTGAAGGGTTGAGTCCCAGCTCCGATGCGCGAATCGCTTTCTCGATATTCGCAAGCTGTGTCGGATCGAATGGTTGCACGGTGACAAGCGTAGATTCGGGCACGTGCATAGTCGCAACCTGATTGAGCGGCATCTCCGTGCCGTAATACTCGACCGTAACGCCGTCTAGCAAGCTCACCGATGCGCGGCCAGTTCGCACCGTAGCCAGTTTCTTTCGCGCGTCGTCCACGGCTGAGTCCATGCGTTTGCGCGCGTCGTTCAGAATATCCTTAATCTCCATCAAAGCCTCCGCAAGTCTTAGAAGTCAGATTGTGGATTTTAGAAGTGACAGTTTCGTCAGGCAAGCTCACTCTGCTGAGGCATGCGCAGGTTCGGGACAAGGATCGGGTCTCACCACTGTTCCTACCCTTTCTCCGCAGACCACACGACCGATGTTACCGGGCGTGTTCAGGTTGAACACGTGAATCGGAAGCGCCTGTTCTCGACACAAGCTGATCGCCGAGGTGTCCATGACTTGAAGGTCGCGCTGAATCAC
>Ga0075426_10000994_pt1 | contig 19928 bp, 19 predicted proteins | sample SoiMethybrSBSTD5_FD_75304 | JGI IMG/M metagenome (GOLD analysis project Ga0075426, IMG submission 75304) | Bulk soil microbial communities from a Populus tree surrounding site in Tennessee, USA - Soil MetaG P. TD hybrid SBSTD5 | ecosystem: Environmental > Terrestrial > Soil > Tree plantation...
GACTTCCGGGAGTAATCTAACGTGAATTACCGCTGAGTTCCGCCATGGCACCTCTGGGCCATTCTCCCCCCTGTTGGCCCCGCTTAGCATGGCTTCATTATCGCCTCAGGCGAAATCCAGTAACTTGGAGAATGAACGTGAAGGAACTCCTGCGTAACCTTTGGTCGAACGATGAGGGACAGGACATCGCCGAATATGCAGTTATGCTGGCGGTGATTCTGGTAATCGTGGTGGGCACGATCCGTCTGATCGGCTCCAACGCAAACACGGTGTTCTCGCAGACCGCCAGCGCCATTGGCTAATTACGCCGCTGCCATTCCTGGCGCTGTGCCTGGCTCCCCCATTTTTCCCACCTAGATTCTTAGGTTCGCTGGCTTGCCGCGAAATTATCCACACCCGCCTGCCCAGGGCGGGTGTTTCTTTGCCTACCCATTGTTACCGGAGTGGCGGCCAGATGCCACTTTCGTGCCATTCCGCAATACGCCGCCTCTGGGTACTATCTGTTTCGGCGAAGTACCTGGGGGAGGGTACAAGCCCGGGAGCTGCGGACATGTTCCGCGCTCCCTTTTTTATTTTCCGGCTAACTTTGAAGTTTGCGCTGGTTGCTTCCGGTCACGAAAATTCAGTAGCCGGCCAGCGCGGTTTCATTCAACTCCCGGCACGAGCGGTAGCCGCTGAGAGCCATGGTAAGGTCGAGGTCGGCCAGAAAGTTGCGCAGCACCTCGTGCACGCCCTGCTCGCCGCCCACGGCCAGTCCCCAAATGTAGAGCCGGCCGAGCAGCACCGCGCGCGCTCCCAGCGCCAGCGCCTTCACCGCATCCGCCCCGCGCCGAATGCCGCTGTCGAACAGCACGGGAACGCGGCCATTCACCGCCCGCACCACCTCCGGCAGCGCGTCCAGAGCGGCAATCGCGCCATCGACCTGGCGCCCTCCATGGTTCGAGACAATCAGGCCGTCCACCCCGGCGGCCAGCGCGCGTTCTGCGTCCTCGGGGTGAAGAATTCCTTTCAGCAAGATGGGTAAGCGCGTGTGCTGCCGCAGGAAGCTCAGGTCATTCCAGCCCAGCGCCATGTGGGAGCAGATGGCGCCCCACAGCCGCACCGCAGCCAGAGGATGTTCCTGCGGCGGCCGCTGCAGCTCCGAGCAGAACACCGGATCAGTGAAGAAATTGGCCAGGCCTTCGCCCAGCAGGAACGGCAAGTAGGGATGCTGCAGGTCGCGCTCGCGCCAGCCCAGTATGGGGGTATCGAGCGTAATCACCAGGGCCGAGTAGCCTGCCGCCTCCGCCCGGCGTATCAGGCTGGCCGTCACCTCCGGATGGGTCGTCCAGTAGAGCTGGAACCAGCGCGGCCCCTCTCCGCTGGCCTGCGCCACCTTTTCCAGCGGACGTGAGGAAAGCGTGCTGAGTACGCAGGGAATGCCCAGGGAAGCCGCCGCTCGCGCCGTGGCCAGTTCCGCCTCGCTGTGGACAATGCCCTGCACGCCCACCGGACCCAGCAGCACCGGAGCCGGCAGCGTCTTGCCCAGCAATTCGACGCTCAACTCGCGCTGCGTCACATCGCGCAGCATGCGCGGCACAATGCGCCGGCGGTAAAACGCCTCCAGGTTGGCGCGGGCCGTCTGCTCTCCGCCAGCCGCGCCCGCCACGTAATCGTAGGCCCGCGGCTCCAGCACTTCTTTGGCTTTCTGCTCCAGCAGAACTGGCGAAACCGGCACTCCGGTTTTCGACCCTTTCAGGCCAGCCTCGTAGATCTCCAGCTGCCGCTCCACACCCGAATACGTCGTCTGCACTGTTTTACTATCCATAACGGTGGCCGATTGTACACCGCTGCCCCGCTCACGTCCGGATTGCAGTAAATTAGTGTCGTGGGGGAAAACGAACATGTCCAATGCAGCGGTCTCTGATCTCGCCAGCAAAACCTGCGTGCCCTGCCGCGGCGGCGTGCCGCCTTTAAAGGGTGCGGACCTGGAATCCTTCAAGAAGCAACTGCCCGGCTGGACGGTGGTCAACCAACACCACCTCACCCGGACGTTTAAGTTTCCCGATTTTCGCAAGGCGCTGGAGTTCGTGAATCGCGTCGGCGAGCTGGCCGAAGAGCAGGGCCATCACCCCGATATCGTCCTCAAGTGGGGCGAGGTGGGCATCACCACCTACACCCACAAGATTGACGGGCTGACGGAGAGCGACTTCATTCTGGCTGCTAAAATTGACCGTCTGGCGAAATAGCAACCTTGTCGGCGATTGGCTCTGCGCTGGTTGCTCGTGTGGAGGCGGGGCTCTGCCCCGCCAAATTGATTCCGCCGCACTGGTATCTCGTTTTTAGAACCCCTGTGTGCAACTGGCCTGTCACGTCTGTGACCGCGGTCACAGCATGCCCAGAGGGCAAAGTACTATTGTGCACGTGGCGTCGAGTCCAGTTCCAATTCTCTCACTCCTGTTCCGGATTCGCGCGGTAAGCACGCGAATCGCCAGACACGCTAAGCATCCAGGGACGGCCGTATCTCAGTTTTTCGGGCAGCCATTCAGGCTCGGAAAGCTTTGGAACAGCTTACGAATATGGACTTCCCATGCCCTGCCTTCACGGTACTATGCATAGATGATTGCGAACCCACTCTAGACGTCCTACGTGCATCGCTCAGCGCTTGGGGCTACACCGCCCTGACCGCAACCTGCAGCGTCGATGGTCTGAACCTGCTGAGCAGCCATGCGGTTGACATCCTGGTCCTCGACTACAACATGTTGGGAATGAATGGCGAAACCGTCGCCCGCAAGGCCCGCCAGGCTTATCCGGAGCTGCCTATAATTCTTTTCCGGCTGTTCGCAGGAAGAATGCTCGCCGGTCTTGTCGCTGGTGGATCAATAGGTCCCCAAGGGAACGCTGACTTCTTTGCGTCACACCATTGCCACTCTGCTCGCACCTGAGCAGCAGAATCCTTCTACGTGTTAGAAAACTGAAGGGCGACAAACGAAAACTACTTATAGCTCAGCGCCAGTACCCGGTTGGCCCCGTTCCTGGGTTCATACGTGACTTCCACCTCGTGGCCGGTGGGCAGCTGGTTGCGCAGGTCGCCCTCGAAGAACAGCATCTGGGCGGGGCCGCGATTGGGCCGCAAGGTCACAATGGACTTGTCCGGCTGCCCGATCGGGCTTTCAAAAAATAGAACATCTTCCACCAGCCCGCGTTCGGTGCGCATGCCCATGGCTTGGGCCGCAAACTTAACTTTCCCGCGTGGCATTAGCACGCCGGCCTTCGCCAGGCGTCGTTTCCGCTGCAATTCCGCCACGGCGTTGGCGGCAAATATGCCCGACATCGCCAGCAGGATCAGCACGTAAAAAAGATTGTCCACGGTATCGAACGAGCCCTGGGCCACGATGTAGGCAATACCCAGCAACGGCACGAGGGCCAGCACAAGCGAGGCGATTAGCACGGTTGGTTCTCCGCAGAGGTGAAACGGGTCTGGCTTGCCTGTCCCCACATCCCGCATTCCGCTAGAATGAGGGTCTTGCGGCAGCGCTTCCAGGACCGGCGCCAGATTGCGGCCAGCCTGCCGCCCGAAGACAAGTTGATGTCCTCACGTGCCCATGGCTTTTCCCTGGTCGAGGTCCTGATCATCACGGGACTGGCAATGTTGTTGGCGGCCGCGCTGCTGCCCCGGTTGCTGAACTCCCGCATTGCAGCCAACGAAGCGACGGCGGTTGCCAACGTGGATATTATCACTTCCGCGCAAGACTCCTACAGGGCTGCTTATCCCGCTATCGGCTATGCCGGTTCCCTTTCGCATCTGGCCGCCATCTGCAAAGAACGCCAGTGCAAGGCCACCTCGGAGCATGCCTGCCTGATTGATTGCCACCTGCCGGAAGCGGAACTGCAGTCCCGCGACGGCTATTTATATGCCTTGACCGCCGCCAATCCCAGCGGCTCCGGGCCCAACAGCACCTACGTGATTGCCGCCGCCGTTGCCCAGTTGCACAAGACCGGCGAGCATGATTTCTGTGCGGTGGAAGACGCCAGGATCCGCTGGCAGGCTCCCACCGCCACCACCCGCGCCGGCTCCATCACTCACTCCGACTGCCAGCGCCTGCCGGTGATGCCGTAATGCCCGCCGCTTCTCAGGCAAGCCGAGCCCCAGCTGCCGAGTTCGGTAAGCGCCTGCTCTGCTCTCCCCTGTTCATTGTGGCGGTGGCTTTCCTGGCTCGCGCCTGGAGCCTGGTTCAGCACCATCTGTACGATATTCCCGCTGCCTACGGCCACCTCTTCTTCGGCTACGAAGTGGGCCGAATCGCCAGCGCGCTGGCTTCCGGGCACGGCTTCAGTTCGCCTTTCCCCAATCCTTCCGGCCCCACCGCCTGGCTCGGTCCTGTCTATCCGCTGCTGGTCGCTGGGATGTTCAAGATTTTCGGCATTTACACGCCCGCCTCGGCGCTGGCCGTCATGGTGATTAACAGCGTCTTCTCCGCTCTGACTTGCTTGGCCATTTACCTGGTTGGCATGGAACTGTTTGGCTCGACGGTGGCGCTGCTTGCGGCCTGGGCCTGGGCCATCCTGCCTTACAGCATTAACTGGAGCTTCTGGATCTGGGAGACCGCGGTTTCCACCTTCCTGTTCACTCTGCTGTTCTGGCTGACCCTGCGCCTCGCCCGCCGTCCCCGCCTCCGCACCTGGGCTATTTATGGGATGCTCTGGGGCGTACTAGGCCTGACCAACGCTTCCTGCCTGTCGTTCTTGCCGGTTGCCGCCATTTGGCTGTGGTATCGCCTGCGGCGGCAACAGCAGTTCCGCTTGCTTCCCGCCGCCGCCTCGGCGTTGCTATTTGTGCTGGTGGTTTCGCCCTGGATGGCCCGCAACTACGCAGTCATGGGCAAGTTCGTTTTCCCGCGCAGCGACTTCGGCGAAGAGCTCTACATGGGCAATCATGAAGGCTCCGAAGGCCTGTGCATGTTCTGGGACCATCCCGTGTGGAACCGTTATGAGATGGCCGCCTTCGCCCAGCAGGGCGAACTGGCTTACGTGGCCGCCAAGCAAAAAATAGCCGAACAGTGGATCCGGCAGCATCCGGGCCGCTTTGCCAAGCTAACCCTGCGCCGCATTGGCTTCTTCTGGTTCGACATTCCCGAGCAGGGGCGCGTCGCTAAACATTTCGGCATGGGCTCGCGCCATGCCATGTTCTTCGGCTTTGCCCTGCTTGCTTTTTGGGGATTATGGCTGGCCTTCCGCCGCCGCCACAGCGCCGCCTGGCTCTTTGCGGGACTCTTCCTGCTGTTCCCCTTGGTTTACTACATCACCCATTGCCATCCCCGCTACCAGCATCCCATTACCCCGGAGATGCTGCTGCTGGCGGTTTTCCTGCTGCACAGTTCCTGGAACCAGGAGCCGCGTTTCCTGCGTTTTGGGCGCAAGAACGCGCTCGCAGATCAGCCCACAGTTTCCGCGGAGGCAGAGCGGGTCGCCCTCACCCGCGTGCGAACATGACCAGGAGGCGCATTCTTTGATCAATTCATCCCCCGTGATCTCCGCGTCGTCTGTATTCTAAGATCTTTGCTGCCAAGCGGCGCTATCCCGCCCCGTACGCCAATACTGAACGTGAGCGGATGGGGACGTTCGATCGGATAAGTTCCATGGGGTACGTGCGATCGCTAGGTTCAGTCGGGTAACTTCGATCGGTAGGTTCGATAGGGCGGGTTTGTATCAGGGCACACCTTCAGGCGTGCCGAACCGCGATTAAAAAACTTAGAGCGCGCGAGGGAGCGAGCAAGGCTGCGCCGTGCCTGCACGGGGCACAGCCCCTTGCCCACAAAATAGCTGAGCGAAGAAAGACTTACGCCCCGGCGCTCAGCTTGTGGTGCCGCATGGGTTCGGCGATGCCGTACTGGCGGATTTTGTAGAGCAGCGCCTTGTAGCTGATCTTCAGCAGGGCGGCGGCCTGTTTGCGGTTCCAGTTGGTCTGTTCCAGCGCCTGGGTAATGGCTTCAGCCTCGGCTTCGTCCTTGGCGCTGCGCGCCAGCGACTTCAACCCGCCCGACACCTCCGCCGCGCCCTCCCTGCCTCCTGCGCCGCCGGCTGGCCCATTGCCATCCCCCTGCGGCTGCAGTTCATTCATGGCTACGTCTTCATCGCCCAGTATCAGGTACCGTTTGACGAAGTTGCTGAGCTCGCGCAGGTTGCCGGGCCAGGGATATTCCAGGCAGCGTTGCAGCAATCGCGCTGAGAGCGTGATGGGAGGCCGCGCATAGTGTTCCGCCATGCGCGACATGAAATGCTTCAGCAGCAGGGGAACTTCCTCTTTACGTTCACGCAGCGGCGGCAGCTGCAGGGTAAACGCGTTCAACCGGTAGTAAAGATCCTCGCGCAAACGCTTGTTGGCGATCGCCTCGGGAATATTTACGTTGGTGGCCGCCAGGATGCGCACGTCCACCTTGATTACCGATCGCCCTCCCAGCCGCGAAAACTGCTGGTCCTGCAGCACGTGCAGCAGCTTGGCCTGCAGCGCCGGCGACATTTCCCCAATCTCGTCCATCAGGATGGTGCCTTTGTTGCACAGCTCGAACTTGCCCGGCTTGGGATGGGTGGCTCCGGTAAAGGCGCCCGCCTCGTAACCGAAGAGCTCGCTTTCCAGCAGATCGGCGGGAACCGCGGCGCAATTCACCTTCAGAAAGGTGCGGTGAGCGCGCGGTGAAAGCTTGTGAATCAGGCGCGCCAGCACCTCTTTGCCCGTGCCGCTTTCGCCCAGCAGCAGCACCGGGATGTCCACCGCCGCTACCAGCGCAGCCTGGGCCCGAATCTTTTTCATGGCCGGGCTGGCGGCCACGAAGAACACGTCGTCGCACAGCTCTTCCACCTCGCCCGCGGAATGCGTTTCCGCCCGCAGGCACTGCTTGATCACCGCGTCCAGTTCCGCCTTCTGGAAAGGCTTGGTGAGATAATCCTGCGCTCCCAGCCGGATGGCCTGCACCACCTTGCGCGTGTCGCTTACGCAGGAGAGCATCACCACCTTCATGCTGGGCTGCATATGGCGCAATTGCTCCAGCGTCTCCAGGCCGTCCAGCCCTGGCATCAACAGGTCGAGCAGCACCAGGTCCGGACTCAGCCCGCGTTGCACCCGCTCCAGCGCGTCGTTGCCGCTGTTGGCCGTCTCCACCTTGTAGGAGTCCACTTCCAGCAGGGTACGGATGTAGCGCAGCATGCCGGGCTCATCGTCCACCAGCAGGATTTTCGGCGAAGTGCTCATCGTGTCCCTCCCGCGGCCACGCCCGGAGGCAGCAGCGGCAGCAGAAAGCAGAACTTGCTTCCCGAACCCTGGTCGCTCTCCACCCAGATCTTCCCGCCAAAGGCCTGCACCAGCCGCCGGGCAATGGCCAGTCCCAGCCCCACCCCTTCGCCGGAAACTCCGGCCTGCGCGAGGCGGAAGAAGTCGTCAAAAATTTCCTGATGAAATTCCGGGGCGATCCCGGGACCGGTGTCGGAGACGCTGACCTTCACGGAGTTGGCAACCTCGCTCTTCTGTTTTCGCCGTTCCTGCGCCGGCGCCGGCAAGTAGTTGGAGCGCCGCTCCCACATGTGCGGCTCAGCATGCAGCCATACCGTTCCCCCTGCCGGGGTGAACTTGGCCGCGTTGTCCAGCAGGTTGGAAAGCACCCGCTGCACTTTGGCGAAATCAAACACGAAGGGCTGCAGCTTCTCATTGGCCAGAAAATACAGGGCTATGCCCTTCTGCTGGAAGCGGAATGACCAGAAATTGCAGATTTCCGACAGGCAGGCGTTCATACTGCCCACCTCATATTTCATCTTCAGCTCGCCCGTTTCCAGCACGCTGAAGGTGAGGAAGTCCTGGATAAAGTGCTCCAGGCGCGCGCTGCTGCCCTGCATGTCCTGCAGGATGCCCCGCTGCCGCTCGCTTAGCGGACCGACTTTTTCGTTTTGCAGCAGCTCGATGTAGCCGGAGAGAATGGCCAGCGGGGTTTTCAGATCGTGCGCCGCCGCCGCCAGCGCATCCGTGCAGCGGTGATAGCGTTCCTGCAGCTGCATGTAAGCCTGCAGCAGCTCCTGATGGCTGTTGCCGCCGGCGTGGACCTCTTCCGCCAAGGCTCGCCCCTGACTCTTAGCTCCCACTAACTCCCCCTTCACGGTAGACACACTTCATCTCCAGGCTACAATCGGTTGGTGGCGTCAATAAATGGGGGAGGAACCTAAGAGCTTGTTTTTCTGAACCCTAGGAGACAAATGCTAAGGCAGAGTGCCAAACCTGTCAACCGCCAAATGCATATCTTTGGTCATAAATGAGCAAATGCTTGCCACCGCCCTCAAAACCGGGGCTTGGGACGTAGTCCCGCCGCGCCCCTGCCCAGCTCCATCGCCTTGACTGGAGCATAGTTCTTTAAGCCGATTTGCCCGGGTAATCCCAAATCCCCGTAAGCCCTCCAACGTGCCACTGCGTCTAACCACATGGAGAGGCTGGCTTTGGCACCTCAGGTGCCACTGAGAACTGGTTGTTTGCTAAACCAACGCACCCGTGACCCGCAAACCTATTGTGAAAAACCGAAGAAATTGGGAAAGATTGCCCTTGGCGATTCCGGTGTTTGTGCGGGCCCGAGACGAGAAGGGCAAGGAATTTCTCGAATTCGCCACCGCTCTGAACTTGAGCGCTGGCGGCGTTCTGTTGGCCGTATCCCGTGCTCTGCCGCTCTCCGCTGGGGTTTCACTCGAAATACCCAGCTCGCCTCTGTCTGACTCCGACCAGATACCCCGCTCAGTGCGCCGCCTCCAGGCGCGTGTAGTCCACATTCGTTCCTCCAACCGCCACCAGTTAGTGGGCGTGAAGTTCTCCCGTCCCCTGCTCCGCTCCGCAGGGAGGAAAGTTACTTCTTCGCTGTGAAAAGCTTTTCTCATTCAACTCCCCCTCGTGGAGTAGGTTGCGGGCTCGGGCAGAGGTCGTGTTTCGCAGCGCAAAACATCTACTAACCTGCTGAAACCATGCGGCTTAGCCTGTAAATTGTGGCCTTGAGACAGCCCGTAGGTACTTTGGTGCTCGGGATGCACTTAGCCAGCTTGCCGGCAGCGTCTTTTGCTCCAGCGGAGTGACCAGAATGGCTGCAACATCCGTCAGTTCGTTGACCCAGTCGTTGGGTGAAATTCCCCCGGAGCAGGTGGTTTTTGGCCGCACCGAGACCATGCGCGCTCTGCGTGAGCGCCTGCAAAAGCTGGCCGGCGCCAACGTGCCTGTCCTGATCCAGGGCGAAAGCGGCACGGGGAAAGACATTATCGCGCGCATGATCCACGGGCTCTCGCCGTGGCGCACCGGGCCGTTCGTCAAGGTCAACTGCCCCGCCATCCCCGGCACCCTGCTGGAGAGCGAGCTGTTCGGCTATGAAAAGGGCGCTTTCACCGGGGCCTACGGTTCGAAGCCGGGCCGGGTGGAAATGGCGCACCGCGGCACCCTGTTTCTGGACGAAATTTCCGAGCTTGACTCCGCCCTGCAGTCCAAGCTGTTGCAACTGCTGCAGGATGGCCAGTTCTGCCGTATCGGCGCCCAGGAAGACAAGAAAGTGGAAGTGCGGGTGGTCTGCGCCACCAACCGCCAACTGGAGCAGGAAATCGCCAGCGGCACCTTCCGCCAGGACTTGTTCTACCGCATCAACGTGGTGAACCTGCACATGCCGCCGCTGCGTGATCGCGCCAATGATGTTCCCGAACTGGTGGCCTACTTCCTGGAGCATTACAACCGTAAGTACAACTGCCGCGCCCGCGAGGTTTCCGACGAACTGATGGGCATGCTGCAAAAGTATCACTGGCCAGGCAACATCCGCGAGCTGGAAAACCTGATCAAACGCTATGTGATTCTGGGCACCGAGGAAGCCATCAGCAGCGACCTGGTCGCCCAGGAGCGCGATTTCTTCAACCCGGAAATTCCCCTGGATGGACCGATTTCACTGAAAAAGCTCACTCGCCAGGCCGTGCGCGAATTGGAACGCAAAGTGATCCTCAAGGTGCTGCAGGCCAACCACTGGAACCGCAAGCAGTCGGCGCGCGCCCTGAGCATCAGCTACCGGGCGCTGCTCTACAAGATCCGCGATACCGGATTGCCCTCCAACCGCGCCGCCAAGTTCGAAGAGCCGCGCGTAAACGGCCATGGGCTCAATGGCAACGCGGCCACGGCCGACTGAAAATTTGGTATTTGAGCAATGGGACATTGCTGGAATTGCAGGCGACCTAGCTGCCCGCCTCAATCCCTTCGGTTTTTTCTGTGGAGCAGGCCCTCTGGCTCGTCCCCTCGGGGCCTGCTCCGGATTCTGTGATCCCAACTGGCGACAGGACCACCTGTTTGTTCTGATTTCGGCTCCGGTTCGCTAGCCGCATCCATCCCTCTCTGTTGAAGTTTCACATGAACAAAGCCCCGCAACGTGGTGCCTGGCATGGCTCTCTAGTGCCATTCCCTGAGCTCCCCGTTCCCGTTAGGGTGTGAGCTGTAGCATCAGCTCAGAAAGGAAGTAACAAACATGAAAGCACTTCTGCAGAATCTGTGGTCCGATGATCAGGGGCAGGACATCGCGGAATACGCCGTGATGCTCGCCGTTATCCTGGTCATCGTAGTGGGCACGATCCGGCTGGTCGGCAGCAACGCCAATACTATCTTCTCGCAGACGGCCAGTTCGATCGGGTAAGTTTCGGACGTTGCTAAAATGCGTGGCCCTCAGCTTCTGGGCGAGGCCACGAGAATTGGTAACCTTCTCTGGCACTTTCCGCGTTTCCAAGTTCGGAGCAGTCCCTCTGGCTCGTCCCCTCGGGGCCTGCTCCGGAATGCTGACATCCCAAGCAGCGCCAGTTCTGATTTCGACTCCGGTTCAGCTGTGGCGCCGCCATCTTCTCTGAATTTAAGTCTCACCTGAACAACGGCCCGCAACATGATGCCTGGTATGGCTCTCTAGTGCCATTCCCTAAGCGCCCCATGCCAGTTAGGCTGTGAGCTGTAGCATCAGCTCAGAAAGGAAGTAAACAACATGAAAGCACTTCTGCAGAATCTGTGGTCAGATGATCAGGGGCAGGATATCGCGGAGTATGCGGTGATGCTCGCCGTAATCCTGGTCATCGTAGTGGGTACGATCCGGTTGATCGGCAGCAACGCCAATACCGTCTTTTCCCAGACGGCCAGTTCGATCAGCTAAGTTTCGGGATGTTGCAAAAAAATTCCGTGGCACTCCGCTTCTCTGTGAGTGCACGGGGATTAATTCTAGTCGTACTTTCGCGCGCTTGGATTTTCGGAGCAGGCTCTTTGGCTCGTCCCCTCGGAGCCTGCCCTGAATCGCAAATTCACTAGCGCCGCGTAGATAGCTGCACGAGTTGTTTTCTCATCCTTCGTTACCACCCTCATACGCTCGTCGGGCGGTAAACCCAGCCTTCGCCGCAAAAAGTTCGTCCATTGCATTCGCCTCAGGGTCTGAGAGCCTTGCCGTCTCCTGCCACCGGACAATGGTCAGCTAGCGCCTGCCCACCGCTTCATACACCACCATCTTGGCAACCGGCTTGCCGTTCTCCTCCTGCTCGGGAGCGTAAACCCGGTGCGTTTCCGTATCCACCGCCAGGCTGTGCACTTTCTTCTGCACAGGGAAATCTTCCAGCTTGCGGAAGTGGTCGGCATCCTCTTCCTGGAACACGGAGATGGCGCCACTGTAGCAGGCTTCGTAAATGCGGCGCAGGCCGGGATCGTACTTCACCACATCGCCGCCGCCGGCCAGGGGGAGGTAGGCGATAGGAACGTGCTTTTCCAGGTCGAACACCGCCAGCAGGTCGTTGTCTTCGCAGGAAAGAAAGGCGCGCCGATGCTTCACGTCCAGGGCCATGCCGTGATTGCCCCGGCACTTGCCCACGGGATAGCGGGCCACCACCTGATCGCTCTCGGGATCAATGACCGCGAAAATGTTCTGGTCCTGCAAATTCAGGTACACCTTGCGGGCCACCGGATCGTATTGCGGCATGCCGGTTTCGCTGTCGAATCCCAGGTTCTTCACCACCGCGTCGGTACGCACATCAATGACCGCCTCGGTTTTCCCGCGCTCGTCGGACACGTAGAGCTTGTGAAAAGGTGAAGCGTAGGCGCTGCCGTCGGGCTTGTCGCGAGTAGGAATCTTCTTGATGAGCTTGAACTGGCGCAGGTCAATCACCCCGATTTCGTTCTCCAGCCAGTCAGAGGTGTACACCTTGTGCAACTCGGGCACATACTCCACCCCTTCCACCCCGGGTACATTCGGAATGGCCTTGACCAACTGGTTGGTCCTGAGATCAATCACGTCAAGAATGCCGGCGGCCAGGTGGGCGGAGAGCAGGTAGTGGTCCTCATAATCAATGGTCAGGTAATCGAATCGCTTGCCCCCCGGCCCCGGCAGATTGATGGTGGCCACCGCCTTCAGGGTCTGCGCCTCCAGTGGCGCCGCCAGCAACAGTACGGCTAGAAGCAACATTCTGAAGCTGCGCATGGTTAACCCCCGTCGGCGTTCCAGCCTACCCCATTCGAGGGGATTCCGGCCAAAAGGGGCGATTTACGGCAACGGCCCCATGATCATGGGTGTTCTCGGGCAAAAACGGGAAGCGTGGCCCGGAACAGGGCATTGATTCTAGGAGAAGACTGCCCGTTTCGGGAAAGGCGCCGATCTACGGACTGGGTGTGTGATCCACAATCTTTTCATGTAAGCGCCGCAAGTACTTGCAACCAAAATGGGGTAGAGCGCAGCGCGAGTTGGAGGTTCCTTTTGGATAACGACTTGCTCCACGGTACGGCAGTAGCGAAAGCAAAGCGAAGATGCTTTGTGAGGCAATCATGACGGACTTAAAGGAATTCAAGGTCACGCAACGGGATGGGCAAATTCTGCGGCTGCTGCTGGAAGGCTGCAGCAACAAGGAAATTGCCAGCGAACTCAACATTAGCCCGCGTACCGTCAAGCAGCACCTGCGTTCGCTGTTTCAGCGCGCCGGGATTGAAGGCGGGCGCAAGCGGGTCAAACTAGCCACAGCACTGGTGTGGCGGGAGCAAGTGCAATGCAACCACGCAACCGTTTAACCCCAAGGGAAATCGAAGTCGCCGCCCTGGTATGGGAGGGCATGACGAACCGGGAAATCGGGCAAACCATCGGCACCACGGAGCAAGTGGTGAAAAATTACCTGCGCGTCATTTTCGACAAGCTGGGGGTGTGGAGCCGCCTGGAACTGGCACTCTATATCGCCAACCACGGCGGCGAAGGCTGGCGCGGGCTGATTCTGGCGGAAGGGGGGGAAACGCGTCCGCGGCCGCTGGAGGCGAAGCAAGCGGTGGCTGGCCGCTGACCTGATCCTGGGGCGCTGCGGGCCAGGCACTCGACGTGGCGAGAGCCTGCGGCGCTCCCCTCTGCAAGCGTAGGTTTGTTGAGAGCACAGCCGGTTAGCCCGGTTTTCCACAGGGAGAATCCGGTCCGTACCGGCATCTACGCGGGCGCAAGCGATGTTGCGTATTGCCACACGCGGCTGTGCCGCCGGTCCGTACTGGGACGGGATTCTGGCTGCACCATTTCCTGGCAGTGCGCTGTGGATGCTGTGCATCTCGCTGAGAGGCCAACGTTTGTCACCCGCGAATGCCCATTGACCGGAGCCCGTCCGCGGGCGTACACCCAGCCAGCGTGCACCCCCTGTAGTGCAGCAAGCTTTTTAATTTATGCCCTCCCCCGAGAGCACACCGATCGTCGTGCTGGTAGTGGACGACGATGCCGCCATGCTGCAATACGTGCGCACTCTGCTCGAACTGGACTCCTACCGCGTGCGAACCGCCAATGGGGGGGTGGAAGCAGTCCAACTGGTCAGTACCGGCCTGATCCCGGATGTGGTCCTGCTCGACGTCAATATGCCGGGAATGGACGGGCTGGAAACCCTGCGCCAGCTGCTGCAGATCCGCCCTACCCTCAAGGTGATCATGTGCTCCGGGGCTCCCGACCCCCGCAAGGCGCTGGAGGCCTTCGTCAGCGGAGCCCAGGAGTTTCTCACCAAGCCTTTCCGCCACCTGTACCTTTCCGCCACCCTGGAACGCTGCCTAGCGAGCCGTGGTGGGCGCCAAACCGTCCCCTGGAACGTGGTGCAGGAAATGTGGGACGCGGCGAATTGAAGGCGGCTGGGCGCGGGTGGGCCGCCCCTGCCGATGTTTAGCTTAGTAATTTCGGAGCGGCAACTCGAGTGGAATGCGTGTCGCTGATGGGGCGCCTAGCTGCGCTGCGTGGTGGCAGCCCTCACGCGGATGCCGGCAGGGCGGCTCAGCACCGCCTGCTCGGCCAGATACTGCTCCAGCGCCTGGCGCTCAGGTTTGCCCATGCCGATGAACTTTACGCCTATGCCGAAGCCGGCATGGCTGCTGGTCACCAGGCCGGGTGTTTCGAGTTTGCCACGGTCCAGCCAGATCGCCAGGTTCAGTTGCGTGCTCACCGGCAGGGGAATCATCATTTCGATGTAGCAGCCGCCGAGACTGATATCCACCAGGTTGCCACGCACCGGTGAACCGGATTCCAGCCGCACCTCCACGCTGGCCTTGCACTCAAAGCGGGGAAAGCGGCGGCGGTCGGCAACTTTGGCGGGCAGATAGGGATCGGGCGCGTGCGGGGGCAGGGGCATGTCCCACAGCTGCTGGCCCGTTTCGGTGTTTTCCAAGCCCAGAAGACCCTGTTCCTCGCCAGCCGCCTCTCCCACCCAGCTGACCCGAAATCGAGCTTTCTTCTGCTTATAGGTTAAGCCCACGGCGTCGCCGGGCGTGAGCTTATGGCGCACGCCTTCCAACAGCACGCCCTCGGCGCTGATATTGCGCGTGGTCACCGCCTCAATAAATGGCTGCCCGGAGCTATCCGTGCCCCAGAGCTTGAGTGCGAGTTTGGCCGCGGTGCGTTCCTGCTTGCGCCGGCCCATGCCTCTCCTGTCTAAATTCAACTACTTGGTTTTGACCATGTTATGACGCTACGTGGTGGCGGCCACAAGTTACCGGAGTCACCAGATGAGCCGTTTTCCTAATGGGACAAGGCTGGTTCCCTCGCCGAGTGCTTGAGCTCGGCAAAACTGCGCAAAAGCTTGCGCTCTGCCATGCCAAAGGCAAGGCAGAGCGCCGTTCACATTCAACAACTTAGGGGTTTCGGCTTGCGGCAAAGCGATTGCTATTTTGGAGCCTTCTTCAACGCTCTGCCGGGAGATCCGGTGAAACACAAGGTTCTGAGGCCCTGATGACCTACAAAGAAACGTTCTGGATGGCCTGCGACACCATCGAACACAACCGGGCGGAATATGGCCCGTTCAACAGCCGTCTGGAGGCGGAACTGGAAGCCCGCAAGCTGGGGTTCCCCTACCTATTGCGCTACGAGCATGAAGTGGCGGACAACGACGAAATCCAGGATGTGCGCGTAGTGTTTATTGAACTGCCGGATGCGGGCGAGGTGGAAAGGCCGTCCCCGGTCCGACTCTATACGCGCTGCGCCACCTGCGGCGAAGCCGCCACCCATGACAAGAGCTGGCAAGCTGAGGTCTGGGCCGACATCCATGAATTTGAGCATTGCCGGCACTTGGTCCGGCTTTTCGAACAGACCCGCAGCGATGGTCTAAAGGAAGTCGTAGGCTGGCGGCAGGGGTAGTTGTCCTGATAGACGCCAAGGCTTCGGGGCGCGCATCCTTGGCGGGATATGAACGAGCCTCAAGCCGGTACTCCTAACCAAAAAGCATAGGTTCTTCGTTCGCGCAGCCTCGCTGCGCTCCACTCACACTTTCTCAGAATGACATGAGAGACGAGCGGAATGGGTCTGTGAGCGTCGCACAAGACCTTGGGTGGGCATCTTCCCATGCAGGGCGGGGCAGAGCCCCGCGCCACACATCCCCAGCGGGGCAGAGCCCCGCCCCAGACAGTCTTCGATGGGCAGAACCCCAGCGTGCAACGGAGCGAAGCTCGCCGTGACTACAGAAGCTGCCCTCCTGCGCTACAATCGCCAGCTACACTCAAACCGGCCGGCAAGCAGAGCCGAATCATCGAGAGGCACACGAGTCATGAATAAGAGCTCCTTATCACGGCGCGATTTCATGCTGCTGGGGGCGGGCGCGGCTGCAGCCGGCTTGGCCGCCAAAGTCACCATTCTGGAACCGAGAGCGTTGTGGGCTTCGCCAGGCCCGGTGCCGCCCAGCGATATGGTGCGCTTTGCCTCCATCGGTACGGGCGTGCGTGGCTGCGAACTACTGCAATCGTCGTTGTCGGTGCCCGGCATTGAGTGCGTGGGCGTCTGCGATCTGTATGATTCGCGCCACCAGGCCGCCCAGGAAGCGGTGCAAAAGCAAGTGCCCGCCACCCGCGATTACCGGCAGATTCTGGACCGCAAGGACGTGGATGCGGTGATTGTGGCGGTTACCGACCACCACCATCGCAAGGTGGTGGAGGACGCCTGCGCGGCGGGCAAGGACGTTTACTGCGAGAAGCCCATGTCGCACACGGTGGAAGACGGCTTCGCAATTATCGATGCGGTGCACAAGAACAAGCGCATGCTGCAGGTGGGCAGCCAGCGCGTGAGCTCGATTCTGTATGCCAAGGCCAAGGAAATTTACGATTCCGGCAAGCTGGGCCAGGTGTGCGCCATTGAAGCCTACTGGGACCGCAACACCGCCAGCGGCGCGTGGGTGTATCCCATCCCGCCCGATGCCAGCCCGCAGACAATTGACTGGAACGCTTTTTTGAAAGACGCGCCCAGTCGTCCTTTCGATCCGGTACGGTTCTTCCGTTGGCGCTGCTTCGAGGATTACGGCGAGGGCCTGGCCGGCGACCTTTTTGTGCACCTGATTTCCGGCATTCACTTCATTACGGGCACCAACATGGTGGCCGAGCGGGCGCAATCCGCCGGCGGGCTGTTCCGCTGGAAAGACGGCCGCGACTTCCCTGACCTGATCGAGACCTATTACGACTACCCCAAGTTCCGAACCGCCATACGCTGTAACCTGAACAATGAAGGCGGGGAGTTCATCGGGTTCTACGGGACCAAGGGTACGATGATTATCAAGGATTCCACGCTCACCTACCAGCCGCAGGACACGCGGCCGCAGCCGGAGTCGTACTCGATTTACGGCTGGCCCAAGCGGCTGCGCGACCAGTACCTGAAGCAGTGGCAGCAGGAGCACCCTCAGCCAGAGCCGCTGCACTTCAACGTGGATGAGGAAGCGGAAAGTTTCAAGGTGCCGCCAGGTTACGACGATGTTGCCGATCACCAGGCCAACTTCTTCAACGCGGTGCGCACGCGCAAGCCGGTGGTGGAAAACGAAATATTCGGCAACAACGCCGCCCTGGGCTGCCACCTGGCCAACTATTCGTATTTCAACAAGACCGCAGCGGTATGGGACCCGGCAGCAAAGAAGATCAAAAGTGCATAGCGGGATTAGGGCTCACAGATGTGAGCCCGGCGCACTGGGGGCGATCCCCTGCGGGGATGCCAAGGTTTCAAAGTTTCAGAAGCTTCAAGTTTCGGCGAAACCTTTCGCAGAAACTTTGAAACCCTGAAGCTTTGAAACCTTTCTTATTGCACTACCAGCTTTAGCGTAGTGGAACGCACGACCGGGCCGGAAACGGCCTGCACGGTAATCTTGTAAGTTCCTGTGGGAGTAAACGGCGGCGGCGTGGCCTTGTTGCTGGAACTGCTGCACGCCGGCTGTAGCGCGGTTACGCCCAGTACCAGCAGCAGGAGGAAGAGCCCAGCCACGCGCTTGCGACGGCGGCCATCGCCGCCCAGTCCAAAGCCGAGAAAAGCAATCCCGCCCAGCGGCAGCATGAGCGCGTAGATACGCCGCAAATCCCGTGAAAAAAGGGCCGCAGTTGTGCCCGGAATCGGGGCCGTGGTGGAAATCGTCAAGGACGAGGTCACGGGCGTGCCATTCGGGATCACCGGGTTCGTGGAAAAAGCGCACAGCGTGGCGGTGGGCACGGTGGACCCGACGCACTTCAGCGAAACTCCATTGGGGAATCCTGCGTTAGCCGGCACCGGCGAAACGGTCACCGTGTACGTAGCGGCCTGTCCGTCGGCTACGGTAGCTGCGGCGGGGCTCAGGGACACGGTGTAGTCGCTGACCGTGGTGCTGACACCGGCGGAAGAGCCGCCGGTGGGCGAACTGCTGGCCACCGTAGCGCTGTCGCTCAGCGGGCCGGCGGTAGTGGCGGTGATGTGCACCGTGACGGTTGCGGTTGCGCCATTGGGCAGTTGTCCCAGGCTACAGGAGAAGGTAGAGCCCGCGGGCGGCGAGCACGCCCCCTGGCTGGTCGCGGCACTCTGAAAGGTGCCATTGCCGGGCAGCGTATCAGTGAATACGACCGCCGTTGCCGCATCCGGTCCCGTGTTTGTAATAGTGAACGTGAACACGGCGGCGTTGCCGATGCCAATGGGATTAGGAGTGACTGCGGCCGCCATGCTCAGAGTACTGATGCCGATGTAGTGGGTCACAAAAGCATCGCTGAGAGTGCCATTGAGAGCGGACTGGAAAGCGCCCGACGTCGCCAAGCCGGTCGAGGTGGTATCGCCGGCAACGTAGGGATTGCCGCTGCTGTCTAAGGCGATTCCGGTGCCATGATCATCGCCGCTTCCGCCACGGTAGGTCACAAATTGAGCGCCGCCGCTGATGTCGAACTTGCCTACGAAGGCATCCGTCGCGCCGCCGCCATAGGTGCCCTGGAGGTTCGTCGCATTGATCACGGCCAGACCACCATCGGTAGAGCCGGTCACAAATGCGTTCTGGCTGCCGTCCACGGCGACGGCCGCGCCGCTAGTTACCCCGCTTCCGCCAATAAAAGTAGACCAAATGAGAGATGTGCCGGCGGCCGCCACTTTCGTCAGGAAAGCGTCGCTGGTGCCGCTGAACGTGCCTTGATAAATGCTGCTGCCGGTCGCCGCCAACACCGGGAAAGTACTGGAAGTGGTTGTACCGGTGACATACGCGTTGCCCCCGGCATCAACGGCTATGCCATTGCCAATGTCGGTGCCGTTTCCACCCAGGTAGGTCAAGAACGACTTGGTAGAGAAGAGGCCGTTGGCGTCCAGCTTGGCCACGAAGGAGTTTTCTGTGCCATTCAATCCCGCCTGAAAAGCATTCACCACCGGCATGTCGCTGTAGTTGGTGCCGCCGGTGATATAAGCGTTACCGGCGGTATCCACGGCAATCCCCCCGCCATCAGTGAGCGCAGTACTGGGTGTGGAGCCGCCAACGTATGTGGAGTACACCAGGCTAGCCGCTCCCTGCTTGCCAGTATTGAGCTTGGTGACGAAGAACTGGCTGGTGCCACGTCCGGCAGGCTTGGTCACACCAGCAAAATTGGTAGAGGTGGTCGTGCCGGTGGCAAATACGGTCCCGGCCTGGGGACCCACGGCCACTCCCTTTGCTGTGTCCGCGCCGTTGCCGGCGAGATAAGTGGAATAAATGAGGCCACTGCCGCTCGGATTCAGTTCGCTCACAAAAACGTGGTTGGTTCCCGCGGTTGCGGGCGTATCCGGAACAGCTTTCGCGGTGATGATGGGGAAATCGGTGGCGTTGGTTGTTCCGGCCACATAGGCGTTGAAACCAGAGTCCACGGCGATACCGGCGGCGCTATCGGTTCCCGTGCTCCCCAAATAAGTGGAGAACAGCACTCCCGTGCCCGTCGAATTGAACTTGGTAATGAATACGTTGGTGGTGGTGCCCTTCAGGCTCGTTTGCAACGCACCTGCGGTGGTGGGGAAATTGGTGGACGCCGTGGTGCCGGCGACGTAAGCGTTGAATGCCGCATCCACGGCGACGGCGGGCGCGGTCTCGTTTCCGGTGCCGCCTAAGTAACTGGAGTAACTCACCTGCGGATCAATGACCAGGGCGCGGCTGCGATCGTAATCGCCCAGGCGCAGGGCCACCTGGTTTCCGTTCTCAAGCAGATAGCGTGCGGCCACCAGGTG
>Ga0075426_10000995_pt1 | contig 19925 bp, 13 predicted proteins | sample SoiMethybrSBSTD5_FD_75304 | JGI IMG/M metagenome (GOLD analysis project Ga0075426, IMG submission 75304) | Bulk soil microbial communities from a Populus tree surrounding site in Tennessee, USA - Soil MetaG P. TD hybrid SBSTD5 | ecosystem: Environmental > Terrestrial > Soil > Tree plantation...
ATGGGCCGCATTCGCGTACTCTCCGACAATGTCGCGAACAAAATCGCCGCCGGAGAGGTCGTCGAGCGCCCAGCTTCGGTCGTCAAAGAGCTGCTTGAAAATTCCCTCGATGCCGGCGCAACGCGCATTCGCATTGAAGTCGAAGGCGGCGGAAGAAAGCTGATCGCCATCACCGACAACGGCTGCGGCATGGGGCAAGACGACGCCATGCTCGCCTTCGAGCGTCATGCCACTTCGAAGATTCACGACGCCGATGATTTGCTGAATATCGCAACGTTGGGCTTTCGCGGCGAAGCGTTGCCGTCCATTGCCTCCGTCTCCCGCTTCACTCTGGAAACACGCCAATTAGAAGACAACGCCGGCACTCGCATCGAGCTCGCGGGCGGCAAGCTCCTCAAAGTGGAAGAAACCGGAGTGCCTCCGGGTACGGCCATCACAGTCCGTGATCTCTTCTTTAATACTCCGGCCCGCAAGAAATTCCTCCGCTCGGAATCGACGGAGCTCTCGCAGATAGCGTCGCTTGTGACGCACTACGCCTTTGCTCATCCAGACAAGCACTTCGAACTGCACTCGGCGACGCACAACATGCTCTCAGCGTCGCCCGTAAAGACGCACTCCGAGCGCCTGTATCAGATCTTCGGACGCGAGACCCTCGATCAGCTCATACCGGTAGCAGCGGAAACTGATCTAGAGCGCGCCGGAATCCCCGAACCTCCGCCGTGGCGCCGCGCAGAGGATTACCAGCCGCCAGTTGCAGGCAAGGTCCGACTGCACGGCTTTATTTCAAAACCGGAATTGCAGAAGCTGAATCGCAATTCCATCTTCGTTTTCGTGAATCAGCGGCTCGTGCGCGATCGCCTCGTTCAGCACGCGTTAACTGACGCCTACCGCAACGTAATTCCGCCGACAGTCTTTCCGGTGGTCCTGTTGTTTCTCGAACTGCCGCCGGGCGAGGTCGATGCTAACGTCCATCCCGCAAAAACAGAAGTACGCTTCCGCCAGCAGACTTTCATTCATGACTTTGTCCGCGACTCGGTTCGCGCTGCGTTGATGAAAGCGCGGCCTGTTCCGCAGTTCACGCGCGAGATCATTGCCCAACCCACTGCGGCTGCGGCGCTCTCACCCGGCGCCTCCTTGCCGCGAAACGAAGCTGTGGCGCAAGAAGTGCCGGCGTTTGCGCTCAGCGCTCCGGCGCTTCCAGCACGAACTGCCACGCTAGAGTTCGAGAATGCCTTTCACCTCGAGGGAAGCGGCATCAACGCTGCTCCGCATTTGGCTGCAATTGGCGTGGAGCTCGAACTTCCACAGGTCAGCCAGACGTCCCCATGTGGTGAAGTCCTCGATGAAGTCGATGAAGCGGAGCGGGGAATTGCGCCGCAACTTGCGTCGTTGCGCCCACTAGGACAGGTGCGTGAGTCTTTCATTCTCGCTGTTAACAGCGAGGGTCTCTGGATTATCGACCAGCACGTGGCGCATGAGCGCGTTCTCTTCGAGCGCGTGTTGAAACAGAGGCAAACGGAATCCATCGCCGTGCAGACGATGCTCATGCCGATCGTCGTGGAATTAACCCCCGGGCAACAAGCCGTGTTTGCAGAAATTTCCGACGAACTCGGGCGAAACGGTTTTGAAGTAGAGCTGTTCGGCTCACGCACGATTGTCGTGAAAGCCGTTCCTGCCGGCGTCGAGAGCTGCGATATCGAGCAGATGCTCGGCGAGCTTCTCGTCGAATTTGAGCGCGAGCAACAGCAAATGAACCTCAACGAGGTTCGACATCGCATTGCAGCATCAATCGCATGCCATGCGGCGATCAAGGTCAACATGGCGCTCGATCAGAACAAAATGGAGTGGCTGCTGAAGGAGCTCGCCAAAACAGAGTGTCCGATGTCGTGCCCGCACGGTCGCCCGGTGGTACTGAGATATTCTGTGAAGGACATTCAGCGGGCGTTTAAGAGAATCTAACGTCGTATCCACTACAGAGGCATGGAGACACGGACGAACCAATTCATATTGTTGTTCTCCGTGTCTCCGTGTCTCCGTGTCTCCGTGGTGAAATGAATTTCAGTGACTGAACTCGAGCTACAGCATCTTCGGCGAGAGAAGTGGCGGGTTGACGGCGAGCCCCTGCGGACGCTCGAAGACGCGCGCGAGTTCGTCGATTCGGTCGGCATATGTCTCATGTACCCGATTCGCCCGACGCCAGTGCTGCCGACCTTCATCGCAGCATTCGTAGGCTCGGACGCCAAACTGCCGGAGCGAAAGACAGCATTCTCGGATCCGCGAGCCAGCCAGGCAGAGGAATTGGTGTGGCGATTACTGCGGCAAAAAACAGCATTTCCTGCGCAATTCTCGGGCGAGATGCTCATCGTTTCATCCGAGAGCTTTCCTTATTTATATGCACTGGCCAGCGACCGCCAACCTAAAAAGCCGATTCACAGCCGAACTCGAGACAAAGCTTCTCCTCTAACCGAGCATGCCTTCAGAAAACTCGAAGAAGGTGGACCGCTCACACGCGCGCAGCTGCAGGAGCAACTCGGTGGGGCTTTGTCCGAAGCCGGGCTTGATCGCGGTCTGCAGGAGCTGTGGACAGCTCTCAAGATCACCCCGACCGATCACGCTCCCGAAACGGGATACACATGGAACACTTATTACCACTGGGCCACCGACGCTGTGAATGAAGGCGTGCGCCTGTCCGACGCTGAGGCTCTTTCGGCTCTCATATCCAAATATCTCGAAGCCGTCATCGCCGCCACACAAGAGGAGATCGAAGGCGTCTTCTCTGCATTTACCTCGCGCGCGCGGGTGGCCGAGGTGGTTCGCGCTCTGCTGGCCGCACGAGAATTTGCGTACACTCCCAGTGAGACGCGCACCTTGATTACCGTCGCTCACACACCGTCACGAAGTACTCCGCAGCCGGCTCGTACCGAATTGGGAAGTCGACCGGATGTTTTGAGGAGACGGAATGGCTGAAGCTCCTGCCCGGCGCGATTTGGTGATCGCCATCGACGGACCTGCCGGCGCCGGCAAAAGTACACTTGCGTCTCGCCTTGCGCGCAAGCTGGGTTATCTGAATATCGAGACCGGCGCGATGTACCGTGCGCTCGCACTGAAGGCGATCGAAAACGATATCGATGTCGATAACGAAAAGGCGCTTGTCGATCTAGCCTGGAATTCCAAGATCACTCTTGAGCCGCAGATCGACGGCAATCGTGTGAAGCTCGACAATACCGACGTCTCGCAGCGCATTCGTGAAAAGGACGTCACCGAGGCTGCCTCGCGCGTGTCAGTTCATCCTGGTGTACGTGAGTGGATGGTCCGCAAGCAGCGCGATCTCGGCGTAGCTGGTGGTGTGGTAATGGAAGGCCGCGACATCGGTACTGCCGTTTTCCCGAATGCGGACGTAAAGATCTTTCTCGACGCCGCTCCCGAAGTTCGCGGTAGCCGCCGCTTTCATCAGGCGCCCACCACGGAACCTTCTGCAGCCGTTCTCGCAGAGATGCGTGCCCGAGATGAGCGCGACCGCACCCGTCCTGTCTCGCCACTGGTTCCAGCGAACGATGCCGTCCTGATTGATTCCACCGACCTGACTCTCGAGCAGGTGATTGAGGCGGCCGAAAATGTGGTCAGAGAGAAGCTGGCCGCAGCGGCTCAGCCGCAGTAGAACCTCAGCACGGAAGAAGATTCCAAGATTACCCTTGCGGCAAGGGCATGATCTGTCCGCCTGCCTGCTTAATTCCGAGACGTATCGGACGCGGCGATCCCTTTTTGGGAACCGTGACCTCTGCCCACCATTCGATGTTGTTCGGGCGCGGCCATTGCCATCCGGGAAGATTGGCTGCGTGCTCCGGCACGAAGATGTCCACGGGTTCCTGGAGCGCAATGGTGACACGGCCTTCGGTGTTGCGCATGTACCTGGCGGAAATGTTGCTTTTCGGATCAGGCATTGCGATCAGCTTGCCATCCTGTACTTCGAGGCGCACCGGCTTCGAATCCCAAACCGGTACGTAACGCGGCTTATCGGGCTTTGCGTCCTTATCCGCAGCTTCTTTGCTGGGATGCATGATCTCGTAGGGTGTCGGCTTTTGTTCTACCAGAGGCTTCTCTTGAAATACTCCGGGAGCGTCAACCTCGAGTTGCAACGACGCATATCGCCCACGGATGGGCAGATCCGGATCATAGTAGGCGGTTCGCACCCACACGCGCGGACAGGTCGCGCGATCGTGCGCGAACTTCGCCGCAAGGCTGCCTACGATGACGAGTTGCAGCAGGGCAACAGCCAGGCCTTTTACGATTGCAGATTTCATGCGCCCGCCTTTGCAATTTGCGCGATCAGACGCTTGCGCGCTTTCTCCAAGAAGTAAGCGATCACCAGGAACAACACCCCGAAGCTGATCAGGCTCACCGAGCGTCCGAATTTGTCGAGCAGGTCGGAGAAGTAGAAGCAGATTAGCGTGACGACGAACATCGCCATTCCGAAATTAATGCGGTTCTTCATGCGATCGCGCACACCCCAGGCGATCAAACCGACAGAGCCGAGGGCTCCCCAGAGATATGGACCAAGCGTACGCAACGCGTAAACCGAGAGTGGAACGTTGGTGTGATCGAAATGAAACGGTAGGTATCCGAAGATGACGATCCAAACCGCGGCTACCATGGATGGCCATGAGTCCACGCCGCGCAGTAAAAACGCAACTACCAGCGGCCCCAGGATTGCCACGATCCATCCAATCACCAGCAAATCCCTCGAGAGATGTTCAGATGCCCACCAGCGTCCTTCAAAGGCGAGCACGAGATAAGCAGGGATGAAGGCAAGCCCGCCGATCCAGTTCAGCGCGCGGCGAAAAGATGTGTCTTGCTCGGCCGAACGGGCCGCGAGATAGACAGTCGCGAGCAGCAGGATGCCTTCAATGTAGACGTGAAATCCTGCGTCGCTGTTCCGCATGGCTTCGACCCATTCGCTACATAACCATGCCGGCGTAAAGATGGCAGCCAAGGCGGCCTGTGTCCAGTGCCGCAACAAAGCCCATGCGATCCATGCAGCCAAAGCCCAGAGAAGCACACCGGTCGGCCAGTGCTCCTGGAGATTGAAGATCTGTCCGGTAAGAAAGATTCCGCCTCCGCACGCGATGGTTCCGATCGCATGCATGGCAACAGAAAGATGAGGCGCGCGTTCGCTTGTGACCGCTCCCACTAGATGCATGGCCGCGAGCACAGACATGACCAGCGCAAAGCGCGACCAGGGAGACATGTTGTCCCAATGCGCCGCGATAAACAGCAGAATGCCCGCCGCCAACATCAGGGCACCAAAAGAGAGTGCAATCAACATCGGCCAGTTGCGGGAGGTGTCGCGTCCGCGAGTCTGCTCAAAGGTGCGTATGCGCTCGGCGGTAAGTGGATCGATGAGGCGAGCGTCGAGCCAGCGACTCAGCTCAGCTTCCGTCTGCTTAGAGATAGGCATTTTCGCTGCAACATAGCGCAGATGCCCTCCAGAGTCCAGAGAAGAAGGTGCTGTGAATCTAAGTAATTGCTCCCATGCTGCTGACGCAAATCTCAGGCGCGGGCCTGATGTGATCGGCGCGTCGATGCAAATATCATGGAAGCACGGGCATCATCCGCTGCGGCGGGAGGCTCTCTTTAACGACATTGCCCACTCGCACGCATTCCAATCGCTCGGTTTTTCTTAAGCGCCTGCTGGAACTGGCCCGGCCAAGCTATGCCCATCTGATCGGGATCTTTCTTCTGGGTGTACTTTCCGTCCCGATTTCCATCCTCATGCCTGTGCCGCTGAAGATCGCGGTCGACAGCGTGATTGGCAATCATCCGCTTCCGCCCGTATTGAATCAGCTGATTCCGGCTCGATTGGCTGGGACGGAGATGACCAATCTCGCAGTAGTGATGGTCGTGCTCATCGGGCTGGCGATCATCAGCAATCTGCAGACTCTGGCTTCCTGGCTCCTGCAGACGTACACGGGAGAGCGACTCGTCTACGAGCTCCGCAATCGGCTGTTCTGGCACGCACAACGTCTGAGTCTCTCGGCGCACGATCGACGCGGAGTGAACGACATCGCTTACCGCATCCAGCATGACGCGCCGGCGATTCAGTTCATCTTTGTTCAAGGTGTGCTGCCGCTGATGACCTCGGTGCTGACCTTTGCCGGCATGTTTTACATCGTCGCGCGCATCGATAAGTCAATCGCGGTGGTTGCGCTGGTCATCTCGCCGGCGCTCATGATCGCCGCACGGCGTTCCAGTCGGCGCGTGCGCCAGGCGTGGCAGGGAGTCAAAAGTCTTGATAGCTCGGCGATGCTGTTGATGAACGAAGCCTTGGCGTCGATTCGCGTGGTCAAGGCCTTTAACACGGAAGACTTCGAAGACAGCCGTTTTCGCGTGCGCTCGCGGGAACGGATGAAAGAGCAGTTGCGGCTGGCGTCGATTCAGGCCGGCTACCATCTTCTGATCTCGTTCGCGATTGCCGCCGGCAGTGCAGCGGCGCTGCTCATCGGCATCCGCCACGTGAAGATGGGAATTCTCCTCCTCGGCGATTTGCTGCTGGTCATCGCCTATGTTGCCCAGCTTTATAGTCCGCTGCAGACTATCAGCAGCAAGATACCGGAGTTGCAATCCTGGCGCGTGAGTCTGGAGCGCGCGTTTGCATTGTTCGAGGAAAATCCCGAACTGGGACAGAGCCACGCACTGCATGCGCCGGTTGATCACGTTTCCGGCCAAGTAAGCTTCGAAGACGTAACCTTCGCCTATGCCTCCGGAACGAAGGCTCTCGACGACGTGTCTTTCAGCATTCCCGCAGGAACAAAGGTTGGCATCGTCGGCCAGAGCGGTTCGGGCAAGACCACGCTCGTCAATCTGCTCGCACGCTTCTACGAGCCCAGCAGCGGACGCATCCTGCTCGATGGCATCGATCTGCATAGCTTCGGCATTGCTGCGCTGCGCCAGCAACTCGCGATTATCAGCCAGGAGCCGGTGCTGTTTTCGGCGACGGTTGCGGACAACATATCGTATGGACGCCTTGATGCCAACCGCGCCGATATTGTCACTGCAGCCACCGCAGCCCGCGCCCATCAGTTCATCATGGGACTGCCGCAAGGCTACGACACCAAAATCGGCGAAGGCGGCTCGCGCCTCTCCGGCGGACAGCGCCAACGGCTTTCCATCGCACGCGCATTTCTGAAAGACGCTCCTCTTCTTATTCTCGACGAACCGACGAGCGCGCTAGATGTCCGCACAGAAGCCGATCTGATTGCCTCTCTTCAGGAGGTCATGCGCGGACGAACTGCGTTTGTCATTGCGCATCGTTTGAACACGATACGCAACTGCGATGTGTTGCTGGTGATGGAGCGGGGCAAGCTCAAAGAGATGATCTGGCAGAACGAGGAGCAGGCCGCCCGGCCAGAGTCGATGGAAGCATTGTTGCGGTATAGTCCCACCGCCTAGGGTTAGCGTTTGAAAAATGAGCGTCGGCGGCTAATTCGGGCCCGCAGTTCCGTCTTGCAAACGCCAGCTTTTTTGAAGCTGTCATCCTGAAGCGCTCCCTTTGCGCGACGGATCTCCCGCGATGCTTCAGACTGAAATGCGCTTGCCCGGCTCTCCCCCCCAAAAGGCTCGCGTTCATAGGCCCAGGAGCCTGGCAAGGGCATTTACTATGTCAGGCAGTCCGGGAGATCCCTCGCGCAAAGGAAGCGCTTTCAGGATGACAGCCCCAAGATTTATCGAAGTCTATACGCATCGATGAACCCAACGTCTGTGGTTTCGCGATGTCTGGTTTCAAATCACGAAATCATGAAATCGCGAAATCACGAAATGCTTTCCCGACAGATCTCACGTCCAGCGCGCTGAAATCAAAGCACTTCCCGAAACTGAACATCGCCCCAACCGGGTGCGGCGTCCAATAGTAACTAACACCTGAGTTGACGACTGCCCGAAGTCTGCTCTAGGATGTTTGCACTCATGAAGTCCGTTCGCCGAATTTCGATTGAAATTACAATTACAGGCACAAGTATGCCCACAATCGAATCGGCGGAGGGATGTAGTTAAGCAATAAAAAGTTCCGAAAGAGACCAAAACCCACCGCCGAACGGCGGTGGGTTTTTTATTTTGCGGAATGGAGCAACTGGAGGACTCCATGCTGGTAATGAAGTTTGGCGGTACCTCGGTGGAATGCGCGGAGAGCATCAGCCGCGTGGCAGAGATCGTCCGCCATCGGCAGCATATGCAACCGGTGGTTGTGGTCAGCGCGCTGGCGCGAATTACTGACCAACTGCAATCGCTCGGCGCGCTGAGCAAAGCGGGCAATCTCGACGAAGCCCTGCGCCTGCTCGAGGCCATGGAAAAGCGGCACGCCGAAGTTGCTCATGCGCTGCTTGGCGCGAAGTCGGCGAATGTGCTGGCGAGCCTGGAGCCGATGTTCGAAGAAGTCGCCGCGCTGCTCCGGGCCGTTGCCGCGATAAACGAGCTCAGCCCGCGGACTTCCGATCGGCTGCTGAGCTTCGGCGAGCGTTGGTCAAGTGTGCTGGTCAGCGACGCGCTGCGTGAGGGACATCTGCCCGCAGCCTTCGTCGATGCCTGCCAGGTAATCGTCACCGATGACGATCACACCCACGTCGCCCCCCTTATGGACCTCATTGCCTTCCGCATTGAATCCCGCCTCAAACCTCTGGTGAAGAAAGGCTGCATTCCCGTAATGGGAGGCTTCATCGGCGCGACGCAAGCCGGGGCCCTTACCACTCTCGGTCGTGGAGGCTCCGATTTCACCGCTTCGATCGTTGGCGCCGCTCTTGGCGCTGAGCGCATCGAGATCTGGACCGACGTAAACGGCATGATGACCACCGATCCACGCATCTGCTCCGACGCGCAGAACATCGACTCCATCAGCTTCGAAGAAGCCGCTGAGCTCGCCCATTTTGGAGCAAAAGTGCTGCATCCCAAAACGTTGCAGCCCGCAGTTGAGAAAGGCATTCCCGTTTACGTACTCAACTCGCGGCATCCGGAAAACCGCGGCACTCGCGTTGAAACGGTGAACTGCGATGGCGAGCCGCGCGTTCGCTCCATCGCTTGTAAACGCGGCATTCGTCTGGCGGAGGTTTTCGCAAAGCAAGGACTCGACGCCAAGTTAACTTCTTCAATCTTCGCCATTGCCGAGCAGCAGGATTGCCTGGTTGATCTTGCGGCAGTCTCGCGCTCGAATCTCTCGTTGTTGTTGACCTCGCCGCAATCTGCAGAGTCGTTGGCGAAGGCCCTCGATGGCGTCGCCAGTCTGAAGGTGACCGAAGGTGTCGCACTGGTTTCGGTAGTAGGTCGCAATGTCGCGCGCGATCCGGTGATCTCAGCTTGCGCCCTGAGCGCACTTTCTGGATTGCCGGTGAAGATGATCTTCCATGGCGCGTCCGACATGAATCTCAGTTTTGTCATTGACGAGGATCAAGCCGACGAAGCCGTTCGCCGCATGCACCGTGTGATGTTCCCAGCCCCGGTGAGCATGCCGGGTCCGGAAGTCATCGTGAATGACAGCTTCGGACTTCCATCCCTGCAGGCAGCGGAGGCCTAAACGATGGCAAGCCAGATGGTCGTCTTCTCTCAACCTGCTCCGCTGTCGGTCGCTCCGGCAGCTTCGCGCAAAGTCGCGCTCCTTGGTTTTGGAACCGTGGGAAGTTCCGTCGCGCGCATTCTCAGTTCGAGAAGCCTTCCCGGATTGGAACTCACGCACATTTTCAACCGCAATGTACAGCGCAAGCGCGTCTCCTGGGTCGATTCATCCGTTTGTTGGACCGAGAACGTCGATGCCGTGCTGGACAGCGACGCCGACGTGCTCGTCGAAGTTGTTGGTGGAGTCGAGCCTGCTCGCTCCTGGGTGAAATCAGCGCTTGAAGCAGGAAAGTCAGTCGTTACTGCGAACAAGCAGCTGATCGCGCGCTTCGGGCCGGAACTGTTGCTGGTGGCTGCCGAGAATGGCTGCCAATTGCTGTTCGGAGCGTCGGTTGCCGGAGGCGTTCCTGTCATCACTGCAGTCGAGCGCGGACTCGCCGGCGACGAGCTGCAATCGGTCTGCGGCATCCTGAATGGCACGTGCAACTACATCTTGAGCAAGATGGAAACCGGACAGCGATTTGCACTGGCGCTCAAACAAGCTCAGGAGTTGGGATATGCAGAGGCCGACCCCACGGACGACATCGCGGGATATGACACGCGCGCCAAGCTGGTGATCCTCGCTCGCGTGGCGCTCGGTGCCGAAGTTCCGGTCGAAGCTGTGCCATGCACGCCTATTTCGCACGTACAGCCAATCGACTTCGAGTACGCGCGCGAGCTTGGCTGCACCATTCGTCAGATCGGAGAAGCGCACGTAAATGGCGATGAGGCGTTTGCGACGGTTGAGCCTATGCTGGTGCGGCAAACTTCGGCGCTGGCACGCGCACAGGGATGCGAGAACGTTGTGATCACCGGCGGCAAGCTCGGAGGCAACACAGCATTTTCTGGTCCCGGCGCGGGCGGCGATGCAACTGCGGTTGCGGTTGTCTCCGATCTGTTGACGCTCTCGCACAATCCCGCACGCGCGGCGCTACGGCCTGCACGAAATTTCGAATTGGCGAAAGAGTGCGTCGCACCATACTTCTTGCGCTTCGTCGTCAAAGACCGTCCAGGAATCGTGGCCAGCATCGCCAGCGTACTGGCGAAGTTTCACATCAACGTCGATGCCGTCTTTCAAAAGCCGGGATTCGACAAGACCGCTCTTCCGTTCGTGGTTACAGTGGAGGGGTGCAACGGGGCGAAGCTGGCGGCGGCGCTTGAAGAGATCGCCCAGAGCGAGTTTCTGGTCGAGGCGCCGTTGAAGCTCAGGATTTTTACGGATTAACTCGGGCGTTTCGCAGCTGGTATGTGAATACGAAACTGTAGCGGGTATATGGAAGAAAAGCGCAGCGGGAAAAAAGAGAGTTTTCGCTGAACAAGAATCAAGGTCCGAAGGGCCGAAAGAAGCGCAGCCCAGCGGCGTGAGCCCTGGGTAAGAAATCCAAAACGGAACAGAGCCCCGAAGGGGCGGCATACATTTTCTTAACCGAGGAAAGATGCCGCCCTTTCAGGGCTCGGATCGATAACGGCTAGATATCCCAGGGCTTACGCCGCTGGGCTGCGCTTCTGTCGGCCCTTCTGGCCTGGTGTTTGCTGGATTTGAATTTGTGTAACTGAAACCTATGCAATTGCAGTGCAGCAATCACGAGTGCCGTCACGCCCTTGAGCGGGACTTCGCTGCTTTCGAGTGTCCCAAATGCGGCGACCTGCTCGAGATGAGCAGCAACGGATTTCGTCCGGATCCGCGAAGTCTGCGGGCGCTCTGGCGCGAACGTAGGCTCTCGAACGATCCGGCGGACCGCAGCGGCGTGTGGCGCTTCCGCGAGTTTCTGCCGCAGTATCTCGACGAGAGCATCGTCACATTAGGGGAAGGGAATACTCCGCTGCTCGCTGGCGCGAAGACTGCCGAATACGCCGACGTGAGTCGCTTGCAATTCAAGCATCTCGGCTGGAATCCGACTGGATCATTCAAAGATCTGGGCATGACCGTTGGAGTGACGGAGGCGCGGCGGCGCGGCGCGAAGATCGTTGCATGCGCTTCAACCGGCAACACCGCAGCCTCCATGGCAGCATACGCAGCCCGCGCCGGCATGACTGCGCGCGTCTATCTTCCGAAAGGCAAGCTCTCGCGTGCGAAAGTGGCGCAGTCGTTCGACTACGGCGCTGAGGTGGTCGAGATCGATGGCAATTTCGATGACGCGCTCGCGCAGATGATGCAGCGCAAAGATTCCGGCGAATACTTCCTCAATTCCATCAATCCATTCCGCATCGAAGGCCAGAAGACGACGATGTTCGAGCTGATGGAACAGCTTGATTGGACTGCTCCAGACTTCGTCGTTGTCCCAGGCGGCAATCTGGGGAACTCTTCCGCGTTCGGGAAGGCACTCAAAGAACTGCACTCGGCCGGATTCATCTCCAAAGTTCCTCGAATTGTTATCGTGCAAGCGGCAGGAGCGAATCCTCTCGTGCAGACCGTGACGGCAGGAGCCCAGTTCTTGACTGTGGTGCCCAACCCAAACACTTGCGCGACTGCCATCCAGATCGGCTCTCCCCGTTCCTGGCGCAAGGCACTGCACGTTCTGAGTTTCACAAAGGGAATCGTGCTCGATGTTAGCGATGAAGAGATCCTCGAAGCCAAGCACATCATCGGGCAAGACGGCATCGGGTGCGAGCCTGCTTCGGCGACAACACTGGCAGGCATTCGTCGTCTGCGGCAGCGTGGAGCGATCGATCGCGATGCCCATGTCGTCGCGATTCTCACCGGGCACGTGCTCAAAGATCCCGACATCATCCTGAAGATGCATGAAGGCAAGGCAGTTCGGAAGGCAGAGTCATGAGTTCCCAAGAATTGGAAGGCGCTGAGATTACGGTGCCGGGATCGATTGCCAACATCGGTCCCGGCTTGGATACGCTGGCGGTGGCAGTGCAGCTTTACCTGCGCCTGCGCGTCGCTCGCGTGAGCTCTTCCGAACGCGGAGCGTTGCACTTCCATTTTGGGAAGCTGCCACTCAATGGCGAGAATCGCATCGAGACTGCATTTCGTAAACTCGCGGGTGATCAGCACGATTTTCCTTCCTTGCACCTCGAAGTTGAGAGTGATATCCCCATGGGTTCCGGCCTCGGCAGCAGCGCGGCTGCGACTATCGCCGGGTTCAGGTTGTACGAACTTCTTTATGGCGAGCAGAGCAGCGAACGTCTTCTTACGGCAGCCGCAGAACTTGAGGGACACGCCGACAACGCGGCCGCTGCGCTCCTCGGCGGCCTTGCCTTCTGCTGCCAGAAGCAGGACGGAGCGGTGTATGCGTTTTCCAGTCCGTGGCCGGCATCGCTGGGATTTGTCGTACTTACGCCCGAAGTGGCACTCTCGACCGAACGCTCGCGCAAAGCGTTGCCGCAATCTGTTCCATTGAAAGATGCGGTCGCAAACATGCAGCGCGTCCTTCTACTCGTACAGGCGCTGCAGAACGGAGACGACTCGCTGTTGGCGGAAGCCCTCGCCGATCGTCTGCATCAACCGACGCGTGAGCCGCTTGTACCTGGACTAAAGACCGCACTGAAGCTTTCCCACCCGGACTTGCTCGGTATCTTTCTCGGCGGCTCCGGACCGTCGATCGTGGCGCTCGCGCGCGAGAAGAGCAGCGAGATCGAGGAGTTGCTGGCGCAGAGCTATCGTCCACTGGGAATTCCATTTCGAACTTCGATTCTGCGCGTGCATAATCCATCCTCGAGTATGATTGCGCCGCTCCTTTGCACTTCCTGACAAAATTACCGGGGAAAGGCGAACACGAAGGTCACGAGGCGAAACAGAAGAGGTCACAAAGGAACCGTTTCTTAGTGACCTCTTGTGTAGCCTTTGTGACCTTCGTGTTCGCGTTTCCTCGATTCGTGTGGATAAGAAAAACTGATTTCCGCAATCAAAAGATTCAATTCAGAGAACGTCGGAATCAAGCGCAGTCACAGCTAAGCTGTTGTGCATCTTCTTGGACATACCCACAAAACAATGAACAAAGATCTCCTTCGCAGACGGCTGTGGCTGTTTGGCGGCTGTGTCTTTGTGGTACTTGCTTCCTGCATCGCTGGCCTGGCACAAAGCGCATCACCCGATCGCATCGCGCAATTGGAACAGCAGGTGAAAGCGGCGCAGTCATCGGCGGACAATGCGTGGATGCTGGTCAGCGCCGCTCTGGTACTGATGATGACCGGCCCAGGCCTGGCGCTGTTCTACGGCGGCCTGGTGCGCAAGAAGAACGTGCTGGCGACTATGCTGCAAAGCTTCGCCATGATGGCACTCATCACTGTGATCTGGGCGATCATCGGTTACAGCCTGTGCTTCGGAGCAGGGAATAGCTTCATTGGCGGACTGCACAATATGTTTCTGTACGGAGTCGGCATCGCGCCCGATCCCGACTACGCAGCGACGATTCCGGCGCAGACGTTCATGATCTATCAGTTGATGTTCGCCATCATCACGCCTGCGCTGATCACGGGTGCGTTCGCCGAACGGATGAAGTTCAGCGCCATGCTGCTTTTCATGACGCTGTGGTCGCTGATCGTGTATGCGCCTATGGCTCACATGGTGTGGGGCAAAGGCGGATGGCTAAATGCCGCGCTCGGAGGACGTTTTCCCAGTTTGGATTTTGCCGGCGGCACCGTCGTACACGTAACCTCCGGAGTCTCGGCGCTGGTTTGCGCCGCCTATCTCGGACGACGACTCGGCTATCCCAAAGAGCCGATGCCTCCGCATAGCGTGGTGTTGAGTTTTGTAGGTGCGTGCCTGCTGTGGGTAGGATGGTTCGGCTTCAATGCGGGAAGCGCGCTGGCATCAAACGGTCTGGCTACCAGTGCATTCGTGAACACGCATTTTGCAGCGGCAGCGGCCGCTTTAGGCTGGGCCGTTGCTGAATGGGTGCGTAACGGCAAGCCTAGTGCCCTCGGTGCCATTTCGGGAAGCGTTGCCGGACTGGTGGCGATCACCCCTGCCGCCGGATTTGTTACGCCGATGTCGTCGTTGGTGATTGGGGCAATCGCGGGAGTGTTCTGCTACTTCATGGTGGCAAAAGTCAAAGCATGGTTCGGATATGATGACTCGCTCGACGCCTTCGGTGTTCACGGCGCTGGTGGAACCATCGGAGCGCTGCTGACCGGAATTTTTGCCACAAGCAGCATCAATCCCATTTACCACGACGCGCAAGGCAATGTGCTACCGTCCGGAGTCGTGGATGGCCACTGGGGTCAGCTTGGAAATCAGTTCATCGCAGTGGTGATCGCGTGGGGAATTGCGATTGTGGGCACGCTGATTATTCTGAAGATTGTCGATGTGCTGATCGGGCTGCGTGTCCCCGCAGACCACGAAGTTCAGGGACTCGATCTCAGCCAGCATGGCGAAGAAGGTTATTATTGGGAACTCTCGGCATCGTGAAAAATCCATTTTCACCACGGAGACACGGAGAAAAGCGAGAAAGGCGTTTCGAGTTTCTGGTTTCAAGTTTCGGCTAAGCCAGACGCCCGGCATGGTTAATAAATCTGGCTTGCCGCAACTTGAAAAGAAATTGTTTGCCTTCCTCCGTGTCTCCGTGTCTCCGTGGTAACAATGCAGTGAAGTTCCAAAATGAGGCATTCATGGGAATGACGAAGATAGAGGCGATCATCCAGCCGTCGAAGCTGGAGCCGGCGAAGGAAGCGCTGCTCGAGATCGGGGTCGAAGGCATGACCATCATCGAAGTGCGCGGCCATGGCCGGCAGAAGGGACACACGGAAATCTATCGTGGACGCGAGTACACGGTCGACCTTCTGCCGAAGATCAAACTGGAACTCGTTTTGTCGGACGAACTAGTCGACCGCGCCGTACAGACGATTATTTCCGTCACTCGCACTGGACGCATCGGAGACGGAAAGATCTTCCTCTCACGCATCGACGAAGCCATTCGCATTCGCAATGAGGAGCGCGGCGTGAGCGCGCTGTAGGCGCAGTGCATGTCTGTAGTGTTCTCCAGCGGCGAAGTACGTGAGCGATACGAATCCGGACTCGCCGCGCTGCGGAGAGAGTTCGACTATTCCGGCAACGGCGTCGCCGTAGTCTCGGGACGCACCGCTCTGGTCGATGATGTCGTCCTCACCTGCTACAACCAGCTCGTAGAAAAAGAAATCGTTCCTCCGAACTGCGTTTCCATTGTTGCTCTTGGCGGATACGGTCGAGGCTCGCTGCTCCCGCATTCCGATGTCGATTTGCTCTTCCTTTTTCGGGATGGGAAGCATGAAGCTGCATACAAAGACCAGCTCAGCCAGATTTATCTCGATCTGTGGGATTTGAAAATTCGGGCCAGTGCTACAGCGCGGACGGTAGTCGAGTGCGGCAAGCTCGATCTGGAGAATCCCGAGTTTACTGTCTCGCTGCTCGATTCACGTTTTCTCATCGGCGATCGCGAGCTCTTCGACGAAGTTCGCAACAAGGTGCTGCCTGCCCTAATGCGCAAGTCAGGTACGGCGCTAATGAATCTGGTTTGCCAGTCAGCGCGGACGCGTCACGCCAAATACGCGAATACGATCTATCATCTCGAACCGCAGGTAAAAGAAGGCCCTGGCGGCCTGCGCGATTACAACCTTGCGAACTGGCTGGCTCTGGCGAAATCCTTTCGCGCTTCCGGACTGTGGCCGGCGCCTGAATCGCTCTTTCGATTTCCCCTGCGCGCCGAGCTGAACTCCGCTTTTGATTTCCTTGTGTCGGTGCGCTGCTTCCTGCATTACCGGAATGGGCGCGATGACAACCAGCTGAGCTGGGAGGCGCAGGACGCGGCGGCAGAGAAGGGAATCGGCGCTCCTTCTGTATCGATTCAACCTGCGCAATGGATGCGCGAGTACTTTCGCAACGCGCGCACGATCCATGGCGCCTGCCTGCAATTGATGGACGATGCCATGCGCACGCCTGCATCTCTACTCGACAAATTGCGAGGCATTCCGCGCAGGGCAACCGGAACGAAATCCGACGCTGCGTTATCTACGATTCTTCAGCTCGAAAATGAGCCTTCCTGGAAGACTGCACTAGCGATTTTTCAACGAATGGCGCTCGAGCCCTTGCAACTCAGCGTCGATGCGCAGCGGCTTCTGCGCGCGTCGGCATCGCAGTTCGCAAGCGCATCAGCGAAACCTGCATGGCCGGAACTCAGCCCCATTCTTGTTGGACGCTTCGCAGGAAGCGCGCTGCGCGCCATGCGCGATTCCGGCTATCTCGATGTGCTCATTTCCGAGCTTAAGCTGATCGACGCGCTCGTAATCCGCGATTACTTCCATCGATACACTGTCGATGAGCATTCGATTCTTACCATTGACACGCTGCACGGGCTCAGGAGTTCCGAATCGGAATGGGCGCAGCGCTTCGCCGAAGTTCTGGATGAGCTGGATAAGCCGGAAGTTTTGTACTTGGCTCTCCTGTTGCATGACGTAGGCAAAGGGGTCGAAGGCGAGGATCACGTTGTTGGGAGCCTCAGAATTGCGAAGCAGGTTCTGGTCCGCCTCAATCTCGACCCGCAGGATCAGGACACGGTATTGTTCCTGATCCGGAGCCACCTGGAAATGTCTGCGTCCATGCGCCGCGACATCTTTGACTCGAAGGTGATCGGCGCACTCGCCGCCAAGGTCGAAACGCCGGAACCGTTAAAGATGCTCACACTGCTAACCTACGCGGACATTTCGTCGGTCAATCCCGAGGCGATGACGGATTGGAAGGCGGAGACGCTCTGGCATCTTTATGCCTCGACGGCAAACTTCCTGAATCGGCACGTGGACGAGGCCATTGTTCACGGCACGCTCGACTCCGATGCCAGCGGCAAGTTTCATTCATTTCCTCCGCAACTGGCAAAACAAATGCAGCCATTCCTTCAAGGGCTGCCGCAGCGATATCTGAAAATCTACAGCCCTGAGCAAATCGTTCAACACTTCAGCCTCTTCTCGAAGTTGCAGCATGGCGGTGTTGAGTTGAGTCTGCTTCCAGACCGCGACCTGTACGAATTGACGATCGTCGCCGCGGATAAGGCCGGCCTGTTCGCCACGATTGCCGGCGCGCTTTCGGCGTCGGGGATGGAGATCGTGAAAGCGAACGCTTTTTCGAACAGCAGCGGCGTCGCCGTTGATTGTTTCTATTTTAAGGATCGCTTTCGGACTCTCGACCTGAATGCCTCCGAGCACGAGCAGTTAAAGGAGAAGATCGCCCGGATACTTCGAGGAGAGCGCTCGCTGGACGAGCTGATTCGTTCCAGATCGGGATTGCGTCGCTCGACCACACCGAAGGTCCAGATCGAAACCAGAATCCTTCTGGAAAACGAGTCGTCAACTCACAACACGGTGCTGGAGGTTGTAGCCCAGGATCGCCCCGGCCTTCTCTATCAGATCGCGCAATGCCTCATGCAGCTTGGCTGCAATATCGAGATCGCCCTGATCGAGACCGAGGGAGAGATGGCACTCGACGTTTTCTATCTCACTGTAGATGGTCGCAAGTTGTCGATCGAAATGCACAACCGTTTGCGCGAAGAGCTGCAGGAGAAACTTGGTGACGATCTCGCGTAGAGATGCGGCATGTGGCGGCTGGAAAGAACGAAGGAACGGATCAGAGCCATTGGCGTGTCGATCCTAACTCGCGGCTGCGTAGTATCCCTTTCGCGCCTGGACTTTATATCCGTCTTTGGTCTTGATCTCCACTTTGCGGTAAGTGCCGTCGTGCTTGTCGTTCGTCGGCGTGTAACCGATGCTGTACTGGCTGCGAAGCTCTTCCGACACTTGGTCGAACGCTTTTTGCAACTTTTCCTGATTGTTGCCCACGTGGATCACTCTGCCGCCGGTTTCTTCTGAGAGCTTCCTCATCAGACCGGAGCCGGTACCCATGGCGACACCGCTGTCGCTGATCAGCAGCACGTAGACGATCACGTCCGACTTCTGCGCGGCTTCGAGAGCGTCCTGGAGCTTTAACTGGCTGCCCTGATCTTCGCCGTCAGTTAGCAGTACGAGAGCCTTACGACCGACTTCACTGCGCAGCTTGTCGTGCGCGGCGAGATAGACGGCGTCGTAGAGAAGAGTGCCTTTGGGTGGAATGTCCACTGGCCCCTGTCCGATGCCGGGAATTCCGCCGACTGCGCCGCCGGCATTGATTTTGGCAGCGTCCATGCCTTTGCGAATATCGCGACCGTTGTTCGTGTAGTCCTGCAGCAGGTCGACATTCACATCGAAGCTAATGAGGAAGGCTTCGTCCTGTTTACGAAGCATGCGCTGCAGGAACTGCGCACCGACTTCCTTTTCGATCGGCAGCACGCGTTCCTGGCTGGCTGAGGTGTCGAGCAGGATGCCGATGGTCAGCGGCAGATTGGACTCGGCCTTGAAGTATTTGATCGTTTGAGGCTTGCCGTCTTCGCTAACCTGAAATTCATCTTTAGCCAGATTCGGCAGTAGCTGTCCCTTCTTGTCCTTGACGTTGAAGAGAAGGTTTACGACATCGACGTTAACCTTCAGCGTCTGCATGGGGTTATCTTCGGTCGGCTGAGTTCGGTTGCGGATTACCGGCGCTGCGCCCTCGTCGCTGTTCGTCTGCGGGCCGGTGTCAGGATTCTTGGCCGGCGGCAGGTCTTGAGTTTGTGGGAACGCAGGTGCGCACAGCATCATCAAAAGAGAGAAGAGCAACACAAAGTGCATCCAGCGGCTGGACGCACTGGGAACAGTGTGACAAAACTTCATAGTGGAAGCCCGGCTTTTTGCTAAGCTTTACACAATTCTATAGCTTCGTACGTTCAGACACACGAATGGGACGCATAGTCGCGGTATCTGTTTCTGTCCGGAGGACGAATTGATGCATGTGGGACGGTTTACCGCACTGATAACGACCATCGTGCTTCTCTGCACGTGGCTTCCGGCTCAATCACAGAAACAGAATCTGCCCGACGCCCCACAGCCGCAGCAGACATTACCTGCCGTGCCGGCAACGGAGTCGAGTTCGCACGATACGCCTCCGCCAACTCCAGCTGCTCAGCCGGAAAATAAAACAGCGGAACCGGCGGCCGCTCCGGCGCCAGCGACGCCGGAAACCGACAAACCTCCGGTTTCAACTCCACAAGAGGTCCGGAACCCCGAGACACCGGATACGCAACGGCTCTATACCCTTGGCGTCAACGTTAATTTCATTGAGATTCCAGTCACCGTAAAGGACGACTCAGGTCGAATGGTTGAAGGTCTGTTGCCGAGGGATTTCACTGTTTACGAAGACGGCGTGCGCCAAAAGCTGAGCTTCTTCACCAGCGATCCCTTGGCGATCTCAGCCGCGGTGTTGATTGACGTAAGCATGCCTGCCACGGAGCTGCGCAAAGTACAGGCCG
>Ga0075426_10000998_pt1 | contig 19887 bp, 20 predicted proteins | sample SoiMethybrSBSTD5_FD_75304 | JGI IMG/M metagenome (GOLD analysis project Ga0075426, IMG submission 75304) | Bulk soil microbial communities from a Populus tree surrounding site in Tennessee, USA - Soil MetaG P. TD hybrid SBSTD5 | ecosystem: Environmental > Terrestrial > Soil > Tree plantation...
GCCGCTCCCCACTTCGAATCTTTCCGCGTAACGCTGCTCAAAAATTTTCCCGCGCCTACGCCGCCCCGTTGGTAAAAGTCACCTGCGACGCTCGTTGCCCACTTTGCCGTCCACTCCGACGAGAGACTTACCCACTCGTCGTGGTTCGAACCGGCAAAGTTGAAAATGTCGTTGTCCTGGCCGAACCGCAGAGCATGTTTCGGTTCCGCTTGAAGCGAACGCAGCCCAGTTCGTGCCTCCGCACTGGAAGGGTCGAGAGTCAAGGCTTTCTGAAATTCGGTTCGCGCCTCCGCCCGGTGCCCCATTGCTAGAAGTCCGCGAGCGCGAGCAGACCGGAGATCGGAACGCGCAGGGTCAAGTCTGACGGCCGTATCGAGGGCGCGCAGGGCATCAGAGGCTCGCCCTTCGCGCAAATACACGCTGGCAAGCCCCTCCCAAACATCCGGGTCCTTTTGATCTACCTTCAAGATTTCGAGATATTTGGTCTCCGCTTGCGATACTCGGCCGGACCACGCCAGAACCCGAGCTTGCCAGGTCCACACCTCGAGATCCTGTGGCGCACGTGCGTGCTCTTTCTCAAGAATGCGGAAGGCCGATTCCCAGTCATGGGCTTCCGCGCATTTGCGAACTTGTGTTCGCCAATCCGGGTTTTGAAGTTGGCCAAAGACCGGCACAACCAGAATTAGCGCCCATAGAAGGACGCCTGAAACACACCACTGGATAAGTGAATGGAACCTGCGTCTGGCGGACGGATGCCAGCGCATGAAGACGAGGGTGGGGCAAGTCAACATTTTGTCGACCATTCAAGTGCAAGTCGTTCGCCATTGCTAACGCGCGCTGATCTCGAACGCCAGTTTAAGTGTCATAGAATCTATGGCTTATGAGGAGTCCTTAACGCGGAGGCAATCAGTAGGCGACAGGCATGCCAAGCGTGTTTCAATCCGGCACATCGTGCACTGCTTTGATCCTTACCGTCTGCAGTCGCGATTCGCAAGAGGGAATCACAGTCCTCGCGGCGGCAACGGAAGTCGTTCTCCGCGCTGCGGGCACTTCCGCCTGTTCGATTATTTGAGTACCCAAGGGCCCGTTTTTTCAATGAAGTGGCACCCGTAGTACCAGCAGAATTCGCCTTTGCAGGTCGAATGAACTATTTTGGCCTTACCAACATATTCGTCGGCGTAGTTTCCTAGATGGACGTCCAAAATACAGTCGGCAGGAAACGCGAAATCCGACCGGCACAAAAATCCACTGAGGCTCACGTTCTCAGTGATTGCGGACCCGCCAAACTTTTCTCCCCGGTTATTCACTCCCCGCAGTTTTAATGGTACAGACAACCGCAAGCGCACCTCGCTGCGCGTGACATGCCGCCTTTTCTTGGCAAACTGCTGGAGGCAGGAACGCAGCGCATCGAAATCGATCGGCTTTTCAAAATAACCGACGGCTCCAAGTTCCTTGCAGCGGTCTTTTGTTTTCCCGTCGCATTCTCCGCTTACGACAATCACAGGAATCAGTTTAGTTCGGCTGAAGGAGGTATACGTGCTCAACAGATCGTAGCCGGAATATTTGGACATTCGCAGATCAAGCAGTATGGCGTCAGGATTGTGTTCGAGGGCAAGGGCTAAACCCTCTTCCGGGTCCCCCGAGTCGATCATTTCGTACTTGTCCTTCAGCGCAAGACACATCAGCCGGCGCAATGCCTTGTCGTCGTCCACAACCAATAGTTTTTCCATCACTAGATGCTCCCGCGGAAGAAGTCGAGCACGCCTTTCCTATTCGTCCTCGCGCCGTATCCCGCCGCACGGCGTACAGCGGCGGAATTGGCGGACCTGACGACTCGGAAAGAAGACCTGCGCCTACTGTTTGTGCGATGGAACGTGGTCGCGCGCTTCCACAGGCCGATTGCCGTGGTGGTGGTGCGTGTTGTGGCCGTGAGCGAGCGGCGCGCCCGATACGAATAGAAACGGCGCGTCAACGCCGCCTGCGTTGTTACAGATGCCGCCTAAGACGCCGTAATACATCACGATTACGTTGTTGGTGCCATCGTTGGCGACACCCGCGATGCCCGCCGCGGGATTGTCTTCACCGACGGCGGCCGCTACCGCCCATTCGGTTGTGCTGACTTGAGAAGCGTTTGGGTCGGTATTGACGAGTGTAGTGTAAACATTGGCCGAAAACGCGTTGAGCAAGAGAGAAGTTTGGGCGCCATATGGGTCATAACCTTCCGCAATAATGTAGTTGGAAACTCCCGACTGAACGGACTTACTTGCGTTGATAGTCAAGGGATTTACGGTACCCGCGGTCGTGGCAAAGCATGCCTGGCCATTGAACGTCGGATTGCTCGCGAGTGTGACGTTGCCCGCAAGCTGGCCAGCCGCTGGCGGTGTACTGAAGCTGATTGTCGCGTTTACCGTCGAGTCAAACGCCAGACCGCTGTCCGCAGCCATTCCATCCAATGAACCGGAGGCTGAACCAGAGGAGAGTGTCGGCAGAAACGTTGCGACGAAGTTGCCGGGAGAGCTCTGGGTCGCGTTGCTGCAAGCAGAAGCATCCCCGGTTGCGTAATACGTCCCTGTGATCGCCGGAATTTGATGCAAAATGTCGCCTGGAACGGACGTAAGCGCGTTGTAGGTGCCGGTATAAACGAAAGAAAAATTTGGCCCGAGCCCCAAGTTGTCGACCGTAATCGTGATTTGGTACGTGTTTCCGCCGAGAGAAACCCAGGTGGGAACAACATTGTACGTTTCAGCAGCAACCACGCAGATGGAGTTCGTAAACGTTCCATAGGTGTATCCCGTACCGCCGGCCTTCAAAAAAGTGGAAAAGCTACCCGGAGAGACAGCAGTTTGACTGGAGTTATCTCCCGTAAGATGTACGATCTCCCATCGTCCAACCGGAACCTGAGCCCGGATGATCGAGGGAAAAACCAATGCGGTAACGAATAGCACAAACTTGCATGTCCATTTCATGATCGCTGCGTCTCCAATACTTGGTCTCGATTTTTGGCCGCCACAATGCCGGCCGTTTCGAACCATCCGCTTTTCCAGGCGAATGTTCTCGAACGCCATGACTTCGCGTTCAACTGGGAGTAGGCAATCGAAACGCCAATCGGAGAATTTGCAAGTTATTGAAGACAGGAGAGATTACTTCGCGCTCTGTGCTGATCGTGTTCTGAATTGAAACACCGTTGGTCGGGTGAAACGCGCGCCAAAAGGCGTCTAACTTCTACTGGCCGGTGATCGAATCGCCGCGGGGTATTGATGCTCCTTCCTTCGGGCGTACCCAGTGCTCGTCTCAGCTAGTGAACTGCATCTGCGCCACTGCCCGCGCCGCTTTCGGAGGGAAGGTTCATGTCGCGGAGAAAACGGTATAGCGTTGTGCGTCCGATTCCAAGGATTTCTGCCGCTTCCTTCCTGTTACCTTTAACGACCCTAAGAATATCTCGTATGTGTTTTTTTTGAACTTCCTCAAGGGAACGCAAGTCCGGGTCCCAATCGGCCGCGATCAGACCCTCTCCGTGAAACGCTTCCGGAAGGTCGCATACATCAATCGCGTCTCCGCGAGTCATCATGCATGCATGAGCGAGGACATTTTCAAGTTCACGGACGCTGCCTGGCCACGCGTAGCGAGCCAATAAAATCTGGGCTTTTCGCGTGATTCCTCGGATGGGCTTCTGGAACCGGGTCGCGAATTTCTCGACAAAATGACGTTCGAGCAACGGCAGGTCCTCGCGCCGGCGGGACAATCTCGGCAATTTGATTTCGACGCTGGAAATACGATAATAAAGGTCTTCGCGAAAGGTTTTTTGTGCCACCATCGCGCGCAAGTCGCGATTGGTCGCCGCGACAACTCGAACATTTACTTCATGGCCGACCGAAGACCCAACACGCTGCACCACATGGTCTTGTAACACACGAAGAAGTTTGGTCTGAGCCGAAAGGCTCGTATCGCCTATTTCATCCAAGAACAGTGTGCCCCCGCGCGCGAGCTCGAAATACCCCTTCTTGTCTTGCATCGCTCCGGTGAAAGCGCCTCTTACATAACCAAACAACTCGCTCTCGAATAGAGTCTCAACCATCGACGCGCAGTTGCAGACCACAAACGGTCCGGAAGAAGCCGGACTTAGATGATGCAGGCAATGAGCCACCAGCTCCTTGCCAGTTCCGGTATCGCCGGAAATCAAAATATTCTGGAAGTGCGGTGCCACGCGCCGAATCTTGTCGAATACCTCCAACATCAACGGACTCCAGCCGACGATTCCTTCAAACTGGAACGTACGCAGGACGTCATGGTTGATTTTCGCGGCTTCGTGCCGCTCGCGAGCGATGTTCACAAACTTCATCACTCTGAGACGCAAATTTTCGACCGAGATTGGCTTAGTCAAGTAGTCAGCCGCGCCATTTTGTATGGCTTCGACGGCAACTTCCGTCGAGTATTCACCGGTCAGAAGAAGCACATTGATGGTCGGGTTCGCCCTGACTATTTTTTCGAGCAGGTCGAAGCCTTTGCAATTGGGCATCACGAGGTCAAGCAAGACCACGTCGGTGGGAATTTCTAAAGCTAGATGTAGCCCCCTCACCGGATCGGTGGAAGTTATAATTTCCAGACCCTCGCCGCTCAATGCGTGATCGAGAAACTCGAGAAATTCGGGGGCGTCGTCAATGGCCACAATTCTGACCGGCCGATCAGCTGCTGGATCTTTTGGAATCATTGTCGCTCCTATCAAAGGCCACCTCGCGCGGGGCGGTATTCGCTCTTGTGGCGCGCCCGGTCGAACCTTGGCCCTTAAGAAGGGCCTCCGGCTACCAGCGACGTTGGCACTTGCGATTCAAGAGGGCGGTATAAAACGTACACTATCACCAGGAATTATTATTATCAACGGTTGTTAGCTTGGAGTGTGCCGTAATGATTTACCGCCGAAAAAAGACCAAAGAAACCGCGGATTTTGCCCCTCCCTATGCTGACCCAGTCTACGTAGAACTATGTATTATTTAGTGCTTGACAGTAATACTTTATAACTTCTAAATACAATCACAAGACATCCTCTCAGCGACCGAAGTCGGAGCCACGAGGAAGGGCGTCCCGGCGGCCGGTCCTCCTTTTAGAGGGAGGGGCTGACGGCCTCCAGATCGGAGGCAATCAGGCGGCTTCACCAGAGAGGATTCAGGGGGGTCCTGTCCCAAGCAGGGCCCCGCCCGTTCAAAAGCTTGAACCAAATTCCGTTCGCCGCCTGCATTTTCAAAATACGCTGACCCTATCGCTTTGTCGTTGCGCGAACACGTCGGCCTCGGCTAGAAACAGAAGTTCCAGATGGTGGGTGTCGGGCTCGATTTCTCTCACCTGGTGTATGAATCCGGCCAATTCGTGCTTCTCGGGTAGCGATCCTGCTTTGGTCGTTCCTGTAGTCCGTATTCCTTCGTGCCCACAAATCATTCACTCCAACTTCCTTCCTGGCCAAATCCTGCGCCTGATCCGTCCTCTAAATCGCAAGTCGCTCGCAAATGCCACAGAAGCTTCGCCAGGTCGCGAACTCGAAACATCTCTTAGCTAAGAGCAAACAAAGAAGAGAGGAGGTGAAAATTCATGAAATTCGAAAAGCCCGAAATCACACGCTCGGCCCACGCTGTGGAAGTAGTTCAAGGCATGAAGCTGAGTGGTCCCGCGGACAGCGGCCAAACGCAGAACCCAATTCACACAGCCGCTGCGTACGAAGCCGATGAGCAGTAGCCGACTAGCCCGAGCGGTGGGACGTTCTATCGCTCGGGCAAACCATCGTCAAGCCGCCATGATGTTCCCAGCTGGTGACTCACCACCTGGAGCTTTTTGGAAGCTGGTGACCGCGGTTGCCTCAGAATCGTAAACGTCAAAAACAGTGATTAACCGAGTCAATTGTAGGACTTCATGGAATTTTTCCCCCAAATTGCAAAGGCGCAGGGACGCGTCATGACTTTTTGCGCTGACGTGCGCAGCGACCAAAGCACCCAGACCTGCGCTGTCGATATATTTGATCTGAGCCATGTTCAGGACAATTTTCTTCCTTCCTGCGACAAGCATGCCCTTCAATTTCTCACGAAGAGAATTGCTCTCATTGCCCAGAACAATGCGACCGTCCAGCGACACCACGGACACGCCATCCGCTTCGCTGTCCATTAATTTTAAAGTCATGTTTATTCCTTTCTCGCGCGACAAGGGCGAGCCCGTTCGCTCGCCTACCTATCTCGAATTGTTTCGGTCATTCGGTGAACTGTTGATTGAGCTCCGGGGCGGGGCGTTCGTTTCTCTTCAACAGCCTCAATCGCACAAAGTCTTCGGTCGAGATGTGGCTGGTCGCGCACTCGACCGGAATCCAACAAACACCTCTTGCCGCCAGTCGCACCGCATGTAGGGCATGGGACGGCGAGCAAGAGCGTCGGAGTCATGTCGCCCATTCTCATCCAAGAAGGATACTGCGAGTAATTTGGCGAAACTGTGTTATTTGGAACACACCGCCGACCGGTCTAGCTAGCCCCAATCCATGTGGAAACGGAAAAACACTTTTCCGGTTTTGCGATTGTCAGGCGTCAGCTAGGAAAATTCCCGTTTATTGAGGGAAAGACTAACATTAGGGTCGAAATGTCTTCTGATTTTTCTGCCGGGCCACTTCGAGGTCATCGGTTTGCTTTTTCTGACGAGCGGCTTCTCTCATGGGCCCTTCCTGCCGTTCGTGTATGGCGCCATCCTTGATGGCCAGTTCGGCTTCTGCATTGACTCGCTTGGTGTAAATAACGATGCCAAACCGATTAGAAAAGGCCGAGCGAACAAGATTGAGGGAACGTTGAGCATCCTCCCAGTTCGCGACGGGCTTTTCCTTGGTTGCGTAGTTGTTGTTCCCGTTTGCGCTTACTTCCTGAAAAACAATCGTCGGAGGACCGTATTTCTCCGTTATGGATTTCATCATGTCTTCCGCGGTGAGGCCCTCGGTTGAGCTTTGGTCGTAAGTCACGGTTATCTTGTAGAGTGCGCCTCCATAAAAGGAGAAAAGGATCTGCTCGACGCTGTCTGAGCGGTAGGGACCACCAGAAGCACTGGGAGGCCACCAGGTTAGTTCCTGAAGTATCGGTAAGACCCCAGGAGTCTGATTCACCTCTGTGAGTCTCTGATGGGTAAGCTTGAGGACAGTAGCCAGATTCGTTCCGAGAGCAAATTCCCGATACTTCGACAGATCTTGCGCGAGTAGCGGCGGCGCTACGGCCATTAAAGAGAAAAAACCAATAAACAAGCTGAGCATCGCTTTCATTTTCATATTCACTCCTATTTGCTAAAAACTTGAAATCATCGCTGCGTACCGGCTCCTAGCGGGCTTTTCGTCATGCGCCGATGCGGGATTTTCGAGCGTCGACCATGCTGCCTTGGAAACGCGGGCTGTACTTGCCATGTAAACTTGTTGAGAAGCGCAATTTCCAGAATTCACACGAATAGTACTGCGAGGAAGGGGAAATCGCCTGACCGGCCTTTTCCCTTTAAAAATCGCTCTTTGCCGCCGCTCAAAAGACTATTCTAAAGACTGTCAAAAGAGCGTGCTGTCCCGTTTTATACAGTTTTGGGAATGAGCTATTGCTACTGTAAGGATGGCTGCGAACGCGCTCACTGAGGTGGCGTTTCGGCTCAATATGAAACCAAGAAAACAAATCAAGAAACAAGACTCCTATTCGTTCAATGCACAAGATTTTCTCGATACGGCCGGCGTGTCCAGAAAAATTCAGGAATATTGTAGAGGCGAGTCTGTCTATACGCAAGGCGATGCCGCCGAGACCGTGATGTACGTTCAAAGTGGCGGCGTGAAATTAACTGTCGTGAATGGATCTGGCAAGGAAGCGGTCGTGGCCATGTTTGGCCCGACAGACTTCTTCGGCGAGGGATGCATGGCAGGCCAGACGATCCGTATGGGCACGACTTCCGCGGTAACACCGACTACGCTGCTCATAATTCAGAAGAAAGAGCTGCTGCGCGCCCTTCACGTGGAGCATAAGCTCTCTGACCATTTCATCGCCTACATGCTTGCGCGCAATATCCGAGTCGAAGAAGATTTGATCGATCAACTTTTCAACTCCAGCGAAAAACGCCTTGCCCGAACACTTCTGCTTCTGGCGCGCTATGGCAAACAAGACCAGCCGGATCGCGTACTGGCGAAGGTCTCTCAGGACACTTTGGCTAGCATGGTGGGAACCACGCGTTCCCGCGTGAATTTCTTCATGAACAAATTCCGTAAATTGGGATTCATCGAATACAACGGCAAGATAAAGGTCAACAAGTCGTTGCTTACGGTTGTTTTGCACGAGTAGAGCAACGCGTTTCCCTCCGAGAGCGGCAACACGATCTGGGCCGAGCCCGAAAAACCGCTGCTGCTTTTGAAATAGCTTCCAGCGGGTACGTTCTTTGAAGTCACGCGGTGATCTTTTGCCGCTTGGCGTATTTATCGAAAAAAAATGTCTATTCCGAAAACTATGGTTCCGACGGAAATCTTGCTCTTGACAGACTCGCAGCCGATCAAGCTGAACGAGAAAGTTGTTACATTCGCTCCCCCCTTGCCACGGCCTGTGCTTCCCACGAGAATCGCGGTCGTAGGCAACTATCTTCCACGGCATTGTGGGATTGCGACGTTCACGACGGATCTATGCGACGCAATCCACGCAGAATATGGCGCGATCGAGTTGCTGGCACTCCCGGTGAACGATACCGAGGAGGGCTACACGTATCCGCCGAGAGTGCGCTTCGAGCTTTCCGAAGACAACCTTGCTTCCTATCGGCAGGCGGCCGATTTTCTGAATTTCAGCAATATTGATCTGGTCTGTTTGCAACATGAATACGGAATCTTTGGAGGCCCCGCCGGCAGCCATATTTTGGAACTTCTGCGGCGGCTGCAGATGCCTTTCACCACGACGTTGCACACAGTGCTTCGTGAGCCCAATCCAGACCAGCGCGCGGTGATGGAGGAAATTGCAACTCTGTCGGATCGTTTGATCGTAATGAGCCAGCAGTCCTCGGACATCCTGCAGGAAGTGTTTCAGGTTCCGGCGGAAAAGATCGACATGGTTCCGCATGGAATTCCCGACCTGCCTTTCACGGACCCCAGCTTCTACAAAGACGGGTTTGGGACGGAAGGCAAGGAGGTCCTACTTACGTTTGGCCTGCTGTCGCCGAACAAAGGAATAGAAAACGTCATTCGCGCTCTGCCCGCGATTCTTTCACGCCATGGCAATGTTGTTTACATGATCTCCGGAGTGACTCACCCGCATATACTGCGGCGCGAAGGCGATAAGTACAGGCATTTCTTACAAAACCTGGCGAAAGAGCTCGGCGTCGAAGCCAATGTGATTTTTCGCAATCGTTTCGTGAGCCCGCAAGAGATGGTGGAATTGATCGGCGCGGCGGACATATACATCACGCCCTACAAACATAAGGCGCAAGTTGTTTCCGGAACGCTCGCATACGCATTGAGCGCCGGCAAAGCTATTATCTCCACACCCTATTTGCACGCAATCGAACTCTTGGATGACGAGCGAGGCGCTCTGGTTCCATTCGACAATCCCGACGCCATTGCGGAAAAAACAGTCGAACTTCTTGATAACAGCACTGCAAGGCACGCGATGCGTAAGCGCGCGTATCTTTATGCAAGAGACATGATCTGGAGCCGCGTAGCACAGAAGTATATGAACAGTTTCGAACGCATCTACAACGAACGTCTACGAAATCCGCGCGCCACATTTTCTGCGCAAAACACGGAGAAAACTCTCGACAGGCTTCCCGAAATAAAACTAGATCACCTATATCGAATGACGGACCAGACGGGAATCATCGAGCACGCCGTCTTCGTGGTGCCAAATTATCCGGAAGGTTATTCGACCGACGACAACGCTCGCGCCTTGATCGTCGCCATCCTGATGGAGCAACTGGGAACCGCTGTGCCACAGGGCTATATCGACTTGGTCTCCAGGTATCTAGCCTTCTTGTGGCTTGCTTTTGATCCATCCACAAAGCGATTTAGGAACTGCCTCAGTTACGAACACCAATGGCAAGAACTGGGAGGGTCCGAAGATAGCCACGGCCGGGCCTTGTGGGGATTAGGCACGGTTCTCGGGAGATCTAAGGACGCGGGGTGGAGAGGCGCCGCGGGGCGGATGTTTGAATTGGCGATTCCCGCAGCCGTTGAATTCAACAGTCCCCGCGCCTGTGCCTTCGCGTTGCTGGGACTACAGGAGTATCTCGATTCATTCCCTGGAGATCGCGCCGCTCTCAGCGCATCCGACACGTTAGCGGGTCGATTATTACACTGCTATCGTACGAACCGAAGCGCAAATTGGAATTGGTTTGAAGGCAGCCTTGCTTATTCCAACGCGCGATTGCCGCAAGCTCTGATTCGAGCAGGAATGCGTGCCGCCAGCGAAGAAATGATTTCGGCGGGTCTGGAAGCACTGGAATGGCTTGTCGCGATACAACGTTGCGAAATAAAGGGTCACTTTGTACCTGTCGGGTCCCAAGGCTTTTATTCCAAGAACTCCGAGAAAGCCCGTTTCGACCAACAACCTGTAGAGGCATGCGGAGCAGTCTCGGCGTGTTTGCAAGCGCTCTAACCGAAGACTTCCGGAACTTCGAGCGAATCGGTGTCATCATGCCGCCCGACGACAAAGATGCCGCTCTCTTGCCGCGCAGAGTCGGTGGATTCTGGGCCTTGATTCACCGTCCAATGACTCCTCTCGGCGCTCACGTGTGGATCTCCTACTCCCCTGATCTTCGTCACTGGGGAAACCACAAGCTCATGCTGGAAGCGCGCCGCGGCGCCTGGTGGGACGCAAACAAGATTGGAATGTCGCCGCCGCCTTTCGAAACTCCCCGAGGCTGGCTGATGATTTATCATGGCGTACGACGCACGCCTTCGAGTTCCATCTATCGCCTGGGTCTCGCTCTCTTTGATATCGACCAGCCAGAAAAATGCCTGATTCGCGGTGACTCCTGGATGTTTGCGCCCGAAGCGGAGTACGAACGCCGCGGAGATGTTCAGGACGTTGTATTTCCCTGCGGCTATACCATCGCTGCGGATGGGGACACCATCAATCTCTATTACGGTGCCGCCGATTCAAGTATCGCGCTGGCTCACGGCAGCATCCGAGCTCTGCTCACTTGGCTTGATGCCAATGGCCATTCGGAGCACGCAAACGATCGGCGTCACAAGTAATCAGCGTCGAAGTCAAAGTTTCTTCCCATTTAGTAACAGCCCTATGTTTAAGTTGAATTTTGCTTTGGCAATTCAAACAAAGTAAGAGCCGCTCTGCAAAGGTCGTTAGCGATTTCACCCTTTGCAGGCGGCCCTGTATGGCTTGAACGGAGGAACTCCATTCATAGTTTCTGTGATTTATTGCCAACGTATCGGCTTGAGGATAGCCCGGCACGATGGCATGTTTTGCTTATCGACTGGCGGACTTTTCTGATTCGTTTTGGGGTGCGCCCTTTTGCAAAGCGTCGACTAGACCGCGACCCGACAGAGTGATATGAGTGCCGTTCCCTCTGACTATGTCCTTCGCTTTGACGGCGTGGCCATAAACGTCTGCACTGGCTTCATCGTCCGGGCGAATCGTTGAACCTTCGAGGGATATGCCAGCGAACAAACCACGTGCACGCGAATAGCTGAGAATTTCAGCCTTCATCCACGCATCCGTATCCGCAGAAGCGGTTCTTCCCTTGGGTCCACCGGCGATCGAAGCATCGGCGCCCAGCTTGACCTTGCTGCTGAGGATCGATTCCATGCCGCGATCGTTCATTACCAACAAAATCAAATCGGTCGCTTCGCCGCCGATTTGAAAACCAACGCTGCCGCCTTCGAGCGCGTACATTGCGGGAGTTCCCCAGGGACCACGGAACTTTTCTCCTGTCCGGCAAACCATCGCTCCACGGCCGTAGTCTGCGCCAATCCCCAATGCCAATTTCTTGACGGAGGGGAACACGATTACGCATTCCGCCTTTTCAAGAAGCTCTTGAGGAATATTTTCCGGTACGTTGAGCACTTCCTGCATGACGATGCCGCATTCCGCCAGCCGCTTTTGTTCCTTGTTCGCTTTCTTTGCGTACACCACACCCGCCACGAGGACGAGACATCCTGCTGCAACCAAGTATTTCTTCATTACAGACCTCCACGGTCAAAACTTCATTTTCCGACGTTTGCTTCTCACAAATAGTTGGCTGAAGGACTTTCAACACGTTTCATCACGAGAGGGCGATGCGTTACCCGACTCTCAGGCGGGGTGTTACCGAGTTTTAGGCTACTAAGCTTTTTTTGGCGGCAATGATGACCAGGACAATTCCGCCCACTAACGCCAGTCCGCCAAAAATCGGCGGAATCGAAACTCGTTCGTGTTCGTCCGCAGTGGCGTGAATCGGTCCGACGTCCAGAACTTTTTCTTGGTGCGTGTAGCCAAAGCCCTGATAAACGAGCGCTAGCCCGCCCAGAATGATTAAGATGACTCCAACCCAAGCAATCGGTTTCATGTTCTTTGCCTTTCGCGGCTAAACCATCCGCTTTCGACCTTGAATCAGGTTGAAAACGAAGATGACCAGCGCGACAACCAACAGAATGTGTATAAAACCGCCCAGCGTATACGACGTCAGGAATCCGAGGAGCCAGAGAATGCATAACAGCACAATGAGTGTCCAAAGCATGTTTTTTCCATTCCTACTGAAAACGTAAACCGGAAGTCTTGGGCGCTGCCCCAAGATCGTTTCCCAGATGTCTCATTCTGCGCTCTTCGGTAGACACGGTCTGTTCACTTGAGCACACTGTGGCCGATTTCCACGGTGCGCTGGACATTTACGGGAGATGCGCGTTCGCTTATTTCGTGCGCGTGGACCACAAAACGCTTCGGCGCGGGACCAACATATCGGAAGGGGAAACACGTCAGAAGCGTCAAATCGTGGCTCGTTGACGTTTGCAAGATGCGAATTTCCGTCGGCTCGACAACCTCAATCGATTGCACACGGTATTCGAATTGACGCACTCGAGTTTTGAATCGAATTTCATCCCCTACCCGAATATCTCGCAGCGGCCGAAAGAAGGTGTCGCGGTGGCCGGCCAGGACAACGTTGCCCGGTTCGCCGGGCAATGCTGTTTTCACAATGTGACCAACGGCGTGGCGCAACTGCGCTGGCGAGTCTCCATGAACTACGATTGCGTGGATGCCCAGACGAGGCACGTCAATTTCGCCCATCACCTCCCCTTCCGCGAGGGTGTGAGGTTCTGAAAGCGGCCCGGCTTGCTGATATTTCTTGGCCTCGAGCTGCTGATACGCACGCGACTCCGCAACGACATACCCAGAGTAGCTCAAAGCGAACACGCCGCTCACTAAGAGTAAGTAGTACCAGACACGCAAGCTGCGTCTCAAAATTGACAAAAGTTGTGCCTTTTTCTCGGGCGGCCGATTCATCTCACACCTGGCTCTTCCTGCACGACGGGCCACTTTTGCCCTGCGGCTGAGTAACCTTGCCGGCTTCGCACATGCAACTTACCGCGGTCCGGCGCAACGACCTTTACCTCAGTCTTTCGAAAACCTCGTGATTCCTTCACTTCTCGCGGTACATAGCCGACCGTGTACTGCTGGCGAAGGTCGCGTGCGATCTCGAGCGAAATTTTCGTAACGGATTCACCTTTGCCAGGAAAGTAAGCGATTCCCCCGGTATCTTTGCAGAGCTGCCGGAGTAGTTTCGGGTTCTCTTCTTCGGTTTCTGAACCAACGAGCGCGATCGAATAGATTGTTACCTGCGACTGCCGGGCGCGCGCCAGCACTTGCGAATATTTGAGATGACTGGCATTGTCCCCGCCGTCGCTGATAATTATGAGAGCTTTCTTTTCCCACTGACCGCCCTGCAAATGATTGAGCGCCTCACTCACAGCGTCGTAGAGAGCCGTTCGTCCTCGCGCCGTGACGGCGTTAAGCGCGGATTCGAGGTCGCTCGCGTCGCTGGAAAATGATTTGCCCTTCATCGGCTCCACCGAAACTGTGTCGTTAAAATCGACGACAAACATTTCGTCCAATGGATTGCTGGAGTGCGCGAAGCCGGATACGGCAGCCGCCACGTCCCTTAGCTTTGGATCCATGCTCCTGCTGTGGTCAACGACAAGTCCGACCGTAACGGGCGTGTCTCCTTCTTCGAAGACACTGATCGTTTGCTGCTCCCCGTCTTCGTAAACACGAAAGTCGTTCAATTTAAGATCCGCAACAAATGTTCCGCGCCCGTCGGTCACCTTTACCGGAAGAACGACGAGATTCACTGACACCGCAATTTTTACCTGCTTCTGCGCCGCAGTCTGAAAACGATTTGCCGCGAGAAATGGGGTTAGCGCCAGCAGGAATAGACAAAGGAGGAATAGAGAGAACAGGAACGCGATTTGAAGCAAGTGCCATCTGCCCTGATAAGACCAGTGCGATTTTCGAGTGGGAGTCACGGATGAACCTTCTCATGAAGCAAGCGCGACCTTTCGATCGCGCCCGCGACACGGAGAGCGATGCTGGTTTACGACGTTATTTTCAGAACTAGCTTCAAACCGAGCCCCGCGCTGATGGCCAAGCCACCAAGTAGGGCGATCAACGGCATAGAACCTGCCGTATGCGGCAGTTCGTGAGTTTCTTGTGCTTGTGCGACAGGTGCCACCGCGAGGGTTTCGTGAGCTTCTTGCGTTTGTGCAACTGGTGCCACTGCGATTTGCTCATGTTCAGCAACTGGCGCTGGCGTTGTAACCACTTCGACCGGCGGAGTCGTCTGGATAGCTGTATTTACTTCAACTTCTTTCTGATCGGGTGTGACGGCAACGATCGGGATCGTTTTGATCGTGGTGTCGTCGACCGTTTCAACGGCAACAGCTGGGACGATTTCCTTGCTGGTCAGCGCCAGTTGTATTGCGCGAGCCTTGGGATAAACGAATTCCTGTCCGAAGTTGTCGCCGGGATAGAACCATGCGCGCAGGGAGCATCGCCGGCCCGTTCGCCGAACTTCATCACGGTTTCGCCGGTCGGCCGCAGCCGGTAGTTATTGATCGCCAGGATCGTGGCAATAATCTGGCGTCCATCCGCGCTGAAAATTTGAACGATGTGGCGGTCAGAAAGGGAATCCAGCAACTGGAATGTGTACGTTCCTGCGGGAAGAACTTTCCCGGGCACTTCAACTGCTTCCGAGAACGTCACGACGGTTTTCTTGTTTGATTCGTCGGCACGAGCATTGAACATCGCTGTGGACCCCAGCAGGCTGACTGCAATTAAACAAAATGCTGCTTTTACGGATTTCATTCTTAGTTTCTCCTGAAACTGTGAATCTTTCTGTCTGGTTGCGTAGGACGTAGCAGAGACGATCAGACGAGAGCGGTTGGGTTTGCACGAAAGTCTTTTTGTTTTTTCCTACAACATGACTTTACTCCGTCCCCGCGGAGAGAGTCTGTCCACTTACGCACACATTTGGATTCAGGTGAACGTCGATTGGATTGGGCGAACGGCGCCGTCGCGACCCGATTCGGATGGAGCGAGTCGCAATACTTCGAGTCAGTCCGCGGGGCGTGCGGCAACGGCGGGGGCTGGATTCGACAGCTTCAATTGATCGAGTGACGACAACACACTTTGCCATCGTGCGCCGTCTTTCTTTGTCTCCAGCGGGAGCGAAAGGTCGGAATAAAAACTCAGGATATTGTCACGGAGGCCCGGCGAAATCAGGTCGAACTTCCGTTCAGTCAGCTGGCTCAACAACTTCGCGTACGTTTCGTCCGTCAGCGAATATTCTGCCGCCACGGTTAATTTGCCCGTATCAAAATCTGAGTTCGTCAGCTCTAGAGAATCCGTTCGAACCTGATCCAGGTAAATCCGGTACTGGTCACCAGTTGTATTTATGCTCTTGAAATAAAGATCTTCCGTCTGCGCCGTCGGGTTATTGAACGCCAGGGCCTTGAACGGGCCAATCTTCGGCATGTACTTCAGCAATACGGAAAATAGCCGAGTCTTGAATCCGTCCTTCTTGTAGTCTTTTCCCCATTCCTTTTCGTAGTCAGAACGAGACAACCTGTAAAGGAATTTCTTTTTCGCAAAATTCGGCGTCTCTTTCATCAAATCTTGCTTGTGCGTCCGCAAGGCGATCTTGGTCATCTCTGGAATCATGCGGCTGACGGCAAATCTGTACGAACCGATTGCTAGGTTTTCGTGCGCCAGCACGTCTTTCAATTCCACTCCATAAACGATGGGAAAAGTCCGCTCCAGCAACGGCTTCGCAACCTGAAATCCGATGAAGTCGTGATACTGCTGCGATGCATAGCGATTCTTCGCCACCTGCACCATGTCGAATCCAAACTCGGTTTTCAGATGCGCCGTGTGGTCCTGCGCGTAACGCACGGAATTGCCATACTTCGCGCGTAGCTTGGGATATTGGATCGAGACTGCTTGGTTGACGGCCGGATGGCCAGTGATGTCGGACGCGTAGTGCGCCAACGCGCCGAGAGCAAACGCATATTCGTTTGCATCTTGGCTCTGCGTTAGTAATTCGCGAACGAAGTCTCCGCTTCGAACGTAATGCACCAAATTGCTGAATTCCGTGCTGCCGAATGGGTAGTAGCCCAAATCCTGAATCACCGCGCCGCCATACGCATAACCATGCGCTTCCTGCAGTTGCGCCTCAGTAAGCGCCGGAAATCGTTTCAACAATAGCGGGCGCAACTGATCGGTCCACACCAAATCTATGATCTCTTCATGCGTCAGTACCGAATATGCCATCGACGCTCCGGCGAACAGAAGCATGAGCGCAAGTAATGCACCGACTCGAAAACCCCACACACCGATTCCCCACGTCAGGGACAAATGACTAATCGGCCGGTCAACCTGATTTTCTGAGTTCATAAACAACTCTCTTCGCTTCTTTAATTCTGTCTTTGTAGAACGTGGGGCTGATCAGGGTGTTTTTCGTTGCGGCACGAAAATGTTCGCGAATATCCTTCTTCACAAAGAATCGCGACAACGCCAGATAGGTCTTTAACTCTTTCTCAAGAAACTTAATCGCGTGCTGTTTGGATTCGTCCATATTTGGCTTCTAACCTGCTAAATTCGCCCCATCAGCAAGAGAACCACGACAACCAAAAGTACGATGCCCAACCCACCCACCGGCCTATAACCCCAATCCCGGCTATGCGACCAACGCGGCAACGCTCCGAACAGCGCCAGAATCAAAAAAACAATCAAAATAGTTCCAAGCATTTTTTTCCCCTTTTTTAAAACTTCGGCTGTCGTACCGCGGAACATGGGCCTGGTCCCACACTCACTTTCTGCAATCAGGTCCGCCGCGTCCGTTAAACCTCTACCTAAGGTAAAAACTGATAGCAATGCGATCGCTCGGATACCTGCGGTTGTGCAGGTAATATCCGTCGCCGTAGTAGTCCACATACACGTCGTCGTTGTCGTACCAATCGGCTGCCCAATACTCCGGCCACGGATCAATTAGTCCAAACCAGTAGCCGCCGTACTGGAAACGGCGATGGTGACCGACATATCTCACTGGGAGCGTGTAGATGCGGAATCCGTGGTCTTGGCCGTAATAGCTGCGGAAACGGTCTTCCGGTATGCGGTAGCCGTTGTAGCCACCGCGTTGTTGCCACGTTCGGTGTTCGGATTGCCAGCTTTGGGCGCGATCTTCCCGCCACGCGGCCTGCTGCTGGTGTACGCGGTCAGGACCGCGCTGCTCAGCGGACCGGTTCTCCCGTTGCTGGTCTTGCGGACGTCCGCGGTCAGCTCGCCGATTCGAGGTATTTTCTTGCCGCTGCCCGCGCTGTTGCTGCTGATCTTGTCGCGCTCTCGCCTGCTGTTGCCGTTGATTTGACGAGTTATCTTGTCGTTGCTGATTTTGTTGTCTGTTGGCCTGCTGTTGTTCTTGTCGGTTTTGTTGCGCCTGCCGTTGATGATCCTGCTGCTGGGCCACATGCCGCTCTTGTTTCTTTGCATTGTCTTCTCGCTGCTGCCGTCTTGCGTCTTGTCGGCCGTCGGATTGCTGGTTTGGACGCTCTTGATCTTGCTGGCGCTTTGCTTGCTGGTGATCTTGTCTTACGGGTTTCTCATCCTGCTTCCGTTGTTCAGTAGGCCTGTCCTGTCTCTGCGGTTTTTCCTGTTCCTTTTGCTTGTCCTGCGGATCCTGGCGCGAAAACGCTGGAGCGCTCCAGGCGAGCAGCAGAAACACTGATACAGTTGCAATGGTTCGGACCGATTTCCACATTATATTCTCCTCTAAAATCTCTTAACGTCGCGGGACCTTTGCCGGTCTCTTTATCCGACCTGGATTCGCGATAGGTAGTGAAGCACTCCAGATACATTCATGAGCCATACCACCACGGCAATGATCACAACCCAGTTCAAGAGCTTCTTGATGCTGCCCGCCATCGGAATAAAGTTATTTACGAGCCAAAGCACCACGCCCACTACGATCAGACCCACTAAAATTTGAATGAGAGGCATTGTCTTTGCTTCTTCCTGTCAGTGCGGAGAGACACGTCGGTCCACATTTCCCGGACCGCTCCAGTCACTGCTTGGCTGAGTTCTCGTTCGAAATCTCTGGCGCTCGTGAATACCGAGGGTTCAAGCTCCGGGGATGGACTGCCCAACAAAACAGTCCTCTCGCAACAGAACGATCATGTGCGCAATCGCTGCGCGAGTCTGTTCACTTGTGCACAAGTCTCTGTTGGCTTTTGCAACTAGCGCGACTCAACAATTGGGGTGGGACGACGAGAAAGACATCTAGTTTCCATGGACGGTGGCGAATCAACCAGGCTCTTTCCTGCTTGAATCAATGCGTTTGGAGACAGCGGGTTGGCGGACCCATTGAAAAAGGAATTTTGCCGACTGCGGAAGTCGAATGGCGTTCATCATGGCATTCCAGTCGTACTTAAAATCAACAACCCACCCCCGCACCATTTTGGCTGCCTTGACCAATTGCTTGTTCTGCCGTGCCGCAGCAGAGGTGCGCTCGAGCCGTGCCAGCGCAGACACCAGAATGCGAATCCACGTTCGACCTGAAACGCGAGGCGTAATTGGTGCAGAAACTGATGAGTTCGCAGTTGCGTCCTGATTACTGCCTGGGGATTGCTGGATAGGTTTGACCATGCGCTTAGCGTCCGCCATTGCAGACTTTTCGCCGGCCAATGCTGCTGCAGCGGAAGGCCAAGTATCGCTGGAGCGATCGTGCATGTCTGCATCTACCGGCGTGAAGGGGCTCACCGGCTTCGTTTCGAATGTCGATTGCAGCGCAGGCGGGTTACCACGAGTGCCATCGTCGCCGCTATGTTTGCCTGTGCCCGGACGGATTCTTTGCAAAAGGAAATCGTGCGCTGCTTCTTCGACTGCCCACACGGGTACCTGCGGACACTGTTCCGCGTAAGCATTGATCAGCGCGTGGTCGCAAAGAAGATTGATTATCCGCGGGATCCCTCTTGAGTAGGCGTGGGCGGCATCCATCGTTTCCACAGGAAAGATCTGCGTTCCATCCGCACCGGCAATGCGAAGTCGCTCGGCGATGTAACTGCGCGTTTCCGCTGGCTCAAGCGGAGTCGTACTGCATCGGAGCTCGATGCGTTGCCGGATTTGGCGAAGCTCCGGCCGTTTGAGCTTGTCTTCAAGCTCCGGTTGCCCGACAAGCACGATCTGAAGCAGTTTTTCCCCATCAGCCTCAAGATTAAGCAGGAGTCGAACTTCCTCCAGCGCCTCGATCGAGAGGCCTTGTGCTTCGTCCACAATCAGGACCGGCTTCTCGTCCGCTCGGTGGCGCTCCATCAACCACAGCTTGAGGCGCATAAGCATGTTGCCATTCAACCGAAAATCAATGGGGACGCCGAAATCTGAAAGAATAAAATCC
>Ga0075426_10000999_pt1 | contig 19887 bp, 16 predicted proteins | sample SoiMethybrSBSTD5_FD_75304 | JGI IMG/M metagenome (GOLD analysis project Ga0075426, IMG submission 75304) | Bulk soil microbial communities from a Populus tree surrounding site in Tennessee, USA - Soil MetaG P. TD hybrid SBSTD5 | ecosystem: Environmental > Terrestrial > Soil > Tree plantation...
AGGCCAGGATGCGGAAGCGCTTGCCCTGCGGATGAAAGAAGAGCCAGGCGAGCCCGCCGAGCCAGAGCGGCAGGGTGAACGGGTTCATGGTTTCGACCTGGCCGTGGAGAAAGGCGCCGAGCGAAACCTGGACCATCTTCTCGGCGGTCGCGTTGTGGATGAATTCGCGCGTCGGCCAGCCGTTCTGGACCTGCCACACGAGATACGGCGCGCCGAGGAGGCCGGCGATGCCGCCCGCGAGCCAGGGCCACCGGGTCCTCAGCCAGCGGCGCTCCGCGCTCAGGAGGATGCCAACCCCGAGACCCGCGCCCAGCCACAGCACGCTGATCTTGTTCGCCAGGCCCAAGCCCAGGATGAGCCCGAGCAGCAGCCAGAGCCGCGGGTCGCCGTCCGTGATCAGCAGGACGACCAGGTAACCTGCAAGGCACCAGACGAGGATGTCGAACGCGTTCATCGAGTAATAGCCGTCCGAGGAGAGGAACTGGCCCGCGATGAGCGCCGCGGTCATGGCGAGCGCCTGCGCCAGATGGCCGCCTCCCATGCGGCGGGCGATCAGTCCCACCAGGGCGACCGTCGCCGCTCCGGCGAGCGCCGGCAGCAGACGCAGCGCCAGTAGCGAGGTGCCGAGACCGTGGCGGACCACCCACAGGACGAGAATCGAAAGGGCGGGATGGTCCACGTAGCCGAGCCCGAGGTGCTCGGTGCAGGCGAGGTAGTACAGCTCGTCGCGAAAGAGGCCGTAGCTCGAGCTGGTGGCGAGATGCAGGACCAGCTTGGCCAGCGCGAAGAGGAGGATCATGACGACGGCGCAGCCGTCTGACCGGCCGTCACGGGCACGGAGCGCCGGCGTCGATCCAGGTCTTGGCGGCGGCGACGAGGGCGTCGTGCGGGACCGCGACGGGCGCGCGGCCGACTCCCGGATCCCAGCCCCACATGACGAGCTTGTCGTGGCTCAGATGCTCGAACAGAGCGGCGAGATCCTTCCCGCCGTTGCGCTTGGGGTCCTTGATCGTCGCGCAGAGCTCTGCCGGCGACAGCCCGATGAAGACCATCTTCCGGTCCGGAGGCGGCAGGCGCCAGCCCGGAGCGCCTGGGGGCATGTGCGGTCCGTAGCTCGCCGGCAGATTGCTCGTGCCGTGGCAAGTGGTGCACGGCAGACCGGGGGCTCCCTCCCCGTGGGCTCCGCGCTGGACGTGCTGCGGATGCTCGATCCCCGCGTCGAGCTGCAACGGCGCGTCGCCGGGGATGTGACAGTTCTGGCAGCGCGGATGCTGGAGCACCGCTTGCACCGTGGCGAAAGCGGCGAGCGCCGCCTGGCGCTTGCCCTGAGACGTCTCGCTCTTCGTGTCGGCTGTGAGGGCGCCGCGCCCGAGGAGGGTGATCCCGGTGAGCAGCCCGGCAAGAATCCATCGGCTCCGCATCACGTTCATCGCCTGCATCTCCTCAGGAAAGGCGGAACGGCAGCTCGCGCAGCCGCTTGCCGGTCAATGCGAAGACGGCATTCGCCACCGCCGGCGCGATGGGCGGCGTTCCGGGCTCGCCGGCGCCGCCGGACTTCTCGCTGCTCTCGACGATGTGGACCTCGACCTGCGGCATCTCGTCGAGGCGAAGGACCCGGTAGTCGTGGAAATTGCTCTCCACGATCCGGCCGCCTTTCAGCGTCAGCTCGCTGTGCAAAGCGGCTCCGAGCCCGTAGGCGATGCCCGATTCCATCTGGGCACGCACGCCGAGCGGATTGACGCAGATGCCGCAATCGATCGCGCAGACGACGCGGTGCACGCGGATGCGGTCGCCGTCCACCGCGACCTCGGCGACCTCGGACACGATGCTGCCGAACGACTCGTGGACCGCGAGGCCGCGCGCGCGCCCGGCCGGTGGCGGAGTCCCCCAGCCCGCCTTCTCGGCTGCCAGGTTGAGCACGGCGAGGACGCGCGGCGATTGAGCGAGCATCGCGCGCCGGAATTCCAAGGGGTCGCGCTTGGCCGCGTGCGCCAGCTCGTCGACGAACGACTCGACCGCGAACGCGGTGTGCGAGTGGCCCACCGAGCGCCACCACAGCACCGGCACTCCCGGATCGACGGTATGGAGCTCGATCCTGTGGTGGGGAATCCCTTTCACATAGGGCGAGTCGGCCGCGCCCTCGACGACCGTCGGATCGATGCCGTTCAAGATCATCCCGGCGAACGGCGAGCCGGCGACGATCGATTGCGACACCAGGCGGTGCCGCCAGGCGGCCGGAGCGCCCTGGCCGTCGAGCGTCCCTTCCAGACGATGCACGGCGAGCGGGCGGTAATAGCCGCCGCGGATGTCGTCGTCGCGCGTCCACACCACCTTGACCGGCCGGTCCAGCGTCTTGGCGACGTGCGCCGCCTCGACGACGAAATCCGACGCGATGTTCGCCCGCCGGCCGAAGCCGCCGCCGAGGAACGTCGTATGGAGGGAGACTTGCTCGGGCTTCAGCCCCAGGATGGCCGCGATGCGCTGCTGATCCACCGTCTGGAACTGCGTCCCGGTCCACACGTTGCAGCCGTTGGCGGTCCGCTCGACGGTGCAGTTGAGCGGCTCCATCGGCGCATGCGCGAGATAGGGCACCGAGTATTCGGCGACCACCGTCGGGGCTGCGAGCGCCTTGCGCACGTCGCCCACCGACTTGGCTTCGGCGCCGGCCGTTTTCGCCTGCTCGCGATAGCTGGCGCGCAGCCTGGCGGTGTCGAGGTCGGCGTGCGGTCCCAGGTCCCACTCGATCTTGAGCGCGTCCCGGCCGCGTTTGGCGGCCCAGAAGTGGTCGCCGGCAACGGCCACGCCGGACGGCACCTCGAACACTGCGCGCACGCCGGCCACGGCCTTGGCAGCCGTCGCGTCGAAGCTCTTAACCTTGCCGCCGAACGTGGGCGGATGCGCCACCACGGCGGTGAGGAGGCCCGGCAGCTTCACGTCGATCCCGAACTGCGCGCGGCCGGTGATCTTCTCCGGCGTGTCGAGGCGGCGCATCGGCTGGCCGATGACCTTCCAGTCCTTGGCCGGCTTGAGCGTGACGCTGGCCGGCGCCGACAGCTTGGCCGCGGCTTCGGCGAGCGAGCCGTAGCTCGCGCGCTTGTCGCCGCAGACGACGAAGCCCTTCTCCGCATGACAGGAGCCGGGCGCCACGCCCCACTGCGCCGCGGCGGCCATGACGAGCAGCGTGCGCGCCACTGCGCCGGCCTGGCGATAGCGGTCGAATTCGGACCACGTCGTCGTCGAGCCGCCGGTCATCTGGATCGGGAAGACGGTCGAGTGATAGACCGCCTCCGCAGGGGCGTGCTCGACGCGGAAACGGCTCCAGTCGGCGTCCAGCTCCTCCTGGATCAGCATGGGCAGCGTCGTCCAGATGCCCTGGCCCATTTCGGAGTGCGCGAGGATCACGGTGACGCTCTCGTCGCTGCCGATGCGCAGGAAGGCGTTGGCCGGCGGCAGGCCGGAAGGCGTTGGCGACGGCTCCTGGGCGAACGCCATGCGGCGCAGCCCTTGCGGCACGAAGAAGCTCACCACCAGGCTGCCGCCCACCACCGCGGAGGTCTTCAGGAAGGAGCGCCGAGAAAGGTCCGTGCCCATGGCTCAACCCTCCTGGAGCTCGGCGGCGCGATGCACGGCGCTGCGGATGCGCTGGTAGGTGCCGCAGCGGCAGATGTTGCCGCTCATCGCGGCGTCGATGTCGGCGTCGCTCGGCTTCTTCGTGGCTTTGAGCAGCGCGACCGCGGCCATGATCTGGCCGGACTGGCAGTAGCCGCACTGGACGACGTCGACCTCGGCCCAAGCTTTCTGGACGGGGTGATTCCCCTCCGTGCCCAGGCCCTCGATGGTGGTGATGTGCCGCCCCGCGACCGCCGCGGCCGGCCGCACGCACGAGCGGATCGGCTGGTCGTCCACCAGCACCGTGCAGGCGCCGCACTGCGCCATCCCGCAGCCGAACTTGGTGCCTGTCAGACCGATCACGTCACGCAGCACCCAGAGGAGCGGCATGTCGTCGGGGACCGCGACGTCGTGTTCCTGGCCGTTGACCAAGAGCTTCATGGAAAGCACCTCCGGAGGTGGAGCTTACCACCGGTCAGCGGCTCAGAAGGCCAGCGTGTCCGCGACGCTGGCGAAGCGGCCGGAGGGATTCGTGTAGGTCCTGCTCTTCCCCGTCTGGGTGTCGGTGACGGTCAGGGTGTATTCGACGTTCGAGAGAGCGCCATAGAAGAGCCAGAAGTGGCCGTTGACGGGGCGGCCGTCGAGCGCTTTCACCACCAGCTCGATGTTGGCGGCGCTGAAGAACCAGAAGGCGCCGGTGTCTCCCGAGAGGGTGACGGTGGTCCCCTTGCCGGTGTGGCCCTGGAAGTCCTTCCAGGAGACGTCGACGGCGAAGCGCTTGTCGTTGAGGCAGAGCCGTTGCGGGCCCGGCTCGCAGGGGACGGCCGCGGCCCTGTCCTGTCGCTCGGCGACCAGAGGCGGGGGAGAGGGCGCGGCGGTGGCGATCGGCGGCAGCGGCTGCCCGAGGTGGGCGCCCAGCGGTCCGAAGGCGTGGGTGTCGCCGACGCTGGCGAGCTGGCCCGAGGGATTGAAGTACTGGCGCTCCAGGCCGGTCGCGGTGTCGGTCACTGTCAATGTGTACTCGACGTTCGAAAGGGCGCCGTAGAACACCCAGACGTGGCCGTTGACCGGCTGGCCGTTGAGGACCTTGACGATGGCCTCCACGTTCGCGGCATCGAAGAACCAGAAGGTGCCGGTGTCGGCGGTCAGCGGAACGGCGTGCCCGTCGCCGGTGCGCCCCACGAAGTCACGCCATCGCGCCTCGACCCGGTAGCGCCCGCCCTGCAGGCAGAGGACGGTGTCGGAGGGCTGGCATCCGGCGGGGCTGGTGAGCGGGAGTGCCCAGAGCTCGCGGCCGGAGGGGCCGTCGTCCGCCGTGAAGAAGAGCCGGCTTCCCAGGACGGTCAATTGGTCGGGGAGGGAGGAGCCGGCCAGCGGGGCGATGTCCTGCACCATGCCGGTGCCCCCGACCGCGCCGTCGCTCTGCCAGAGCTCGAAGCCGTGCTCGCCGTCCGTGGCCGTGAAGAAGGTGCGCCCGCCCGCGGCGGTGAAGCCGCGCGGGAAGGAGCCGTCGGGGCCGGGCGCGATGTCGCGCACCATCACGGTGCCGTCGGCCGTGCCGTCGCTCGTCCACGGCTCGCTGCCATGGACGCCGTCGTCAGCGGCAAACCAGAGGTGTCCCGCGGCGCTGGCCATACCGGCGTCCGGCGGCTGGCTCGAGTTGCCGCCGGCAAACTCTTTCACCAGCACCGTGCCAGGCGGCGTCCCGTCCGTGCGCCAGAGGCCGCGGGCGGTGGCGGTCCCGGCGAAGAAGTAGACGAAGCCCTGGAACAGGACGAGGTCCGAAGGATCGCTGCCTGTCGGGCTGCCCGATGGGAACAGGAAGGCGGTGCCCGCGGGGGTGCCGTCGCTGGCCCAAATTCCGCCGCCACGGAAGAGGACGCGCGAGCCGAGGCGCACGGCTTCCGGATCGTCCAGCGCTCCAAAGCTCCCGAGGTCGGCGAGCTTCAGGGTCCCGGCCTGCGTCCCGTCGCTCTTCCACATCTGGTTGGTGAAGCCCTGGGCCGTGAAGTAGAGGTCGGTGCCGAGCCCCTTGAGCTGGCCTGCGGTCACGGCGTCAGGGACGTCGAACGCCTTGACGGTGCCAGCCGGCGCTCCGTCGCTGCGCCAGATCTCCGCATGTCCGGCCGCGCCGGCGGGGAAGAAGAGCTGATTCTGGAAGACGGTCAAGCCCGCGTTCACGCCCCCCTGCTTCAGGCGCAACGTGCCTGCCGCGGTGCCGTCCGTCCGCCACAGCGCGGCGTTCGTCTCCGACGGGTCGTCGGCTCCCACCTGGCGGAAGAAGAGCTGGTTGCCGATCACGGTCGGCTCCCACGGGCGGACCTGGAACGGCAGGTCCGGTCCGATCGGCGCCGTGGTCTCGGCGGTGCCCTGGCTGCTCCACAGATGAGCAGCATGTCCATCGTCGGCGAAGAAGTGGAGCTTGCCTTTGAAGATCGTCAGACCGCTCGGATCGGAGGAGGCGCCGCGCGGCGCGATCAGCCCGATCCGCCGCGTGGTCGCCGGCCTTTCGCTCGCCCAGAGGGCCGGCGTATGGCTGTCGGCGGCGCCGAAATAGACCGTCCCGCCCACCAGGGCGGCCTCCGGCTGGCTGGGGAGAGGTGCGCCCGGATTCCTCACCAGGAGATGAGTCGAGGCGGCGAGATCGGTGAGCCGCAGGGTGCCGGCCGCGGTGCCGTCCGTGCGCCACAGCTCCTGGCCGTGGGCGCCATCGTTGGCGACGAAGAGAGCGCCCGGCGCGATCGGCAGCAGGACGGGCTGCACGGGATCCGCCGAGCCGCAGGCGCCGGGGCAGAGGTCCGCCACGAGCCGCGTGCCCTGCGCGGTGCCGTCGGTCACCCAGGGCTCCGCGCCGTGGACGCCGTCGTTGCCGAAGAACAGGACGCGGTCGCCGATCTCCTGCAGCCAGACGTCGTCGCCGACGAACGAGCAGCTCTGGCAGGGGTTGGGCAACGGAGCCGTCGAGGCCGGGGTCCCGCGGCTCGACCACAGGCGGGCGCCACTGATGAAGACGGCCCGAATCCCCGCCCGGCGGATCGGGCTGAGCGTCGCTCCGGCGGCGAAGGCCGTGACGTTCCGCGTGCCCGCCGGCGTGCCGTCGCTCGTCCACACCTGCTGACCCGAGACGCCGTCGTCGGCCGCGAAGTAGATCCGGCCGCCGGTGGCGTGCACCGGATCGATGGACACGCTCTGGAATTGCCGCAACGAGCGCGTGCCGGCCGGCGTGCCGTCGCTCGTCCACAGCACGTGCTGGGTGGTCGGCCCGACCAGGAAGAACAGCGGCTCGCCGGGCAGACTGAGGACGTGGACTCCGGCCTCGGCGCCAGGGATCGAGGCGAGCCGGGCGCTGCCCGCTTCCGTGCCGTCCGAGGCCCAGAGGTCGAGGTCGTTCGTTCCGGGGCTGGTGAAGAAGAGCCGGTGGCCGTCGGTGGTGAGGAGACTGACGTGCTGCACGTCCAGAGCGCGGATCGTGCCCTCCGGGGTCCCGTCGGTGCGCCACAGCTCGCATTGCCCCACCGCGACGCAGCCGGAGAAATAGAGTGTGCCGCCCAGGGACGCCGAGGCGCCGATCAGCAAGGAAGAGAGATAGACCGTCCCATCGTCCGTCCCATCCGTGCGCCAGAGCCCATCCGCGGGATTGCCGCTCGTGGCGACGAAAAACAGCAGCTTGCGCAGCTCACCCAGGAAGAGGTAGCCCGCGTCACAGGCACCCGGGCATTGATCGAGCAGGAGCCGGGTGCCCTCGGCCGTGCCATCGCTCACCCAGAGCTCCCGCCCCGAGCTCGGCTCGGAGGCGAGGAAGAAGACCCTTCCCGCCGCGGCGGTGATCTGTTGCGGTGCGCTGCCGGAGTCCCCGAAGGCCCCGGGGTTGATGTCGCGCACCAGCGACGCCGTCTGGGCGGCACAGGGGAGGGCCGCCGCGAGAGTCAGAGCGGCGGCCAGGAGAGCGCATCGCGACATCATGAGAACTCCGGCCCTGCAACTTCTCAGCCAAGAGCGATTCTACTTCAGGGAGCCGCGCGGCAAGGACGACGAGGACGGCAAGAGAAACAGGGACGAGCGAGGAACGGTCCGAGATCATGCAGGCTCTCCTTTGCTGCAGACGATCAGCTATTCTCTTGCGAAAGCCGGCGCGAACGCCAGCCCTCCCTTTCCAGATGTAGGAGCCGCGTCAAGCATTTCAGGCAAGGAGGGGAGCCAGACTGCGGGCTCGGGGAGCTGCCGAGGGGCAACCTGGTGGGGTTGCTCATCCGGTTCGAGAGGAGCCGCACCCGGTCCAGCCTGCGGCGGGTCGTCCGCGATCTGGTTGTTGCGTTGCCAAGGCCGGACGAAGGAGGGTTGCGGCGGGCGTTCGTGGTCTGGTTACAGCGGGTCCTTCTTCCTGCCAAAGGAGAGGAGGACATTCCCGAGATGGTCGACCTGGAGGACTTTCGCGCCATGCTGATCGAGAGAGTCGAGGAGTGGAGCCGCGAGATCGAAAAGAAGGGGCGCAAGGAGGGGCACAAAGAGGGTCTCGAAAGGGGCCTGAAAAAAGGCCTTGAGGAAGGGCGCCGGGAGCTGCTTCTGCGCCAACTCGAGCTCAAGTTCGGCGAGATCGATGAGCGCATCCGATCGCGAGTCCGGGCCGCCGGTCCTGAGCGTCTCCTGCGGTGGGGAGAGCGCCTGGAGCGACTTGCCGACGTCTTTCGCCGCTGAGGCAGCGGAGCGGGCCGTGCTTCACGCGAGCCAGTGCTCGACGATGGGCCGCACGACGTGCACGATGATGTCGATCACGAAATGGGAGAGGATCGCCGCCTCGAGGCCGCGGCGCACATAGAGCCAGCCGAAGGCGAGGCCGACGGGCAGGATGATCAGCACCGTTCTCCAGGCGACGATCGCCGGCACGGTCGCGGCGAAGAGCTGCTCGTTGCTGGATTGAGCAGGGCATGCCGAATTTTCTTGTCAGATTGCGGGTGCGTTTTCCGTCTTTATAAGGGGCATGAGCGAGATTCCGCCCCGGAAACGCCACGACCGCACCTACCGTCTCCTGTTCTCCCAGCCACGCATGATCGAGGATCTCGTCCGCGGCTTCATCTGTGAGCCTTGGATTGAAGAGCTCGACTTCACCACCCTGGAGCCGCTCAACGCCTCGCACGTCTCGGAGAGGCTCCACAGCCGCGATGGCGACGGCGCCTGGCGTCTCCGCGTGCGCGGCACATCGGCCTGGGTCTATCTGCTGGTCGAATTCCAGTCGGAGGTCCAGCGCTTCATGGCCTTGCGCCAGGCAGCCTACCAGGTGCTCTTCTACCAGCAGCTCCTCAAGCAGGGAGAGCTGACGGAAGATGGCCGGCTGCCCATCGTTCTCACGATCGTCGTTTACAATGGAAGAGCCCGTTGGCTGGCGCCTGTCGAGTTGGCCGAGCTGATCCGGGTGCTCCCCGCGGGATCGGCTCCCTACGCGCCGAGGTTGCGGTTGGCGCTCGTCGAGATGGAGGTGGAGCGCGCTTCCGAGCTCGCGAGCGGCAACCTGGTGGCTCTGCTGATCCGGCTGGAGACGAGCCGTAGCCGTTCCAGCCTGCGGCGAGTTGTCCGCGATCTCGTCGCCGCCCTGCCCGGGCCTGACGAAGGAGGCTTGCGGCGGGCGTTCGTCGTGTGGCTGCAGCGTGTCCTTCTTCCCGCTAAAGGCGAGGAGGACATTCCCGAGTTGGTCGGATTGGAGGGCTTTCGCGCCATGTTGATCGAGAGAGTCGAGGAGTGGAGTCGAGAGATCGAAGCCCGTGCCGAGAAGAAGTGGCGGAAGGAGGAACGCCGAGAACTGCTCCTCCGTCAGCTCGAAATCAAGTTCGGCGAGATCGATCAGCAAACGCGGTCGCGAGTCCTGGCCGCCGGTCCTCAGCGCCTTCTTCGCTGGGCAGAGCGCCTGGTCACCGCCGAGATCCTGGCGGACGTCTTCCGCCGTTAGCGCCCCAGCCGGAGGGTCAGGCGGAGTGCGGAGGCCGCACCAAGTCGTGCGGAGGCCGCACCAACCCCTCCCGCCCATCCATTCCCCAGGCCGTATAGAATGGCCCCCGGCTCTACGGAGGGACCCGTACCTTGGATTTCGCTTCGGCCTTCATCCCGAACCGCGCGGTGTCGAAGAACACCATGCGCATCCTCATCGCCTTCCAGGCGGGAGTGGCGCTGCTCATCTGGATCAACTCGCCGTTCCCGGTGCTGCCGCAGCCGGGCGAGGTGGCGAAGGCGTTCAACAAGCTGTGGTTCGAGCAGGGGCTCGGACGCGAGCTGTGGACCAGCTTCACCATGAACCTGGAGGCGCTCGGGCTCACTTTGGTGATCGCGCTCGCGCTCTCCTACCTGGCCGTGATGGCGTTCTTCCGGCCGATCACCGCCGCGGCGTCCAAGGGACGGTTCCTGGGCTTGATCGGTCTCACGTTCGTCTTCACTCTCCTTTTCGGCGGCGGGCACCCGCTCAAGGTGGGGCTGCTGACGTTCGGCATGACGGTCTTCTTCGTCACCTCGATGGCGAGCGTGGTGGCCGAGATCCCGCTCGAGAAGCTCGACCACGCCCGCACGCTGCGCATGAACGAATGGCAAGTGGTGTGGGAGGTGGTGGTGCTCGGCACGGCCGACCGGGCGATCGAGGTGCTGCGCCAGAACGCCGCGATCGGCTGGATGATGCTCACCATGGTGGAGGGGATCTCCCGCTCCGAGGGCGGCGTCGGCGCCCTGCTCCTCAACCAGAACAAGCACTTCCACCTGGCCGAGGTGTTCGCGATCCAGATCACCATCCTGGTCGTCGGGATGTTGCAGGACTACGGCATCGGCGCCCTGTCGCGCATCCTCTGCCCGTGGGCCCAGCTCGAGCTGGAGAGGAAGTGACGCCCATGGACGAGCCCAAGGTCTTCGACCACACCTACGGCGCCACCATCCTCAAGGCGGAGAACGTGTCGCTCACCCTCTCCGGGACGGTGATCCTGCGCGACGTCAACCTGGAGATCAGGGACATCCGCCGGCCGGGCCGGATCGCCGGCCAGGTGGTGGGCCTTCTCGGCCCGTCGGGGATCGGCAAGACGTCGCTCTTCCGCATCCTCGCCGGGCTCGACAAGCCGAACAGCGGCCATGTCCTTCTCGGTGAGAAGCAGGAGCCGGTGCGGCGCGGCATGGTGGGCGTCGTGGCGCAGGACTACCCGCTGTTCGCCCACCGCACCGTGCTCGGCAACCTCATGGTGGCCGGTTTGCGCTCGGGCCTGACGCGCAAGGAGGCGCGCGAAAAAGCCATGGGCTTTCTCGCCCGCTTCGACATCGAGGACCGCGCCGGGCGCTATCCGATCCAGCTCTCCGGCGGCCAGCGGCAGCGCACCGCGATCGCCCAGCAGTTCATGTGCAGCGAGCACTTTCTGCTCCTCGACGAGCCGTTCTCGGGCCTCGACCCGGTGGGCGTCGACCGCGTCGCCAAGCTGCTCGAGGAGGTCGCCTGCATGGACGAGCTGAACACGATCGTGGTGGTCACCCACGACATCACGGCGGCGCTGGAGGTGGCGGACACCATCTGGCTGATGGGGCGGGACCGCGACGCCCAGGGCAAGATCATCCCCGGCGCCCACGTCGTGGAGAGCTACAATCTGGTCGAGCGCGGCCTTGCCTGGCGGGACGGCGTCGCCACGACGCCCGAGTTCCTGCTGCTGGCGCGGGAGATCCGCGCCCGCTTTCCGGCGCTCTAGAGGAGCCCTTGGATCAGAAGACGCTCATCAAGAAGGCCGCCGCCCGCGCGGCCCTCTCCCCCGGCAACGTGATCTCCGGCGCCCTGGCCGTCGCCGCTTCGGCGGCGCTGTGGAACCCGCTGCCGCTGATCCTCTGGGGTTTGGGGTCCGCCGGCTGGGTGTCCTTCGCTTCGACGGCGGAGCGCTTCCACAAGGTGATCATGGTGGAGGAGCAGCAGTCCGCCGCGGCGAAGGCCGTGGCCGACCGCGGAGCCTTGTTGCAGAAGGTGCAGGCGCTGCTCGGCGAGCCGCCGGTGTCGTTCTGGGTGGGCCGCCGGCTGCTGCCCGACTACATCACGGTCTACCGCCGGCTCTCCGACATCCGCGACCGGGTGGCCAAGGTCTTCGCCGAGCGCACGGAGATGGAGGAGGGCACCAAGGCGGCCGTGCTCGATCAGCTCGACTACATGCTGGGCACCTACCTGCAATTCGTGCGCGAGCGGATCGGCTATCTCCAGATCCTCGCCAGCATCCGTCCCGGCGGGCCGGACATGGCGCCTGAGGCGGCGCCCCTCGCCCAGCCGCCACAGCCGCCGCCGCTCCCCGTGGCGCCCATGCCGAACCGCTATCAGCGCGCCGGCCGGGTGCAACTCCGCCCGGTGGAGGACCCGCCCGCCGTCCAGCCGCCCAACGTCGACCAGCGGCTGGCCGAGATCGACGACAAGGTCAAGCGCTTGAAGGATCTCGCCGCGCAGGAGCCGGCGACGGCGAAGACCCGCGAATGGCACATCGGCATCCTGGAGAAGCAGCGCGAGCTGCTGCTCGACTGCCAGAAGCGCGACCAGTGCGTCGTGGCGCAACTCGGCGCCTTCGCCGACGTATTCGAAGTGATCCTCGGGCGCGTCAGCGCTGCGCAGTTCAGCGCCACCGAGATCGCCAGCTACATGGGCAACGTCGTCGAGCAGATCGAAGAGACCGAGCGTTTCGTCGCTTCGCTGCGGCCGTCCGTCGACCAGTTGATGGGCGGCGTGGACCCCGACCTCGCGCGCTGGTCCGCCACGACAGGATGACCTCTCTGCTTGCGCGCTTGACAGTCCGACCCCGCCTCGTTAGCGTGAATCCGAATCCAACGTCTGTGCTCTCCGGAGGTAACCAGACATGAAGATCACTCCGTTTGGGAAGGCGGTCATCGTGGTGGCCCTGCTCGCCGCGGCCTTCTTCAGCGTGCGCCGTTTCGCTCCCGGCATGCTCGAAAAGATCGTCCCCTCGGCCAAGGGCCGGGAGACGGTGGTGCCGAAAGCCGGCGATCTGCCGCAGCTCCCGTCGTCGTCGGGAGTCCAGCCGGCGTCGGTCAAGGCCGTCGCGATGCCGGGCACCCGCCCGGGCTGCGACAACCTGCCCGAGGTCCGCTTCCTGCACTGGGCATGGAACGCTCAGATGGGCATGATGTTCGCCAACGGCGGCCGGCAGGCGACCGACGGCAGCCTGATGTGCCAGGACGGCGTCAACCTCAAGCTGACCCGCGAGGACGACACCGGCAAGATGCAGGAGGCGCTGATCGCCTTCGCGAGCGAGCTCAAGAACGGCACCGCGAACCCGACCAAGGGCGCGCACTTCGTCGGCATCATGGGCGATGGCTCGGCGACCTTCCTCAAAGGCTTGAACGACACCCTGTCGCGCCTCGGCCCCGACTACGTCGCCAAGGTGGTCGGCTCGGCCGGCTACTCGCGCGGCGAAGACAAGCTCCTGGGCCTGCCGGAGTGGAAGTCGAACCCCGCAGCCTCCAAGGGCGGCCTCGTCGCCGGCGTGCTCCGCGACGGCGACTGGAACATCGCCCAGAAGTGGCTGGGCGACAACGGCCTGTGCAACAACCCGGACGAGAAGACCTGGGATCCCAACTGCCTCAACTGGGTGGCGGCCTCCGACTACGTCGACGCCGCCGAGAAGTACGTCGCCAACTACTGCGAGACGCGGCCGGTGGTGACGAACGGCAAGCGCACCGGAGACACCAAGAAAGTCTGTGTCGACGGCGTCGTCACCTGGACGCCGGGCGACGTGACGGTGGCCCAGAAGCGGGGCGGCCTCGCCTCCGTCGTGTCCACCAAGGAGTACAGCTCGCAGATGCCGCACGTCATCATCGGCATCGACAAGTGGATGAAGGACAACCCGAAGATCGTCGAAGGGATGCTGGCGGCCATCTTCGCCGGCGGCGACCAGGTCAAGACGCGGCCGGCGGCCCTGCAGAAGGCATCGGAGGTGAGCGCCGTGGCCTACGGTGAGAAGGACGCCGACGCCACCTACTGGCAGAAGTACTACGACGGCTCCAAGGAGCGCGACAAGCAGGGCCTTCTGATCGACCTCGGCGGCTCGTCGGTCAACAACCTGGCGGACAACCTGGTCCTCTTCGGCCTGACCCCCGGCTCGTCCAGCCTGTTCGCCGCTACCTACCGGGTGTTCGGCGACATCGTGAAGACGCAGTACCCGGACCTCGTGCCCACCTACTATCCGGTGGACCAGATCCTCGACACCTCCTACATCCAGGCGATCGCCGGGAAGTCCGAGGCCTCGCAGACCACCGTGGCGGCGGCGGAGCAGCCGACCTTCTCGCCATCGGCGCCGGTGCGCAGCGTGGTGAGCCGCAAGGCGTGGCAGATCAACTTCCAGACCGGCAGCGCCAACTTCACCGGGGAGACACAGCGCGAGCTCGACCAGCTCCTGCGCGATCTGCTGGTGGCGAGCGGCACGGTCGTCGAAGTGCACGGCCACACCGACAACGTGGGCAGCCCGAAAGCGAACATGGATCTCTCCGAGGCGCGCGCCTTCGCGGTGAAGCAGTGGTTGGAGAAGCAGGCCCCCGTCAACTTCCCCGAGGGCCGCATCCGCGTCTTCTCCCACGGCCAGGAGAATCCCATCGCGCCCAATTCCACCGAAGCCGGCCGCGCGAAGAACCGGCGGGTGGAGATCGTGCTGGGGACGACGGGGTAGGACTCCAGGGGAGGGTGGGTCCGGCCGCGGGGATGTAAGTCGTTGTGATCGCGTGATCCGTTCCGCGGAGCAAGTCATCTGATCCGCGGATCAAGCCATCTGATCCGTGGATCAAGCTCCCCGATCCGTGGATCACGTGACGCGATCGGCGGGGCAGGGCATCTGACCCGCCGATCAACTGACACGTTCCGTGGTTCGGGTCACTCGATCCGCGGATCAAGCCGTCCATTCCGCGGATCCGAGGATTGGTTCCATGGATCAGGCCACTTGATCCGCGGATCGAGTCATCCTTCCCTCCTTCCCGCGGGATCAAGCGCCGGAGCTCGAGGCGAAGTTTCGCCGTGCGGGCATGTGGGTCAGAAGACGAGGCTCACGTCGAGACCGAGCACGTTGCCCCGGTAGTTTCCGAGGTTGGGATTGAGCAGCAGCGCGCCCGGCAGGTAGCTCTGCAACCCCAGCAGGATGAAGCTGTCGATCTTGTAGTCCTCCCAGCGGCCGAAGAGACCCGCCTTGGCGGAGCGGTTGATCCGGTAGTCGATCCGGCCGAGCAGGCTCAACAGCTTGACGTTGTCGTAGTTGTTGAAGCCGACCGCGACGTCCGGCGAGCCGCCGGGCGGGCTGAAGAGGTCGGCCTTGCCGTCGGAGCGCGACCAGTTGAGCGAGAGGTCGGCCGTCCAGCGGCTGGCGAGCTTGGCGGTCAGGCCGAGCCCCAATGTGTCGGTGGTCTCGTTGAGGTTCGCGCTCCAGCTGTCGAGCGGGTTGGTCGAGGGCGTGGCCCCGGACTGCCGGGCCTGCTGCCTCACCTTGCGGTCCATGCGGTCGGCGAAGAGATAGACGTTCAGGTTGTCGCCCGGCGCGTAGCTGAGCTCGGCGTTGTACGTCGTGTTGTCGTCCTTCTGGAGGCCGAACAGGCTCTGGTCGAACTTCTGGTCGTTGCCCGTCACCCCCACGAAGAAGCTCCAGGCCCCGCTCGGGATGAACTGACCCTGGACGTTGTAGAGGTGCTGCTTGCGCGCCGCCTCGTCGAATTTGCGCAGGTCGGGGAGGTTGGTGGGGACGTCCGCCTCGACGAAGCTGGCGGTGGCGGCGCCGACGTCATACCGGCCGATCGAGCGGTCGCCGTAGCGGTAGCTCGACCGCAGTGAGAACCAGGAGGTCGGCCGCGTGTCGAAGGTGGCCTTCCAGATGTTCTCGTCGGAGCTCTTGATCTCACGGAGCTTGCGGTTCCAGCTCTCACGCTCGAAGGAGAGGGCGAGGCGGGTGGCGCGGGCGAGGTCCCAGCCGAGCTCCGCGCCGGCGTTCTGGCGGCTGTAGGAGTAGGGCACCGTCACCCGCCCGATCGCCTCCCAGACCGCGTCGAAGCGGACGTAGCCCGGGAATTCGCTGCGCGGCGACCGGTTGTCGAGGTCGTAGTAGCGATAGCGGAACGTCAGGTCGAGGCTCTGGCCGAAGCGGGTGCCGAGATCGGCGTTGAGCGCCGTCGTGTCGATCTTGCGGTCGGCCGTGCGCGCCGGCAGGTTGGCCGCGTTCGTCGGATCGAAGCGCGAGCCGTCGAAGTTGATGCCGGCGATCGACGAGTTGAGCGTGTACGGCAGCAGCGGGTTGTCCTGCTTCATCCGGTCGAATGCGGCGCTGCCGTTGGCGAACCAGCTCCCGAACCGGGTGCGGCCGTTCAGGAAGAAGATGTCGGCCCGGTTGCTGGGCGCCAAAGCCGCGAGGCCGACGTTGGAGCCGCCGATCGAGCCGGCGCCGGGCGCGGTGTAGGCGTTCGGGTCGGTCGCGCCGGTGACCCGGAACGGGTTGTCGTAGATCAGCGTGCTGATGTTGTTCTCGAACTTCGAATAGCGGTAGCCCAGGCTGAGGCCGCTCGAGTGGGTGCTCCACTCGCCGGCGAGCTGGGCGCCCGTGGTGTCGTAGTCGATCGGCTCGGGGAGCTCGGTGGCGTTGCTGAAGCCGAAGCTGCCGCCGTAGGCCCGGTTGCCGGTGCGCTTCTCGTGGTCGTACTCGAGACCCCAGGAGAAGGGACCCATGCGGCCGAGGTCGACCTGCGCCAGCAGGCGGTTGCGCTCGAGACCCACGTCGATCGCCTGGGCGGTCGCCAGATAGGGGGAGAGGATGCGGTTGAGGAAGGCGTAGTTGATCCCCGCCGGGTTGACGGCGAGCTGCGCCGCGATCGCCCCCTGGAGAGCGGCCTGGACAGGATCGGCGATCTCGAGCCGTCCCGGCCCGGTGCGGGTCCACAGCATGTGGCCGTCGTTGCCGAAACGGTGCGGGATCTTGTTGTAGTCGAGAAGGAATTCGTAGCTGCCCGGAATCCCGTAGCTGAGGGTGTAGCGGGCGTCGTCACGGCGGACGTTCTCGGCGTTGAAGTCGAGCGCGCGGTCGCCGCTCCCTTCGCCGATCAGATGGAGCTTGGGGATGACGAAGCCGCTGCTCATGTCGCGGTATTCCTCCCACTTCGAGGAGTCGGTGTCGACGTGGGAGCGCATCACTCCGAGCACCAGCGGATCGAGGCGGAACGAGAAACCCGGCGCTGGCGTCGTCTCCTGGGCGGCGGCGGCGGCTCCGGTGAGCAGGAGGAGGCCGGCCATCAGCCCGCCCAGCTTGCGGTTACGGCATGTCGTGCGCATGGCATCCTCCTAATGGCCGAGGTAGGGAGTCGACGGATTGTTGCTGCCGTGCACGGCGGCATGGCAGTCGAGGCAGGCGCGGTTGAAGATGCGGTTGCTCGCCCGCGCCTGATCGGCGAGGCTGGTGGCGTCGTAGAGCGTGCCGGGGTGCCGGGTGTTGGAGTGGCACTGCTGGCACAGGTACGGGGTCGCGGTCTTCTGCAGCTTCTGATGGTTCGAGCCGTGCGGCGTGTGGCAGTTCAGGCAGCTCTCCCTTACCGGCGCGTGCTCCCAGAGGAAGGGGCCGCGCTTCTCGGTGTGACAGGAGTAGCACTGCTCGTTGACCGAGGCGGCCTTGATCAGGCCGCGGGTCTGGGTGCCGTGGGGGTTATGGCAATCGGCGCAGCCGATCTTCCCCTCGCGGATCGGATGGTGGGACGTCTTCCACATCTCCGCCCGCACGTCCTTGTGACAGGAGAGACAGGCCTCGGTCGTGCTCGCGGCCTTGAGCTGCGCCTTCTCCGATTTGAAGGAGTGGACGCTGTGGCAGCTCAGGCAGGAGAGCCCGCGGGTCTCGTGGACGCTGGCGTGCCAGAAGAACTGCGCGCCGCCGCTGTGGCACTTCTGGCAGACCGCCGCCTGCTCGCGCGCGGTCCACCGCTCGAGGCGCGGCTGCAGCGCCTTGTCTTCCGGGTTGTCGACGTGCGCGCTGCCGGGCCCATGGCAGGTCTCGCAGCCGTGCGCCGACAGAGTGGCGAACTTGCCTTTGCCGTGCGGCGTCCCCGCCAGCCGCTCCGCCTCCGCCGTGTGGCAGGAGACGCAGATCTCGGAGCCGACGAAGCCCGCTGCGGGCGGTGATGTCGGGGGGGACGGTGCTGCCGTCGCGGCCGCTCCTGCCAGGGGGAGCGCCAGCAGCGCGACCGTGGTGAGGAGCGGGATCGGAAGGCGAATCGACCTCATGGCGCTCTCCTCCGGTATTCCCGCCTGCCGCCGCTTTGCGGCAGGCGGTTGAGGCTTCAAGCTAGGCAAAACATACCGAGCCGGCCCGGGAGGCCCTCACAGCCGTGCGGATGGTTTTGATCACTCTGAGAGGTAGGCTCTCATCCTACCCGCCGGTGTGGAGAGGCGGCTCGAGTCCCCCCGCGGCGGGGGAGGTGGGGGAATCGCGAAAGACTGCCCATCGGGATGTCGCCATCGCGGCGCCCGGCATGTTCAGATCCATCCCGTCGGAACGCGCAGAACTTTTGGAAGGAGACGCCATGAAGCAGACCTTCGGCTTTACGCTCTCGGTGCTCGCCGCCGCCCTCCTGCTCGCCGCCCTCTACTCCGGTCCGGCGGCGAGCGGAGCCCTGGCCGCCGCCGCGCCCGCCAAGTTGGATGGCAAGCAGATCTTCCTCGCCCAGAAATGCAACCTCTGCCATACGGTCTCGTCGGCCGGCATCGAGCGGACGGTCAAGTCCGAGAAGGTCGCCGGACCGGACCTCACCAACCTCGCGGCCAAGCAGGACGCCGGCGTGCTGGCCAAATTCCTCCGCAAGGAGGGGGAGATCAACGGCAAGAAGCATGGCAAGGGCTTCACCGGCTCGGACGAAGAGCTCGGCGCCCTGATCTCCTGGCTGCAGCAGCAGAAGAAGTGACGGGAGGCCACGGCCATGCCCTTGCCGATCGCAGGGTTCGCGGCCCTCGTCGTGGCGACGATCGCGCTCATCGCCCTGGTGGTGTTGCGGCCCTCGCTGGTCGCGGCGCGGGGGGGAAAGATCCTCGCGTTCGTCGCATTGTTCTTCCTGCCCCTGCTGGTGACGGGCCTGGGGACGGCGGCGCAGATGGAACACTCGAAATCCACCCGGTTCTGCCTCTCCTGCCACGTGATGGAGCCGTACGGCCGGAGCCTCCTGGTCGACGATCCCGCCTACCTGCCGGCGCGGCACTATCAGAACAACCGCGTCCCGCGGGAGGCGGCCTGCTTCACCTGCCATACCAACTACACACTGTTTGGGGACTACAAGGCGAAGCTGCGGGGGCTGCGCCACGTCTATGTCAATTACCTCGGCACCATCCCGAAGCAGATCAAGCTGTACGAGCCCTACAACAACCGGGAGTGCCTGCACTGCCACGGCGGCGCCAGGGCCTTCGAGGAGAACGAGGTGCACCGGCCGGTCCGCGCCGAGTTGGGGAAGAACGCGACCTCCTGCCTCGAGTGCCACGACAAGGTCCACAACGCGCACGGCCTGGCCGGCGTCAAGTTGTGGCAGGAGGAGAAGCCGTGACGACCGTCGCCCCCCAACTGATCCGCCGCCTGCAGCGTGCAGGGCTCCTGGTGGCTCTCGGCTTGATCGTCGAGACGGTCACCCTGTTCTGGCCGCATCCGACCGCCTTTCTCGTCTTCCTCTTCCTGGGCGGGCTGCTGGTGGCGGCGGGCGTGCTCCTCTATCTCTTCGCGATCGTCTCCTCCCCGCTCCCCTCCGCAACCTCCGGAGAGCCCAGCCCGCCGGCATCCGCGTGATATCCTTCGCGAAGAACCTGCGAGGGGACGTCCGAGGGCGAGATGGCCGACGATGGAGAGGCGCAACAGGCCTCGGAAGGCAGCGCCGAGAACGAAAAGCGCTACCGCGCGCTCTTCGACAACCCGGCCATCGGCATCCGGATCTCCGCGGTGGCGGAAGGTGGACGGATCGTCGAGGCCAACCCCGCCTACCAGAGGATGCTGGGGTATTCCGCGGCGGAGCTCGGCGAGCGGACCGTCTTCGACCTCACCCACCCGGAGGACCTGCCGCGCAACCGGGAGCTCTACGCCGAGCTGACGGCGGGGAAACGCGAGTCGTACCAGATCGAGAAGCGCTTCATCCGCAAGGACGGATCGGTCTTCTGGGGAAACCTGACGGTCCACCCGTTGCGCGACGAGGGCGGGCGGGCCACCCATCACATCGGGTTGGTGGAGGACGTCTCCGAGCGCCGGCAGGCCCAGAAGGCGCTGCAGGAGAGCACGGAGCGGCTCCAGGCGGTGC
>Ga0075426_10001001_pt1 | contig 19871 bp, 16 predicted proteins | sample SoiMethybrSBSTD5_FD_75304 | JGI IMG/M metagenome (GOLD analysis project Ga0075426, IMG submission 75304) | Bulk soil microbial communities from a Populus tree surrounding site in Tennessee, USA - Soil MetaG P. TD hybrid SBSTD5 | ecosystem: Environmental > Terrestrial > Soil > Tree plantation...
CGGGACCTGAAGGCTTATGCCGCCGAACTGGCAGTGGCGCTGGCAGAGAAACGGATTCGCATTGATGAAGATACGGACGCGGCCCTGGTGCGCGGCTTTGCCGAGCAATTAGGCAATGGGCTGAGCGGCCCGCACCACAATGGCGGAAAGGATGGCCGCTAAGCCATGGCCGCGATCAGCAGCCGCTACGCCCGCGCTTTCGCCGATGTGGTGATGGAGCGCAAGCTTGATGCTGGCCATGTGCGGAGCGAGTTGCGTTCCCTGACTGAGGTGGTGGTGCAAAACAGTGAACTGCGCCAGGTGTGGGAAGCTCCGGCTCTACCGGCAGCGCAGAAACGGGCCGTGCTCGACGCGCTGGCTAAGCGCGCCGGCGTTTCGCCCATGGTGCGAAATTTTCTGGCGGTGCTGATAGACCATGAACGCATTCCGCTGCTAGAGCAGATTGTCGGCCAGGTTGAGACCGAATTGGACCGGCGGCTGAATCTGGCGGAGGCGGAAGTGACCAGCGCCCGCGAACTGAGAGCGGGAGAAAAGCGAGTGCTGGAAGCAGAGGTCGAACGGCTAACCGGGAAAAAGGTGCGGGCCCGGTATCATCGCGACCCCAGCCTGCTGGGCGGCGCAGTCATCAAGGTAGGCAGCACCATCTACGACGGTTCGGTTCTGGGGCAGTTGAATAAGATTCGCGAGCACCTGGTGGAAAGCGGAAGCTAGTAGTTGGGAGGTAGCAGCTAGTCGTCGCTAACACCGACCCTCAGCGGCTAAAGCCGCGAGAACAGGTGACCCTTACGGCATGGCTGAAGCCGTGCCCTTTCGAAATCGGGTCGCGAGGTGGCGGCCGCCTACAACGAACTAAGTTCTGCTGGCAACTGAGAACTGAGAACTGATCTATGGCACAGATCAAAGCTGACGAAATCACACAACTGATCCGCGAGCAAATCGAGAACTACGAATCGAAGATCGCGGTGGACGAAGTAGGCACAGTCATCTCCCTGGGCGATGGCATCGCCCGACTCTATGGCTTGGACAAGGTCATGGCCGGCGAGCTGCTCTCCTTTCCGCATGACGTGAAGGGCATGGCCATGAACCTGGAAGAAGACCAGGTAGGGTCGGTGCTGCTGGGCGACTACACGGAAGTGCGTGAAGGCGACGAGGTCAAGCGCACCGGGCAAATCATGAGCGTGCCCGTGGGCGACGCTTTGATCGGCCGAGTGGTGAATTCGCTGGGGCAGGCCATTGATGATAAGGGCCCCCTCGCGACGCAACAGTACATTCCGATGGAGCGCCTGGCTCCCGGCGTGATTTCGCGCCAGCCGGTGCGCGAGCCCATGGCCACTGGTTTGAAGGCCATTGACAGCATGATCCCCATCGGCCGCGGCCAGCGCGAGCTGATCATCGGCGACCGGCAGACGGGCAAAACCGCGATCGCCATTGACACCATCATCAACAACAAGGGCGGCGACCTTATTTGTATCTACTGTGCCATCGGCCAGAAGCGCTCTTCGATTGCCCAGGTGGTGAAGACGCTGACCGACTTCGGGGCCATGGATTACACCATCGTGGTGGCGGCCTCGGCGTCTGAACCCGCGCCCATGCAGTACATTGCGCCTTACGCGGCGTGCGCGATGGGCGAGTACTTCCGCGATAACGGCAAGCACGCACTGGTGATTTACGACGATCTTTCCAAGCACGCGGCCTCTTACCGCGAAATTTCGCTGTTGCTGCGGCGGCCGCCGGGACGCGAAGCCTACCCTGGCGACGTGTTTTATCTGCACTCGCGGCTGCTGGAACGCGCGGCCAAGCTGAGCAGCGACTTGGGCGGCGGCTCGCTGACGGCGCTGCCGGTAATTGAGACCCAGGCGGGCGACGTTTCCGCCTACATTCCCACCAACGTGATTTCGATTACCGATGGCCAGATCTACCTGGAAACCGACCTGTTCAACAGCGGCATCCGGCCGGCGGTGAACGTAGGCTTATCGGTGAGTCGTGTGGGATTCACGGCCGCCATCAAGGCCATGAAGCAGGTAGGCGCCACCCTGAAACTGGAGCTGGCGCAATATCGCGAACTGGCCGCCTTCGCGCAGTTCGGCAGCGACCTGGACAAGGCCACCCAGGCACAACTGGCGCGCGGCGAGCGCTTGGTTGAGGTGCTGAAGCAGGATCAATACTCACCGCTTCCCTTCTCCAAGCAGATTCTGATCATTTATGCGGGCACCAATGGCTACCTCGATGATGTGCCGGTGGAGCAGGTGCGGCCCTTCGAGAAGGCGCTTTACGAATACGTGGACACCATGAACCCCGGGCTGCTCGCCAGCATCATGCAGAAGAAGGCGCTCGACGACCAACTGAAGACGGAGATGAACAAGGTTTTGAAGGAGTGCAAGGAGCGGTTCCTGGCGGACCGGCAGGCAGCGACAGCGGCGAAGTAAATCATCCCTTAAGATATGGCGGGCATACTCGATATCCGGCGTCGAATTCGCAGCGTGCGCAACACGCGGCAGATTACGCGCGCCATGAAGATGATCTCGGCGGCGCGGCTGCGGCGGGCGCAGGAGCGGGCGCTTTCGGCGCGTCCGTATGCGCAGATGCTGACCAACGTCCTCAAGTCGCTGGTCATGCGCGCCGAAGTTTATGATCCGGAGACGGGAGAACCGCGCCATTCGCTGCTGGCGCAGCGCGAAGAAAAGACAATCTTGCTGATCGTGGTTACCGGCGACAAGGGCCTGGCGGGCGCTTTCAATGCCAACATCCTGAAAGCCGCCATGCGCTTCATCCAGGCTAAGCAGGGCAAAAATATAGATATCGAAGCGGTGGGCCGAAAAGCACGTGATTTCTTCCGCCGCCGCTTTCCCGTCGCGCCCGTGGAGCAGCCGGAGATTACGGAAACTGCCGAAGAGCCGCTCACACCGGCCCCGCGCGCCGAAAACCGCTCCGGCGGGGTGCAGATTGTGGGCGAGCACGTTGGCATCCTGGGGCGGCTGGAGTTTGCCCAGGGCAAGGCGCTGGGCCAAAGCATCATCGAGCGGTATACGCGCTGCGAAATTGACGCCGTGTACGTGCTGTACAACGAGTTCAAGTCGGTGGTGTCGCAGCGGGTGGTGGTAGATGAGATTCTGCCGATCGCGCGAATTGGCGCTCCCGCCGTGCTCCAGGCGGAAGAGATGGCAGAGCAGGAAAAACTTCGCATGGCAGAAGCCGCGCAGTCTGCCGGGGTCAGCATCAGCGAGGCCGACACCAAGGCCATTGACGAACGCGCCACCGCCTTCGCCGCCGCCCCTGTGGACTACATTTACGAGCAGCCGCCGCAGGAACTGTTCCGCAGCATGCTGCCGCGGTACGTGGAATTGCGCGTGTTCCACACGCTGCTGGAATCGGTAGCGGCGGAACATGCGGCGCGCATGACTGCCATGGATGCCGCCACCAATAACGCCAGCGAAATGATTGACGCGCTCACCCTGGCCATGAACCGGGTGCGCCAAGCCAAGATTACGAAGGAAATTATCGAGATCGTGAGCGGCGCCGCGGCGCTGTGAATAGCAGCACTCAGCAGTTGGCAATTAACATTTAGCCGTGAACGGCGGACTGTGGCGCCTTGCTGAGCGACTTTAGTCCCGAAGCATTTCGCGTGCAGCGGGCAGGCCGTGGAAGTATGGGCTGGCTAAATGCTAAGTGCTACTGGCAACTGACAACTAGCGACTGGAAACTGAATCCATGCCTGAAAATACTGGACACGTAATTCAAATCGCCGGCCCCGTGGTGGATGTGCAATTCGAAGCAACCAAGCTTCCGCCCATTTATCAGGCGGTGCGGGTGGTGGGGGACGGCTACAACACTCCGATGGAGATCAATGTCGTCCTGGAAATCGAGCAGCACCTGGGCGAGGGCCGGGCGCGCTGCGTGGCCATGGAGCCTACCGACGGCATGGTGCGCGGCATGAAGGCCATTGACCTGGGCGAGCCTATCACCGTGCCGGTGGGTGCGGGCACGCTGGGCCGGGTGATGAACGTGATTGGGGAGCCGGTAGACAAGCTTGGTCCCATCCAGGCAAGCCAGCGCCTGCCCATTCATCGGCCGGCGCCAGCGTTCGACGAGCAAGCCACCACGGCGGAAATGTTTGAAACCGGCGTGAAAGTAATTGACCTTATCCAGCCGTTCTTGAAGGGCGGCAAGATCGGACTGTTCGGCGGCGCCGGCGTAGGCAAGACCGTGGTCATCATGGAGCTCATCAACAACGTCGCCAAGCAGCACGGCGGCTTTTCCGTGTTCGCCGGTGTAGGCGAGCGCACCCGTGAAGGCAACGACCTGTGGCTGGAGATGACCGAGTCCGGCGTAATCAAGCCGGGCAAGCCGGAGGAATCCAAAGCGGCTCTGATTTACGGCCAGATGACGGAGCCCCCGGGGGCGCGCCTGCGGGTGGCGCTGACTGGGCTAACGGTGGCGGAATACTTCCGCGACGTGGAAGGCGCGGACACGCTGCTGTTCATTGACAATATCTTCCGCTTCACCCAGGCGGGCTCGGAAGTATCGGCGCTGCTTGGGCGCATGCCCAGCGCCGTCGGCTACCAGCCCAATCTGGCTACGGAAATGGGCGAACTGCAGGAGCGCATTACTTCCACCAAGAAGGGCTCGGTGACCTCGGTGCAGGCTATTTACGTTCCGGCAGACGATTTGACTGACCCGGCGCCGGCGACCACCTTCGCCCACCTGGACGCGACCACCGTGCTGTCGCGGCCGCTGACTGAGATCGGCATCTATCCGGCGGTGGATCCGCTGGCTTCCACTTCGCGCATTCTCGATCCGCGTATCGTGGGCGCGGAGCACTACGCGGTGGCACAGCGAGTGAAGAAGGTGCTGCAGACCTACAAGGATCTGCAGGACATTATCGCCATTCTGGGTATTGACGAGCTCAGCGAAGACCAAAAGCTTACGGTAGCGCGGGCGCGCAAGATCCAGAAGTTCCTGTCACAACCCTTCCACGTGGCGGAACAGTTCACCGGGCTGCAGGGCCGGTACGTGAAGATTCAGGACACGGTACGCAGCTTCAAGGAAATCCTGGATGGAAAGCACGACGACATTCCGGAGCAGGCGTTCTACATGAAGGGCGACATTGACGAGGTGCTGCAACACGCCAGCAAGCTGAAGGCGGCAGCAGCGTAAAAACCGCCGTTGGCCTGGGTCGGCAGCGGTTGGCCGAAGCCGAAAGTCGCGACTATTTATGGCTGATACCATCCAACTCGAGATTGTGACCCCGGAACGACTGGTGGTGCAGGATACCGTGGCCGAGGTGCAGATTCCCGGCAAGAACGGATACCTGGGAATCCTGCCGGGGCACGCGCCCCTGATCACCGAGTTGAGCGTAGGCGAGATCAGCTATGGCGTGAACGGCTTCACCCACTACCTGGCAGTGGCATGGGGATTCGCGGAGGTGCTGCCCACCAAGGTGACCATCCTGGCGGAAACGGCAGAGCGTTCCGAGGAAATAGACGTGGAGCGAGCCCGCCGCGCCAAAGAAAAGGCCGAGCAGATGCTGCACAGCAGCGATCCCAATACGGATTTTGACCGCGCGCTGGAGGCGCTGAAGCACGCGGAAGTACGGCTGGACGTGGCAGCCAAACGTGGAGCGCTGGCAGGAGCGTAAGCGCCGAGCTATTGTGATTTGGCATTTAGCGATTCGAGTTCACGCCTTTCTTCTAACCCGAACCCCTTCTTCGGCAATCGACATGTTCGGTCATTGCTGGACCAATGTATTCCAGCGGCCGCTCAAAGCGCCTAACTCTTAGAATTCCTTTCATAGGCTTGTTTCGGCATTCGGGTCAATCCGACCCTCAGCGGCAAAAGCCGCATGTAGCGGATTCCAGGACGCTACGGCTGAAGCCGTGCCGTTCGGAAAGAATTTAGTACATGGTCTAAATGCTAATTGCTAGCGCTAACGGCTTCCCCGCCTTACGCCCTACATCCCGCCCTGCTACACTTTAAAGTTTCGTCTGCGAGCGCGAGGGCAGCAATGGAGATCACCACTGTCGGCGTAGTCGGGGCAGGCACCATGGGCAACGGGATTGCCCACGTGTTTGCCAGCCATGGGTACCAGGTCATCCTGTGCGATGTGGAGCAGCGTTTTCTGGAGCGCGCCCTGGGCAGTATCAGCAAAAACCTGGAGCGCGAAGTTGCCAAGAACAAGATCACAGCGGAGGACCGCACCGCCGCCATGACACGCATCCAGCCCGTGACCGAGCGGCAGCGGTTGGCGGGTTGCGATTTTGTTGTGGAAGCAGCCACGGAGAAGTTCGAGATCAAGGCGCAGCTCTTCCGCGAATTAGACGCGATGTGCCGCCCGGAAGTGATTCTGGCTTCCAATACGTCTTCTATTTCGATCACCAGGCTGGCGGCGCTGACCCACAGGCCGCAGCAGGTGATCGGAATGCACTTCTTCAATCCAGTGCCGGTGATGAAACTGGCGGAAGTGATCCGCGGCCTGGCCACTTCGCAGGAAACTTACGAGACCGTTCGGGCGCTGGCAGTGAAGCTCGATAAATCGCCGGTGGAGGTGAATGACGCTCCTGGGTTCGTTTCCAACCGCGTGCTCATGCCCCTGCTGAACGAGGCCATGTACGCCGTGATGGAAGGCGTGGCTACGGCGCAAGCGGTGGACGAGGTATTCAAGCTGGGCATGGCGCATCCCATGGGGCCGCTGACTCTGGCGGATTTCATCGGGCTGGATGTTTGCCTCGACATCATGCGGGTGCTGCAGGATGGTCTGGGCGATCCCAAGTACCGGCCCTGCCCACTGCTGATCAGGATGGTGGATGCGGGCTGGCTAGGACGCAAGTCAGGCCGCGGGTTCTATACTTATTCGAGTTGAGGTGGTGATGCCGGAAGTTCACGGGCGGCCCTCGGCCGCCGCCGTTCCCAGCCAAAAAATCGGGACCAACACTGCGACGCCAGCCACCACCGCCCCGGCTGCCACCCCGGCGCCGGCCACGGGCAGCGAGATCCCCTGGTACGCAGTGGCGTTGGCGTTGGGAGCAATCAGCGGATTTGCGGAGGTAGCGCTGGGTGACCTGATGCTTACCGGCTTTCTAGCGCTGTTTTTCTGCATGCTGATGGGCGCGTTGCGCCCCGCGCGGCCGTGGCGGTGGGTGCTGGTGGTCTGTGGCTGCATTCCGCTCTCGCGGCTGTTCGCCGCCAATGTGCTGCACATCTACACCGAGCGGGCGCAAATCTATGAGGCGTTCGCGTCCTTCATCACCGGCAACGCGGGGGCATATGTGGGCTCGCTGGGGCGGAGGCGGGTAGACGATTTGTGGGGGATGGTGAAGTCGGAAAAGCGATAGTTGGCCAGATCGTAGCGCCGGCGTTCCGCCGGCCGGAAATGCCTGCGCGACGGCCTCAAGACAGCCGGTCACACTCCAGCGCTGCAAACGTCGCCAACGCTTCAATGCCAGTCTGGGCCCTGAAATCCACACCAAGGGCCTACGTTAATCAAGAAGTTACTCCCGGCGCCGCCCCCTACCAGCTATGCTCGGCGCATGGCGGTTTCGCTTACGGTGCTGGCCAGCGGCAGCAGAGGCAATTGCAGCATCGTGGCCAGCGGCCGCACCCGCATTTTGGTGGACGCCGGGCTTTCCGGGCGTGAAACCTTTAAGCGCGTTAAGGCCGGGGGCGAAGACCCGCACACGCTCTCCGCCATCCTGATTTCCCACGAGCATTCCGACCACATTTGTGGCCTGGCTGCGCTGGCTAAAAAATTGGGCGTACCCGTGTATTTGACAGGCGCCACCTACCAGGCCTGCCGCAAGCTGCTGCGCGACAAGGCGGGAATGACCTGGAAACATGACCGCATCGAGACGTTCAGTTCCGGCTCCAGTTTCCAGGTAGGCGACATCTCGGTGACTCCATTCACCATTCCGCACGATGCGGCCGACCCGGTGGCATTCACCTTCCGCGCCGAAGGGGTAAAGCTGGCCATCGTGACTGACTTGGGCTACATGCCGGCCAGCGTGCGCCACCACGTGCACGGCTGCGATGTCCTGATGCTGGAATCGAATCACGACCTGGAAATGCTGCGCGGAGGGCCCTACCCCTGGTCCGTCAAGCAGCGGGTAATGAGCCGGGTTGGTCACCTCTCCAACGACGCGCTCGCAGAATTTTTTTCCAGCGACTATGATGGAAATGCAGCGTTTGTAGTGCTGGCGCATCTATCAGAGCAGAACAACCATCCCGAGCTCGCCAGGGGGACCGCGGAACGAGCGCTGAGTGGACGCCGCACCTTGCTGCACAATCGCGTGCTGCTGGCATCGCAGTCGGCTCCTCTGGAACCGCTCAGGCTGTAGTCACGGCAGGCATGAGTTCACAATGCATTGATCCAATCGTGGGCAGCATTCTAGCCGGCTGGCGTTACGACATATCCGGCATCGCTCCGGAAATGCGCCACGACTATGAGGACCACTTCGCCGCCTGTGCCTTTTGCCGAGGCCGCCAGCGCCTGCACCGCACCATTGATATTGCCCTGATGGTGCTGGCCAGCGCCTCCGCCGTGGTCTTTCTCCTGGCCTTCGGCGTTATCCATCATTTCGAGCCGCACCACGCGCTCATTCTGGAACTGGCGGCCGCCGCCGGGTTTGGCCTCTCTGCGCTCATCTGGCTGGCGGTGGCCGTGGCCACACCCGCGCCGCTGGTGGTAGCCGACGCAGCCCGCCTGGGCGCGCGCCAGCTGCACGATCGCCTGCCGGAGGAAATTCGCGACCGCATTCCCGAGCAGATCAAGCTGAAAATATCCGGGCAATAAAATACAACCAAGAGTTGCCACGGAGGCACGGAGAAGGGCTCCGATCAGGTTTTCAAGGGTTGAGACGTTTTGCAATTATCCGCGAAGATTCGCGGGTATCCACGGCGGCAGTTGATTTCGCCGCGACATTCGGCGGCTCGGCGTCGAGATTAGTCGTTCTTCATGGCCCCGATCAGCTCGGTAATTTTCAGCACGCGGTGCACGGCGCACCACTGCTCCAACTCGCGGGCTATGTTTTCAGTGGCACAGGGGTCCCAGTAGCTGGCGGTGCCAATCTCTACCGCCACCGCTCCCGCCAGCAGGAATTCCACCACATCAGCGGCGGTGCTGATGCCGCCGATGCCAATCACGGGGATATCCACGGCGTGCGCGGCTTCATACACCATGCGCACAGCAATGGGCTTGATAGCCGGTCCCGAAAGCCCGGCGGTTACATTGGCAATGCGCGGGCGCCGGGTTTCCACGTCAATGGACATGGCCAGAAAGGTATTCACCAGCGAGAGGGCGTCCGCGCCGGCAGCTTCGGCAATTTGCGCCATGGTCGCAATGCTGGTCACGTTGGGTGAAAGCTTCACGATGATGGGACGCCAGGTGGCACGCTTGGCGGTGGCAACCACATCGTCCAGCAGATGAATGTCGCAGCCAAACACCATGCCGCCGGCCGCCGTATTGGGGCAGGAAACGTTTAGCTCGTAGGCAGCGATTCCTTCACCGTCGTTCAGAATCTCGATGGTGTCTTCGTAATCCTCGCGGCTGTGGCCGAAGACGTTAGCAATGACCACGGTATTGAGCTTGCGTAGCTCCGGCAGTTTTTCCTGAACGAACGCGCGCGCGCCAATGTTCTGCAAGCCGATGGCATTGAGCATGCCGGCAGCGGTTTCATAGAGACGGGGAGCGGGATTGCCGGCCATGGGCTCCCGGGACAAGCCCTTGGTGACGAAGCCCCCAATTTTGTCGAGCGCGACCACATCCTCGAACTCGGCGCCATAACCGAAGGTGCCGCTGGCCGCCAGCACCGGGGTGCGAAGGTGCAAACCGGCAAAGCTGACGCTCATTTCCGGCTTGGGCGGCAGAGGCGCGCTGCTGCTCATGGCGCCCCCCCGGCAGGAGCTTCGATGGGAGTATGCGCAAGGGCTTCGGTCAGCACGTGCCCCACCGCTGCCGTGGGCGCGTTGATGCCCAACAGCGAAGCCAGCGTCGTCGCCAGATCCACAGGCTCGGCGTGCTGGTGATACATGCCCGCCTGAAATGGCTTGCCATAGAAAGCCAGCGGCACATGGGTGTCGTAACTGTAAGGCGAGCCATGATCGGTGCCATCAGTGTCGCCGATGGTGAAGGGCGGGGGCACGCCCAGCACGTACCAGCCGCCGTACGGCGAATAGCTGTGCAGGTACTGGCGGCCAAGCTTGGTGGCGGGCACATCGCCGCGCGCCAATTGAGCCTTGGTGTAGAAGCCGCGCATGCCAATACGTTCCAGGGCTTCGCCGACGGCCTGCTCGGCGGCAGCTTCGGTCAAGTGCAGGGAGCTAAATGCCGGCTGCGAAACGAACGCGTTAGGGTAAAAAACGTCGGTAACGTAGTCCCGAGGATGCCCGGGCGAGAGCCGGGCGGTCAGAATGTCATTGATCTGCTTACGCAGTAGCTCGTGATCCCGGCCCGAGGCAGGAATGCGCATGCTTTGGGCCACCGCGGGCAATGGCGCCACCCCGTGGTCCGCGGAGAGTGCAATCCACACATTATCCAGGCCAAACTGCTTACCCAGGAAATCGAAAAAACCGGCCAGTTGCCGGTCCATGGCCACGGCCATCGCGCGCACTTTGGGAGAATCAGGGCCGACCGCGTGGCCCAGGAGGTCATTGGCCGAGAGGCTGACGGTGAGCAGGTCGGTGGCCGGGCCGGAACCCAGCTTTTCGTTGGCAATGAGAGCGCGGGCAAACTCCAGTTCGTAATCGTTGGCAAACGGCGTGGAACCAACAACGTTAAAGAACTCGGCGCCGGGATTGCGCGTGGTGGTGGACAGCACCTTTCCGCTGCTGCTTTTCCATTGGCGGTTCCAGTACTTGTCCGCCGTCTTGCTCTGGTTGAACTGCTGCACCCAGGCGGGTAACTGGTCGCGGTAGTAGCTGGAAGTAATCCAGGCACCGCTGTTCTTTTCGATCCAGTAGGCGCCATCCCCGGCCCAGCCCGCCGGCAGGACAGCCGCGCGATCCTTGAGGGATATGCCAAAAACCCGTGCCTTGCCCTGAGTGGCCAGTTTCAACTCGTCGCCCAGCGTGCTGGCCAGCAAGTAGTGGGGCGAGGTGCCGGTGCCGGCGGCGCCCACCAGATGCGTCGAGTGGTCCTCCACAGAGGTGACTTCGCCTCTCTTCTGCGCGTCCCACCATTCGTTGCTGAGGATGCCATGGCCGTTGCTGTAGGCGCCCGTAAGCAAGGTGGCATGTCCGGGAGCGGTGCGCAGGTTAGCGTAATCGTAATAACAATCAGCGAAGTAAGCTCCGTGGTCCATGAGCAGGCGAAAGCCATTGGGCCCGAAGTCATCGTAATAACGTTGCGGGTAATCGCCGCGAAACTGGTCAATGAGGATCACCACCACCAGCTTGGGCCGGGCATTGTAGGCAGAAGCCAGGGCCAGGGCGGGAAGCAGACAGAAGAAAAGTAGAGCGCAAGCACGGCGGATGCGGCGGTTCATCGCAGGGTAGTGTAGCAGCCCAGTGCAGGCACGCGCCAAGAACGAAGCAGTGCAGTGACCAATCCAGGCAGACGGCTTCAGGCAAGGGCCTGGCCTACGAATTTTTGCCTGTGCCCATACAATGCTATGAGATGACACCCTCCGCGAGTTTCCGGTACATTAGCTGGTTCCCATGCTGGACTTGAATTTCGTACGCGACCACCTGCCGGAAGTGGAGGAAAAGCTGGCACAGCGGGGCATGAACGCCGCCGAGGTGCTGGGAGAGTTCCGCCAGCTGGACGGGGTACGGCGCCAGCACATCACGGAACTGGAAACCCTGCAGGCGCAGCGCAACCGCGCGTCGGAAGAAATCGCCCGGCTGAAGAAGGCTAAGCAGGACGCCAACGTCCAGATCGCCAAAACCAAAGAGCTGCGGGAGAAGATTCAGGAGCTGGAGGAAAAGGTCCAAGAAGAGGATGCGCGCCTGCGCGAGCTGCTGGCCGGCATTCCCAACATGCCCAATGCCGACGTGCCGGTGGGCAAAACTTCCGAAGATAACGTGGAAGTACGGCGCTGGGGCAAGCCGCCGGAATTTTCGTTTGCACCCAAGCCACACTGGGAACTCGGGGAGCAGTTGGGCATTCTCGACCTGGAACGCGCCGCCAAGCTGACCGGCGCGCGCTTTGCGGTGTACTGGGACGTGGGGGCGCGCCTGGAGAGAGCCCTGGCCAGCTTCATGCTCGACCTGCACACGCACGAGCACGGTTACACGGAAGTGTTGCCTCCTTACCTGGTCAACTCCGAGTCCATGTACGGCACCGGGCAGCTGCCCAAGTTTGCTCAGGATTCGTTTCGCGTGCCGCACGGCGACAAGGACTTGTGGCTGATCCCCACTGCCGAGGTGCCGGTCACCAATCTATATCGTGACGAGATTCTGGATGCGGCACGGCTGCCGGTCTCGCTGACCGCCTACACGCCATGCTTTCGCAGCGAGGCTGGGTCTTACGGCAAGGACGTGCGCGGCATCATCCGCCAGCACCAGTTCCAGAAAGTGGAGCTGGTGAAATTCAGCCGCCCGGACGCTTCCTACGACGAACTGGAGAAATTAACTAACCACGCGGAAACCGTGTTGCAGAAACTGGGGCTGCACTACCGCGTGATGGCCCTGTGCACGGGCGATTTGGGATTCAGCTCGGCCAAAACTTACGACCTGGAAGTGTGGCTGCCGGGCCAGCAGCTGTTCCGGGAGATCTCTTCGTGCTCGAATTTCGAGGCATTCCAGGCGCGGCGCGCCAACATTCGCTACCGGCCCGAAGGCAAAAATAAAACGGAATTCGTGCACACCCTGAACGGTAGCGGCCTGGCGATCGGGCGCACCTGGCTAGCCATCATTGAAAACTACCAGCAGGCGGACGGCAGTGTGCTGATTCCCGAGGCGCTGCGGCCACGCATGGGAGTAGAGCGCATTACACCGCGGAAATTCTGAGCGGCACCCTAACTGGTGACCGCCTGGCCGGCAAACTCCAGCACCGCGCCGCGCGGGGTTCGCAGTTCTTCAACGCGGCCGCCTCGGTGCAGCAGCCGAACCACGGCGCTGGCCAGGCTATTGTTCAGAACGTCGAAGTTGCCGGAGCAGTCCGTCTTCAGATACGGCAGGCGGTGAATTGCCGGCCCGCCGCCATCAATCGCGACTTCGAGCTCTAGCCCATGGTTGCCGGAACATCGAAAATTCCATTGGAGAATGCCCGGCTCGCGTGCCCTCTCCCGCAGATTGCGAAAGGCATACTCCCGGCCTTCATGCCAGAGCACGCACTTGCGGAAAACCAAGCCCAACGGCATCTCGTAAACCAGGGCTTCCAGGGTGCTGGGGCTTGCGCGCGTGCGATCAAAAAATGCATGCGTCCACTTCCAGAAGTTGCGATGGCGATACCCGCAGTTATGTCCCTGAACGCCAAATCCTATCGGATGTCCGGCGAATTTGCGCCCGTCGATCGTAATCTGTCCGGAAAACACCGCGTCCGAATGTGGCGTGCGGGAGAAGCCGATCCAGCCTTTGTGGCTCAACGTGGTGCGAAAAGTGGAGGCATAGCGCAAATCCCAGGAGACCTCGCGCCCATCCACCTGCAGGTCGCCGCGGCAGGAGTTCTCGGCAATAGCATTTGCGCCCACAGCGAAACCGAATGGAATTTGCCGGCGGGGGCTGAGTGCGAGTCCCTGCAGCGGAAATCCCTGGATGAAGCTTTGCGGCTTCCCTTCGGCCGGAAACCAGGTTGCCCACACCTGGACGGGCGAGCCGCGGGAATCACCGCTGCAGCCACCCCGGCCAGGATTCATCAGCAAATAACGGAACCACCAGGCGCCGCTGCCATCGGTCGAGCCGAGGCGTAAAAACCACACCTCGTAGCGGCGGCGCATCGCGAGTGAGGAATAGAGTTCGTTCAGGGTGGTCACCGGGCAAGCATAAATGAGAGAGCGGCGGAAAGCAGTGACTACGAGACCTGCCGGGCCGCGGCCCTCTGCAGCCTGTCACCCGCGATTGTTATACTCAAATCATCATGGTGCGAGTGCGATTTGCGCCTTCCCCCACCGGTTTCCTGCACGTCGGGAGCGCGCGCACCTTCTTGTTTAACTGGCTGTTTGCCCGGCGCCAGGGCGGTACCATGGTGCTGCGCGTCGACGACACCGACATGGAGCGCAACACCGAAGCCTCACTCAATTCCATTTTCGAGGGCCTGCGCTGGCTGGGGCTGAGCTGGGATGAGGAATACAAGCAGTCAGAGCGCCTGCGCCTGCACCGGGAGATGGCCGAGGCCATCTTCCAGAAGGGGCTGGCCTACCGCGATTTCACCCCTGCCCAGACGGGGGAAAGGTCGAGCGCGCAGGGCCCGTGGCTGTTCAATGCCGGGATGCGGGAGCTTTCGCGCGAGGAGAGCGACCGGAGGGCGGCGGCTGGCGAGCCGTTTGCGCTGCGCTTTCGCGTGCCCCGCGAGACGGAGCGGGAAATCCGCTTCACGGACATTGTGTATGGCGAGCAGGCCAAATCCACCGCCGACATCGAGGATTTCGCCTTGCTGCGCAGCGACAGCATGCCTACCTACCATATGGCTTCCTGCGCCGATGATGCCGACCTGCGCATCAGCCACATCATTCGCGGCCAGGACCACTTGACCAACACTTTCAAGCACTGGCTGATTTTCGAAGCGGCCGGCGTGGCGGCGCCTAACTTTGCCCACTTGCCGCTGCTGGTGGCGCCGGATGGCAGCAAGCTCTCGAAGCGGCGGCACGGGCCGGTGGTGAGCGTTACCACCTACCGCGACGCGGGCTTCCTGCCGGAGGCATTCATCAACTTCTTGTGCCTGCTGGGCTGGTCGCCGAAAGATAATCGCGAGATGATGTCGCGGCAGGAGCTGGTGGAGGCGTTTTCGCTCGAGGGTATCAACCGCGCCAATGCGGTAATCAACTTCAAAGAGCCGGCTACCCAGCCGGAAGACACCTTCGATCCCAAGGCGTTGTGGCTGAATGCCGAGCACATCCGCGCGCTGCCGGTCGAGGAGCTTTGCCGGCGGCTGCTGGCGGTGGTGCACGAAGCCGGGTTCGAGGTCTCGCCGGAGAAGATGCTGGAGATCACGCGTCTGGTGCGGGAGCGCATCCGCCTGCTGAATGAAGTGCTGAGCGTGGCCGACTTCTTCTTATGCCAAAAATTGCCGCCCTATCATGCGGCAGAGTTGATTCCACAAAAAGGCGATGCGGAAATGGCGCGCCGGGTGCTGCAGCGGGCGCGCGAGGTGCTGCGGGAGGCCGAGTTCACCCACGAGGACCTGGAGCGGACGCTGCGCCGCGCAGCTCAGGAGCTGGGGATCAAGGCCGGTCAGATGTTCCAGCCAATCCGGGTGGCAGTGACCGGGCGCAAGAATTCGCCGCCGCTTTTCGAAACCCTGGAAGTGTTGGGCAAAGAGGTGACTCTGGCGCGCATTGAGCAGGGAATTGAGAATATCCATCAGCCAACCGGCAGTTGACGGCCAGCTGCGCCGTCGGTCGCTGAAGAAGGCCATGATTTCATGAGCAACCGCAATCCAGTCACCGAAGCTGGCAAAAAGAGTGCCACCAGTACCTCGACGAGCGCCCCCGCCACCGCGGGCACATCCAACTTTATTCGCGACATCATCCTTGAGGACCTGAAGACCAACAAGCACGGCGGCCGGGTGCAGACCCGCTTTCCTCCCGAGCCCAACGGCTACCTGCACATCGGGCACGCCAAAGCCATCTGCCTGGATTTCGGCCTGGCCGATGAGTTCGGCGGGCGCACCAACCTGCGCTTCGACGATACCAATCCAGAGAAGGAAGAGACCGAGTACGTTGATTCCATCATGGAAGATGTGCGCTGGCTGGGCTTCGAGTGGGATGGCCTCTACTACGCCTCCGACTACTTTGACCAGCTTTACGAGTGGGCGCTGCAGCTGATTCGTGCAGGCAAGGCCTACGTGGATGATCTGAACCAGGAGCAAATTCGCGAATATCGCGGCACGCTGACCCAACCCGGCAAAGAGAGCCCGTTCCGCAACCGCTCAGTGGATGAAAACCTCGATTTATTTCAGCGCATGCGGGCGGGCGAGTTTCCCGATGGGTCGCGCACCCTGCGCGCCAAGGTAGATATGGCGTCCCCGAACCTGAACATGCGCGATCCGGTGATGTATCGCATTCTGCATGCCGAGCACCACCGCACCGGCAACAAGTGGTGCATCTATCCCATGTACGATTACGCGCACGGGCAGTCGGATTCCACTGAGCGCGTCACCCACTCCATGTGCACGCTGGAGTTTGCCGACCATCGGCCGCTCTATGACTGGTTTATCCGCGAGCTGGGCATCTTCCCTTCCCAGCAAATCGAATTTGATCGCCTCAGCCTGACCTATACCATCCTGAGCAAGCGCAAGCTGCTGCAACTGGTGCGCGAGCAGCTCGTAAGCGGCTGGAACGATCCGCGCATGCCTACGCTTTCCGGCATCCGGCGGCGCGGCTACACGCCGGCGGCGATTCGTAATTTCGTCACTGCGGCGGGCGTTTCCCGCACCAACGGCATCACCGAACTGGAGATGCTGGAACATTTTTTGCGCGAGGACTTGAACCGGCATGCGCCGCGGGTCATGGCCGTGCTGCGGCCGCTGAAAGTGGTGATTGATAATTATCCCGAGGGCCAGGTGGAGGAAATGGAGGCGGTGAACAACCCAGAAGATCCCTCCGCCGGCACCCGCAAGGTGCCGTTCTCGCGCGTGCTGTACATCGAGCAGGATGATTTCCGCGAGCAGCCGCCCAAGGGCTACTACCGGCTTTCCCCTGGACGCGAGGTGCGCCTGCGCTACGGCTACTTTGTGACCTGCACGCGCGTGGTGAAAGATGAACGTGGCGAGGCAGTGGAAGTGCACTGCACCTATGATCCCGCGACTCGCGGCGGCAACGCTCCCGATGGGCGCAAGGTCAAAGCGACCATTCATTGGGTATCAGCAGCGCATGCGATCGAGGCCGAGATGCGGCTCTACGACAAGCTGTTCACCAAGCCCAATCCTAACGAGGTTGAGAAGGGCCAGGACTTCACCGCCAACCTCAACCCCAATTCGCTGGAAGTGCTGCGTGGCTGCAAGCTGGAGCCGTCGTTGGCAGGCGCCGCTGTGGGCAGCCGCTATCAGTTTGAGCGCCTGGGATACTTCTGCGTTGACCTCGACTCCGCCTCCGGCAAGCTGGTCTTTAACCGCACCGTGGCCCTGAAAGACACCTGGGCCAAGGTGGCGCAGCGGGGATAGCCCGGGTAGCCCACTTAAGCGTCCTTTGCTTAAGCGGAGAAGTGGGTCCTCCAAAAAGGACCTGAGTTTGTATTGAGCCTTCGCTCTGATCCAATCAACCCAAGGCTTGTGTCGGCTTGAACGGCCATGGGCAGGTAGATTTCGGGCCCCAGTTCTTCCACCCATTCGATAAACCACTAGCAATTGCCCGCGGCTTCCTGGTTAATGGAAGCTGACCCGCACCACATTTGAGTATGCCGATTGGCCGGCGCCGTTGTTCGCGCGTACTCGGTACGCTGCCTCTTGGCCGTTCCGCACCGTGGAATCTTGATAGTCGGTGGTATTTGCTCCCAGGCTGGCAATCTTCTCCCATTTGTCTGCAGCGCCAGTATCCGCCCCCCGGACGGCGCGCTCTAGGATTACACCGGTCGCGTTGCCGCCATGTATTTCCCACGCGAGCCTGACTGACCTGCCTGACTGCGACCCCTGCAAGGAACTGGGCGCTTCCGGAAGCACCGGCCAGTCGAAGTAACTCTCGTCGGTAATGGCCATCACGCTGTCGCGCACAGGAAGGCCTTCAATACTGTCGCTCGTCCCCGGCTTCCACTGAATCGGCTTGATCTCGCCGGAAACTACGTCCACAAGGACGGGACGAGTAATCCCGGTATTCTTCAGCGATATGGTGGCGTAAAGCGGAGGAAAAACATTCCCGGGGAAACTATGCGCGGCCAGCCAGTATGCCACGATGGTTTTTCCGTTGCGGTTGCGAAACCCATAAGCGAGAAACGGAAATCCGGTATGGCGGCGCAGGGCGGGAAGGTCGGAACTTGCGATTGCGATCGAGGGATCGAATTTGGTATCGGAAAACAGCGCGTTTGTGTTCTGCAGCGCGTAGAACACGGGACGAGGGGTGAAATCCTCCTTGCTGTTGGTCAGGCCGTGAATCATGCCGAAATCGTCATACTCGTTGCCGTCACTGCCAGCGGCCAGCAACCACACGAAGGTTTTCACGCCGGCGGCCAAGTTGTAGATAAATCCCCGAGTCACATACTTGGCCTGCACCGATTCATCGGAACCCACCCAGGAAGGAATGGAGTTGAACTCATCGTCGAAGAAGGGGATCCCAGCCTTTATTCCCGGATAATGGTTCACGAGTTCACGCAACTTCTGCGGTGACTCGTTCAAGTAGGCGCCGTAATCCATTGCTTCGGGATTGAGGTTCTGCCCGTATCCCGGATAGGTGTGGTAAGCGTAGACATCAATTCCGGATGCGCACTGGCAGGTATCCAGCGCTACCTGGGTGAATTCGCGCGAAGGATCCGCCTGCCCGCCATAGATGACCTTGGCATTAGGATCGGCCTCATGCACGGCGGGAATGAATGCCTTTAGCAATTCCCCGTACTGCCGAGGGTTGCCCCAGGGATTCCAGTAACCGATATCCTGTTCATTCCATAGCGCCCAATAATGAATGCGATCGTGGAAGTGGTTCACCATCCACGCAACGTAGCGATTGAAGGCGGCGATTTGCTCGGGAGTGGTGGGCGCGTAGAAAACCGAATACAGGCTGCGGTCGTCATTATGAAAAGAGCCAGGCTCGGGAGTGATGGAGTCAGGCTTCTTGCCGCTGGGGGAGGTGTACATGGGATTCCCGTATAGCAGCTGCACCTGAATGTTGATGCCGTTGTCCACCAGGGAAGTGACGAAGTCATCCAATTCCTGAGAACCGGCGAAAACACCCCGTTTTTGCTCTATCCAATCCCAACTCGTCCGGTCGGAGCTGTTCTCGTATTGTCCGATGCGGATCCACTTGAACCCGGCATCGAACATGCGCGTCCACCACCAGCGGTTCCAGGGAAGGTAGGGATCACGCGGCAGGTCGGAGTTGATGCCAAAACCATCGTGGATTTGGGAGGAGCGCTTGGGGGGTACATGGTCAGGCAAATGCCCGGCTGCGGCGCGTTGAGCGGCGCACGGCGCCGCTAGTCCAATGATGCAAACGGTGATCAGTCCCATCTGGATGAAGCGATGGTACGGCCCCCATTGTTTCGTCATCTAGTTCTCTCCCGCAGCGACACCGCTGGCCTTGAGGCGGGTGCCCCGGTCAGCCTGGCTGCTTAGGCGATTTCAAAATGTGTACTTAAGGGCGAATTCGATTTGGCGGTTATCCGTAGCCGTGCTGGTGATGCTGCCCCCGCCGGGAACATCAACCGCCGGAAAGCCGCCACCGGGGAGCCCAAAGTTGGCATGATTCAGCAGGTTAAAGAACTCGGCGCGGAACTCCACTTGCTGCCGCTCACGTATCTTGAAGTTCTTCTGCAGCACAAAATCCATGTCGAACAGATTAGGCCCGCGCAGGTTGCCAATCCGCGAATTGCCGAACATGTGTGCTGATTGTTGGCCGGGCGCCAGGGGCGGCGTTACAAAAGCCGCCGGATTGAACCAGCAGTTCAGATCCTGGTGCCCTGGATTGCAGCCCATTGCTGCCTGCACGTCTTGTCCGTAAGAAAAGTCATATGGATTTGCCACCTGGTCGGGTCGGTAGTTGAAGCTGCCGGTGTTGCTGAGATCGCTGGACATGGCGCCGGTCACGGCCTCGCCGGTCTGTGCGGAGACGATGCCACCCACCTCCCAACCGCCAATAATG
>Ga0075426_10001002_pt1 | contig 19864 bp, 19 predicted proteins | sample SoiMethybrSBSTD5_FD_75304 | JGI IMG/M metagenome (GOLD analysis project Ga0075426, IMG submission 75304) | Bulk soil microbial communities from a Populus tree surrounding site in Tennessee, USA - Soil MetaG P. TD hybrid SBSTD5 | ecosystem: Environmental > Terrestrial > Soil > Tree plantation...
TCGCCGGCGCCGCGCTGGGCGCCGCGATCGGCGCGGCCGTGGCGTGGCTCCTGCCGCGCGCCGAGGATGTCGTTTCCCGGCGCGGCTGGAGACGGAGCAGCGCGGGGGACAGTCCCGGCGAGCGGGGACTGTCCCCGGGTGGCGGCCGGGATGAGACACCCGGTGGGGCATAATCGCCTCGATGCCCGACGTCGTCCGCCCGCCCGGCCTCGTCCTCACCGAGCACGAGTTCTCGGTCCCGCTCGACCACGACCGGCCGGACGGGGAGCGCATCACGGTCTTCGCGCGCGAGGTGGCCGACCCGGACGGGACCGACCGGCCGTTCCTCGTCTACTTCCAGGGCGGGCCGGGGTCGGAGGCGCCGCGCCCGACGCGGCGGCCGAGCGCGCCGGCCTGGCTCGATCGCGCCCTCCAGGAGTTCCGGGTGCTCATGCTCGACCAGCGCGGCACGGGCCGCTCGACCCCGGTCGGCGCCCTCGCGGGCCTCACCCCGCAGGAGCAGGCCGGCTACCTGAAGCATTTCCGGGCCGACTCGATCGTCCGTGACGCCGAGTGGATCCGGCGCGAGCTCGGCGTCGAGCGCTGGAGCGTGCTCGGCCAGAGCTTCGGCGGGTTCTGCGTCACGACCTACCTGTCGTTCGCGCCCGAGGGGCTGCGCGAAGCCTTCCTCACCGGCGGCCTGCCGCCGGTCGGCCGTCCCACGGACGACGTCTACCGCCTCACGTACGAGCGCGTGCTCGAGCGCACCCGGCGCTACTACGACCGCTATCCCTCGGACCGTGGGCGGATGCGTGAGCTGCGCCGCCGGCTCGATACCGAGGACGTGCGCCTGCCGTCCGGCGACCGGCTCACCGGGCCGCGCCTCCGCCAGCTGGGGATGCTGCTCGGCATGGCGCCGGGCGCCGAGCGGCTGCACTACATCCTCGAGCTCCCGCACGACTCGTACGCGTTCCTGCATGACGTCGAGGGCGCGCTCGACTTCCGCCGCAACCCGATCTACTCGGCGATCCACGAGGCCTGCTACGCCGACGGCTGCGCGACCCGCTGGTCGGCCGAGCGGCTGCTCCCCCCGGCCTACGCCGACGACCCCGAGCTCCTGACGGGCGAGCACGTCTACCCGTGGATGTTCCGCGACTACGGGTCGCTGGCGCCGCTGCGCGAGGCGGCCGACATCCTGGCGGAGCACGAATGGCCGCGGCTCTACGACGCCGGCCAGCTCGCCCGCAACGACGTGCCGGCGGCGGCGATCATCTATGCGGAGGACATGTACGTCGAGCGCGTCCTCTCCGAGGAGACGGCTGCCGGGATCCGCGGCCTGCGGCCCTGGGTGACGAACGAGTACGAGCACGACGGCCTGCGCGTCGAGGGCGACCGCATCCTCGGCCGCCTGATCGACCTGGCTCGCGGAAACGCCTGACCCTGCGGGACCGGCTTGACAGCTGATCTACGCTCGCGGCCATGAGCGAGTCCGAGTCGACCGCCGGGCCCTACGCGGGCCACACCGCCTGGGCGCGCAACCTCGAGCGGCCGCTGCGCGAGTTCCTGAACACCGAGACTGGCAGCGCCGCCATCCTGCTCGCCGCCACGGTGGCCGCGCTGGTCTGGGTGAACGCCGACGCCGGGTCGTACCGGTCGGTGTGGGGGGCCGAGCTTGTGATCCGCGCCGGCGGCCACTCGATCGCCATGGACGTGCGCGGGTGGGTGAACAGCGGGCTCATGACGTTCTTCTTCTTCGTGGTGGGGCTCGAGGCGCGGCGTGAGTTCGACATGGGCGAGCTGCGCGAGCGGCGCCGGGTCACGCTCCCGCTCCTCGCCGGGCTGGGCGGGATGGCCGTGCCGGTGCTGATCTACCTGGCGATCAACGCCGGCCACGACTCGGCGCACGGCTGGGGGACGGCCATGTCGACCGACACCGCGTTCGCGCTCGGGATGCTGACGCTGGTCGGGCCGCGCTTCCCGGAGCGGCTGCGCTCGTTCATGCTGACGGTGGTCGTGGTCGACGACGTCGCCGCCCTGATCGTGATCGCGACCGTCTACACCGGGGAGGTATGGCTGGCGGCCCTGGGCGCGGCCGCCTGCGTCCTCGTGCTGGTCCTGGCCGTGCGGGCGGCCGGGGTGCACGTCGGGCTCGTGTACGCCGGGCTCGGCGCGGTGCTCTGGGTAGCGCTCTTCAAGTCGGGCGTCGATCCGATCCTGACCGGGCTCGTGATGGGCCTGCTCACCTACGCCTATCCGGCGCAGCGCACCGACCTCGAGCGCGCATCCGACCTGTTCCGCCTGTTCCGGGAGCAGCCGACGCCCGAGCTGGCGCGCTCGGCGCAGGTCGGCCTCCAGTCGGCGATCTCGCCGAACGAGCGCCTGCAGCAGCTCTACCACCCGTGGACGAGCTACGTCATCGTGCCGCTGTTCGCCCTGGCGAACGCCGGGATCGTCGTCTCGGGCAGCTTCCTCGCGCACGCGTTCACAGCGCCGATCACGCTCGGGATCCTGTTCGGCTACGTCCTCGGCAAGCCCGCGGGCGTCGTCACGACCGCGTGGGCCGTCACCCGCCTGAGCCGCGGCAAGCTGCGCCCGCCGGTGGGCTGGGTGGCCGTCGCCGGCGGCGGGACGGTCGCCGGAATCGGCTTCACGGTGTCGATCCTGATCGCGACGCTGGCGTTCCACGGGAGCGAGCTCGAGGAGGCCAAGCTGGGAGTCCTGTGCGCCGCCCTCGCGTCGTCGGCGCTGACCTGGATGCTGTTCCGGGCCACCGAGCGCCTGCCGAAGCGCATGCGACTGCGGGCGCTGCTCGGCTCGGCCCGGCCGATCGTCGATCTGGCCGTGCCGGTCGACCCCGACCGCGACCACGTCCGCGGGCCCCTGGACGCGCCGGTGACGCTGCTCGAATACGGCGACCTCGAGTGCCCGTTCTGCGGCCAGGCCGAGCCGGTCATCCGCGAGCTCCTGGCCGATTTCGGCGACCTCCGCTACGTGTGGCGGCACCTGCCGTTGAACGACGTCCACCCGAACGCCCAGCTTGCGGCCGAGGCGACCGAGGCGGCCGCCGAGCAGGGGGCGTTCTGGGACCTGCACGACCTGCTCCTGCGCCACCAGGGCGCGCTCAAGCTGCCGCAGGTGGTCGGATACGCCGAGCAGCTCGGCCTGGACGCCGGCCGCTTCGCCGAGGACCTGCGCAAGCGCGTCGGCCGCGGCCGGATCGCCGAGGACGTGGACGGCGCCGACCTCTCCGGCGTCTCGGGGACGCCGACGTTCTTCGTGAACGGCCGCCGCCACTACGGCGCCTACGACATCGAGACCCTCTCCCGCGCCGTCCGCGCCGCCCGCGCGCGCGCCGCGCTGAAAACCGGGGTCTGACCCCGAACGGCGCGGCTGCGCGATTCGTTGCAGAATTGTTGCAACTCCGCGGAGCGGACGAACCATGGCCTCCGCGCCGACGTATTAACCGGATGTGGATCTGACGCTGATCGCGGTCGCGGCGATCGCCGGGCTTGCGACGTTCCTCTCGCCGTGCGTGTTGCCCGTGCTCCCGGTGGTGGCCGCCGCGTCGACCACCGGCGGGCGCCGCCGCCCGCTCGGCATCGCGGCGGGGCTTGCGGTCGCCTTCGTCGTCTTCACGCTGCTCGCCTCACGCGTGCTCGCGGCGCTCGGGCTGCCGCAGAACCTGCTCCGGAACATCGCCATCGGACTGCTCGCCGTGGCCGGCGTCGCGCTGCTCGTGCCGGAGTTGGGGGAGGCGCTCGGGCGCGCCTTCCAGCCGCTGGCCGCGCGGGCCGGCGGGCGGCTCGCGCAGGGGGGCGGCTTCTGGTCGGGCGTTGCGCTCGGCGCCGGCCTCGCGCTCGTGTGGACGCCCTGCGCCGGGCCGATCCTGGCGGCCGTGACGGCGCTCAGCGCCGAGCGGCGGATCTCGGCCGAGCTCGTCGCGATCACGGTCGCGTATGCCGCCGGCGCCACCCTGCCGCTGTTCGGGCTCGCCCTGCTCGGACACCGCGCCGGCGGATACCTCTCCGGCGTGCGCCGGGGCGGCCTCGTCGTTCGGCGCGTCTCCGGCGCGGTCCTGATCGCGGCCGCGTACCTGTTCACGACCGACATCCCCACGCAGCTCGCCGCCGCCGCGCCGGGGTACGTGTCGTCGATCCAGAAGGTCGAGCGCTCCCACGGCGTCACCGGCGACCTGCGCCACCTGACCGCCTCGGCCGCCAACGCTCCTGCGGCCGTCGCAGCCGGCAGCTCGCCCGACCGCTTGCGCAACTACGGCCCTGCGCCGGACTTCGCCAAGATCACGAAGTGGATCAACACGCCGGGATCCCGGCCCCTGACGCTCCAGCGGCTGCGGGGCAAGGTCGTCCTCGTCGACTTCTGGACGTACTCGTGCGTGAACTGCATCCGCACGCTGCCGTACCTGAAGGCGTGGTACGCCCGCTACCACCGTGACGGCCTGGTGATCGTCGGCGTGCACACGCCGGAGTTCGCGTTCGAGCACGTCGTCTCGAACGTCCAGCGGGCGGTGCGCGAGCACGGCATCCGCTACCCGGTGGCGGTCGACGACCGGTACGGCACATGGGACGCCTGGGCGAACCAGTACTGGCCGGCCGACTACCTGATTGACCGAAACGGCGACGTCCGCGATGCCCACTTCGGCGAGGGCGGCTACACGCAGACTCAAGGCGACATCCGCAAGCTCCTCGGCCAGAAGGCGAGCGGCCCGATGGCGCAGGCGAAGGGGGCGATCACGCCGTCGACCCAGGTGGAGACGCCTGAGACCTACCTCGGCACCTACCGCGCCCAGGCCTACACTCAAGCCCTGCAGCCGAACACCGACGTCGACTACGGCGCGCCGGCGGCGGTGCCGACCAACGCGGTCGAGCTGGCAGGTCACTGGCGTGTCGAGAGCCACCAGATCGTCGCCGGCGCCGGGGCCAAGCTCCTGTTCGAGTACGTCGCGCCGCGGATCTACCTGGTCGCGGCGCCGCCGAAGACCGGCCCGGTAACGCTCGGCGTATCGGTCGACGGGTCGCCGAACGCGGCGGTGCGCGTGCCGGACGACGACCTGTACCAACTGGCCGACATGCCGACCGCCGGGCCGCACAAGCTCGTGCTCTCCGTCCCCGCCGGCACCTCGCTCTACTCGTTCACGTTCGGCTAAGGCCGATACGGCGACGGCCGGGCGACCCAGATCCGCCGCTCGGACTCGTCGATCCTGTAGTCGTTGATGCTGGCGTCGCGGCGGCGCATGTAGCCGAGCTCGTCGAACTCCCAGTGCTCGTTGCCGTGGCTGCGCCACCACTGCCCGGACGGGTCGTGACTCTCGTACTCGAAGCGCACCGAGATGCGGTTCTCGTGGAAGCACCAGAGCTCCTTGCGCAGGCGGTAGGAGAGCTCCTTGGCCCACTTGCGACGCAGGAACTCGACGATCGCGTCGCGGCCCTGGAAGAACTCGTCGCGGTTGCGCCAGGCGGAGTCCGGGGAGTAGGCGCCGGCGACCCGCTCGGGATCGCACGTGTTCCAGGCGTCCTCGGCCGCCTGCACCTTGCTGCGCGCCGTCTCCTCGGTGAACGGAGGAACGGGTGGGCGTGGGTCCATGGCGCCCAGCCTAGCCGGCCCGGGTCACCGCAGCGGGTGAGCCCAGCGCTCGATGCCGCGGATCAGGTCGTGCCATGGCTTCGTCAGCGCCCCGATCCCGAGGCCGGTGACGATGACGTCGATGTAGCGGGGCGTCGCGCTGTCGCCGAAGGCGTGCACGACGCCGAAGCCGAAGAAACCACACGCCAGCATCGCCAGCGCCGCGGCCAGCCCGAGGCAGCGCACCGCCCGGCTCGCCGGGTCGGCGCCGAGCAGCTGAAAGTGGACCACGGGCTCGAGCACGCGCTCGATGGCAGCCGCCAGCAGGAGGACGCCCGCGAACGCGCCCAGGCTCACCGCCGAGCTGGTCGCCGGCGGGCTGCGGTAGTGCAGGAAGAGCATCCCGGCGATGGCGCCGATCGCCATCATGCCCAGGGCGACCAGCCAGTCGTACGCCACCGGGTCGACCGCGGCGCGGGCGGTGCTCTCCGCCGCCGGTTGCTCCGAGCGAGGACTGCGGGGAGCGTTCGGCATGCCGGTTCGTATAACAGCGTCCGGCCGTGTATGTCAAACGGCGCGGCCGCGAACGGCACGTATGATCGAGCCAGGATGCAGGTGCCCGGCCCGGAGCGCAGGACCACCCGTGGGCAGATCGTCCGCCGCGCCGCCGTCGGCGCCGCGGCCGGGATGGTCGCAAGCGGCTGTCGCTCGCAGCGCTCCGCCACGGCCGCCCGCGACCGCGACGGGGTCGTCGTGGTCGGCGCCGGCGTCGCCGGCCTCACATGCGCGTACCGGCTCCTTCAGCACGGCATCCACGCCTCCGTCTACGAGGCATCCGAGCGCGTCGGCGGCCGCACCAGGACGCTGCGCGGGTTCTTCGCCGACGGCCAGATCGTCGAGCAGGGCGGCGAGGCGATCGACACCGATCAGCACGCCGTCCGCCGGCTGGTCGCCGAGCTCGGCCTGCGCCTCGACGACACGTTCGCCGACACACCGGGAGCCTTGAGCTCGAACCGGTTCGAGTTCCACCGCCGCCGCTACACGTACGCCCGCGCCAGCCGCGACTTCGCGGCGGTCTACCCGGCGCTCCAGCGCGACCTGCGCGCCTTCGCGCACTCGCCCCGGGCGGCGCGCGAGCTGGACGAGATGTCGGCCGCCGACTGGATCGGCTCCCGCGTCCCCGGCGGGAACGGCTCCCAGCTCGGGCGGCTGATCGGGGAGGCGTACTGCTCGGAGGACGGCGTGCCCATCGAGGCCGGGAGCGCGCTCGCCATGATCACGCAGCTGGGCGAGTCGGCGAAGCGGCCGCTGTCGCTCTACGGCGACTCCGACGAGCGCTTCAAGGTGCACGGCGGCGCCGACCAGATCGCGCGTCGCCTGGCCCGGCGCCTGCCCGCGGGCGCAATCGCGATGGGCATGCCGCTCGTCGGCCTGCGCCGCAACGCCGACCGCTCGTACACGTGCGCGTTCGCCGGCGGGCGCGAGGTGCGCGCCGACCGGGTCGTTCTGGCCCTGCCGTTCACGACCCTGCGCGAGGTCGACTATCGCGCCGCCGGCTTCTCGTCGCGGAAGGAGGCCGCCATCCGCGAGCTGGGCATGGCGACGAACGCGAAGCTCACGCTCCAGTTCTCGCGCAAGACGTGGCGCCTGGACGGTTACGACGGCTACGTCGAGACCGACCGCATCCCCGGCGACACCTGGGATACGACCGTGAACCAGCGGGGGCGCGAGGGAATCCTGGTCGTCTACACGGGCGGCCGGCGCGGTGCGACGTATCCGGTCTCACACGCCCACGGCCCTGCGCCCGCGGGCGTCGCCCGTGAGACGGTGGCCCAGCTGGCCGCGATCTACCCGCGCCTCGAGCGCGACTTCACCGGCCGCGCACACCTCGACGCCTGGGTGCAGGACCCGTGGTCGCGCGGCTCCTATGCCGCGTTCCTGGTGGGTCAGTACACACGCTTCCCCCAGCATGTCCGGGCCGGGCGCGAGGGCGGCGTGCATTTCGCCGGCGAGCACACCGACACCGACCAGCAGGGCTACATCGACGGCGCCGTGCGCACGGGCGAGCGCACCGCCCGCGAGCTCGCCGCCTAGACGACCAGCTGCGCGGTGCGCGGCTCCGCCACGGCGGAGAGGGGGAAGGAGAAGGTGAACGTCGCGCCGCGGCCGGGAGCGCTGCGGATATCGAAGGTCCCGCCGGCGACGCTGACGCGCTCGCGCATCGACTCGAGCCCCAGGTGCAGGCGCATGCGGTCGCGGTCGAGCGCGTTCTCGAGGTCGAAGCCGACGCCGTCGTCGGACACCTGGCACACGATCGCGCCTGCCTGCTCGCGCATGGTCACGGACACCGTCCGCGCCTGCGCGTGCTTGCGGACGTTCGTGATCGCCTCCTGGAGCACGCGGTAGCACAGGTTCTCGAGCGCGCGCGGGTAGCGCTCGACGGTGCTCGTCAGCTCGAACCGGAGCCCGCCGTCGGCCGCCGCATCCTCCAGCAGGCCGCGTACCGCCGCTTCGAGGCCGCGCTCGGTCAGCACCTGGGGGCGGAGCTGGAACATCAGGTGGCGGGCCCGCTCGGTTGCGGCGTGGATCGTCTGCCGGGCCGAGGCGACCGCCGGGAGCGTCCTGGCCAGGTCGCCGTTCGCCATCGCCCGCTCGAGCCGGTCGAGCGCCAGCTGGGCGGCGACCATCACCTGGATCGTGTCGTCGTGGAGATCGCTCGCGAGCTGCGCCTTGGCGTCCTCCTCGGCCCGCAGCAGAGCGCCGAGGACGTGGCGGCGACGTTCCTCCTGCTCCTCCAGCTCGCGCATGCGCTCGGCCCGCTCGTAGGCGACGCCGATCTGACCGCCGATCTGCTCGATGACGTCGAGCAGCGCCTGGTCGATGCCCTCGAGATCGTCGGTGAAGCATTCGACCACCCCGGTGACGTCGCCCTCGCGGACGATGGGGACGAACACCACGCCGGCGAAGCCGAGACCCTCGAGCAGCTGCTGGCGGCGGAACCCCGTGCCCGTGATGGGCGTCGCCAGGGCGGTGCCCCGCTCCCACACGCCGCCGAGCACGCCGTGTCCGCGCTCGAACTCGATGCCCTCGGAGTCGATCCGGAACGCCTCCGAGTCGACACCGGGGGCCGACCAGCTGCCGACGTAGCGCAGCCGCTCGTCGCGTCGGTCGGCCCGCCAGGCGACGGCCAGTCCCAGGTCGAGACAGTCGCCCAGGGCGCGCAGCATCGCGCCGGTCGTCTCCTCGAGAGTGGCGGCCGTCGCGAGCGACCGCGCCACCATCGATTGCATGTGCACGAGCCGCTCCGCCCGGACGCGCTGGTCGTAGAGCCGCGTGGCGGCCACCGCGGCGACGGCGCCGGCCGTGATCACGGCGGCGGCCCAGACGGCGGCCTCGATCCAGTAGTAACCGGTGACCGGGGCGAAGGCGCCGACCACGACGACGACGATCGCAGCCACGGAGACTGCCGCCGTCCCTACCGCGACCTCGGTCGCGCGCCCTCGCCTGCGCCGCCGGATTGACCCAGTGACAACAGACATCAACGGCTCAGGGTATCGGTGCCTCCGAACCCGCGCAACTCCAGCGGGTTAGGGCGGCGTTGCCACGGGCTCCGCACGGGCCCACCCGCGGAGCTCGTCGAGCCCCGGCAACAACCGCCGGCCGCGCTCGGTCAGCGCGTAGGCCGCGCGTGCCGCCGGCTCTCTGGACCGGCACACGACGCCCGCGGCGACGAGCTCGCGCAGGCGCTCCGCCAGCAGCCGGTCGGAGAGCCCGGGGATAGCCCGGTGGATCTCGCAGAAGCGCGCCGGCCGGGCCGCGAGGACATCCAGGATCAGGGCCGTCCAGCGTTTGCCGAGCAGGTCGAACGCGGCGCGCAGGTCGGGGCAGCACTCGAGCGGGCGATCCTCCATCGCACCAGGATACCGGAGTCCGGGAACTTACCGACGAAAAGTAAGCACGGTGCTAGGCTGCCGCGCAATCGTACGTCGTCGAGAGTTTTCAGCTTCAACCTTGGGGGGTCGCATGCCGGGTCACATCGAAACAACGCTCTACACGGATCCTGCGTGCCCCTGGGCCTATTCGGAGATCCCGGCGCTGCGCGTGATCGACTGGCGCTACGGCTCCCAGCTCGACTGGCGACTCGTCATGATCGGGCTGACCGAGAGCGCCCAGCAGTACATCGACCGCGGCTACACCACGCTGAACTCGGCCCGCAGCCATGCCGCCTTCCGCCGCTACGGCATGCCGTTCTCGCCGCGGCCGAAGGCGCGCGTCTCGGCCACCGCCCGCGCATGCCGCGCGATCGAGGCCGCCCGGCTGATCGAGCCCGGCAGCGAGTGGGCGGCGCTGCGCGCGCTCCAGCTGCTCCAGTTCACGACGCCGCTCGTGCTGGATGACGACGAGACCGTCGCCCGCGTGGTCGCGGCCGCGACCGGCCATGACGCCGGCGCGATCCGCGCCTCCCTCGACGCTCCCGAGACGACCGAGGCGTACGAGCGCGACCGGGCCGAGGCCCGCAGTGCCGCCGGGAGCGCCGCCGAGCTACAGGGCAAGACCGCCACGACCGACGGCGCCGTGCGGTTCACGGCCTCGTCGGTGACGTTCGCCCGCGACGGCGTCCGCCTGGTCGCCGGGGGGTTCCAGCCGGTAGCGGCGTACGACGTCCTGATCGCGAACCTCGATCCGGCCCTCGACCGGCGCGAGGCGCCGGACGACCCGGCCGAGCTGCTCGCCGAGTACCCCGACGGGCTCACCACCCAGGAGGTGGCCGCCCTGCTCGCCCGCAGCAACGACGCGCCCGACCGGCAGACGGCCGAGACCGCGCTCCTCGAGCTCGTGTTCGAGGGCCGCGCGGAGCGGATCGGCCTCGGCGACGACGCGCTCTGGCTCGCCCCCGACCGGGCCGAACGGTTCCACGGCATCCTCGACGCCGTGGCGCCCGGGCGCGTCAACCGAGATCCAATCAGCGTGCCCGCATAATCTGACGCGCCCGTCCCTTCGGTGACGGCCCTGGACAAGCTGGGAGGGGGCGAGCTACAGGCCGCCGGAGTCGTGCCCGGCGGCCTGTCCTTTCAGCGACCCGGCTCTACCAGCGCGCCGCGCCCAGCTCCCGCGAGATCGCGCGGGCGGCGTCGCGGACGCTGCCGATCAGCGCCGCCTTCGGCTGGCGGCGGGTGAAGAGCCGCTCGACCGGGCCGACGATGCCGATGGCGCCGGCGGCCTGACCCGCGCGGTCGAAGACGGGGCTTGCGATCGACGCCTCACCGATGATCGCCTCCTCGCGCTCGGCTGCCCAGCCCTTCGCGCGCACCTCCTCGAGCATCTTGCGCACCGCCGCCGGCGAGACGACCGTCGCGTGGGTGAGCCGGTCGACCCCGCCCGCGAGCAGGTCGTCGGCGACGTGCGGATGGTGCGCCATGAGCGCCTTGCCGAGCGCGGTCGCGTGCAGCGGCAGGTGCGCGCCCACCTCCGGGATCTGGAGGCTGTTGTCCATCCGGAAGACGTGATGGACGATGATCACGCCCTCGCCGTGGAGCGTCCCGACGCGCACGGCCTCGCCGCTGCCGGACGCCAGCCGGTCCGACCACGCGATCGAGCGCGCCCGCAGCTCGTTCACGTCGAGGTAGCTGTTCGCCAGCTGGAGCAGCGCGGCGCCGAGCTGGTACTTGCCGGTCTCGGGGTCCTGCTCGACCAGCCCCTCGGCCTGGAGCGTGCGCAGCAGCCCATGCGTCGTCCCCTTCGCCAGCCCCAGCCGCTCGGACAGGTCCGAGACTCCGAGGCGGCGCTGCCCGCTGGCCAGGGCGCGGAGGATCGACGAGGCTCGCTCGATGGACTGGATTCCCAAGGCTTATGTGCCGCTCTTGCCGAACCCGGTTCGGCAATGTAGGATCGACCGTTCTATGAATGGAGACGAGCGGTGATCGGGATTGTATTGGTCTCCCACTCCGCGGCGCTCGCGGAAGGGCTTTCTGAACTGGTTGGACAGGTCAGCGGCGAGGACGTTCGCGTCCGTCCGGCGGGGGGCTCCGGCGACGGCGGGCTGGGCACCGATCCCGACCGGATCGCCGCCGCGATCCGGGCTGCGGACACGGGCTCGGGCGTCGTAGTGCTCGTCGACATCGGCAGCGCCGTCCTCAGCGTGAAGGCGATCCTGGCCGGCGGCGACGTCGGCGGGATCGACGTCCGCCTGGCCGACGCGCCGCTTGTCGAGGGCGCGGTGGCGGCCTCGGTGCTGGCGGCGACCGGGGCCGACCTGGCGGCGGTCGCCGCCGCCGCGGAGGAGGCCCGCGATGTCGCAAAGCTCTGAGCTGCGCCGCACCGTCACGCTGCCGGCCGGCGTGCCGCTGCACGCCCGCCCCGCAGGCAACCTGGTGCGGGCGGCGGCCGCGGTCGACGCGACCGTCATGCTCAACGCGAACGGGCGCACGGCGAACGCGAGCAGCATCCTGCAGGTGCTCGCGCTCGGCGCCGAGGGCGGCGCGACCGTCGAGGTCGTGACCTCGGGGCCGGGCGCCTCAGAGGCGCTCGACGCCATCGCCGGGCTCCTCGAGGCCCTCGAGTAGCGCGCTGTCGACCGCCGCCCGGGCGGCGGCGCCGACCTCGTCCGCCGTGCGGGCGGCCAGCGCGTCGACGAGCGCGGCTTTGGCCCGCTGGATGGTGAGGCTGCGGACGTACCGGCGCGTCTGCGCGATCCGGGCGGGCGACACGCTCAGCTCGTCCACGCCGAGTGCGACCAGCAGCGGCAGGAGCTCGGGGTCGCCGGCGGCCTCGCCGCAGACGTCGACCAGGATCCCGGCCGAGTGGGCCGCGGCGATCGTGCGCGCGATCAGGCGCAGGACGGCCGGGTGGTGGGCCACGGCGCGGAAGGCGCCGGGATGCTGGCGGTCGGCGGCAAGCGCGTACTGGGTGAGGTCGTTCGTGCCGATCGAGAGGAAGTCGCAAGCGTCGGCCAGCCGCCGGGCAGTCATCGCGGCCGCCGGCACCTCGATCATGGCGCCGACCATCGGGTCGGGCGCGCCCGGGGCGACGGCGTCGCGGGCATCGTTTGCGATCACGCGCACCGCGTCGATCTCGACGGGGTCGGTCACCATCGGGACGAGCACGCGCAGCACCGCATCGCCGCTGACCCGGAAGAGCGCCCGCAGCTGGGGGGCGACGCCGTCAGGAGCCGCGAGCGCGAGCCGGATCCCGCGCGGCCCGAGCGCTCCGCCCGTCGCCTCGGCCAGGAACGGCGGCGTCTTGTCGCCGCCGAAGTCGAGTGTGCGCACGGTGGCGATGCGGTGGCCGAGCTGGTCGATCATCGGCCGCAGCGCCTCCATGTGCTCCTCCTCGCCCGGCCACGCCGGCGCCTCGAGGAACGCGAGCTCACTGCGCAGGAGGCCGATGCCCTCGGCGCCCGCCTCCAGGGCCGCCCGCACCTCGGCCTCGGTCCCCGCGTTCGCGAGCAGCCGGATGGTGCGGCCGTCGGCCGTGCGGGCCGGCTGGCGCCGCTCGCGGCGGTCGCGCTCGGCCCGCTCGGCCACCCGGGCAGCCCGGTCGCGCAGGCGCGTGCGGGTGTCGTCGTCGGGCCGCAGCCACACCATGCCCCGGTCGGCATCGACGCCGATCTCGTCGCCCGCCCCCGCGGCGAGCACCCCTGGGCCGGCGCCGGTGACGAGCGGGATCCCCAGCGACCGGGCGACGATGGCCGCGTGCGCAGTCGTGCCGCCGCCGGCGAGCACGATCGCGGCCAGGTTGCCGCTCCATGCCGCCACCTCGCCGGGGCCGAGGTCGTCGGCGATCACGACGACACCGGCCGGCGGCTGGCTGGAGCGGCCGGTGCTGAGCTCGGCCGCGCGGCGGGCGATCGCGTGCAGGTCGGCCGCCCGGGCGGCGAGCAACGGGTCGTCGAGATCGGCCAGCGCCTGGGCGTGCGGCTCGATCGCCCGGGCGATCGCCTCCGGCGCGCTTGCGCCCGCGAGCGCCTCGCGCTCGGCCGCCTCGAGCAGGGTCGGGTCCTGCGCCATCAGCTGGTTGGCCTCGACGATCTCGGCGTCGCCGGCGTGGCCCTCGCCGCGCAGCGTGTCGGCCAGGTGGCCCAGCTCGTCGGCTGCGAGCTCGAGCCCGCGCCGGGCCGCGGCCGCCTCGGCGTCGGGCGGCCCGCCGCCGCCCGCGCCGGCCACCTCGCCGGATCTGGTCCAGGCGGGGCCAACCGCGGCACCCGGCGAGGCCGGCGTGCCGCGCATCACCCGGGGGGTCACGATTCCTCCGCCACCGTGCGTTCGAGGGCTGCCAGGATGAGGGCGGTCGAGGTGGCTCCGGGGTCCTGATGGCCGACCGAGCGCTCGCCGAGGTACGAGGCGCGGCCCTTCCGGGCCTGCATCGGGATCGTCGCGCGCATGCCTTCCTCGGCCGCGGCACGGGCATCGGCGACCGCCTCGGGCAACGGCGTGCCGGCGTCGACCCGCTCGCGCAGGGTCGCCACCGCCGGGGCCAGGGCGTCGACGATCGTCTTGTCACCCGGCTCGGCCGCGCCCAGCTCGACGATCCCGTTCAGGGCGGCGTCGAGGGCCGAGACGAGGTCGGGCGCCTCGAACGTCTCGGCATCCCCGAGCGCACGCCCGGCCCGGCGCATGCCCGATCCCCACAGCGGCCCGCTGGCTCCGCCGACGGTGGAGACCAGCGTGGAGCCCGCCTGGATGAGCGCGCGGCCCGGGGTGGTTCCGTCCTCGAGCCCGTCCAGCTTGGCCTCGACGGCGGTGAACCCGCGCGTCATGTTGGCCCCGTGATCCGCGTCGCCGATGGCCGCGTCGAGCTGCGTCAGGTAGTCGCGCTGCTCCGAGATCGACTCGGCGCATGCATGCATCCAGCGGGTCACGGTCTCGGTGTTCACGTCGCCCTCCCTCGAGCCTCGAAGTGCTACGCGCCCCAGCGCAGCGCAGCCGTCTTCACGGGAGCATCCCACAGACCGGCGAGCTCGTCATCGAGCCGCAGGAGGGTGATCGAGCAGCCCGCCATCTCGAGGCTCGTGATGTAGTTGCCGACGAGGCTGCGGCCGACCTCGACGCCGCGGGCGCCGAGTCCCTTCGTGACCTCGTTGAAGAGCAGGTAGAGCTCGATCAGCGGCGTGCCGCCGAGGCCGTTCACGAACGCGAGCACCGAGTCGCCCTTCGCCAGTCCGAGGTCCGACACGATCGGCTCGAGCATCTCCTCCGCGATCTCGGCCGCCGGCTTCATCTTCTCGCGCCGCCGGCCCGGCTCGCCGTGGATGCCGACGCCGACCTCCATCTCGTCGGGGCCGAGGTCGAAGATCGGCGTGCCCGAGCTCGGGGTGGCGCACGACGTCAGAGCGACGCCGAACGACCGGCCCTGCTCGTTCACCTTGCGGCAGATGCCGGCCACCTCGGCAAGCGAGCCGCCGGCCTCGGCCTTCGCGCCCGCGATCTTCTCCGCCAGGACGGTCGCGCCGGTGCCGCGGCGGCCGGCCGTGTAGAGGCTGTCTTGCACCGCCACGTCGTCGTCGAGGACGACCGACTGCACCTCGATGCCGTCGTCCTCGGCGAGCTCGGCGGCCATCTTGAAGTTGAGGACGTCTCCGGTGTAGTTCTTGACGATGTGGAGCACTCCGGCCCCGCCGTCGACGGCCTTCGTCGCGGCGGCCATCTGGTCGGGGACCGGAGACGTGAAGACCGCGCCCGCGCAGGCCGCGTCGAGCATGCCGCTACCCACGAACCCGCCGTGCAGGGGCTCGTGGCCCGACCCGCCGCCGGACACCAGGCCGACCTTGCCGGACACCGGCGAGTCAGCGCGGATCACGAGCTGGTTCTCGAGGTCGACGCGGACGAGGCCGGCGTGGGCCGTCGCAATGCCCGCGAGCGCCTCCGGCACGACCGTCTCCGGGTCGTTGATGAACTTCTTGACGACTGCGGCGTGTGTGCTCATTCCCGGGTCCCTCCCTTGTCGTGGAACCGATGCCGTCTCTGCGTCGGTTCGACAATGCCGAACGACTTTCAGGACAATAACGCCTGGACGCCGCTCGTGTCAAGCGGGTCGATCGGCACGGATCCCGGCGCCGCTCACCATGCCCTGATCGACGTACCAGGCCAGCGTCCGCCGCACCATGTCGTCGAACGAGCGGTACTCGAGTCCGAGCTCGCGGGCGGCCCGCGAGCCGTCGTAGGCGTGGCCGTGCAGGAGCGTCGCCACCATCTCGCGGCACAGGCGGGGACGCCGGCCGCGCACCCGCGCGGCGGTCGCCGCCACGTCGCCGGCGGCCAGGGCGACGGAGCGGGGGAGGTTCAGCGCCCGCCGCTCGATCCCGGTCACCCGAGCCAGCGTCGCCACCGCCTCCTCGGTCGTGACGGTGACGCCCGCGAGCAGGTAGCGGCGGCCGGGGACGCCGCGGGCCTCGGCCAGCACGTGGCCCTCGCTGCAGTCGTCGGCGTCGACCAGGCTGAAGCGCGAGCGCACGAGGGTGCGCAGCTTCCCGTTGGCGTAGTCGAGGATCAGCCGGGCGGTTCCGCCCGTGCGGCCCGGCCCCTGCACCGACGCGGGGTTCACGCAGACGAGCTCGATCTCGTACCTGGCGGCCTCGCGCAGCGCCGCGACCTCGGCGTCGTGCTTCGAGCGCTCGTACTCCGACAGGAACCAGCCCCGGTGGGGCGTGTCCTCGGTGGCGACGACGCCGGCAGGCTCGCCGATCACCGCCGCCGACGACGTATAGACGATCCGCCGTACGCCCGCCCGCGCACACGCGCCGATCACGTTCTCGGTGCCGGTGACGTTGGCGGCCCGCATCGGCCCCGGGTCGCGCATGCAGAAGCCGTTCACGCCGGCGGCGTGGTAGACGATCTCGCAGCCGCGCGCGGCGTCCTCGACCGTGTCGGCCGCGAGGACGTCGCCGGGGACGACCTCGACGCCGAGCGCCCGCAGGGCCGTGGCGGCGTCGGGCCGGCGCGAGAGCGCGCGCACCTCGCGGCCGTGCGCCAGCAGGCGCCGGGTGACCCCGCCGCCCACGAAGCCGGTCGCGCCGGTGACGAGGACGCGGCTCACGGCTCGGACGCCGCGCCGGTGAACGAGCCCGAGAACCGCACGAGGTACTCGACGGCGGAGGCGACCGTGATCAGCGCGGCGATCAGCATCGCCACCTCGTCGAGCCGCCACGAGCCGATGTCGACGGCCGGGTGGAGGATCGCGAGCAGGATGGCGACGAACTGCGTGTTCGTCTTCAGCTTCCCCCAGATGGACGGCTTCATCACGACGCCGTCGGCGGCGACCAGGCCGCGCAGGCCCATGATCAGGAGCTCGCGCCCGATGATGATCGTCGCGATCCAGGCCGACGCCCGCCCGACCGACACGAGCGCGACGAGCGTGCCCGAGGTGAGGAGCTTGTCGGCGGTCGTATCGAGGAACGACCCGAGCGTCGTCTCGAGGCTCCAGCGCCGGGCCAGGTAGCCGTCGAGCGTGTCCGTCACCGCGGCGAGCGCGAAGAGCACGCCGGCCACGTCGTCCAGCCCGCGACCGTCGTTTGCGAGGACGAGCGCCATGATGACCGGCACTGCCAGCACGCGCACCGACGAGAGCGCGGTGAGCAGGCCTTCCGAGCGCCGGATCACATCCCTCCCGGACACGGGTCCCGCCCACGGCGGCGGTCCCGACGGTGGTCGGCGGTGGGGGGCACCGGGGAACCATAACCGAGCGCGGTAGCCGCCTCCGGACAGCCATTTCGAGGGCGCCAATTCGCGCTCTGCAGGCGGGTTGCGGAGCGGGTGTGACGAAGTTGACAAAGGGGTTCGCGTCGACTAGCGTGGGCCCGGCCACAGTTCGGTGATGCCGAATCACGTTCATGTCTAGGGGCCTGTCGGGCTGACGGGTCCATCCCGAAAGAACGGGAGGGAGGGCGCATGTGCGTTTTCGTGTCGACGGCTGACGTCGGAGGAGGGTCGACGTGATCGTCCTGACCTTCAACTCGGGCTCCGTCTTCTTTCCGGAGCTGGTCGGTACGGCGTTGCTGATCCTCATGGGCTGCGGCGTCGTCGCCGGTGTGCTGCTCGCGCACTCGAAGGCCCAGAACTCGGGCTGGATCGTGATCACGTTCGGGTGGGGCCTGGGCGTCATGATCGGCGCCGCCTCGGTGGCCGACTACGGCGGTGCCAGCCTGAACCCGGCGGTCACGCTCGGCATCTGGGCGAACGACGGGTTCAGCTCGTCGTTCGGGGACAAGATCCCGACCTACATCGCCGGCGAGTTCTGCGGCGCCTTCCTTGGCGCGTTCCTCGTGTACCTCGCCTACTACCTGCACTGGAAGGACACGGAGGATCCGGGCCTCAAGCTGGCCGTCTTCTCGACCGGCCCCGCCGTCCGCAACTACGCGTGGAACCTCGTCACCGAGATCATCGGGACGTTCGTCCTGGTCTTCGGCATCTTCTCCGTGACGGGCAACTCCGGCATCGCGCAGAGCGGCACCGGCATCCTGTTCGTCGCGCTGATCGTCGTCGGGATCGGCCTCTCGCTCGGCGGGCCGACGGGGTACGCGATCAACCCGGCGCGTGACCTCGGCCCGCGCATCATCCACGCGCTCGTGCCCATCCCCGGCAAGGGTTCGTCAGACTGGGCCTATTCGTGGGTGCCGGTGGTCGGCCCGCTGATCGGGGGCCTGCTGGGCGGCATGGCCCACCACGCGTTGTTCCCGATCTCCTAGGAGGCGAGGCCGATGTCCAAGTACGTTGCCGCGATCGATCAGGGCACCACCAGCACCCGGTGCATGGTGTTCGACCACGCCGGCAAGGTGATCTCGATCGATCAGAAGGAGCACGAGCAGATCTTCCCGCAGCCCGGCTGGGTCGAGCACTCGCCGACGGAGATCTGGGACCGCGCGCAGGACGTGGTGAAGGGGGCGCTCGAGAAGGGCAGCCTGCAGACCTCCGACCTGGCCGCGGTCGGCATCACCAACCAGCGTGAGACGACGGTGGTCTGGAACAGGAAGACCGGCACGCCCGTCCACAACGCGATCGTGTGGCAGGACACGCGCACCGACCGCATCTGCGACGAGCTCGCCCGCGACGGGGGCCAGGACCGGTTCCGCGAGAAGGTCGGCCTGCCGCTCGCGACCTACTTCTCCGGGCCGAAGATCAAGTGGATCATCGACAACGTCCCCGGCGTGCGCGAGGGCGCGGAGAGCGGGGACATCGTGTTCGGGAACATGGACACGTGGGTCGTGTGGAACCTGACCGGCGGGCCGGACGGCGGCGTCCACGTCACCGATCCGACCAACGCGTCGCGCACGATGCTGATGAACCTCGCCACGCTCGACTGGGACGACGAGATCCTGGATGCGATGGGCGTGCCGCGGGCGATGCTGCCGGAGATCAAGTCGTCGAGCATCGAGTATGCGAAGGCGAAGGGCGTGCTCGACGGAATCCCGGTCGCCGGCATCCTGGGCGACCAGCAGGCGGCCGTGTTCGGCCAGACGTGCTTCTCGGTCGGCGAGGCCAAGAACACGTACGGCACGGGCAACTTCCTGCTCCTGAACACCGGCACGGAGCCGGTGCAGTCGAAGAACGGCCTCCTGACGACGGTCGGCTACAAGATCGGCGAGCAGGACGCCGTCTACTGCCTGGAGGGCGCGATCGCCGTCACCGGGTCGCTGGTGCAGTGGCTGCGGGACAACATCGGCCTGTTCCAGAGCGCCCCCGAGATCGAGGACCTGGCGAAGACCGTCGAGGACAACGGCGGCGCCTACTTCGTGCCCGCGTTCTCGGGGCTGTTCGCGCCGTACTGGCGCAGCGACGCCCGCGGCGCCATCGTCGGCCTCACCCGCTACGTGAACAAGGGCCACCTGGCCCGGGCGGTGCTCGAGGCGACGGCGTTCCAGACGAAGGAGGTCGTCGACGCGATGAACGCCGACTCCGGCGTCGAGCTCGAGTCGCTCAAGGTCGACGGCGGCATGGTGCAGAACGACCTGCTGATGCAGTTCCAGGCCGACATCCTGGACGTGCCCGTCATCCGGCCCACGGTCGCCGAGACGACGTCGCTCGGCGCCGCGTACGCCGCCGGCCTGGCGGTCGGCTTCTGGGGCGAGATCGAGGACCTGCGCGCGAACTGGGGCAAGGACCACGAGTGGACGCCCAGGATGGACGCCGACCGGCGCGACCGCGAGTACCGAATGTGGAAGAAGGCGGTGACACGCACGTTCGACTGGGTCGAATCCGAGGAGCACGCACATGCCTGAACGAGAAGAGGGCGACCAGCGCCACGGTGACTTCGCCGAGGGCGAGGAGCAGCTGCCGCCGCCCGAGCACGAGGGTGACTTCGCCGAAGGACAGGA
>Ga0075426_10001008_pt1 | contig 19837 bp, 14 predicted proteins | sample SoiMethybrSBSTD5_FD_75304 | JGI IMG/M metagenome (GOLD analysis project Ga0075426, IMG submission 75304) | Bulk soil microbial communities from a Populus tree surrounding site in Tennessee, USA - Soil MetaG P. TD hybrid SBSTD5 | ecosystem: Environmental > Terrestrial > Soil > Tree plantation...
ACGCTACCGGGATCGTTCGCATCTGGCAGACTTTTCACGCGGCGTTGAAGCGCCTGCTCATTTCAGACGTCATCATTCGCACGTGTGAAGGAATGACAGGCGTGATTACGATCCTTTACGTGACAAACATCAAGCACATCACGGTAAAGCAATACGGAATGCTGATCGCGATCCAGATGGTCACCTCCATCGTTGTTTACATTCCGGCCGGCAAGATCGCGGACCGCATTGGCCGCAAGCCGTTTGTGATCGCTACCTTCCTAAGCTTTGCGCTGTTTCCACTCGCGATCGTGCTCGCCTCGAATTTCGCGTCGATCGTACTCGCGTTCGTGATCGGTGGCTTGCGGGAGATCGGTGAACCTTCCCGCAAAGCGATGATCGTCGACTTTGCACAGGAGAACGTACGCGCGCGCTCGGTCGGCTTGTATTATCTGATCCGGAGCCTTTCGATAACCCCGGCAGCAGCGATTGGTGGATTGCTTTGGAGCATCGCGCCGGAAGTGCCGTTCGTCGTCGCTGCGGTGATTGGCCTGGCCGGCACGCTGGTGTTCGCAGTTACGGTGGAAGAAACATACGCCGGTTGAATCCGGCAAATACAAAGGAGCACTTATGAACGACATATCTCGAAGAGACGCCATGACGAAGATGGCCTTTGGCAGCGCGGCCGTTGCGTTGCTGCCCAATTTCAATGAGCTTGTGAAAGGCAGCGAACTAACGCAGACGACTGGCCCAACCGCGGAAGCGGCAGCGTTCCGCGGCCAGCACCAACCTCGACCCTTGTCCTTTGATCCCAGCAAGCTCAAAGGTCTCTCGGAAAAGCTGATCCGTTCGCATTGGGAAAACAATTACGGCGGAGCGGTCAAGGCGCTGAACGCAGTCGAACAACATCTTGGTGCGTTGCTTAAGATGAAGGAACTGCCGCCGTACATGTATGGAGATCTAAAACGTGAAGAATTGGTGCGCAGCGGTTCTGTTGTATTGCACGAACTCTACTTCGGGAACCTCGGTGGCGAGCCAAAGCCCGCAGGTAAAGTGCTCGATGTCATCAAACAATGGTTCGGCAGTTACGAACAGTGGGAAGACGAATTCAAAAAGACTGCAAACGCTCTTGGCGGCGGTTCAGGCTGGGTGATTTTCGCGCACAATACGCACACTGGTGAGTTTCACAACTACTGGTCCTGGGACCACATGCACAACGTGCCGATGGGACGTCCGTTGCTCGTTTTGGACATGTACGAGCATGCTTATCACATGGACTACGGCGCGGCGGCAGCGAAATACGTCGACGCTTTTCTACAGAACGTGAACTGGGAGGAAGTGAATCGCCGCACCGAAGCGTTGTCGAAGGTTTGAGCCGGCGCGCGTTTGATTAACTCGTCGCCGGCTCACCAGCCATTAACTTTGCTAACACGCCTTGAGGCGTCGGGCGTTCAGTCACCACTCGACGTTTGCGCCGGAATCTCGGGCAACTGCTCGAGGATCAGTAACGTCTTCGCGCCCTCGCCATCTTCAAATCCCAGGCCTTCTTCCAACCCGCTTATCTCGCCGATCAACGGAGTGATTCGTTGGACGTTTTCGATGTGGCGCTCGACCTGGCGCCGGTCTTTCGCAGTCTCACCGCCCAGGATCACCACGACGCCACCTGCCTCGGTGCCTTTCGATTCGAAACTCACGCCGACCAGCGGCAGAAAATCTTCCTCCCGTTGCGCGCCGATTTCGTCTCCCAACACTTCCAAACGCGTGGCGCGAAACTGATTTCGTTTCGTGAAGTCGTCAAGAAAACTCTTCCAGCGTTTTTGCTCTATGAACCCTGCCATGTCGTACTCCTCTCAAAAAACCAAACTCGGTTAAGTCCTCGTCTGGTGCGCCTACACCCGATGGCCTTTGTTGGTAGCGGTCAGTACCACCACCAAGTGTCATTCGGGTTGTTGCTGCGGCCTTTCGGGCTGCGGCGTGAATTCGCCAAGCGTGACGCGCACTTGTCGCTCAGAGCCGCCGCGCTTCACCGTCAACGTTACTTCCGTTCCCGGTGGCGTGCCCGCGATCGTGTTGCGGAACGTGTTCGGATCTGTGATCGGCGTGCCGTTCAGCGCGGTGAGGACGTCACCACGACGAAGTCCGGCACGATCCGCTCCACTGCCTGACTGCACCTGATAGACAATCACACCCGGTCCCTGCGTCACTCCTAATTCCGAAGCCTGCTCGGAAGGAATTTTCAGCACCACGACTCCGAGTTGTCCGCGCCTGACTTTGCCGTTATTGATCAACTGCTCCATCACCGTGCGGGCCATGTTAGACGGAATCGCAAAACCCAAACCGATGCTGCCGCCCGAAGGCGAAAGGATCTGCGAGTTGATGCCGATCAGTTCCTGATTGGTGCTGACGAGCGCGCCGCCGGAATTGCCGCGATTGATCGGCGCGTCCGTCTGCAGGAAATCTTCGAAGCTGCCGTTACTCAACCCGGTCTGACGGCCCTTCGCGCTGATGATGCCCATCGTGACGGTCTGGCCGATGCCGAGCGGATTACCGATCGCGAGCACGACGTCGCCGACACGCGTGCGATCGGAATCTCCCAACGCCAACACCGGCAACCCGGCAACGTTGACTTTCAACACCGCCAGATCGCTCGGTGGATCTGAACCGACAACCTGCGCTTCGAGCGTGCGATTGTCATTTAAATCGACCTGGATCTTGTCAGCGCCGTCGATTACGTGATGGTTCGTCAGAATGTATCCGTCTTCGCGCACGATCACGCCGGAGCCGAGGCCCTCACGCGCCTGGGGCGGACCCTGCTGCGGCACTCGATCACCAAAGAACTGGCGAAAGAACGGATCGTCCATGAACGGATACTGCTGCGGCTGCCGCACGCGCATCGTCGAATGGATCGTCACAACTGCCGGCGTGACTTTCGCCACGATGTCTGCATACGACGCGACCGGCATCATTGATGGCGGCGGATTGTTCGTCGCATTATTCGCGGTGCTCGAGTTCGGACTTGTGGACGCGAGACGAAAATCGCCACCCTCGTGAGTGCAACCGCTTACCAACGTGAGGACGATCGCCAAACCCAGCGTCGCTCCAACACGCAACGTCAATAACAAACACTTAGTCATTCGCATAGCCATTCCTTACGAAGGTTACCGGGCGTAAATGTAGCGGGGGCTAGTATGAATTCCGGGGGAAAATCTATTTCAACCGCGAATGCATGTCCGCGAGCTCGCGATTCAATTGCTCGATGCGTCCGACGAGATCGAGAATCACCGCCGCACCCGCGAAGTTAACGCCTAAATCGCGCCGCAAACGTTGCATGCGGCGTAGTCTGATAACGACACGCCGCGGCACGCGCGGTTCACTCTCATCGGTGCCGCCTTCGACTGTCTCAATCAATCCCTGCTGCGCGAGACGCACCACCAGCGAGCGCCGCGTGCCTACAGTCTGGGCCACTGCTTCAAAGGTTAACGGTTCGTCTAAATCCAAATCGCTGGTCCACATGAAATTAACTCCGTGGTTCAAATCGCGAGACACGCTTGAGCTCCTCGTATAAACGACGTTCCTCAGCACTGACGTCTTTCGGCACGACGATCTTCAAACGCACATACTCATCGCCGCGCCCGCCGCCGCGCTTGTTCAAACCCTGACCACGCAGACGCAATCGCTGCCCGCTTTTCGAGCCGGGCGGAACTGTCAATTCAACCTTGCCGTCGATCGTCGGTGCTGCCACTTTGTCGCCGAGAACTGCTTCCCAGGGCGCAATTGATAGTTCTGTTTCCAGATCGTCACCCTTCACTGTGAACACCGGATGAGGCCGCAACCGGATATGCAGATAAAGATCGCCGGGCTCACTACCGTTACTGCCGCTGCCTCCCTGCCCTGGCACGCGAATCGTTGCACCATCACGCGCACCGGCAGGAATATTTACTTCGATCGTCTTCGGCCTGATGACTTCGCCCGCCCCACCGCACGTAGGACAGACTTTTCCGTCTTTCATTCCGGTGCCCCCACAAGTCGGACAGACTTCGGACACCTGCATTTGCAGTGTGCGGCGTCCACCTCGATGCGCTTCCTCGAGTGATGTCTCGAGCTCGGCTTCAATATCACGACCACGGCCGCTGCGCGTAGTGTGGCCTCTGCCAACGCCGCCGCCAAACATCTCTTCGAAGATGTCGAAGCCGCCTGGTCCAGTGCCCGTCGTACGAAAGCGACTAAAATCGAAATCGTTGAAGTCGAAGCCACCGGGCCGTGATCCACCGGCACCGCCTCCGGTCGATCTTCCCGCGCCTCCAAAGTCATAGCTCTCGTATCCCGGAGGCGGTGGTGCTTCCGCTCCCGCCTTTACCGCGCGCCAGTTCTCGCCATACTGGTCGTAAAGTTTCCGGTCTTCCGGATTGGAAAGCACGTCGTAAGCATCTTGCAAAAGCTTGAACTGCTCTTCGGCAGTCTTGTCGCCCGGATTCAAGTCGGGATGAAACTTGCGCGCCAGTTTGCGATACGCCTTCTTGATTTCATCGGCAGACGCATCACGCTTCGCGCCGAGTACTTCGTAATAGTCTCTGGTCTTCGACATCTCGAACAGATATTAGGGGGATTGGTTGTTACCCATTCTCTCACTTCGGCGTGATTAGGCAAGGTTCGACGTGTCAAACACTACCTGATCGTACCACCAGAGTTTGTCGAAGAATTGAGAGGCGCGCGATTCGGCGCCGGCGACGTTTGCGACGATCTCCGCAATACTGCGACGCCCGTCGATCGCGTCGAACATCTGTTTTTCCTGCGCATCGATGAAGAGGAAAAGATCGTCGAAGAGGTGAGTCTGATTCAACAGGGCGCCTGCGGCGCCGGGAGGAAGGCGGTCCTGCACGCAGATCGTCCAGGGCCGGCGAATGGGAACGTAACGGAGATAGTTCTCGTCGGCGAAATTGATTTTCGCGTTTTCGTTGTCGGCGTCGTTTCGATAGGCGATGAGATCGTGATTCGTCATCAACCCGCGCCACAATTCCATCTCGGCGTACTGCTCGCGTTCCGGAAGTGCGGCAAGTTTTTGCACGTGCGGCGTGTCAGCGATCGCGCCGCAGTAAGGCGAGTAAGCAGCGTGCCAGTACCAGCGAGCGAGCGTGAGATCGTTGCGATCGAGGAGATCGAGTAACTGCGGCACTGAGTAAGTACGGTCGCGCGGATTCAGCAGCGCGTCGATCAGGGCTTGGGCGTTCGCGGAGTCTCTCGAGCCGCGCAACATCGCCAATAGCGGGTGATGTTGCGGCATCGCCTTCAGCACAGCCGTTAGTTCGCTTACGTCTTGTCGCGAGGTGCTGAGTCCAAGCCGGCGGCAGTATTCCTGAATCATCGAAACTCCGGTCCGGCCGTACGGCGCGTAAAGCATCAAGTATATTGCGCCTTCGCTCTTTAATATCGATCGCAATGCGCGCAAGCCGACTTCCGGATCGGCAAGATGATGCAGCACGCCAGTGCAAATGATCAGATCAAAGCCACGGTCCAGATCCGCGGCGCTCTCGATCGGCAACTGTCGCGTTTCGAGATTTGTCAGGTCGTATTTTCGTTTCAACGCCTCGGTGTGTTCGAGACTCGTTGTACTCACGTCAATACCGGCGACGCGCGCAGCCGGATGACACAGCGCGAACTTCGCCGACTGCCATGTGCCACAACCGGCAACGAGCACGTCGAGATCGGCGCGATACTTCCGCTGCGGCCACAGCAGGTGAAACTCCGCGCGATGGACGTTCTCGTCCTGCCACATCTCGCGCGCGCGATCCAGGTTATCCACCGGCGGCGGATAGGGATGATTTGTATAGAACTCACGAATCGGATCGACTGAGGCTGAGGATTTTGACTTCATAATCGTTTGCGCCGGGGATTATAGCTAACGTCAGTTTGATGTGCTCTGAGACAGCCACAATTCTAGACCATCCTCGCCGTTCAGCCGTCTAAAAAAGTTGGTCGGTGAAGAGGCCGCAGTGCTATATTGAATCCACTGGTGATTTCCCCGACGGCCCTCGATCCAGTGCAAAATCTCACCTGACGACCAACGGTCTTTCGGAAATCGCGACGGAGCCCGTCCTTTATGAAAACCAGTTTCCCCTGCGGCGCGGCAAGAGGCCTTGTTTACCCGTTCTTCTTAATGCTCGGCGTGTTCTTTGCCGGCTTCAGCACTACGCAGGCCGCCACCAACAAGAAACCGCAGCTTATCAGCCAGGACACGAACACGCGCGCCGTCGCTTTTGAATCGGTCACGATGAAGGCTGAACCGTTCGCGCCTACGATGACGGTGCCGTTCAGCTCGGACCTCCGTACGCGCATCTGCATTTTCGCAATGAACCTGGAACTGCTTCCGGGCGAAGGCGCGAACGCGTTTACGGCTGACGTTCAGGACGCGAGCGGAAAGCTTTATCCACTGCGCGTCGAATACATGGGCCAGGTGCCAAACTTTCCCGGCATCACCATGATCATAGTCAGGCTCGCCGACGATCTGGGTGACGTTGGTGACGTCCTGTTGCGCCTGAACCTGCACGGCGTGGCGAGCAATCGCGTGCGCATCGCGATTGGACATTCAGGAGGTGGACCAGCAGACGACGCCGGTGCGGTACCCACACCCGCTCCGGACACACCGCCACCCGCCGATCCGCCGTTAGTGCCCGATTCATTCAATGGACCAGCCTCGGATGCCGACACGGTTCGTTTTCTCGAACAAGCGAGTTGGGGCCCAACGCCCGCGGAAGTCGCGCGGGTAAAAGCGATGGGCTTCATGGCCTATCTCAACGAGCAGTTCAACCTCCCGGTCAACAACCCAGCGAGGGGTTCCGACTTCCCGGACTTGGCGTTCCCGCTCGACGATTCGACGCAGCAGTGTCCGACCACTAATCCCGCGGATCCCAATTACAACCAGAACGTTTGCCTCCGCGACAACTTCACGATGTATCCGATACAGCGCACCTTCTTCAGCAATGCGCTGTATGGCAACGACCAGTTACGACAGCGCGTCGCTTTCGCGCTCCATCAGATTCTCGTCGTTTCCGGCAGCAGCGAAATTAATCGTCCGAGCTGGATGACCATTTACTTGCAGGCACTCGATCGGAACGCCTTCGGCAACTACAAGACCTTGCTCAACGAGATCACGTTGACGCCGGCGATGGGCGAGTTTCTTGACATGCGTTTCAGCACGCGCACCAGCCCGAACGAAAACTTCGCTCGCGAAGTGCTCCAACTTTTCTCAGTCGGCACGGTGAAGCTCAATCCCGACGGCACGCCGCAACTCGACGCGCAAGGCAACACGATTCCGACTTACACACAAGCGGACGTCAACGAATTCACGCGCGTGTTTACCGGTTGGAACTTCACCACCGCTCTCGGCGCCGGCATCACCAACTACCGCGATCCGATGGCCCCGCGCGGCGGACAGAATCACGACGCGGGCGCGAAAACGCTTTTGAACGGTTTCACGATTGCCGCTTGCTCGAGTCCGACCAGCGCCGCCAACATCGCGTGCGCCCAGTCAGACATGACCGCCGTGATGCAACATCTGGCCGATCATCCGAACGTTGGTCCGTTCCTCAGCAAACAACTGATTCAGCATTTGGTGACCAGCAATCCGAGCCCGGCGTACGTCGAGCGCGTCGCGAAAGTTTTCAACAACGACTGTAGCGGTCTCTATCCGCAAGGTTGCGCCAACGTGCGCGGCAATCTGAAGCTCGTGCTGCAAGCGATCCTGCTCGATCCCGAAGCGCGCGGCGACGTGAAGACGGATCCGAACTACGGCAAGCTGCGCGAGCCGGCACAGTACATCAACGGCTTCCTGCGCGCCTTCAACGTGAAGTCGTTCGACAAGCTTTCCACGAGCGATGGCGTTTTGGGCGGTCGATCGACCACGGACATGACCGGCAGTCTGGACCAGCCGATCTTCCAACCGCCGACCGTGTTTAGTTACTACCAACCCGGTTACGAAGTCCCGGGCATTAAGCTACTCGGTCCCGCGTTCGGCATCCTTTCCACCACGACCACGCTGCGTCGCGCGAACAACATCAACACGCTCGTGTACACGGGTGTAAGCAGCAATACGTCGCCGACAGCAGCGAGTCCCGATCGACCACGTGGTACGTCAATCGACATCAGCAACCTGGAGTCGTTGGCGGGCAACCCGGTTGACGTGGTGAACGCACTCGACGCCTTGCTGTTGCACGGCACGATGAACGCACAGATGCGCACGTCGATCGTGACGGCGATGAACACCATCAACGACGCCAACGTCACGACGCGTAACCAAAAACGCGCGCGCGCCGCGGTTTATCTCGTGGCTACTTCTTCGCAGTACGACATTCAGAGATAACATCATGGCCATCAATCGCAGAGACTTTCTTCGTAACAGTGCCTGTGCGCTCGGTAGCATGGCGCTCGTTTCGAGTATCGACACCTTCAGCGTCGTTCATGCACTGACGCCGCAGTCAGCCGCCGATTATCGTGCGCTCGTCTGCGTGTTTCTGAACGGCGGCAACGACGGCAACAACATGTTCGTTTCGCTCGATCAGTACAATGGACCAGCCGGCAGTCTCGTCGAGGGCTATTCGAACGTGCGCAACGGCGCAGGCCTGGCAATTGCGCAAGCAAGTCTGTTGCCCGTTTCACCAGCCAGCGGCGGGTCTTACGGTTTTCATCCCAACATGCCCGAGATGCAGAACCTGTTCAATCAGGGAAAGCTCGCGGTGCTCTGTAACAATGGTCCGCTCGTCGAACCGCTGACGCGTACGACTTATCAAAACGGCAGCGGCAAAAAGCCACTGCAACTTTTCTCTCATTCCGATCAGGTCGGACTGTTTCAAACCGCAATCGCCAACAAAGTGAGTCAAACGGGCTGGGGCGGACGGCTGGCCGATAAGACTGAAGGGTTGAACGGCTCGGCGACCTTTCCGAGTAACGTCTCGATTGCCGGCATCAACCTGTTGCTGAGTGGCATCGACACGAGACAACTCGCCGTCGCCGACTCCAACACCTCGCTGGCAAACGTGTTGCAACTGATCATGTCGGGCACGAACGCCGAACAGGCGTCGCGGCTGACTTCGTTCAACGAACTGCGCACGCTCGATAATGAATTCAAGCTCGTGAAAGCGGCGAGCGACACGCGCTCGAGCTCGTTGCAAACAGATAACACGCTCAGCAGTGTCAATCCAACGCTCGCCACCGTTTTTCCAAACACCTCGCTGGGGCGCCAACTAAAACAGGTCGCGCTGCTAATCAAAGCCTGCACCGATCCAACTGCCGGCATAAACATGAAACGGCAGATCTTCTTCACGCAGCTCGGCGGCTTTGACACGCACTCCGGGGAGATCGGCGGCCAGGGCGGTTTGCTCACGCAAGTGAGCCAGGCGATCAATGCGTTCTTCGCAGCAACCGTCGAACTCGGCGTGCAGGACAAAGTGACGACCTTTACGATGTCAGACTTCGGGCGCACGCTTCAGCCGGCCGGCTCCGGCGCGGCGATCGTCGGGACAGATCACGCGTGGGGTAATCACCAACTGATCGTCGGTGGTTCCGTGCTCGGCCACACGCTCTACGGCGCTTATCCGGCGCTGGTGCTCGGTGGGCCAGACGATACTGACGGTGGCTCCAACCCGCGCGGTCGTTGGATACCGACGACGTCAGTAGAACAATACGCCGCGACGTTGGCCACCTGGTACGGACTATCGACCGCGGATTTAGCGGCAGTGTTTCCTTTGCTCGATCACTTCCCCACTCCGAACCTGGGTTTTCTGGCGTAAGGCAAGATGGCCTCTTGTGATTCTTTGCGGCAAACACGACTGGTAGTTTTGGCTTGCCTGTTGGTTGCGTTCATCGGATATCTGCTTTCTCACAACACAGGAACTCGTCCGGTACACGCTTTCTCCGCTGGACCACCGGCAGGTTACACAGGCGCACCACAGGAAGAACCTGAAGCTTGCGCGGAGTGTCATGTTCCGCCGGACGCCGGCACGGGCCGCATCTCGATCACCGCGCCGCAAACCTACGTTCCCGGTCAAACCTATCCCATCACGGTCACGCACACGAACGCCGATCCGACGCGACTGCGTTGGGGCTTTGAATTGACCGTGCTCGATAATGCCTCCGACGAAAAAGCCGGCGACCTACAGAACAACGACGGCACAACGCAGGTCCTGAACAACGCTGGTCCAAACTCCGCGCGCCAGTACATCGAACACACGGCTAGCGGCACGTTTATCGGCCAGCAAAACGGCGCGAGCTGGACGTTCAACTGGACCGCGCCGCCTATTGACGTTGGTCCAGTCACCTTCTACGCAGCGGGCAATCAGGCGAACAACGACGGCAATACTTCCGGCGACAACATTTACAAAACGTTCGTCGCCTCCGCTCCGGCTTCGACTACCCCGGACTTCGACTTGAATGTCAGTCCAGCTTCGCGCACCGTCGTGCCCGCCGGCAGCGCTGCATACACAGTGACGGTAACGCCGCTCGCCGGTTTCACGGGACAGGTAAATCTCAGCACAAGTGGTCTGCCGACCGGAGCGAGTGGTGCTTTCAATTCCACGCCAATCGACATCACTGACGCCAATGCGAAAACCGTGACGCTAACCGTGACGACCAGCGCGAACACACCGATAGGGAATCAGTCGTTCAACGTCAATGCGCAATCGGGCGCGACGTCGCATTCGTTTTCCGCAGGGTTGAATGTTGTAAACCCACTAAGCGCCGATCTGTCGTTAACAAACACTGCTTCGCCGAATCCGGGACAGGCCGGTGTGCCGCTTTCGTATCGTCTCGTGATCACGAACAACGGCCCGGCAACTGCAACGAACGTCCAAGTCTCCGACACGCTGCCGGCGGCGGTCGCATTTGGCTCTGCGTCCGCGACGCAAGGAAGTTGCAGCGGCAGTGGGCCAGTGAATTGTAGTTTGGGAAACATCAGTGTTCGCGGCACCGCGATCGTCACGATTACTGTCACTCCCTCGAGCGCGAGTCAGATCGTTAACTCGGCAACTGCCGGTGCTAACGAAACCGATCCTGATTCGAGTAACAACAGCGCCAGCGCTACTACGCTCATTCAACCGGCGGCTCCATCGCCGATCATGCTCGACGCCAACCTCACCGTGAGCACCGTCGTCACCGGTATCGATCAACCGACCAGCATGGCGTTCATTGGCCCAAACGATTTTCTCGTGCTGGAAAAAGCGACCGGCAAGATCAAGCGTATCGTCAATGGCGCGGGTCAGAGCACGCCGCTCGACCTTCCCGTCAACAACGCTTCCGAACGCGGGCTGCTCGGCATTGCGTTGCATCCGCACTTTCAGCAGAACGGGTTTGTTTATCTTTATTGGACCGAAAGCAGCACCGGCGCTGACACCGCGAACATCGATCAGGTGCCGCTACTCGGCAACCGCGTCGATCGTTACATTTGGAACGGTTCGACGCTGACGTTCGATCGCAACCTGATCAAGCTCCGCGCTTTTCAACAAGACGCGGGCCAACCGTCGCGCGGCAATCACAACGGCGGCGTGCTACGCATCGGTCCGGACGGCAAGCTCTACATCATCATCGGCGACAACGGCCGCCGCGGCCTTTTACAGAACCTCGCGAGCGGTGGTCCGGTGCCCGACGATCAGTTCGGCGGACCGGCACCTGACGACGCGCACCTTACCGGAGTGATCATCCGGCTCAACGACGACGGCACAACACCGGCAGACAATCCGTTCTTCAACCTATCGACCACGTTGACGGGTGAGGCTGCGGCGAACATCAAGAAAGTGTTTGCTTACGGCATTCGCAACAGTTTCGGCGTCGATTTCGATCCGTTGAGCGGCACGCTGTGGACGCAGGAAAACGGCGACGATGCGTTCGACGAGATTAATCGCGTCACACCCGGCTTCAACGGCGGTTGGATTCAAACGATGGGTCCCGTCAGTCGCGTCGATCAATTCCGCGCGATCGAGATGAGCTACGGCGCCGGCAATCTGCAACAACTGCGCTGGCCGCCGAATAACACCGCTATGACGGCGCAACAAGCGCTGGCGCGCATGTTTATGTTGCCGGGCGCGCAGTACATCGATCCGGAGTTCAGTTGGAAGTATGCGCTCGCGCCGTCGCCCATCGGGTTTGTCAAAGGACGCGGATTGGGTCCAGAGTTCGAGGGCGATCTGTTCGCCGGCGCTTCACGCACGACGTTGCTCAACGGGTTCTTGTTCCGGTTTAAGTTGACCGCCGATCGCCAGCATTTCTCTTTCACGGATCCGCGGCTCGCCGATCGCGTGGCCGATAACCTCGACAAGTTCGATCAAACGGAGAGTGAGAGTCTTGTCATCGGCCGAGACTTCGGCATCACCACCGACATTCAAACCGGACCAAACGGAAACCTGTTCGTCGTTTCACTTTCCAACGGCGCTGTCTACGAGATCAAGTCGAAACCGCGCCTGTTGTTTACAGCGACGTTGACTGGAGCGCAGGAGACGCCGCCAAATAGTTCCACCGGGACGGGCACCGCCGCATTGCTGCTGAGTCCCGACGAAAAGACCGCGCGCCTCTCGTTAAACTTCAACGGACTTTCGAGCGGCCAAACCGTTGCGCATATTCATGGTCCAGCGCCGCCCGGCGTGAGCGCGCCTCCGCTTGTCGATTTGCCTGTCGGACAGGTCAGCGACTTTCCGATCACTCTGACCGCCGCACAAGTTCAGGATCTGAAGAACGGCCTGCTCTACATCAACGTCCACAGCACCAACTTTCCGACTGGTGAGATCAGAGGGCAGTTCGCGACTTCGCTGTCCTCGACGAGCGCGCAATTCAGCGCCAGCAGTTATGTCGTAAATGAAAACGCAGGCAGCATGAATGTCGGTGTCACACGCACCGGCAACGTCTCCACGCCCGTCACGATCAACTACGCGACGAGCAACGGCACCGCCGAAACATCAACCGACTACGTAGCAACTTCGGGCACACTTCAGTTCGCGGCCGGCGAGACGATCAAGTTCTTCAGCGTGCCGATTGTTGACGATGACTTAGTCGAACGGACGGAGACGATCAACGTTTCCTTGAGTGGTTCGCCTGGCGTGGTCCTGGGCAGTCCTTTCAACAGCACCATCACGATCCTCGACGACGACAAACCGCTGATCGCGACAGAGGAAAACACTGGCCGCGCTGCGGCGCTCGATTCGGTAACGTTCGTGCGCGAACCGTTCTCGCTCACGAACGTTCACAACTTCAGCGACGATCAGCGCACCCGGATCATGTTGTTCGTTACGGGAATCGAACTGCTGCCGAGTGAGAATCTTTCGGCAGTACAGGTGCAACTGGAAGACAGCGAGCGTCGCACGTTTCCACTCGTCATCGAAGATTTGCGCAAGCTGCCGGACCTTGCCGGCGTTTCCCAGATCGTCGTCCGCCTACCCGACTCAATCCAAATAGAAGGCGACTATCGCATCAGCGTTAGTTTCCGCGGCGTCACCGGCAACCGGCCGTTAATCGGCGTTCACAACTAATCGCTAACGGCGTTCAGGCAAACGCACCGGCGTGTCGCTGTTCAAACGGCATGGTTCGGTGCGCGCGCCTGATCGGGCGCGTGCCGTGCGCGCTGCGGGCGTGAGTGTGCGTTCGTCGAGTTTCGCGATGCCACACTCGTCGTCTGCGAGGCGAAGCTCCAACGTTTCCAGTTCCGCGCGCAAGGCGGCCAAATCCTCCGGTGCGACACTGCGCGAAGTCACCATGCCAGCTCGCGATTGCTGCTCGAGCGTGCGCACGTTCGTTTCGATCGTGTACAAGCGCTGCTCCAACTGATTAATGCGCGACTCGAGACGAATCGCATCCTGTGGCGGAGCCGCCGCATGTTCCTTGACCGCCAACAGCGTGGCACCTAAAGCCAACAACCCAACTAACGTAAATATTTTCATAACAACAACTCCATGAAATCCTCAGCCGGCAGAAATCCGTGTCGCGTGTAAAGCGTTTTGCTGCGTTCCGTTGGCCAAAGCAGCACTAACTCCGCATTACTTTCTCTGCTCCAGGCCAGCGCCGCCGACAGCAATTTCGAACCGACGCCTTTGCTGCGATGCTCGGGGCGCACATAGAAGTTTGTCAGGTAAACGTAACTCTCCGGTGCGGCGATCGGATTCGGAATTTTCTCGATGAGCTGCACCCAAACACTGCCGGCCAGCAAACGCTCGTATTCAGCCAGCCAACAACGCCAGCGACCATCATGCGCGAGCCGCTCACTCATCCACCCCGTGCAACGTTCGATAAACGCGACCTCGTCTTCGTGGGTCTCATGCATTGACGCGCGCAATTCAAACCGCAAACGGGCGAGCGTCGCCGCATCCGCCGGCGACGCTAACCGGATCGTCACGTCCGCGGCTCCCACGGCATTCAAGTTCATCAACGTGCTCGCACCACTTCGAGCGACGACATGCGCTTCGCACCCGGATAAGGCTGCGATCCTTTCAACAAACTCCACAGCACGCGATTGAACGCATCCTCGTCCGCCGCATCCACGCGATCCAGATCGAGCCGCCGCGAGGCGCGCGCGCTCTGGCTCCGCGCCGGATTCATCTCATTCAACGGCTGCGCCGATTTCAGCGCCACGTAAGGCGTAAGGTCAGCCTTGGCCGCAAAGATCTCGCGCAGCGGCCGCCCGTAGTAATCAAACTTCGACAATTTCTCCAAACCGAGTATCTCTTCCATCGTCGCCATCACGTCGGTCGTGTTCACGAAGCGGTGGACCACACCGCTGCGGTTGTAAGCGGAAATGACAAACATCACCGAGCGATGCGAATCGACGTGGTCGGGACCGTCCTGCGCATCGTCTTCCAAAACGAAGAAGACCGTGTCTTTCCAGTACGGTGAATTCGAAACCGCTTCCACCATGCGGCCAAACGCGAGATCGTTGTCGGCCATGTACGACTTCGGCGTTGGCCGGCCCGCGCGTCCACCCGAGGTGTGGTCCGCCGGCAGGTGGATAATTTGGAGATCAGGCAGATTGCCTTGCTGCACGAACTGCCGAAACTCCTTCAACCAAACTTCTACCCGCACCTGATCCGAGATCGTCATGTCAAAAGGCGGATACTCACGACTCGTGTGACGATCGAGAGCTTCCTTAGTTGCGCGATACTTCACGGGTTCGTTCTTGTTCTTCGTTGGTATCGGTTCACCAAACTCGCCGTAGTTGCGCAGCGTCAGTCCTTTCTTGATCGCGGCGTTCCAAAGGTACCCGGATGCGGGCTCGTCAATATCATCGCGATCATCTCCACTGCGGCGTTTGGCATAAGTCAAAGGCACCGTCTTCTCACCGTAATCGGTGACGTATGCGGCAGTGCTCCAGACGTGTCCCTGCGAACTCACTTCCGCGTTGCAGAAAAATCGATCAAACAAGCCGAACCGTTCGGCGAGTGCGTGATGGTTCGGCGAGATCGCGCGTGGGAAGAAGACGAGCGAAGCATCGCCATCAGCCTGCGGCAGATCGCCGAAGACCTGATCGTAAGTGCGATTCTCTTTAATGATGTAGATGACGTGCTTGAACGGAGGATACTTGCCGTTACTGGCCGGCGGCTTGTGCCAATTGTTGGCGCGCTCGACCCGACTCGTAAGCTGCTTCAGCTCATTTGGCTGAATCTCCGCCGGTAACACAGTGACCGTGCCGTTCAATTGGCCCAAGACGTAAAACGTCGCGTCGTCCGGAAGCTCGACGTGCGGCATCGGGAAATCAGGGTTCGCACGCGTGCCCCGGCCTTTGCCGTTCAAAACAAATAACGAGTCGCGAGTAAGCAATAACGCCGCGGGATACCAGCCAACCGGAATTCTTCCCGTCAAACGATCCGCGCCTCGTGCGGCATTGGCGCCGGCAGTCTGGCTCGATAGATCAAAAACAGCGACAGCGTTGTTGTCCGCTTCGGCGACGTAGAGTCGCATACCGTTGTTCGAGAGTACGAGCGCGTTAGGCGTGCTGCCTTGATTTGGACCACGCGGAGCTGGATCCTGCAGCGTTGTCAGAACTTTCAGGCTCTTTGTATCCACGACCGCGATGCTGTTGGTCGTCGCCGATGTTACGAAGAGGCGCGAAGCGTCTTTGTTCAACAGGAGCGCGGAAGGATGGCGTCCGACTTGTACTCTGCCTCGTTCGCGCAGCGTTCCGTTGGTGGCGGCCGCGAAGACTGACACCGTCGTGCCGCCCCAGGCCGAAACATAAACGTCACCCGCAGGCGAGATCACAACTGCGTACGGATACCTTTCCGTGTTCACACGTTGGACCACGCGTTTACGCGCGACATCGACGACCGCGAGCGAATCGCTGAGGTTTTCAGCAACGAACAAATACTTTCCATCGCTTGAGACCGCAATGCCGGCCGGAAAACGCGTGCCGTCCTTCTTTGGTTGTTTGTTCGCGAGCGCGATGTGATCGATTAGTGTCGCGTGTCGGTCGCGCCACGCGTAACGGTAGATCGCATCCTCATTGCCACCTGATGCGTAAAGTGTTTGCCCGTCAGGCGAGAACGCCAGACCGAGAAATGCGCCCGGTTGCGAGATTGTTTGCACGACGCTGCTCGCAGCCGGATCGACGATCTGAATTCCCTGCTGGCGCCAGCCGTTCAGCGACAGCACGAGTCGATCGCCTTCCGGCGACGCGACCATTGCGAGCGGCATGTTGCCCACGTCGAAGGAACGGCCTGCCGCGTCGAGGCAAACTCCGGTCGGCAAGCAACCCTCTTTAGCAGTCTGGCCTAACGCAGTTGTGCATACGAAGAGAAGAAGAAATAACGAGCGGAGGAGGACGTTGTTTTTGGCCACGGTTGACATTCTTACTTTCCCCGATCTTTATTTGCAATCCAAAATGCGAATTTTGCTGGTCGAAGACGACTCGCGCCTGGCAAACGTCATCGCGAAAGGCTTGCGCGAACACAGTTACGCTGTCGACGTGGTACACGACGGAGAGAGCGGACTCTATCAAGCGTCGATTAACGACTACGATGTGATCGTGCTCGATGTGCTGCTACCGGTTCGTGACGGTTATGAAGTTTGTCGCGAACTGCGCACACGCCGCAACACGACGCCGATCCTGATGCTTACTGCGCGCGCGACGATCGACGATCGCGTCGCGGGCTTTGACGCCGGCGCCGATGACTATCTCACGAAACCGTTCTCCTTTCGCGAACTGCTCGCACGCATTCACGCGCTCCTCCGGCGCGATGCGCACCTGCGTCCGGACCTGCTCGAGGTCGGTGACCTGGTCATTGATTCGATCAGCCATCGTGTCTCGCGGGCCAATCATGACGTGCAACTAACGGCGAAAGAGTATGCACTGCTCGAGTATCTCGCGCGGCGCGCGGGCCAATTGGTTTCGCGCGCGGAGATCGCGGCGCATGTTTGGGACGACACGTTTGATCCATTCTCCAATACGATAGAAGTCTACATGAACCGTTTGCGCAAAAAGATCGACGACAACCATTCGATCAAATTGCTGCACACGCGGCGCGGCGAAGGTTACATGCTCGACGTTCGCCATTAATTCGCGACGGTCTATTAATCTTCCATTAAGGTTGGCCCAGCTATACTCCACGTCTGTTCACGGGAAAAGTATGTCGAAGCGATTGCGACCGAAGGAATTCCCCCTTGCGGTACTTTTCGCACTAGTCTGCCTGTCAGCTTCTTACGCGCAAGTTCCTTCGCAACCCGCGCCGTCACCGGCACCAGTAGGCCCAATTCCTAATCTGCTCTCACTCGACGAAGCGTTACGCCTGGCAAACACACAAGCCTCGAGCTTTCAAACGGCCGCACTAAACGAACGCATCGCCGCGGAAGACGTGCGCCAGGCCCAAGCTGCGTTTTTACCAAAAGTCAGCGCGCCCCTGAGTTACATCTACACCACGCCGGCGATCGGTCTTCCGCCCGGAGAACCACGCGTACAAAGCTTCATTTCCAATGACGGCATTGGTGTCACCAACGGTCTCGTCGAGGTCTCGGGAGACTTCGATATCGCGGGCCGGCTGCGCGCCACGCTGGCTAAGAATCGCGCGCTCCTGGCCGCCGCACACGCGGGCACCGACGCGGCCAAACGCGCCCTGGCCCAGGCTGTGATCGAAGCCTATTACGGACTCGCACTCGCAACCGCAGAACGTCGCGCAGCGGAAGGAAACCTCGCGGCGGCGGTGGAGTTTGAAAATATAACGTCATTGCTTTTGAGCGGCGGCGAAGTTGCTTCCGTTGATCTGACGCGCGCGCAACTGCAAACGCTCACGCGTCGTGATGAATTGCAAAAAGCGCGCGCCAATGAAGAAGTCGCGGCTGGTGCGTTGCGAGTGTTCGTCGGTTACGAATTCTCACAGTCGATCGACACTACGGATCTTACGCTCGCGATTCCCATCGATGCTGAGTTCCTGCAATTCCGGTCGGAAGACGTTTCGCGCCGGCCGGAGTTCGTCCAGTTGGAACAACAACTGCGAGCCGCGCGGGAAGAAATCAGAATCGCGCGTGCCGACCGTTTGCCTTCGCTGACCTATTCCATAGACGGCGGCTTCAACACGGACTCCATCAGACCACCGCGCTTGAAACAACACACCGGCGCAGCAGCGACCATCAGTTTCTCCATTCCGATTTTTGATTGGGGCGCGACGCGCAGCCGCGAGGCGCAGGCGCAACTACGCGTCCAGGTCGCGGAGAACGAGCGAACCATCGCGTTACGCGGGTTCACGCAACAGTTTTACGCCGCCCGTGCCCAGGTCGAAACCGCGACGGTGCGAATCGCACTGGCGCGCGAGGGCGTTACCAAAGCACAGGACAATTTGTCGGCTTCAATCGCGCGTTATCGCGCCGGTGAAGCACAGATTGTGGAAGTCACCGACGCGCAAACGATTCTGGTCGAGCAACGGACCGCGCTATACCAGGCAATCTTTGATTACCAAACGGCCCTCGCGCGATTGAGACAAGCAACAGGACGCTGATGAGAACATGAGCGAAGATCCTAACCGGATAGACGACGAAGAGATCGATCGGCTGTTGGCTGGACAAAGACGCGAGCGGATCGTGCGCCAGCGAAACATGGTGCTGATCGTCGCCGGCGTCGCGGTGGTGGTCCTGATGCTCGCGGTCCTGATCTTCTGGCGCGTGCGCAGTTCAAACACTGAAGCCGAAGAAGAAGTGACGCCGACCGTCAGCGTCAAAGTTGCGAAGGCTGAGAAAGGCACGATCGCCGCGCCGATCACGGCCGTCGGCACGATTTGGCCTCGCGAGAAAGCCGACGTCGGCGCGAAGATCAGCGCGCAGATCAAGTCAATGGCGCTATTGAAAAATAAGCTGGTGCGCGCCGGACAGATCATCGCCGTGCTCGAGTCGCGCGATCTTCAGGCGCAACGCGCCGAAGCAATCGCCGCGGTTAACGAAGCACGCGCTAACGAACGCAGCGTTGTCACCGGCACCATTCCGAAAACAAACGCCGAAGATCAGAAAGCGCTTATGGACGCTCGGGCGAAGGTCAATAACGCCCGCGCGCTCTACGAACGCCGCCGCGTGTTGTATGAAAAAGGCGGCATCTCGAAAAAGGATCTGGAAGCATCGCAACTCGATCTGACGACAGCCGAAGATGAACTGCGACTTCAGGAACAGACCGTCACCTTGCGCACTCGTTCCCTGAACCCGAACGATCGCGCACTCGCTTCGGCCCGCACGGCGCAGGCGCAACAACACCTTGCCACTCTCGATGCGCAATTGAGTTACGCGACGATTCGCTCGCCGATCACCGGCATCGTCACGGACCAGTTTCAGTATGAAGGTGAGTTTGCGTCGGCTGGCGGAAAGCTCGTGACCATCGCCGACACGAGTACGGTAATCGTGAAGGCGCCGTTTTCAGACA
>Ga0075426_10001009_pt1 | contig 19835 bp, 18 predicted proteins | sample SoiMethybrSBSTD5_FD_75304 | JGI IMG/M metagenome (GOLD analysis project Ga0075426, IMG submission 75304) | Bulk soil microbial communities from a Populus tree surrounding site in Tennessee, USA - Soil MetaG P. TD hybrid SBSTD5 | ecosystem: Environmental > Terrestrial > Soil > Tree plantation...
AGACGATCGATGTCGGTGAGGATCGCGAGATCGGCTTCGCGCTCGCGACCGGCGACCGCGAGTCCCACCGCCTTCTCGAGCGCGTCGGTGGCACGGAACAGCAACTGGAGGATTTCGTCGGTGGGAGCCTTACCCCCGCGCCGCAGGTGGTCGAGGAGATTCTCCAGGCGATGTGACAAATCGGCGACGCGGCCGTAGCCCATCGTCGCCGCCATGCCTTTGATCGTGTGCACCGCGCGGAACAGGCCGCCGACCGGCTCCGGCGACGCCGGATGGCGCTCCCACTCGAGCAACAACTGATTGCAGGCGCTCAAGTGCTCGCGGCTCTCGGCCAGGAACAGCTCGGCGTACTGCGAGAGATCCATGGCTATCCCAGAACGCGCTGCACGGCTTCGAGAACGCGGGAGGGCTGGAACGGCTTGACGACGAAGTCCTTGGCACCTGCCTGGATCGCTTCGACGACCAGCGCCTGCTGCCCCATGGCGCTGCACATCAGGATTTTGGCGTCCGGGTCGTGCTTGACGATCTCGCGGACGGCATCGATGCCGCCCATGTCCGGCATCACGATGTCCATCGTGACGAGGTCCGGCTTGAGCTGCCGATACTTCTCGACCGCCTGGGTACCGGTTTCCGCCTCGCCGACGACCTCGAATCCAGCCTGCCCCAGGATGTCGCTGATCATCGTGCGCATGAAGATGGCGTCGTCACAGACGAGAACCGTGTGGCTCACCGCTCGCTCCTTAGGAAGTCAGAACCGGTCCCAACAGCGCCGCGATATCCAATACGATGAACAGTTCTCCGTTCCGCCGGCCCACGGCGCGTACCAGCGTCGGGTCGACGCCCGGCAGGCCTTGCCGGTCTTCCAACGTGTGATCGCCGGCGGCCAGCATATCCAGTACTTCGTCAACCGTAAAGCCGATCAGCTTATGCGAACCGTTTTCCGCCTCCCGCCCCCCGGTCCCCGCCGCTCCGAGTTCGAGGATGAGCGTCGAGCCCAGGGCGCCTTCTAGAGAGGAAGTGGGAGGGGATGGGGGGGGCGGAAGGCCCAACGCACGCCACCCTTCCACGACCGTCACCAGCGTGCCGCGGACATTCACGAGCCCCGCCACGACCGGGGGCGCGCCCGGGATACGCGTCGTTGGGAGGCGCGGGAGAATCTCCCGCACTCGATCCACCTCGGCTGCGCACGCCAGTGTTCCCACGCGGAATACGAGCAGGCGAGCGGGGACGAGGCTTCCGTCAGTCATCGGATGCGAAGAAGCCAAGATACTGCAAGGGGTTGCGCTGAGCAAGCAAATTCGCGTCGGCCCCCCCTGCGGCCTCTGCAAGCGCGGGACGCAGGTCGTCCGGCCATTCAGATGTCAGCACGATCGGCACATTGGTCACGGGATGGACGAACGAGAGCGCCGCGGCGTGGAGCAGCTGGCGCGGCGCGAGCGCTTCGAGCCGTTCGGCTTCCATGCGCGCCGACGGGGTCACGCGCCGGCTGCCGCCGAACGTGTACTCGCGGTCACCGACGATCGGGCAACCCACGTGCGCCAGATGCACGCGAATCTGATGCGTCCGGCCGGTGCCGAGACGGATGCGCAGCAGATCGGTGTGGGCGAAGCGGGCCACGAGACTCGCGTGGGTCACGGCGTGGCGGCCCCCCTCCGCGACCGTCATGCGTTTGCGCTCCTTGGGATGCCGCGCGATCGGGGCTTCGATATCGACCGGGCTCTTCCGCAGGTGTCCCCACACGATCGCCGCATACACCCGCGTGACGGCGCGTCGTTCGATCGCCCCGGCGAGCCGCCGGTGCGCGAGATCGCTCTTCGCCACCACGAGCAGTCCGGACGTGTCGCGATCGAGCCGGTGCACGATTCCGGGGCGTCCGGCGGTGGAGCCACTCGACAGCGCGGTGCCGCGTCCGATCAGCACATTCACGAGCGTGTCGTCCCAGTGCCCTGGCCCGGGATGGACCACGAGGCCCGCCGGCTTGTCGAGCACGGCCAGGTGCTCGTCCTCGTAGACGAACCGCAGGTCGGCGTGCGCCGGCGCGTACGTGCGCGGCGCCGTTTCGTCCGGAAGCGCCACCGTGACTTCGACGCCCCGCTCGAGCACGGCCGAGGCGCGCAGCGGCTTGCCGCGCGCGGTCACGCGTTTATCGGCGATGAGTCGTGCGGCTTGAGTGCGAGAAAGAGCGAGCTGGTCGGCGAGGTAACGATCGAGGCGTTCAGCACTGCGAACGACACAAAAGGTGATGTTCAAGGCTCGGCCGCCCGAGCCTCCTTAGCCCGCTGTTGCGCGCGGCCTTCCTGCCAGAGCGAAAGTCCGAGGGCGATGGCGCCGATGGTGATGGCGGAGTCGGCCACGTTGAACGTCGGCCAGCGCCACGCGCCGACGCCGACGTCGACGAAGTCGACGACGCCCTGCGCGCTGCGAATGCGGTCGATCAGGTTGCCCACCGCACCGCCGCAGACCAGCGCCAGCGCGAGCAGGCGGAAGCGGTCGCCGGGACGCGTGCTGCGCACCAGGGACGCAAGCACGAACAACGCGATGACGGCGAGCGCCATGAAGATCCAGCGGGAGTTGTCGCCCACGTGGAGGCCGAACGCGGCGCCTTCATTGTAGACGAGCCGGAACTGCACGGTGTCGCCGATGACCGCCAGCGGCAGCCGCCGCGCCAGGAGCGATTCCGCGATCAGCTTGGTGACGAAATCCGAGACGACGACCGCGACGGCCGTTCCCCAGAACAGCCGGCGCTCAGCGGCGCTTACCATCTTCTTCTTTCGCTTTGCATTTGATGCAGAGCCGTGCGTGCGGCAGCGCGTCCAGACGATCGAATCCGATCAGCTCGCCGCACTGCTCGCACCGGCCGAATCGCTCGGGAGCGCTGTAGAGCCGGCGCAGCGCCTCGTTCACGTGCCACAAGTACCGGCCCTCTTGCGACGCGAACAGAAACGCCTTCTCCCGCTCCATCGCGTCGGTCCCTTGATCGGCCATGTGGAAGGAGTAGCTGGAGAGGTCGCCATCCGATGCCTGGAGGCTCGAGTTGAACGACTCGCCGTAGTGGCCCAGTTCCTTGATGACGCGGGCGCGCTCTTCGAGCAGCCGCTTCTCGAGGTGGGTCAACTGTTTCTTATTCAGGCCGGGCTTGGCCTTCACCTTCGTCGACTTAGTCGGCATTATCGGGTTCCGCCCTTTCGTCCGTCGTGACGCCGGAGCGCAATCGTCGTCTGGCGTCCTTCGATGTCTACGTCACGCTGCAAGTCGGGCTCGTCCAGCACCGCGCCGAACACCATCCGGCGCGCCAACGTCTCGCCTTCGACGAACCCCTGAAACGCGCGAATCGCGGCCACCACATCGGCGGCGCCGGTGATGCTCAACTCGATGCGCGTCGTGTATTCATATCCCGCCTCCTTGCGGAGACGTTGCACGCGATTCACCACCTCGCGCGCCAATCCTTCCTGCACCAGGTCGTCGCTCAACGCGGGATCGAGCGCGACGACGTACGGCCCGTCGGCTTGCACCAGCCATTCGCTGGCGACTTCGCGGGTGACGGTCACGTCCTCGGGCCGAAACTCCCATTCCCCGCTGCGCACCGGCCCGCCTTGCTCCAGCGCCTGCAAGTTTTCAGCAGTCAGTTCCGCGACGGCCGCCGCAGCGCGCGGCGTCTCTTTTCCGTACCGCTTGCCGAGCGTCCGAAAATTCGCTTTGCCCCGCAGGCGGACCAGATCGTGATCGGAGTCGACCACCTGGACGGCTTTTACGTTGACTTCGGCAGCCAGAATATCTAACAGGTCTGACAAGGCCGGGCCCTGGGCGGCGGCTGGAACGGCCAGCTGCATCCGGGCCAGGGGCTGCCGGACCCGCAGATTCCGCGACTCCCGGGCTGCCCGAGCCAGGGAGGCCAGTCGCCGGACCGTGGCCATGGCCGTGAGGAGCTCCGGCTCCCGATGCCCCCGGTCGACCGGGAAGGGGGCGAGGTGGACGGAGGTTCCCGTCAGGGCCCGGTGCACCCAATCGGAGATGAAGGGGGCGGCCGGGGCGAGGAGCCGGACGGCCGCGACGAGGGCCTCGTGCAGCGTTTCGAGCGCCACGGGGTCAGTCGCTCGGTCTGGAGCCCAGAAGCGCGGCCGGTTGCGCCGGACGTACCAGCGCGAGAGGTCCTCCCCCACGAAATCCATGATGCTCCGCACGCCGGTGGTGACGTCATAGGACGACCACGACTGGCGCACGCTCGCGACGACCTCATCGAGCCGGGCGAGCAGCCACCGGTCCGCCGCCGGCCGCTCGCGCGCCGGCGTCGCGTTCTCCTCGGCGGGCGGATTCCAGTCCTGGGCGTAGCGGCGGAAGAAGTCGTACGTCGACCGCAGGGTGTTGAGAAAACCTCCCGCGATCTCGGGGATCTGGCGCTCGTCGAACCGCTTCGGCAGCCAAACCTGGCTCTGGCCGATGAGGTACAGACGGACGGCGTCCGCACCATGTTCGCCGATCACCTTCCAGGGGTCGACGATGTTGCCGCGGCTCTTCGACATCTTCTGCCCGTGCACATCGAGTACGTGATCGTTCACGATCACGTGCTTGTAGACTTGCGCGTCGAACGCCGTCACGCCGATCGCGAGCAGGGAGTAGAACCAGCCGCGCGTCTGGTCCACACCTTCGCAGATGTAGTCGGCCGGGAAGTGCGCCTTGAAGTCGGCCTGGTGATCGAACGGATAATGCCACTGCGCGTAGGGCATCGACCCCGAGTCGAACCACGCGTCGATCACCTCCGGCACGCGCCGCATCGTCCCGCCGCAATCGCGGCAGGACCAGGTGTAGAAATCGATGTACGGCTTGTGCGGATCGAAATCGTCGGGCAGCCGCTTCCCGCCCCCCCAGCGCTGCGTCAGCTCATCATAGGAGCCGATCACCTCGCGATGCTCGCGGTCGGCGTCGCACTCCCAGACGTTGAGCGGCGTCCCCCAGTAGCGGTCGCGCGACAGCGCCCAGTCCACGTTGTTCTCGAGCCACTCGCCGAAGCGCCCGGAGCCGGTCTCCGGTGGATGCCAATCGATCTCCGCATTGAGTTCGAGCATCCGCGCCTTCACCGCCGTTGTGCGGACGAACCAGGAGCTGCGGGCGTAGTAGATCAGCGGCGAGTCGCAGCGCCAGCAGTGCGGGTAGCTGTGGGTGTACGGCCTGGTTTCGAGCCAGCGGCCCTCCTGCTTCAGTCGCTCGATGATCAGACGATTTGTTTCTTTGTCGGTGACGAGCTTGCCCTCGATCTCCGGCCACGTCGTTCCCTTGAACGTGCCATCCGGCACAACCGGATTGACGAAGGCGAGACCGTTTTGCTGGCCGGCGACATAGTCATCGGCCCCGAATGCCGGCGCCATATGCACGAGGCCGGTGCCCTCGTCCGCCGTGACGAACGCCCCGGCGACGATCACTGCACGCTGCCCTTCGTCCGGCAGCGGCACGACCTCGAGCGGCCGCGCGTACTTTTTCCCGACCAGCTCTCGTCCGAGATAGGTCTTGATGAGCTTCCCCTGGCTCAGGGGCCGGCCGTGCACATGCACGTCGCCGGCCCGAGCCACCGCCGCGATGTAGTGGGTGATCGTGCCGCCGGTCGGATCGTCGAGCGCATACTCCCCGTAATCCAGGTCGGGATGTACGGCGACCGCCACGTTGGACAACAGTGTCCACGGCGTCGTCGTCCAGATCACGAGCTCGCGCGGCGTGTCGCCCTTCCTGCTGAGCAGCGGGAACGTGACGTAGACCGAATTGGTCTGCACGGTCTCATAGCCCTGGGCGACTTCATGCGACGACAAGGCCGTGCCGCAGCGCGGGCAGTACGGCAGGACCTTGTGCCCGCGATACAGCAGTGCCTTTTCGTGCAGCCGTTTCAGCAGCCACCACACCGTCTCGATGTATTTGTTGCTGTAGGTGATGTACGGGTGCTCATAGTCCAACCAGTAGCCGATCCGGTCGGACAGGGACTCCCAGTCGGTCTTGTACTTGAACACGCTCTCGCGGCACAGCTTGTTGAACCGCTCGACGCCGTACGCCTCGATTTCGCGCTTGCCGTTGATGTTCAGCGCCTTCTCGACTTCGATCTCCACCGGCAGACCGTGCGTGTCCCACCCGGCGATGCGCGTGACCCCCTGCCCCAGCATCGTGTGAAACCGGCAGATCAGATCCTTGAGCGTCCGCGAGAAGACGTGATGAATGCCCGGCCGCCCGTTCGCGGTGGGCGGGCCCTCAAAGAAGATGAACGGGGGCCCGTAGCGGGTCGCGTCGCTCACACGCGTGAAGAGCCGCTCGTGCTTCCAGGTCGCGAGCAGCTGTTTCTCGAGCGCGTCGATCGACTGCGTCAAATCGGAAGGCGGATACGCCATCGGTTAGAGCTGCTCCAGGACGCCGTGCACGAGGGCGGCGAGCTTGGGCTCCGCCCCCCGGGCAACGGCGATGATCTGCTCGACCGACGTCGGCTCGAGCGCGTCGGGCAGGCAATTATCGGTGATGATCGAGAAGCCGAGCACGCGCATTCCTTGATGGACGGCGGTGATCACTTCGGGCACGGTGCTCATCCCGACCAGATCGGCGCCCAGCGCGCGCAGCATGCGATACTCGGCGCGGGTCTCGAGATTCGGTCCTGGCACCGCCACGTACACGCCCTCGCGCAACACGATCTGGTGCGCGAGGGCGACCTGGTGAGCCAGCTGGCGCAATGCCGGATCGTACGCCGCGGACATGTCGGGAAAGCGCGGGCCTTCCGCATCGACATTCGGACCGGCCAGCGGATTGTCGCCGAGCAGGTTGATGTGATCGGAAATGAGCACCAGATCCCCGGTCGCCCAGAGCGGATGCATTCCGCCCGAGACGTTGGAGACGATGAGCGTCTGCGCGCCAAGCGCACGCAGCACGCGGACGGGAAACGCGATCTGCTGGAGCGTGTAGCCCTCGTACCGATGGAACCGACCTTGCATGATCGCGACCCGGCGCTTGCCGATCTTCCCGAACAATAAGCGTCCGGCATGGGTCTCGACCGTAGGGGTCGGGAAGCCGGGGATCTCGGGATACGGGATCGTGCTCTCGGCCTTGAGCTCGTCGGCGAGTGCGCCGAGGCCGGTTCCGAGGATGACCGCGACCTCCGGAACGATCGCGGTCCGCGACTTGATGACGCGGACCGCATCCGCAACGGACAGCCCGCTCATTTCTGGCCGTCGAGCGCCCGGAGCTCGGCGAGCTGGCGCTCGAGCAGCGCGCGGAACCCGCCCATGTATTGCTGGAATTGGCGCTCGGTCTCGGCCATGCGCGCCCGCACGGCACCCTCGGCGTTCTTGGCCTGGTCGAGCAGCCGCTTGGCTTCCGCCTCCGCCTCGCGGAGGATCACCTGGCCCTCGCGCTCGGCGGCGGCGCGCGAGTCCTGGCGCAGCTGCTGCGCCGCGACCAGCGCTTCGTTCATCGCCTTTTCGCGCTCGCGGAAGACGCGCAGCTGCTCGGTCAGCGCGCTGACACGCTCCTCGAGCACCTGGCGCTCGCGGTTGGCGCGTTCCAACACATCCGCGACGCGAATCTTGAAATCCTCGACGCCCAGCGTCTCATAGCCGCGCAGGGTCTTGCGAAATTCCTGCTTGCGGATGTCGAGCGGTGTCAAGGTGAACGCGGGATCGGTCATGTCCTCGGGCCGAACAGGACTGTACCCAACCGGATCACCGTTGCTCCCTCCGCGACTGCCGTAGCGTAGTCGCCGGACATCCCCATCGAGAGGGTCGGCAGCCATACCCCTACCTCCTCTTTGATCCTATCGCGTAAGACGCGCAATCCCCGGAACGTCCGGCGTTGCACGTCCACATCGTCGGTAAACGGTGCCAGCGTCATCAAACCTTCCAGTCGCAGATGCTCGAGCTCGGCCACCTGGCGCGCGAGCGCCGGCGCGTCTTCGGGCGCAGAACCGTTCTTCTGCGGCTCGCGCGCGACGTTCACCTGCAGCAGCGCTCGCAGCGGAGTCGTCGCCCGCTTGTTCAACTCGGCGGCGAGCTCCAGCGAGTCCACGGAATGCACCAGCTCGAATCGCCCCGGCACGAGCTTGGCCTTGTTGCGCTGGAGATGGCCGATCAAATGCCACCGAATCCCCAACTCCTGACTCGCAGCTCCCAACGCCTCTTGCTTTTGCAGCGCTTCCTGGACGCGGTTCTCGCCGATGTCGGCCAGTCCCGCCTCCCGCGCCGCGCGGATCGCGTCAGTCCCGAAACCCTTGGTGACCGCGACGATCGCCACGGGCTGCGGCGCGAGTCGCGCAATCTCGGCCCTCACCTGCGCCAAACGCTCTGGCAGGGCCTCGAAAGCCATAGCCTGTGAATATAGGGGGAAGGCCGCTAGCGGCTAAAGAGGCTCTGAACTCCTTGAGTTTCCACGCGGCGGATGATGTCGGTGAGCGCCTGGCTGGGATTCAGATGGTAGGCGCGGCGGAGGTATGCGAGCGTCTGGCGCTGATCGCCGCGCACAGCGGCGGCGTTGCCCAGCTCCAAAAACGCGGCCGAAAATGACCTCGCCACCTGCTCCGCGGCCGGTTCGAGCTCGAGTGAATCGCGCCCGAACAAACGACCCCATTGAAAGACCGAGTCGACCAGGATCCGCGTCCGCGTGGAATCCACCATCGTGCCCTGAAGGCCACGCACGAAGCGCCGGGTCGTGTCGGCCCGCGGCACAACCTTGAACGCGAGTCCCTGAAAGACGAGATGGGGATCGAGCCCGAGCCAGGAGCCGCGGCCCGACGACACACCGAACGTGACTGGTCGCAACGCGGGGAGGTCCGTGGCGATCGTGTACAGAATCACCTGATCGGCCGTGAGCAGGCGCTGCGCTTTCCGGAAGACCAGCTCGACGCCGGCCGAGTGGAACATGCCATCCTGTCCGAGTTCCACCGGTTGCATCCCGTCGATATCTCGCTCGGTGAGCGGGAGCGCCGGACGCGGCGGTGGCTGCGCCGGCGCCACCGCCCGGTAAACGGCGGGCGCGTGGGCCGCATCGAAGACCCTCACCGGCCGCGCGGCCAGCTGACGCAGATACCAGTCGAGGTTGGCGAGCGAGAGATTGATTTGCGTGACATCCTGGCGCACACCTTCGACTTCCTGGAGATACCACACCGGGAAGGTGTCGTTGTCGCCAAATCCGAAGAGCACACCGTACGGCTCGACCGATTGCAGCAGGTTGTACGCGAAGTCGCGGGCGACGGTGGTGTCGGGACCGTGCCGGCGTGACGCGGCTGTGAAGTTGCCGCCCAGCGGCAGCAGCGTGACCACTGCGGCCAGCGCTATTCCCCACTTCCGGGCGGCGGCAGGCACGCGTTCGGACAACCGACGCACGAGACGCACGAGCCCTAACGCGGTGAACATGCCCCAGACCTGAAAGCTGACCACGAAGAAGTAGTCGCGCTCGCGCACCTCGTGCTGCTCGATCGTCGGGTAGCGATCCCAATACATCGAGAAGCCGGCCTTGAAATTCATGTAGATGACGAGGCCGACGCCCGTGACGAGCCACAGCGCGGCGAGCAGGTTGGCGACTCCGGCGTCCCGGCGGCGCGTGAATTCGAACCCGAGACTCCCCAACGTCACGAACCCGAGCGCGACGATCACCATCGGCACAAACGGCAACGCGCGACCCCACTGCCAGGAGCAGTACTGGAAGTAATTGAGGAACTGCTGCCCGATGACGATCAGCGTGCGGGGACTCCCGGGCACCATCGGGTTGTCGAACAGGCCGCGGCTGCCGAATTGCTCGCGCCGGATCACCGCGAGCAGGTTGTGCCAGGTCTCGGGGTCCGCCTCGTTGAGAATGGGATGCAAACCGGACCGGATGTAGAGAAACGCGTAGATCGAGATTCCCACCACCGCAATGCCGATCGCCATGACGGGAAAGGCCCAGGAACCGGCCATCGCGCTCCAGACGACACACGCCGCGAGCAGCGCTCCGCCCGCAATCAGGAGCGGTGTGCTCCCCAGACCGACGGCGACCAGCACGATCCACAACGCGCTGAGCGCGCCCCACTCCGCCAATTCCATTCGCCGCTCGGCGGGGTCGGCCGCGGGCGACGCGCGCAGCGTGTACAACATGAACACCGACAAGGCGGGCCCCACGAGCAGCGCCAACAGGTGGTTGCCGATCGACAGCGCGGCGATGTAGACGATGAGGAGCAGGATGTGGGGCGCGCGCGCGGTACCGCGCAAGTCGCGCCAGCGGACGCCGAGCCAGCAGATCGCGGCGATGCTGGCGGTCGCCACGGCGTAGACCTCCGTCTCGTTGCTGTTCTGCCAGTGCGTGAACGGAAACGCGGAGAGGATCGCGGCCGCCGCGGCCCCACCGGTCCGCAGCCACGCGGTGTCGCCGAGCAGCAGCCGGTGCGCGACGAGAAACAGGCAGCCGGCGCCGGACGCCGAGAAACAGGCGCTCATGAGATTCATCCGCCAGGCGTAGCCGCCGATCCTGACGACGCCGGCCCAGACATGGCCGACGAGCACAAACAACGGCGTGCCTGGCGGATGCGGCACGCCCAGCACTTTGGCAGCGGTGATGAATTCGCCCGCGTCCCACAGCGTGACCGTGGGCGCCAGCGTGATCACATAGACGATGAGCACCAGGAGCGCGACAGCGGCGGCCTCCCGGTAAGGAGGCTTAGGTGGCAGGCTGGGTCACGCGCTCGCCGCCCTCGAGATGCGAAACGGCGCCGGAGAGCAAGTCACGCACCTGTTGCGGCGTGAGGTGGCGATACAAGAGGCCATGACTGGCGACGGAGATCGTGGACGTCTCTTCCGAGACGACGAGCACCGTCGCATCGGTCTCCTCCGACAGGCCAAGCGCGGCGCGGTGCCGCGTCCCGAGCGACTTGTCGGCGACCTTGAACTGCGTCAGCGGGAGCACGCAGCCCGCCCCGATGATCTGATCGCCGCGAATCAGGACGGAGCCGTCGTGCAGCGGCGAGTACGGTGTGAAGATCGTGGTCAACAGGTCGGCCGAGACTTTCGCTTCCATCGGGACGCCGGTGGTGATGAACTCCTCGAGCCCGATGTCGCCTTCGACGGCGATGATGGCGCCGGTCCCCGCGCGCGACAGGCGGTCGAGCGCTTCCGCGATCTCTTCGGCCACCGATTGGCGGTCGCCGCGCGAGAACGCGCGCATCAAGCGGGATTGGCCGAGCCGCGCGAGCGCGTTGCGCAGCTCCGGCTGAAACACGACCACCGCCGCGAAGGCCCCGTAGGTGAACACGACGCCCAGCAGCGTGCTGATCATCGTGAACTTGGCAAACACCGCCACGAAGTAGGTCAGCGACAGGATCACGAGGCCGATCACGATTTGCAGCGCGCGCGTGCCGACGAGGAACAGCAGGAACCGGTAGACGACGAAGGAGACCAGCAGGATCTCGAACAGATCCGGCCAGAGCCGCGGCGACAGGAACTTAAAGGCGTCTACGTTCACGGTGGATTGGTGGTAGCGCTCGCCAGTGCAAGGGCCTCGCGTGTCAACGCGACGTCGTGAACCCGGAACAGGCGCGCTCCTCGCTCCCAGGCGAGGGCGCAGGCAACAGCCGTGGCGCGATCGCGGTCCTCCACGGGCCGCCCCGTCGCCGCGCCCAAAAACCGCTTCCGCGACAGGCCGACGGCTACAGGATAGCCCAGCGCGACGATCGTTGCCAGTTCGTCGAGCAACCGGAAGTTCTGCGTCGCCGTTTTGGCGAACCCAAACCCGGGGTCGAGAACGATCCGTTCCGGAGCGATCCCCCCCTGTTCCGCCTTTACCGCCCCTGCCGCCAGTTCCGCAGCAACCTCGCGCGCGACGTGTCCGTATTTCGCGAGGTCGTCCATTGTGGCCGGGGTGCCGCGCATATGCATGAGAATCACGCCCGCCTGCGCGTCGCGCGCGACCGCCGTTAGCTCGGCGTCGAAGTTGAGGCCTGAGACGTCGTTGATCACGGCCGCCCCCGCGTCGAGCGCCGCACGCGCCACCTCCGCCTTGCGCGTGTCGACCGAAATAGGACCGAGATCGCGGTGCTTCAGCCCCGCGATCACGGGCACGACCCGGGCGATCTCTTCCTGCACCGGGACGGGATCCGCACCCGGACGCGTCGACTCACCGCCAACATCGAGGAGGCGTGCGCCGTCCGATATGAGCCGCGCGCCATGCTCGATCGCCGCGTCAGCGGAGGCGAGATGGCCGCCATCTGAAAATGAATCCGGGGTGACGTTGATGATCCCGATGATGACGGGTTTGTCGAGCGAGATCTCGCCATCGCGAATCGCCCACGTGCGCCGTGGCTCGGCACGAGCGGCGAGCAACTTCCCGAGTTCGGGGGCAAGGCGCGACAGTTCGGCGGGTACTCGTTCGTAACGCGCGAGTGGAGCGATGCGGCTGGTAGAACCAGCCAGGAGCGCCCATCCCCCAGCCCCTAGCCCCGAGCCCCCAGTGAGCACATCGGTGCCCGACTTGGCACCCCAGTGCACCAGCGCTTCGCGCTCGGGCTCGGTGATGTCTTCGATGAGAACGACGAACGGCTGGATGCCGAGCGCCGCGAACCAGGCCGGCTGGGCTTCCCACCCACGCGCCGCGAGCGCCGCGCGCACCGCTTCCGGTGTGTGCGCGGCGAGCGCGGTGACGTTCACCGGAGCGCCTGGACCACCTGCAGCCGAGCGGCGCGCAGTGCCGGGAAAAAGCCGCCGACGACGCCCATCACGACGGCGAAGATCAGGCCCGCCAGCAGGAGGAACGGTGTCACACGGAAGCTGAACGCGATCTCGCTGAAGCTCGACCAGTTCGTCGTGCTAGTCACGATGCCATTGAGCGGCAGTGAAAACAGGCCACCCAAAACGCCGCCGATGACGGCGATGAACGCGGACTCGGCGAGGAAGCTCACGAGGACGGTCCACGGCCTGAACCCCAGGGTGAGCAGCACCCCGATCTCCGGGGCGCGCGACGCGATCGCGGCGTACATCGTGTTGATCGCGCCAAAGACCGCACCCACCGCCATGATCCCAGTGATCATGATGGCGAGGAAGCTCAGGATATTGCCCAGGAGCTGCGATTGTTGCGCGTAAAACTCGGACTCGCGGTGCACATCGACGGTCATGCGCTTGTCCGCCTGCAGCGCGCGCTGCGCGTCGTCAAACGTGGCGGGATCCTTCAGCCTAAACGTAATCGACTGAAAGACATCACCGCGGAACACGGGCATGAACTGCTCGTTTTCTCCCCAGATCTCGGACTCGAATGCCGACCCTGCGGCGGAAAACTGGCATGTCACCGTCCAGTCGCGACCGGCGAAGTGGAGCGTCTGCCCCACGCCGGTGTGCGGAAACCGTTTGGTGAGCCGGCTTCCCACGCAGACCTCCGGTCGCCCCGAGGTCGGCCGCTGGCCGGCCGTGAGCTTCACGTTCGACCGTACCTGCCAGGCCTGATCGCTCACGCCGCGCACCACGACGTTCGCGATCTGCGTCGTGTCGAACGCTTTCGCGAGGGGAATGAGCACATACACTTCGGGCGAGACCAGCGGCCGGTTGTCCGCCCCAGTCGCCACATGCGGATCGGCCGCAATGATGCTGGCGACGTCGCGACCCAATCCACTGGACAGCTCGGAATCAGCGCCCTTGCGCAGGACCAACGCATTCGTGTTCGAGCCGGTCTTCGCCAGCGCCGCGCGGAAGCCGTTCGCGAGCGCGAGCATGCCGATGAACACGGCGACGACGAGGCCGACGCCGAGCGCTGTGAGCGCCGTCGACACGGGGCGGCGCACCACGCTGCGGACGTTGTAGACGATGGGAATCATTCGACGTGCCGCAACGCCTGGACGATCGGAAGCCGCGCGGCCCGCAGCGCGGGAGCGAGGCCGCTCGCCAGCATCAAGCCGATCGCCACGAGCGCGCCGATGATCAAGGTGCTCGGCGCGACGGTAAACCCCGGCAGGAATCCCAGCCCGTTGAAGTTGATGGCCGGATAGAAGAGTTTCGCTCCACCCAGGCCGAGCACCGCGCCGGTCAGCGCCATGACGCCGGCTTCCACCATCACGAGCGCAAACAACAGGCGATCGGAGAAGCCGATCGTCTTCAGCACCGCGATCTCTCCGGTGCGCTCGCGCGCGCTCATCATCATTGCGTTCGCCGTGACGAGCAGGATCGCGAACACGACGGCGAGTCCGATGGTGCTCATCAGGAAGCTCACGTTGCCCCACATGGTCGCAAAGGTCGCCTGGAATTCGCGCTCCGTGCCGGTCTTGGTCGGTGAGCTCGAATTGCGGAACAGGTCGTCGATGGATTTGGCGACGGCGGGCGCGTGCGAAACGTCGTCGATTTCGACGATGTACCATCCCGCGATGCCGGCGCGGCCGATGCGCTCGTCGAAGTAATCGTGATGGAAGATCAGGACGTCGTCACCGATCGCCGGATCGGTCGGCGTGTAGACGCCGTCAACCGTGAACGTCCAGTCGCCCGGGAAGATCGTGCCCTGGAGCGTGACGTTCTGTCCCAGCTTCCAGCCGAACTGGCTGAGTAGCCGCTTGCCGATGAGCGCGCCGGTCCGATCCTTGAGGAATGCGTTCCGCTGATCCGCCGGCAGAACGATCTCGGGATAGATCTTGAGATACGATTCGGCGTCGACGGCGAAGTTGGCGAAAAACCGTTTGCCGTCGCCGTACTTGCCGCCGAACCAGTTCGCCCAGCTCAATCCGGTCACCCCGGGCAGGGCCTTGATCCGGTTGCCGTAGGCCAATGGCAGCGGGAAGACGAGCCCCGTCGCGTTCGTCGTCACGAGACGACGCGCGCCGCCGAACTGCGCCGTGGCCGCGAGCGTGGTGGTCACGCTGCGCAGCGACGCGAACAGGAACAATGCCAGCGCCACGCTCAGGATCGTCAGAACCGTTCGCAGCTTGTGGCGGCCGAGGTTGGCGAGGACCAGCCGGAGGTACTTCACCGCATGGCCGCCGCGGTCGCGCGCGGTTTCTCGATCAGGTCCCCCTTCTCGAGGTGCAGGACCATCTTGGCGCGCTCGGCCGCATGGGCGTCGTGTGTCACGATGATGATCGTCTTGTTGAACTCGCTGTTCAACCGCTGGAGCAGCGCCAGCACTTCCTGCGAGCTCTTGGCGTCGAGCTGACCGGTGGGCTCGTCGAGCAGCATCACCGTGGGGTCGGCGACGATGGCGCGCGCGATGGCCGTGCGCTGTTCCTGCCCGCCGGACAACTGGCGCGGATAGTGATCGGCGCGGTCAGCGAGACCCACGACGTCGAGCGCGAGCTTCACGCGGTCATTCCGTTCTTTGCCCGACAGGCGGGTGAGCAGCAGCGGGAGCTCGACGTTCTGATAGGCGGTGAGCACGGGCAGCAGGTTGAACGACTGAAACACGAACCCGATGTTGCTGGCCCGCCACGCGGCAAGCTGGCCCGCCGACATGTCGCTGACCGCCGCACCCCCGACCCGGACCGTGCCGCGCGTCGGCTTGTCGAGCCCGGCGATGAGATTCAGGAGCGTCGATTTGCCGGAGCCCGACGGTCCCATCAAGGCCGTGAAGCTGCCCGGCTCGATGTCGAGCGTCAGCCCGGTAAACACGTCGATCCGCTGGGTATCGCGCTGGAATGATTTGTAGACGTCGCGAATCTCGACTAGGGCCATCTTCGAATGTCCAATGTTGAATGTTCAATGATCAATGATCATTGATCGTTGAACATTGATCATTGATCATTGGGTTTTTACGCGCTGGCCCTCTTTGGGAGTTTCAACACCGCCCACCAGCAACTGCTCGCCACCCGAGAGGCCGGAACGAATCTCGCGGAAGTTACCGCTGACCGGACCTGCGTCAACGTCACGACTCTGTAACCGTCCGTCGCGCACGATCCACACGACGTCGCGGCCATTCTCGGACCGGACGGCCTCGGCGGGCACGATGATCCGGGGCCGCTCCACCGGTGGCGTGGTGCCGGCCGGCGCCGCGCGGGGCGCTTCCAGGAACTCGACTTTCGCGCCCATCTCGGTGAGAATGCGCGGATCGCGATCGACGATCGCGACCTTCACCTGCACGGTGGCGCGTTGGCGGTCGGCGGTCGGCACAACCTGGCGGACGGTCCCACGGAACGCCGTGTCGGGATAGGCGTCGAGCGTAATGCGCGCCTGCTGGCCGCCATGCACGCGCGCGATGTACGCCTCGTTGACATCGACCTCGACCTCGAGCGTGGCGAGGTCGGCCATCGTGACGACGGCGCCACGCGTCAACCCGCCGCCCACCGACGGCGCGACCACCTCGCCGACTTCGGCTTCCTTGCGTAGGACGGTGCCGGAGAAGGGTGCGCGAATGTAGGTGTTTTCCAGGTTCGCCTGCGCCACGCGGAGCGCCGCCGCCGCCGCATCCACGCGCGCCGACTGCGCGCCGAAGCGCGCCTCGGCCTGACGGGCGCGGCTCTCGGCGTTCTCGACGTCCTGCGGTGAGACGAGATTCGGATTCTGCGCGTGGATGTCCCGCACGCGCACGAAATCGCGCTGCATCTGGTCGCGGTCGGACTGCGCCTCGATCAACGTCGCCTTCGCACTCGCAAGGCCGGCTTCCGCCTGGCCCACGGCGGCGGCGTAGTCAGCATTGTCGAGCCGGGCGATGATGTCGCCCTTCTGGAGCGCGGAGCCTTCACTCACGTTCAGGACGGCGAGGCGCCCGGGGATTTTGGCGGACACAGCCGCTTTCGTGCGCGCGACTACATATCCGTTCGCAACCACCGCGACCGCGCTGTTGCCGCCCCTCGCCGCCCCTCCGCCGCCCGACGTTGTCACCGTCACCACTTGAACGGGCACCACCGCTCCGCGCCGCCCCATCACCACGACAACCGCAATGATGACCACCGCGGCCGCGACCAACCAGAGCACGCGACCCAGCGCCCGCGTGACTGCGGGCGGCGGGTCGTCGCGATTGATTCGGAGCTTCGAGAGGTCGGCCGCTGGGGCCGACGGAGAGACGGTCACGCCCCGGCGGGTTCAGGCGGCGGATTGCGCAGGATCCCGCCGCTGGGCCGCGCCTGCGCCTTCTCCTTTTCCGCGGCCTCGCCGGTTGCCGCCGGTTGCGGCGGCGCTGGGGGTACGTACGGCGGCAGCGACCGGCCGGCGATGACCAGCTCGACCTGCTCGCGCTCCAGCGTCTCGCGCTCGAGCAGCGCCGCGGCCAGCCGATCGAGCGCGGCGCGGCGCTCGGTGAGGATCCGCTGCGCTTCACTGTACGCGTGCGTGAGGATGTTCTTCACTTCCTCATCCACGATCTGCGCGGTGCGATCGGAGATTTCGCGGCGCTGCACGACTTCGCGACCCAGGAAGATCTCCTGCTCGCGGTCGCCCACGGCGATCGGGCCGATGACGTCGCTCATGCCGAACTGCGTCACCATCCGGCGCGCGATGTTGGTCGCCTGCTGAATGTCCTGCGCGGCCCCGGTGGTCACTTTCTCCGGGCCGAACACCAGCTCCTCCGCCACCCGGCCGCCGTACGCCATCGCGAGCCGCGACTCGATGGAGCGCTTGGTGTACTTGTGCAGCTCTTCCTCCGGCAGATACGCCGTGAGGCCGAGCGCGCGACCGCGCGGGATGATCGTGACTTTGTGCAGCGGATCGGCGTCGGGCACCGTGAGTCCCACCAAGGCGTGCCCCGCCTCGTGATACGCCACGAGACGCCGCTCCTCGTCGGAGAGCACGCGGCTCTTCCGCTCGAGGCCGAGCATCACTTTGTCCTTCGCATCCTCGAAGTCCTGCATGTCCACCGCCGCCTTGTTGCGGCGCGCGGCGAGCAGGGCGGCTTCGTTCACGATGTTGGCGAGCTCGGCGCCGGCCAGGCCGGGCGTGCCCCGCGCGATGCGCTCGAGATTCACACCGGGCGCCATCGGAATCTTGCGGACGTGCACGCGCAGGATCTGCTCGCGGCCTTTCAAGTCCGGCATGTCGACCACGATCTGGCGGTCGAACCGGCCGGGGCGCAGCAGCGCGGGATCGAGGATGTCGGGCCGGTTCGTCGCGGCGAGCAGGATCACACCATCATTGCTTTCAAATCCATCCATTTCGACGAGCAGCTGATTGAGCGTCTGCTCGCGCTCGTCGTGGCCGCCGCCGAGCCCGGCCCCGCGATGGCGGCCGACGGCGTCGATCTCGTCGATGAAGATGATGCAGGGGGCATGCGCCTTGCCCTGCTCGAACAGGTCGCGCACGCGCGAGGCACCGACGCCGACGAACATCTCGACGAAGTCGGAGCCCGACATCGAGAAGAACGGGCGCCCCGCTTCCCCGGCGACGGCCTTGGCGAGCAGCGTCTTGCCGGTTCCCGGCGGCCCCACGAGCAGCGCGCCCTTCGGCAGCCGACCACCCAGCCGCTGGAATTTCTGCGGGTCTTTCAGGAAATCGATGATCTCCTCGAGCTCCTGCTTCGCTTCATCGCAGCCGGCCACGTCGGCGAACGTGACCTTGGGCGTGTCACCCGCGAGCAGCTTCGCTTTGGACTTCCCGAACGCGAAGGCGCGGTTCCCGCCCTGCTGCATCTGCCGCAGCATGAAGATCACGAGGCCGAAGATGAGGATGTACGGCAGGAACGTGAGCAGCACGACGCCGAACGACTGCCCGGACTCGCGCGCACGCACGTCCACGCCCTTCGTCGAGAGATTCGCGGCGAACTTGTCGTCCGCTTCGAAGGGGAGCAGCACGTTGAAGCGCTCCACCGTCTGGCGCTTCACCACCACCGGACGCTGGAACGTGCCGCGGACCTTCTGGCGCTCGGCGATTTCCACCGAGGAGATGTTGCCCGCGTTCAGCTCTTCGGTGAACTGCGTGTATGTGATTTCGGCTTCTTCACGCCGGCGGCTCGAAGCGAGCTGCACCAGCGCGATCGTCCCGACGATGAGGAGCGCCCAGAAGGAGAGCGTCCGCAGCATCCGGGCCCAGTTGAATTCCCGCGGTGGCGGGGGGATACGATTAGCCATCTATGTCAGACTCGCTATATAGGGAAGGTGCCGGAAGTTTTCCGCGTGATCGAGGCCATAGCCGACCAGGAACAGCGTCGGCGCGTCGAATCCCAGGAACTTTGCTTCCAGCTCCAAATGTTCAGCGACATGTTTGTGCAACAGCGCACAGATCTCCAGACTGCGCGGCCGGCGCTGCCGGAGCAGCCCGACCAGCTTGTTCAACGTCTTGCCGGTGTCGATGATGTCCTCGACCAGCACAATGTGCTTCCCGGCGAGCTCGGTCTCCGGGTCATACACCAGCCGCACATTCCCGCTCGACACCGTTCCCTCGCCGTAGCTCGACGCGACGAGGAAATCCACTTGCAGCGGCCGGTCGATGCGCCGCACCAGATCACTCAAGAAGATGAAGCTGCCCTTGAGGAGGCCCAGCACCAGCAGATCGCCATCCGGATACGCCGCGGTGATTTCCCGGCCAAGGGCCTGAACTCGCTCGGCGATCGTCTCCTCGTCGAAGACGATGCGCTTGAGCTCACGCCCGCCGGTCTGCTTGAGCTGAGCCGTGCTCGGTAACATCCAACCTCACCGCTCGAGTTCCAGGCTCTGGCACCCCTGCCGCACTGCGACAGATGCCTGGGACCCAGAGAATGGTTGCTCCTCTACTCACTACGGGATAGCGCGGCCGGGCGCTGCGCGGCACTCGCGCTTCCATTAATAGTCGTCGCAGCGGCCGATGCCCCACCCCACCGAGCGGCACCAGCGAGTCGCCGCGAGCGGGCGGGCGGACTTCCCACGCATCGCTGTCTACCCAGGTCGTCCACGTGGCGCGCTCGATCTGTACCGGCGCCGCCGCGGGCGACCACTGAATCTCGAAGTCGCCGAACAGCGCTGAACCCCGGTCGCCGCTCGGTGC
>Ga0075426_10001010_pt1 | contig 19830 bp, 15 predicted proteins | sample SoiMethybrSBSTD5_FD_75304 | JGI IMG/M metagenome (GOLD analysis project Ga0075426, IMG submission 75304) | Bulk soil microbial communities from a Populus tree surrounding site in Tennessee, USA - Soil MetaG P. TD hybrid SBSTD5 | ecosystem: Environmental > Terrestrial > Soil > Tree plantation...
GTGATATCGAACGGCACGTACTTCTTCGTCGCCGGATCGATTCCCATCCGCCGTGCCATTTCGGGATAAGCTTGCTCCCATGGCTGCACTCCCGAGGCTGGGTGCAGATTCATTGTCGTCTTCAGCCCCTGGCTCTTGATGCTCTTCATGAACGCGTCAGGATCGGGAAATAGCAGCTTGTTCCACGTGTATCCCGACCAGCCAAGCGTGTGACCTGACTGATCTTTCTCCTGCGAAAACCAGTTCTGATGGAATGTGAGGTGCCAATCCATATCGATAACGAGCACATCGAGCGGAACATCGTTTTCGCGGAATCCGCGCACCAGATCCTGAAATTCCTGGTCGCTGTATGCCCAATAACGCGACCACCACGTACCAAAAGCGAACCGCGGCGGCAGCGGGATTTTGCCTGCCACCCGGGTGAAGTCGGTGAGCGCCTGCTTGTAGTTGTGTCCGTAGCCGAAGAAATACCAATCCTGACGATCTCCTTCCGGACGCTCCATTACCCATGGCCACGGGCTCTGCTCGCCTCGCGTAAAACGAAAATCATCCGAGTCGAAGAGCGGACGCTTGGAGTCGTCCACCAGCACCCAGCCGTCGCGCGAGATCAGGCCAGGATCGATCGGTTCGCGCGTCTTTCCCCCGAGTGCGCCGTCGAGGGTGCGCGTCGTGCCTTGAAGATTGCCTTTGTCCTCCAATCCAGGATGCCATGTGACTTGATTGCCATTGAGGGTCAGGTCAATGTGCAGATTGTCTGAAGTGAATTTTCCATCGCCCGATTGCCGGTACGAGAGCGACAAGGCATCTGTCTTCAGGTCAAGGATCTCGACTTCGTCGTTCTTGTGCTCGGAATGCGTGAACTTGGGCACTGGCAGGTGTCGATTCAAAAACACCAACGACGGATGATCTTCGAACTTGCCGTCTGCAGCCCACTCAAGGCGAATCATCTGCGGCGTGAGCACGGTGAATCGCGCGTTGCCGAGAACGACAACAGCCGCTGGATCGGCGACGGGGTTGTAGAGTCCAGGTAGCGAGAGTGCTGGTTTACCTTGCTGTGGCGATGCAAATGCACAGCAGAAGAGAAATGACAGGAGCACGCAAAGAGATCGAGACGTTTTCAGGATCATAGAAGGCATGTCGAAACAAACGTGGAGCCGGGCGCCCTCGCCCGGGTGTTTCGCAGCAAGCCCAAGAGTCTAGCTGATTATTAAGAAAGTTCAATTGCGAGCGGTCAAAAGGACTGTTGAGGCAAACAAAAACCCGGGCGAGGGCGCCCGGCTCCACGTTGATCAGTTCAATTGATGCCGGCTATCGCCTTAGCAAGTGAACGCCGAACCATTTGTACTGGTCAAACCATGTGCGTTCGCGGCGAAGTCCAGCGTTGTCCACGATTCTGTCCACCATGTCCATGGAGAACTTCGTGCTGTTTTCAGTGTGAATGGTCTCGCCTTCGCGGAAATTCACGACGATATCCAGCGCCTCAATCGGCACGCTCTGATCGCGCAGACTTTCGAGGTGCATTTCGATTCGGCTCTGCTCGTCGTTCCAGCGGATGCGGTGCCCGAAGGTGCCGAGCTTGAATCCGGCGCCGAGTTCTCGATTCATCCGTCGGAGCAGATTCTTGTTGAACGCCGCCGTGACGCCTTGCGCATCGTCGTAGGCGGGGATGAGCACGTCGAGGCTCTTGCGCATATCAGTTCCGAGGAGAACGGAGTCGTGTGCTGAAAGGCTGCGGCGAATGTCGGCGAGCAGACGCGCCGCTTCGAAGAGTTCGAAATTGCCGATGCTTGAGCCGATGAAGAGCACAAGCTTGCGGCCAGCGAAGCGAGGCAATTTTGCCAAACCTGGAGCATACTCAGCATGAATTGGCTGTACGTTTACTCCCGTACAGAGTGCGCGAATTCGCGACTTTGCATCGCGCAGGGCGGCGCCGGAGACGTCGATGGGAATGTAATTCGCTTCACCAGAGGCCTTGACTGCAGCGTCGAGCAGCAGCGTGGTTTTCGAAGCGCTACCGGCTCCTAGTTCTACCAGCGTCTCAGGATTGCCCGCCACCGAGATGATTTCATCAGCGTACTCGCTTAGAATAGCCCGCTCCGTGCGGGTGAGATAGTACTCCGGCAACTCCGTGATGCGCTCGAAGAGCAGCGATCCTTCACGGTCGTAGAACAACTTTGGCGGGAGCCATTTCGGGAATGATGTGAGCCCGTCGAGGACCGCGCCGGAGATCTCCGGCAGCTCGCGGACTGCGGGAACAACTCTATGCAGCATCCGCAGCCAGCCTTATTCCAGTGAATTGCCAGCGGGCTGGCGCCGGGAAAAAGTTTCGATAGCTTGCCCGAATGTGCGATTGCGGGGTGGCGCAAGAGCCTCCGCGCAGCACCCATTGATCGCACATGAATTTGCCGTTGTACTCGCCGAGAGCGCCTGTTTCAGGGCGGAATCCGGGATAGGCGACGTAAGGACTACACGTCCATTCCCAGACATCGCCAAACATCTGTTGCAGGCCCGTACCCGACTGGGAACTTTCTGTTTCAGGATGCAATGCTCCGCGCTCTACGAAGTTGCCGGTAATCGGCAGATCAGAGGCAGCATGCTCCCATTCTGATTCGAGCGGTAGCCGCGCGCCTTTCCAACGTGCTAAGGCATCAGCTTCGAAGTAGCTCACGTGGCACACGGGATCATCCAAGCGAAGCTCCTCGATTCCTGAGAGCGTGAACACAAGCCATTCATCTTCGTGGCGCTCCCAGTACAGAGGAGCCTCCCAGTGCTCTTGCACAACTGTGTCCCATCCATTGGAGAGCCACAATTCCGGTCGGCGATACCCGCCATCCTCCATGAATTCGAGATACTCGCCGTTGGTGACGAGTCGATTTTGCAGACGGAAATCCCGAAGAAGGACCTCATGACGCGGCAGCTCATTGTCGAAACAAAATCCTTCGCCGGAATGACCGATGCCAACAACGCCGCCGGTATACCTTTCCCATTTTGGAGCGACGGCCTTCTGCGACAGGTTTGCCTTGGGCTGAATGCGATAGGCAGGCCTCAGCGGCTGGCTCCAGAACGCATGCTTAATGTCCGTAAGAATCAATTCCTGATGCTGCTGCTCGTGTTGCAATCCGAGTTCGATATTTGAAAGCAGTTCTGTCTGGCTCTCAGGATCCGAATCGCCGATCAGCTTAAGCATGTGCCCATCGACGTACTCGCGATAAGCCAGTACGTCCTCGAGTGAGGGACGCGAAAACAGCCCGCGATTAGCGCGATTGGGATGATCTCCCACTTGTTTGTAATAGGAGTTAAAGACAGTCTGAAATCTATCTTCGACAGGACGGTATCCGCGGTTGTGGCGTCTGAGAATGAAGGTCTCAAAAAACCATGCGGTATGTGCAAGATGCCACTTTGCCGGACTGGCTCCAGGCATCGACTGCAACATCTGATCTTCCGCAGAAAGGGGAGCGACCAGCGCCACCGTGGTGCGGCGCACCTCAGAGTATCGCGCGTGCAGCGCCTCGATCGAGCGCTGCGAACCAGACCACCGGCTGGAGAGAGAAGTTGCCATAGGGCAATTCTGGGAATCTTAAACCGTCGCCAGAGAACAAGCGCTGGCCAGGCCAGCGCGCCGTTGTGGCAGCCACTGGTCCCAACGAGAGCTTTAGATGCGGGAAGATTTGAAAGGCGCCAAATTGTTTTGTCTTGAATGAGCAACAAGAGCTCGGATTATGACAATTCTCGTCATAATTGAACGCGTCAGCCCCATCTCGGCTGTTCATCCAGACTGATGCCCAGCATTGTCTTGGCCATCACCTCATGTATGAGAAACGAGTTTGCCGGATGAATGCGGCCCAGCCGAGCGTCTCTGACCAGGCGCTCGTAGCCGAGGGAGCGAAAGATGCCTCCGCCACCCATGATGTCAAGTCCCAAATCGACGACGCGCCAGGAGCCCTCGACCGCTCGATATTTAGCCGCGAAGATCTTTGCCGGCCATTGGGCGCCATGGTCTACGCCGTTCGACCAGTCCTGAGCCACGCTCTCGAGGTGAGGCCCGATGGACTCAAGTTCAATCGCCATCTCAGCAATGGCGTGCTGTACCTCGGGGTGGTACGCCATCGTTCGAGAAAGCGCCAGCGACGTTTTCTTCTTTGCTGATGCGACGGTCAAGTCAAGCGCCCGCTTGGCCAATGCGTAATAGATGTTGCCGAAACCGAGCAACGCCCAGCCAAAGATGCCGAGCACGAAACGATCGATTCCGGCGCCCCCGGCAGGCACTACCCGCGCGATGTACCGATCTGGAACAAAGACGTTGTCCAAGATGGTATCGTCGCTGCGGGTTGCGCGCATGCCAAGAACGTCCCAGGTTTCCTTGATCACGTAGCCGGCGGTGTCGCGCGGCATGAAGGCGTGAACGATCTTTGGCTGCTTGGGATCGCTCATGTCCATGCCATGAAGGCCGAGCCGCGTCCACACCGGCGTGAGACTTCCGAACTGCTTGCGGCCTGTTAACCGGTAGCCGCCATCCACACGCTCTGCCTTGGTACTGGAAAGCAGGACGGGAATATCGTTGCCGGTTTCCGCGTGTCCAGCAGCGAAGACCTCGCCGGCAGCGGCCTCGCGCAAGAGCCACTCCAGCGAGTGATCGCCGCTGCGCCACAGGTCGGCGGCAATGCCTACCCAGTACAAATGCATGTTCACAGCCAACGCCGTGGCAGGAGCGTGATAGGCGAGGCGCCGCTGCTCGCGGCAGACCTCGGCGAGGGTCATGCCGGCACCGCCGAATTGTGTAGGCACCGGCATGAGCAGATACTTCGCAGCGCGCAGCTCGTCGAAGTCTTCCTGGAAGAACCGGTTCTCGCGATCGTACGCAGCGGCGCGCGAGGCGAATCGCGCCAGCATCTCGTCGCTGAGAAGCGATTCGCGCGGAGTACCCTGCTGCAGAACGGAAACTATCGACGAAAAATCAGAGCGTCCGTCGATTGGGATCGTCTTTGAAGCTGTGGCCTGGGAAGTTGAATTCATATTGTCCTTCTTTTCCATTCTGAGCTTAGTAACAAGGTACGGTCTTTGTCGTTACGGTCTCGCCTCGTAAACGATGTTGAACGGAGTTTCCGTGGCGCGGCGGAAGCGGCTGAATCCCGCTTTGGTCACAACCTCGCGGATGCGCGCTTCTCCAGCCTGTGCGCCCAGACACAATCCGACTTCCTGCGAACGCGAGCACGGCGTGCATAGCAATGTGGAGAACGAGTAGTAGACACGCCCGACCGGATTCAGATTATCCTTCAAATCGTCCTTAGCATAAGGCTCCACGATCATCCAGGTGCCGTCTTTTGCCAGTGCCTGACGCACATGTGTGGCGGCTCCAACCGGATCGCCCATATCGTGCAGGCAGTCGAAGAAGGCGACGAGGTCGTAGTCCTTGCCCGGAAATTCTTTTGCCTTGCCTATCTCGAAGCTGACGCGATCGGCGACTCCTTCACGCTTCGCAGACTCGCGCGCGGCATCGATCGAGCCGGTGTGATAGTCAAAGCCATAGAAGCGTGATTTCGTGAACGTCTTGGCCAGCAGCACCGTCGAAGCTCCTTTGCCGCATCCGACGTCGGCGACACGCGCACCCGCCTGCAGTTTCTTCTGCACGCCTTCGAGCGACGGGATCCACGAGCTTGCGAGGTTGGCGGAGTAGCCGGGGCGGAAGAACTTCTCACATCCGTGGAAGACATCCTCGGCTTGCTCGTGCCAGCCAACGCCTGCACCGGAGCGAAATGCATCTGTGATCCGCGGCACTGCAGCGAGTGCGCCAAGTGCCAACTGGAAGGCGCCAGGCAGATATGCGGGACTGTTCTCATCCGCAAGCGTAAATGCCTGTTCTTCGCTAAGGCTGAATTTGCCAGCTTTGTCATCGTAAGTGATGTAGCCTCCGGCTGCCTGCGAAGAGAGCCATTCACGCACATAGCGTTCGTCAGTATGTGTCTTCGCGGCAAGCTGTGCCGACGTCATCGGGCCGGTTGCCAATGCTTTGTAGAGTCCGAGTCTTTCCCCGATGACAACCATTCCCGCATGGGCTGAGGCGCCCAGATCGTTTACAAACTGTCCGATGAAGGCGTTGAGTTTGTTCATGTCGATTGCGGAAGCTGGTGCTGTGCTCATGTGAATACCCCTTTTGGTTGCTGTTGAAAGTTTCTGTTGCTCCGCCACCCAGCCCAGTCTTCCCGGCACAAACGCACTCGGGAAGCTGGGCTGGAATTCTTTCACTGTGCAGAGAAGGATTGGCAGGAAACGTTCGGGTGCCAGTTCACGAAGGCCCCATTCGGGTTCTCCTTCCACGCCCAAACGTGCAGGGTGTAGAACGCCGGCAGTCCGAAGCGATTGGGAGCCTCGAAGTAGTGGAAGAGCTGTCCCATGAGTTCCGGTGGGCCGGAATGCTGTGCATCCCACTGCGACGCAATCACCAGGAAATCGGCGCCGATCAGCTTCAGCTTCCCATCGGGCGTGGGCTCATAGATCACGATCTGTGGATGCCTGGCGTCGATTACGCCGCTGGCGACAAGTGGGCCATTTACGTAATGAAGCCCCATCGCTCCCGAATCGGGACCGGTGACGCAGCCGAATTGAAGCTGATATCCCGCGGCCTGCGCTACAGAGACATCCTTGAATTGCTCAGTCGCTTCACGCACAACATTGACAAGCGTCTGAGCCTGGCTGCTCATAACCTCGTTCTGCTGAGCATTATGCGAATGCCCGTCCTGCGCCAACGCCGTTGAGGTGCACGCGCAGACTACTGCAACAAAGAGAGCGACTGCAGAAAGCTGCAAATACGTCGCGAATCGTTCGAAGTTCATCGTGGAATCCTCTCTAATCTCGATTTCTGGTCTGTATATTGCTGGGTCCCCTTAAAGCGGCTGCGCACCTAGTAGGGCGCAGCCGCTGCTTTGCTAGAATTCGCACTGCGCAGGGCTCGCTTAACCGGCACGCGGTGCTATCTCGCCTCGCAACTGGAAGGTACTGCGCGGACGAATCGGAAGTAACGAAAGACCGCCAAAGAAAGTCCAAAGATTCAACGAATACGCGGACCACCGCGTTGGTGTGCCTTGGAGACAGAGCGCCTAAACTATCAGTTCGGTAAGTTCATTCTCGACGTCTCCAAAGGATGCGTGATCCGTGCGGGACAGGAAGTGAAGCTTCGTCCCAAAGTTTTCGAGGCGCTTAAATACCTGGTCGAGAACTCTGGCCGATTAGTCAGCAAAAAAGAGCTCATTCAAGCCGTATGGCCAGATTCTTTTGTCACGGACGACTCGCTGGTGCAGTGCACGGTCGAACTTCGCCGCGCGCTGGATGATCATAAGCAGCAGCTGCTCAAAACCGTTCCCCGTCGGGGATATCTGTTCACAGCAAAAGTCATTCGGCAGAGCACTCCCACGGCGGTCGTTGAAGAGCATTTCGAGCGCGAAGAAACTCCCCAGCCGACATTTGCAAAGGTCCGCAAAAAGCGCTTCGATGTCCCCACCCCGCGCACCTCGCTAATCGGACGTGAGCAACAGGTTGCGAATGCGGCGGAGCTGTTGGTACGTCCCGACGCACGTCTGCTGACTTTGGTCGGGCCGGGAGGGGCGGGCAAGACTCGACTGGCCCTTGCAGTGGCCGCTGCTGTCAGTGACCATTTCACCGCGGGCGTGCAGTTTGTTGGCTTAGGGGCGATCACGAATCCTGATCTGGTCGGCAGCGCAATCGTCAAAGCGCTCGACATCCAGCAGTCCGCCGGACGCACGGTCGCTCAGGCTCTCTCGGCCGAACTGCACGAGTCGGGGCCGTTCCTGCTCCTCCTCGACAACTTCGAACAACTTCTTCCCGCGGCGACGCTGATTGCCGAACTGCTGGAAGCGTGCCCGTCGGTGAAGATCCTGATTACCAGCCGTGCCTGCCTGCGCATTTATGGTGAGCAGGAGTTTCCCGTGTCCCCACTCGCACAAGACTCGGCGATCGAGTTGTTTGTACAGCGTGCGAGAGCAGTGCGGCCGAGCTTTGCGGTCACGCCGGAAAACGAAGTTCCGATTCGGGAAATCTGTTCCAAGCTGGATGGATTGCCCTTAGCCATCGAGCTAGCCGCGGCCAGAACCAGAGTCCTCTCACCTCTCACCATGCTCGAACGGTTGCAGAGCCGCCTGCAGCTATTGGTCGGTGGAGCGCTTGATCTGCCGCAGCGGCAGCAAACATTGCGCAGCGCGATTGACTGGAGCCATGATCTGCTGAACGAGGCCGAGCAGAAGCTCTTTCGGCGCCTTTCGGTTTTCGTGGGTGGGTGCACGCTGGAGGCAGTAGAAGCAGTCTGCAACACCGGTTACGACCTCGATCTAGATGCTTTCGAGGGGCTTTCCTCACTGGTCGACAAGAATCTTGTTCAGAGTCTGGAAGTCCATGATGCGGAATCGCGCTTCGTCATGCTGGACACTATCCGCGAGTACGCTCTGGAGCGTCTCCGTGAGAGCGGCGAGGAACACAAGGTGCGCCGGGCGCATGCGGCGTATTGCCTGGTCCTCGCGGAGGAGGGAAATCCGGAACTGAATGCCGTCGACCGCGGCGCCTGGCTGGCACGCTGTGACAGCGAAATCGATAATTTTCGTTCCTCTCTCGACTGGCTGTTCCAAAATCGGGAACTCGAGTGGGACCTGCGTTTGTGCATCGCCTTATTCCGCTTTTGGGATATGCGCGAACATTTGAGCGAAGGACGCGCGCGGCTGGAAACGATCGTGCAACTTGCGGGAGATGACTACCCGAGAGAGCGAGCGCAGATTTGGACGTTCCTGGGTGCGCTGACGACTAGTCAGGGGGAGTTTGAAGTTGCGCAGGGCTACCTCAGTCAAAGCCTCTCGTTGTATGAGGAACTCGATGACAAGTGGGGTATAGGGGCCGCGCTCAATGCGCTGGCCGTCAACACCCGCGATTTGGGCGACTACGCCAGCGCGCAGAAGAATTTCGAAAAAAGCCTGGCGTTTTGGCGAGCAGTGTCTGACCGTGTATCAACGGCGCGGGGCCTTCACAATCTGGCAAATGTGCTCCGTCTGCGTTGCGATTATTCCGGCGCGCACGCCGCGGCGCGTGAGGCTACAACCATCTTCGAGGAGATCGGGGACCGCAGCGGAGCTGCGTGGTCCATCAACCTGGAGGGTGATATCTCTTCCGAACAGGGAGACATCACTACCGCGCGCGAGCTCTACGAGCGCGCTTTTGCCCTGTTCCGCGAAGCCGGCGATCGCTGGGGTTGCGCGCGCTCCTTGGCGGATCTTGGGCTCATTTATGCCAATCGGGGAGAGTATTCCTCAGCACTGCAGGCGTACGCCGAGGCCCTACAGATCTTTGTCGATCTTGGACATCGACGCGGACTGGCCCGAAGCCTGGAAGGATACGCTCGTCTGGCGCTGGCTCAAGGACAACCCAAACGCGCACTGAAGCTCGCCGGCGCCGCTGCTCATCTGCGAGGTCTGATCGGCGCCCCGTTGCGGCACTCCGAACAAGAGAAGCTCAATCAGGCGCTTGCCCCGGCTTGGGATGCGTTGGGTCGCGCGGCAGGCGAGGAGGCTTGGGCGGAAGGAACTGCGATGAGTTTCGAGAAGGCGATCCAGTACTCGCTTCAGCAGCCGCAATCCTTCAATTCAACCCATTCGGGTCGATGAGCCTGCGTACAGCAGAGATGCGGTCTGCGGGAATGCCCGAGCGCCGAGCGTGCTCGCGGATGCTGTTTTCGTCCGGCGCGATATAGACGCAGTAAACCTTGTCTTCCGTAACGTAGCTGTGCAGCCACTGAATCTGCGGACCCAGCTCGTTCAGCGCACGCAGCGAGCGAAGCGATAACTCTCGAATTTCCGTTTCCGAAAGGGAGCCAGCGCCTGGTACTTCCCGTTCAATGACAAACTGGGGCATCGGACGCAAGTTTAGCACCGATTAGGGAAATTCTTGAGCTTGCAAGACGCCTGTTTGGCGCATTTTTGGCGTGCGATGCAGGCCAATCCCGCGATTTCGCACCGCATTTCTTTCACAAATTCATTGCTCCTACAACAACGATCGGCGTAGATTTGTCGGGCAGTTTCGGCGTTTGCCGGTTAGGACGCGACTCTCCAGCGTCCCTGGTTTGCTTTTCGCTCCGGGAGGTGTTTGTGGCACGTCCAGTGCAGGGTTCTGCCGAGAAAGGCAATTCGCGGTGGAATCCAAAGAGTTGGGTCAGCCTCATTCCCTACGGCCTGAATCAGCAGCATCCCAACAGCTACAAAGAAATGCTGGATGTCGCGTGGGAGAACCGCGACAGCCTCGGCTACGCCTATCGCATTCTGCGCGACGGTTGCTGTGATGGATGCTCGCTCGGCACCAGCGGCATGCATGACTGGACGATGAAAGGCATTCATCTGTGCGCCGTCCGCTTGCAGCTTCTGCGCTTGAACACCATGCCGGCGATGGATTCGCATCTGCTCGAAGATGTCGCGCCGCTGCGCGAAATGTCGGAGAAGAAGCTGCGGAAGCTGGGACGGCTCGCGGTGCCGATGGTCCGCCGCAGAGGCGAAAAAGGATTCACGCGTGTGTCATGGGATCAGGCCATTGAGATCGTGGCGGAGCAATTGAAGAGGATCGATCCCAAGCGTGTCGCATGGTTCTTAACTTCCCGCGGCTTGACCAACGAAGCTTATTACGCACATCAGAAAGTTGCTCGGTTCATTGGCACAAACCATGTCGATACCAGCGCGCGCATCTGCCATGCTCCGAGTACAGCCGGACTGATGGCGACCGTCGGCTGTGCGGCGACAACGTGCTCATACTCGGACTGGATCGGCAGCGATCTGATCGTCTTTGTCGGGGCCAACCCGGCCAACAATCAGCCGGTCACGACCAAGTATCTCTACTACGCGAAAAAAGCCGGGACAAAGATTGTTGTAGTGAATCCCTACGCTGAGCCCGGAATGGAACGCTACTGGGTTCCATCGGTCACCGAGAGCGCGCTCTTCGGCACCAAACTTTCCGACGATTTCTTCCAGGTACATGCGGGTGGCGACATCGCCTTCTTCTACGGCGTCATCAAACACCTCATCGAGAACAACTGGGTTGATCGCGACTTCATTGCCGCACGCACTGTCGGCTGGGAGCAGGTGGAAGCGAAAGCACGCTCATTCTCGTGGGAGTCACTGGAGCGCTCCGCCGGCCAGACTCGCGCCGATATGTTCCGCTTCGCCAAGATGTTTGGCGAGGCACGCCACGCCATCGTGGTGTGGAGCATGGGCATTACGCAACACCGATATGGGACTGACAACGTTCGCGCGATCGTGAACCTTCAACTTTCGCGCGGAAATATTGGGCGTCCACACACAGGACTCATGCCCATCCGCGGGCACAGTGGCGTGCAGGGCGGCGCCGAAATGGGCGGAATGCCGTCCGCATACGTGATGGGCTTTCCTGTAACGGAAGAGAACGCAAAGCGCTTCGCAACTCCGCAAATGTGGGGCTTCGAGCCGCCGAGTTGGAAGGGAATGCCTGCAGCCCACATGATCCTGGCAGCAGAACGCGGTGAGATCGATGCGCTGTGGCAAAGTGGCGGCAACTTCAAGCAGACACTGCCGCAGCCGGAGCTGGTCGATCGCGCTCTGGGCAAAATCAAGCTGCGCGTTCATCAGGACATCGTCGTGAACCCGACGATGCTTGTCGACCCGGCAGACACGGTCATCCTCTTTCCAGCCCGCACGCGCTACGAGCAACGCGGTGGCGGCAGCGAGACGAGCACCGAGCGGCGGGTCATTTTCAGCCCCGAAATTCCCGGTCCGCGTATTCCCGAAACGAAAGATGAATGGGAGATTCCCATTTTGGTCGCTCGCAAGGTCGATCCGATGCGAGCACAGAACGCGTTCACTTGGACCGACACACAGGACGTTCGCAACGAAATCGAGCACGTCTGCCCAACGTATAAAGGCATCGCCAATCTCAAGTACAAGGGCGATAACTTCCAATACGGCGGCAGTCGCCTGCTCGTCGACAAATGTCTCACGCCCAACGGAAAGGGGCATTTCTCCGCGGTCGAGCTTCCGGACGAGCAGGTGCCTGCAGGACAGTTCCTGCTCACCACGCGTCGCGGCAAGCAATTCAACAGTATCATCCATGACGACGTCGATCCGCTGACCGGAGCCCGACGCGATGACGTGATCATCTCCGCCGAAGATGCCGAGCGCCTCGGATTGAAAAACGGCGACCCGATCACGCTGCGAAACGACTTAGGCCGGTTCAAAGGGCGCTTGCGGGTGGATCGCATCCGTCCGGGAGTCTTGGCGGCGCACTGGCCGGAAGTCAATGTGCTGATTCCCGCCGGCCGCCTCGACGCCAGCGGCGTGCCCGACTACAACGCAACCGTGGAGATCGTAGGAGCAACCTGTCTGGCAGGGGACGCCGCAGTAGCTGTGGCTTGAGCAAGAGAACGCAAGGAGACGAAGACGATGGCTTCGAACAAAATCCCAAACCGCTGGGGCATCGCCGTAGCTGCGGTAGTGATGCAAATCTGCCTTGGCGCTGCTTATGGCTGGAGTGTCTTTGTCAAACCTCTGATCAGCGTCGAGCATTGGACACTCACGCAAGTTTCCTTAACGTTCACCCTCGCAATCTTGTTTCTCGGAGTGGGGACCGTCATTGGTGGGTTGTGGATGGACCGCGTGGGTCCGCGCAAGGTTGCAACTGTGGCCGGCGTACTTTACGGGGTGAGTTATCTGCTCGCCTCGCTCGCCGCCAGTAAGCATTCCCTAAGTGGGCTTTATCTCAGCTATGGCGTGATCGGCGGATTGGGCATGGGTATGGGATACATCACGCCCGTTGCAACACTTGTGAAATGGTTCCCGGATAAGCGCGGGCTGATGACCGGCGTAGCCGTCTGCGGATATGGGCTCGGCGCACTTGTAATGAGTCCGTTTGCCGCGCGCGAGATTCTCGCGAAAGGCGTGCCCGCGACGTTCCTGACGCTCGGCATCGTTTACTTCATCGGTGTAGTCATAGCCGCGCAGTTCTACGCCAATCCTCCCCAGGGCTGGACTCTTCCGGGATGGCAGCCCAAGACCGCCGTTTCTAAAGCCGCAGGCACTTACGACTACACGGTAAAAGAAGCAGTCGTGACCTGGCAGTTTTACTTGCTCTGGGCGATGCTCTTCCTCAACGTCTCTGCGGGAATCATGATCATCAGCCAGGCTTCGCCAATGGCGCAGCAAATGATCCACATGACTGTTGTCCAGGCGGCGAGCATGGTCGGGTTGATCTCGATCTTCAACGGACTCGGTCGCGTCTTCTGGGCGTGGGTCTCGGACCATATTGGGAGAGCGCGAGTCTACTTCCTGCTTTTTCTCATTCAGGTAGTGGTCTTCTTCTCTCTGCCGCAGATTTCCAACGTGACCGTCTTCAGCGTCGCCTTCGCCATCATCGGCCTGTGCTACGGCGGTGGTTTCGGCACCATGCCTTCTTTCACGGCTGACTACTTCGGCGCAAAGTACATGGGCGGAATCTATGGTTGGATCCTGCTAGCCTGGGGAGCCGGCGCGATTCCGTCGCCGATCATGATCGCGCGCTTGCGACAGGCCACGGGACAGTACACCACCGGCATTTACGTTATCGCCATCGTCATGGCAGCGTCTCTGGTGTTGCCGCTTATCGCGCGACGGCCGACGAAGGAAAGAGCTGTGGTCACTCAGTTGACGGCCGCGAGCTAGGGGAAACTGAACCCCGCCGGTAGGCGGTGGGGCAGTCGCGCAGTCTGCGGCGTGTTCTTCGCAAGTGCCTGCCGAACCGTGCCATCCGACCATCGCTGTCCGCGAGCACCGGCGGTTCTGTTGTCAATTCCTCCAGATATAGAACCGATCGAAATACAATCGATTCACATGCCCGCCCGCCGCGCTCGCGCTTCGCGATCCATAGCCTCATCCTCCTCTTTCACAGTTCGAGTCAACGCCCGCGCAGCGGCACGCGTGCGCTTGGGTCACGTTTGGGTGTATCGCTCCGATTTGGAGCCTGAGATCGAGTTGCCGAGAGGCGAGGTCGTTCGCCTCTCGGACGAGCGAGACCGCATTCTCGGCTACGCATTATCGAGTTCCAGTTCGCAAATCGCGCTTCGGATGATCTCCGAACGCGAGTGTTCGACTGCCGATTTGCCGAGTCTCCTAGCCGAACGAATACGTACAGCCATCCGCTATCGCGAGCGCCTGGAAATTCTTCAGCAGACCAATGCCTACCGGATCGTCTTCAGCGAAGCTGACCGCCTGCCAGGTTTGATCGTCGATCGCTATAACGATCTGGTCGCTTTTCAGGTTCTGACCCAGGCGATGGACCGCGCCGAAGTACGGAATTCCGTTGTGCAAACGCTGCACGATGAACTGCGACCGGCGGGAATTGTGGAGCGCGTAGAGACTCGCATTCGCGAACTCGAAAACCTTTCCGCCGTTACAGGCGGCCTGATCGCAGGAGAGAAGTCAAACACGACCGTTGAAATGAACGCTACGGGTAGTTCGTCTGCGGTGCGTTTTCAGTACGACGCTTTGGGAGGCCAGAAGACAGGCGCCTTTCTTGATCAGCGGGAGAACTACGCTGCTGCCGAGCGTTATGCTCGCGGAGCGGCGATGGATGTCTTCTGCTATCAAGGTGGATTCGCGCTGCATCTCGCGCGCGTCTGCTCGCAAGTGACTGGCGTGGATGCCTCCCGTGGGGCACTCGAAGCCGCAGAAGAGAACTTCGCACTTAATCGTGATTCGCTACGTGCGCCAGAGATCGAATGGATCGAAGGCAATGCTTTCGACCTTCTGCGCGACTGGTCAGACGCTGGTCGGAAGTTCGGCACGATCGTGCTCGATCCTCCTGCTTTCGCTAAAACTAGACGCGCTCTCCCCACCGCTCTTCGGGGGTATAAAGAGCTGAATCTGCGCGCCCTGAAGATGCTGGAGCCGAGCGGCATTCTCGTGACGTGCTCGTGCTCGCATCATGTCAGCCAGGACGACTTCCTCTCCATGCTCGCCGAAGCCGCACGCGATGCGCATCGCCGAATCCGCCTGCTCGAATTGCGCGGCCAGAGCCAGGATCATCCCGTGGTCGCCGGCATTCCCGAAACGGCATATCTGAAGTGCGTGATTGCGTATGTGGAATAGACAGGCTGTCGGCTTTCGGTTATCAGCTCTCGGCCGGTAGCCTTCTTGATGAGGCCATACGGTGTACTCGTCGAACGCCGACAGCCGAGTGCCTTTCTATTCCGCCCGATGCTGACCCAGGTAGATCTCTTCTACGCGCTTCACTGTGTCCGCTTCCTCCGGCGGCTTGTCTGGACGCAGGCGCACGATGCGCGGGAAACGCAGAGCGAAGCCGCTTTCGTGCCGATCCGATCGCATGACGTTGTTGAATGCCACTTCCAGCACGATCTTCGGTTCGACGAGACGCGAGTGACCGAAGTCAGTGAGAGTGTGCTGCTTGAACCATTCGGTCATTTCGGCAATCTCTGCATCGGTTAATCCGGAGTAGGCTTTACCGACGTTCATCAACCGGCCATTCTCTCCGCGGACAGCGAAGGTGTAATCGCTCAGCACTCCCGCGCGCTTCCCATTTCCGAACTCGACTCCGGTCACTACGCAGTCGAGCGTCGCCAATTCGCGCTTCATTTTGAGCCATGCGTGCCCGCGACGGCCGGGAGCATAGAACGAGGTGCGGTTCTTGATCGTCAGCCCTTCATTGCCGCGCGCACGCGCCTCGGCGAAGAGGCGCTCGATGTCTTCCGGCGTGTGCGCCTCGGCGAAAGGCGCACGGAATATGCGAGGCGTCGATTCAGCGGCTACTTCTTCTTCAAAACAAAGGCGTCCCTGTTCTGTGAGACCTCCACTCGTCGAGGACGCCGGAAGTTCTGAAATGATTTTGGTCAGAAGCGCGAGCGTTCCCGCAGCGGACGGTCGATCACCACTTCATCACCTGCATAGAGCACGTCGAAAGCGACGTACACCACGGGAACCTCACGCATCATTTTTTCGGTGACTCGCTTGCGACCAAGCCGTTTCTGGAGAGCAGAGAATGGCAAAGCGCTCCCTGCAGATGCGGCGCCGCTTGCATCTGTTCCCCAAGCAAGAATCTCACCGTCAAGGACCAATGGCGTGCGCACCCCTGCGAACACCGGTATTAATTCGGGAAACGATTCAGCGATGTCGTCCTGCGTGCGCGAGAAAATGCGCACTTTGCCTTCGCCACAATGCACCTGAGCGCGAATACCATCGTATTTGTCTTCCACCTGGGCATCGTCGAAGTACGACAAGCCTTCTTCGCTCGATTTCACTTCCGCTGCGAGCATGAAACCGATCGGATGGAACAGCCGCATCTGAGCTTCGGTCAGCCGATCTTCCGCGGCCAAACGTAACGTCTCGCCGATATCGCCGAGCAGCATGTTCGCTCGTCGCACCGCCGCTTCCGGCTTTGCATAAGCCGTGGCAATCGCCTCTTCCACCAAACTTTCTCGCATGCCTACGCGCAGGTCGCCAACCATGATCTTGATCGCGTACTTTGCTTCGACAGCGGAGCATTGCCGCAGGAGGGTTGTCACTCTCCCCAGCTTTGCGGCCGGACCATGAGCGACTGCGATGTCATCGAGTAGCTTTGCCAAATCGGGAAGAGTGAGAACGGAGCCGGTGAACTCCACAGGCCATATCAGGTGGGCAGCGGCTCCGAGATCTCCCGTTCGCCGATAAGCCGCCGACATCTCCCGCTCAGAAGCTCCGGTGATTTGTTGGACAGCTCGCCACACGATCGAACCGCCGACGTTGAGCGTACGCTCAGAAAATGCGGGATACACATCGCCGCAAATGAAAATCGCCGCCTGCGAAGCTGTCTGCTCCGGCTGCGCGCAAAAGTATTCGGCGACGAGCCTGCGCTTCTCCAGCTTCTTCGTGGTTGCAGCAACAGCTTCACAGAGCTGGGCGAAGCGCAGCATGAAAGGATGGTAGCGAGAAAATCAATCGGCAGTCAGCAATCGGCAAAGCAGTTTGGCATCGAGTGCCGAGTACCGAGTACCTGGCGCTCTAACCGCCTAGCTCGCCTTCTCGACTTCCGTTCCTGAACCCGAATGTCGGTCAAAAGCGGCGTCGGCAATCTCCTGCACAGCATTCAAGAAAGTTACTGTAGCGGGAGTTGGTGTGAGCTTTCGCACTTTGACTTCTTGCTGGATCGCCTGCAGCATTTCGGTCACGCGCTGCAGGCGCAGGCTGCGGACTTCTTCGTCGACACTCTGCCCGCCCTGAGCGGTGTCAGCTTGAATGTAATTCCAGAGAAGCTGCCTTACATAGTCGATTGCTGCCTTGAACTCGCGAACAGCACCAGAATCGACCTCCGCCAGGCTTGGAGCGGGTGTCGAGGTCTGGATATCTTCCTGAAGCCGGCGAAGCTCCTGCGTGGCTGAATGAATCTTCTCAGGTAAATTACTCATCGAAATGGGGGTTCGTAACTGCCAAACTGAAGGTCTGGCAAAAAGTTGCGGCGAGGCACCGACCGGAGTACCATACGCGCGGCTCTGACAGATACCTAACGTATAATGATGAAAGGGGCCAGCTGGTAACTGCTACAGGTTACCACTTTTGCCGCTGGGCAGGCATGACTTACTGGAAGCAATACCTTCGACTACTGGCGGCAACGCAGCTGCTCCCCGCTCTCGAGAGCGGAGAGGAGACCCTCGTTGGCGGCCAAGCTGTGCTAGAAGGAGTCATGATGCGTACGCCTCACGCTTGGGGGATTACGGTTCGCAAGCAGTCGGGCGAGACGGTCACGCATTCAGACTTGCTGGAGCGTCCATCGGACAAGCGCAAGTGGATGGGTTGGCCCGTAGTTCGGGGCGTCGTCACCCTCGGTTATGCGATGATGCTCGGCTTTCGTGCTCTGAAGTTCTCGGCGAATGTAGCCTTGGAAGAGATGACGGGGAAGCCCTCGGAGAACTCAAAGCCTCAGAAAAAGATCGAGATCAGCGGATGGATGGCGACGGTCAACATCGTCCTTTCGCTCGGTTTTTTCATCCTCTTTTACAAGTTCCTGCCGCTGCTTGCTGCTACTGGTCTGAAACACGCATTTCCCACACTTGGCAATCAGATCCTCTTCAACTTGGTAGATGGAGCGATCCGGATTGGATTGTTCCTGCTCTTTGTCTGGGGAATTTCGCTGGCCAATGACATCCATCGCGTCTACGAATATCACGGCGCCGAGCACAAGACAGTTTTCGCATTCGAAAGCGGCGAGCCTGTGGATGTGCCAAGAGCACAGAGCTTTGTGACCTGGCATCCGCGCTGCGGCACCAGCTTCCTGATGACGGTGATGCTGATCTGCATCGTCGTGTATAGTCTGTTCCCGATTCAGACCTTCTGGGGCAAGTTCGCGCTAAGAATCATCGCGCTGCCGTTTATCGCCGGCATCTCGTATGAGTTGATCCGCTACGCGGCGAAGAAGCGCAACTCACTTTTCGCGATGCTCACGAAGCCGGGACTCTGGCTGCAGAGGATCACGACTCAGCCGCCGTCCGACGAGCAGGTAGTCTGCGCGATCAGCGCCCTTGATGCCGCCCTCGAACTCGAAACACAAAACGGTGGCGAACTGGTGATTGCCTAGCGGCCCCCGCCGCGCACCTTCTCTCCTTCTCAATTCTCGCGACAAAAATAAATTATCCGCTGGCAGCTTCGAGGCCTCGAAGCTTCGCAGCTCGGAAGCTATCTATGTTTGAACGCCTAGACCAAATCGAAAATAAATATCAGGAACTCACGGAAGCGCTCGCCTCGCCGGAACTCATCGGCGATTCATCGCGCTATCAGAAAACTGCCAAGGCTCACAGTGAACTCACCTCGATTGTCGATCGGTATCGCGAGTACAAGGACCTAAGGCGAGGCATCGCCGATACGAAAATCATGCTTGCGGACGAACACGATCCCGAGCTGAAGGCGATGGCCGAGGAAGAGCTTGCGACCCTGCAATCGCGGATGGAGAAGACTGAAGAGGAGCTGAAGGTGCTTCTGCTTCCCAAAGACCCAAACGACGAACGCAACGTCATCCTCGAAATTCGCGCAGGTACGGGCGGTGACGAGTCTTCGCTATTCGCGGCCGAGATGTTTCGCATGTACTCGCGCTATGCCGAATCGCAGCGCTGGAAAGTCGAGGTGCTGTCGAGTTCCGAATCGGGAGTTGGCGGGCTCAAAGAAGTCATAGCCATGATCGAAGGCCATGGCGCTTACTCCAAGCTGAAATATGAAAGCGGCGTGCATCGCGTCCAGCGCGTTCCCGAAACTGAACAGCAAGGACGCGTGCATACTTCTGCAATTACCGTGGCAGTACTGCCGGAAGCGGAAGAAGTGGACATCAAAATTGAAGCAAAAGATATCCGCATCGACACGTTCTGTTCCTCTGGCCCGGGCGGCCAGTCGGTGAACACGACTTACTCCGCCGTGCGCATCACGCACATTCCCACGAATACCGTGGTCAGTTGTCAGGACGAGAAGTCGCAAATCAAGAATCGTGAGAAAGCCATGCGTGTTCTGCGTTCGCGTCTATATGAAGTCGAACTGGAGCGCCAGCAGGCGGAGCTTGCCAAAGAACGCAAGACGCAGGTCGGCAGCGGCGATCGTAGCGAGAAGATTCGCACCTACAACTTCCCGCAGAACCGCGTAACGGATCACCGCATCGGGCTCACCATCCACCAGCTTCCGGAAGTGATGGACGGCAAAATTCAGCCGCTCATCGACGCGCTCATCGCCCACTTCCAAGCCGAGAAGCTCAAGCAGGAAATGGTGACGGTTTAAGGAAGGGAGCCTTGCGGCTCGATCTTGCCATTAAGCAAGCCAC
>Ga0075426_10001011_pt1 | contig 19827 bp, 18 predicted proteins | sample SoiMethybrSBSTD5_FD_75304 | JGI IMG/M metagenome (GOLD analysis project Ga0075426, IMG submission 75304) | Bulk soil microbial communities from a Populus tree surrounding site in Tennessee, USA - Soil MetaG P. TD hybrid SBSTD5 | ecosystem: Environmental > Terrestrial > Soil > Tree plantation...
GACGATGTACTACATGTGGGTCGATCCCGCGGGTGTGAAGGACTAAACCGTGAAGAAGCCTGATCACAGAAAGAACGAAAGAGGCGCAACGATCGCCGAGTTCGCTGTTGTCGCGCTGCTCTTCTTCACGATGCTCATCGGCATAATCGAGTTCGGCCGCTTGCTCTACACCCACAACGCCCTGACCGATGCGACTCGTGCCGGCGCGCGTTACGGCGCACTGCACCACGGCGCGACTGCCGCCGATCAAACGGCCGTCAAGAACTACGTTGTTTATGGACCGAACGGCACATTTGATGGGAAGGGTAACCCGACGAGCCCGCCGCTGATTGCGAACCTCACGACCTCCATGGTGAACGTCGATTTCGAAGGCCCTGACGATAAAACCTCCTACGGATCAAATCTCGGCAGCTGCACGGTCAGTATCGAGAATTATCAATTCAATCTGAGTATTCCAGTAATAGGCCGAACATTGACACTCCCCAAATACACAACAACGTCGATGGCTGAAAGCGCCGGCGAAGAACCGGACGACATTACGCCGTAGGGCGGACGGTCAAGGAAGCGAACCAAAAGGGAAAGAACTACTAATGAAGCGAAACTTGACATTTATCGTGCTTTGCAAAGACGCGACGGAACTAAAAGAGATGGGCCGCGCGTTGAACAATCACCCGGGAACCAGCGTGCTGGTGGTGAGTGACGATCCCGAGCAGGTGTTCACTGAGACTGCGCGCCTCCGGCCGTCCGCAGTCATTGTCAATCTGGTCCATTTGGGAGAGCCGGGCCTGAAGCTGGTCCAACGTCTTTATTCTGAGTTCACTAATACCGCTGTTATCTGCGCTTCGCGCGATTCATCTCCGGACCTGATCCTGCGCAGCATGCGTGCGGGCGCGCGCGATTTCATTCGTCTGCCAATCAACGAAGAAGAGCTTGCTACCGTCATCGAGAGAACTAACCAGTTTGCAAACGAGCACAGTCAGGACGAAGTCGCCAAGCGAGGACGCGCGATTGCTGTGTTTTCGAGTAAAGGTGGCTGCGGCGTGTCGCTCATCGCAACGAATCTCGCGATGCTTCAGCCGAATCCCACCGTGTTGTTGGATTTGAATCTTCAGTCGGGCGACCTGGAGCTGATGCTCGGTGTGCGGCCCAAGTTCTCCCTGGCCGATATCGTCGAAAATCGCGACCGTCTCGACGACGCGTTGCTTACCAGCTATCTGACGCAACGATCGAAGAACGTTTCGCTGCTCGCCGCGCCTTTGAAAGCCGAGAGCGCTGAAGACATCGAACCGCGGCACATCTACGAAGTGATGGAACTGCTGCGGCGACGTTTCGACACCCTGATCATCGACACGCCACATAGCTTCGACGCCGTAACGATCTCCGCACTCGATCACGCCGACCAGATTTTGCTGGTCCTGACACTTGAGATTCACGCGATTCGCAGCACACGCCGTGCGCTCGAAATCTTCGATCGCCTCGGTTATCCGCGAAAGAAGATTCGCCTGGTCGTGAACCGCTGGAGCAAAAACGTCGAGCTCGATCAGAAACAGGTCGAAGATTTTCTCGGCGAGCGTGTCGTGGGTTACGTGCAGAGCGACTATCGCGCGGCAGTCAACTCAATCAATTTGGGCCAACCGCTGGTTGAGTCGGCGCCCACGTCGAAAGTCACCTCTGATTTACGCAACATCGCGGCGAAGTTATTTGAAGGACAAGTCGAGCCATCAACGCCGTCGGGTGAGAAGCGTTCATTCAATTCTATTTTTCGGCGCCAACAAGTCGGCGGGGTTGAAGACTTTGGCTTAACTGCTGCCTTAGACCGGGCGAATTCGTAGGGGAAACAAGCACATGGCATTACGAGAAAGATTAATTAGAGAAGGCGGCACGACCGCCCCGCTGAGCGAAGACGTAATCAGTAACCAGCAAGGCTTTCAGGATATGAAAGCGCGTCTCCACCGGATGCTTATCAACCGGATGGATCTCACCAAGCTGGGCATGCTCGAACCCGAGCAGCTTCATGAGGAAGTGGCCCGGCTGGCCACCGCCCTGCTCGCTCAGGAGGACACGCCGCTCTCGACGATCGAGCGCGAACGTCTCATTCACGAAGTGCGGCACGAGTTGTTTGGCCTTGGACCACTCGAGCAGTTGCTGGCCGACACGTCCATCTCCGACATTCTTGTGAACTCGCCCTACAACATCTACATCGAGCGTGGCGGTAAGTTGGAACGGACCAACATCGAATTCAAAGACAACGAGCACCTGATGCGTGTGATTGAACGCATCGTCTCGTCAGTAGGCCGTCGCATCGACGAATCGTCGCCGATGGTCGACGCCCGTTTGAAGGACGGCTCGCGTGTAAACGCGATCATTCCCCCGCTTTCGCTTGATGGTCCAGTGCTCTCAATTCGTCGTTTCGGCGCCGAACCGCTGCGCATGAACAGGTTGATCGAGAACCAGGCGCTGACCCCCGACATGGCCGCCATGTTTGAGATGTGTGTGCAGGCTCGCTTGAACGTGCTCATCTCGGGCGGCACCGGTGCTGGTAAAACGACACTGCTCAACGCCCTCTCAGCTTACATTCCGTCCAACGAACGCATTGTGACGATCGAAGACTCGGCTGAGCTTCAGATGCAACAGCCGCACGTCGTTCGGCTGGAAACGCGTCCACCGAATATCGAAGGCAAAGGCGAAGTCACCCAGCGCGACCTGGTGCGCAACGCTCTGCGTATGCGACCTGATCGCATTGTCATCGGCGAAGTTCGTGGCGGCGAAGCGATCGACATGCTCCAGGCCATGAACACCGGTCACGATGGTTCGCTGACGACGATTCACGCCAACACGTCTCGCGACGCACTCGCGCGCCTCGAGACGATGATCCAAATGACCGGCTTACGTCTCTCGGATCGGGCGATGCGCCAGCAGATCGCGTCAGCCATCAACGTAGTGATTCAAGTTGCTCGTTTGAGCGACGGCACACGCCGCATCACTTCCATCTCTGAAATCACAGGCATGGAAGGCGAAACGATCACGATGCAGGATGTGTTTATTTACGAACGTCGTGGCGTGGACCAGAACGGCCGCGTCATCGGTCGTTTCCGTCCCACGGGCGTCCGCCCGCGTTTTGCCGAACGACTCAAGATTTACGGCATGCAACTGCCGCGATCGTTCTTCGAGGAGGTCGCCTAATGTTTCTGGTTCTGTTTTTCGTCTTTCTCTCCGGGCTGTTTTTAGTCTACGCGCTGTTTCTGTTCACATCGCGTAAGTCCGATGCGCGTCGCGCGTTGCTCAACGAGCGACTCGCGGAAGCCATTCGTTCGTCCGCGCACTCTACCGACGTCGACGTGCAACTCGCCCGTGAAGAACTGCTGAGCGAGATTCCCTGGCTAAATCGGTCGCTTGTTAAGCTCGAGCTTACTGCGGGCCTCAAGCGAATGATCGATCAGTCCGACCTCCAGGTCACAGTGATGCGACTGCTGCTGTTTGCGGCCACCGCAGCGGCGTTCGGTTATCTCGCCGCGGCGATGATCACCATTTCGCTGCCGTTGAGAATCTTGTTTGCAGTCATAGCCGGCGTGCTTCCGTTTCTGCACGTAATGAACAAGCGGAAGAAACGCATGAAGAAGTTCCTGCAGTTGTTACCGGACGCGCTCGACCTGATGAGCCGCGGTCTTTCCGCCGGTCACGCCTTCACGGAAGCGCTGCAAATGGTAGCTACTGAAATGCCCGAACCGATTTCCGCCGAGTTTCGCAAGACCTACGACGAGCAGAACCTCGGTCTCTCGTTGAAACTGGCGCTCGAAAACATGGTCCAACGCATGCCTTTGCTCGACCTGCGTATGTGTGTGACCGCGATCATGATCCAACGCGAGACGGGCGGTAATCTCTCCGAGTTGCTCGAGAAAGTCGCTTACACGATCCGCGAGCGCTTCCGCATCATGGAAGATCTGAAGACGTTGACGCTCAGTTCGCGCTGGTCGGCATGGCTGCTCTGCGGGCTGCCCATCTTCATGGCTGTCTACATGTCGGCGATGAATCCGACTTACATGGAAGTCATGTGGCGCGATCCGCGTGGACACAACCTGCTATTTATCGCCGCGGTGATGCAAATCCTCGGCATGCTCATGGTCCAAAAGATCATGAAGATCAAGATCTAGTTCGATAGGTGACGCCTATGTTTTTAATTTCGCTTTCCACTTTCATCTGTATCGCGTTTGCAGTGATGGCCATCTACTGGCTGATGTTTCGTCCGGCCAGCGCCACGGCGACGCGGCTGCGCGAACTCGACGATCAAGGCGGCGCTGCCACGGTCATTCTCGATGACAGCCCGGTTATTAAGTTCGCGGAGCGCATTGCGGAACCGATCAATCGCCTCGTGCCACCGTCGGCCGCCGACGCGAAGAAATTGCAGAAGCAACTGATGCAAGCTGGTTTCCGTTCGAGCCATGCGCCGTCGATCTATCGTTCGTTGCAACTCGTCTCGATGCTCGCTCTGCCGGGATTGATCGTGCTTCTGTGGCTGTTTCTTGCTCGTCCGCTTAACGGCGCACTAATTCCGGCACTGTTCGCTTTTGCCGCCGGCTTTCTTCTGCCCCGCTTCATTCTCAATCGGCTGATCTCCAGCCGCAAACTGAAGATCACCTGGGGTCTCGCCGATGCGCTCGACCTGATGGTGATCACGATGGAAGCCGGACTCGGCTTGAATGCGGCGATGCTCAAAGTTTGTGAAGAATTGAAAGACGTCCACCCAGACATCAGCAAAGAATTCGAACTCGCTAACCTCGAAATTCGCGTTGGTCGCGAACGCAGCGAAGCGTTACGCAATCTCGCGGACCGGACCGGCGTCGAGGATCTCAACAGTCTCGTCGGTATGTTGATTCAGGCCGATCGCTTCGGTACGTCGATCGCCCGCGCAGTCCGCGTCTATTCAGACAGCCTGCGCACGAAGCGCCGGCAGCGGGCCGAACAGTCAGCGCAAAAAGCCGCGTTCAAGCTGTTGCTGCCGCTTGGCGCACTCCTCTTCCCGACGATGTTCATCATCATTCTTGGACCAGCATTGCTGAACATTTCCGACATGCTCAGCGGCGGCGTCGCCCATGCCATCAACCTTAAATAAGGAGTGGTTGTTATGTTCAAACGGCTCACAATCGTACTCGTTCTCACGCTGACCCTGGTTTTGGGTTTTGCGCCATACCGGCAGGCGGTGTTTAGCAGTGTTCTGACCGAAGCCGAGATTGCCGTCCTCAACGAGGCGGACGCCAACCAGGACATGCAGGTCAAAGAAGACGGCGGCAACCGTTTCGTCAAAGTGATCACGGCGCCCTTCAGAGCGATCGGCCGGCTGTTTGGACGCGGCGGCAAGAAGGACGATAACAAGTTGCATCGCTTGTCAGAAAAAGACGTGAAGAAGTTTGAAAGCTCGAAGATGACTCGCGTCATCGACGCGCGCAACACGATTCCTGATGCGCAACCGGCGGAGGTCGATCCCAAGACCGGTGAATCCGTAGCGGCAAGCGATGACAAGGGACTCGAACTAAGCCAGAAGCTCGCGCGCGAACACCTCGACCGCGGACGCGAACTCTTCAGTCAAAACGATCTCAATGGTGCGATCAATTCGCTCTCAATGGCCGTCTCCCTGGATCCCAAACTGTGGGATGCACATAACCTGCTGGGCATCGCTTACGAGATGAAAGGCCTTCGCTCCAAGGCACTCGAGTCTCTCGAAATGGCGCTCAAAGCAGACAAGCCCCAGCCCGAACACATTAACGACTTTGGTTACATTCTCACCAAAAACGGTGAATACTCCCGCGCCGTCAAGTACCTCAAACGAGCAGTTAAAGCCCAGCCTGACAACCAGCGCTTTCTTAATAACCTCGGCCTCGCGCTGGTCGAGGTGCATAAGTTTGACGAAGCTTACAAGGCGTTTGAAAAAGCGATGGGTGAGTTTGATGGTCGCATGAATATGGCCACGCGCCTCCTGCGGCTCGGTTATGACAAGGAAGCCATCGCACATCTCGAGCGCTGCCGGGAAATGCAACCCAACAGTCTCGACATTGTCTACCGGTTGTCCGTGCTTTACGCCCGCAACGGGCGCAGCGCGGAAGCCGAGGAAGCGAACAAGGCGTTCTTATCACTCAGGGCGACGGCAACTGCAACGGAGAAAAAATAAGTTAGCGGCAAAACTTAGAAACGGGAGCTACCTCAATGGGACACCTGAGCATCTTGAGCCGGGCCGAAATCGAAAGCATGGGCCCGCCTACTCCTGAAGAGTTAGCAGAGACTGGCGTACACCAGGCCTTTCTTTGCGACCTCACTCTCAAACACGTGGCAATGCTGCCCGAACCGACCACTATCTCAGTGGCCGATCGGATGCACTTGCCACGCGCCTTGACCGAAGAGCTGCTCTACCATCTGTATCGTGAAAAACTGATCGAGATGCGGCTACAGAGTGCCGTGGGCGCCACACGCTACGCGATGTTGGACCACGGTTGGGAAAGGGTCGCGCGTCTTCATCAACAGAGCGGGTATCTCGGACCAGCTCCGGTTTCACTCGAAGACTATGCACACATGATGCGGCTTCAGGCCGTTCCGTCACGCTCCGCTACGATGGAGAACGTGCGCGCGGCATTCAACGATCTGGTGCTACCCGACTCGTTGCTGCAAACGCTTGGTTGTGTCATCAATTCCCGCTCGTCGTTGTTTCTGACTGGACTTCCGGGCACCGGCAAGACTGCCGTGTCTGAACGCATGAACTCGGCCTTGTCCGGAACTATCTGGATTCCGCACGCGATTGAGATCGACGGCCAGGTCATTCGCATCTACGACGCGCACAGTCACCGCGCAGTCAAACAACAAGACTCGCTCATCGAACACGATCGTCGTTGGATCGAGATCGAGCGACCGCTGATCATCGTCGGTGGCGAGTTAACGCTCGACAACACGGATCTCACGTGGTCCGAGTCGGCGAAGTTTTATGAAGCGCCGTTTCAGATGAAGTCAAACGGCGGCACGCTCGTGATCGATGACTTCGGCCGCCAGCGTGTTGCGCCGCAGGACCTGCTCAACCGTTGGATCCTGCCGCTCGAACGCAGAGTTGATTTTCTGACGCTGCACAGTGGCAAGAAGATCGAGGTCCCGTTCGAACAGCTCGTGGTGTTCTCGACTAACCTCGACGAACGCGATCTCGTTGACGACGCGTTTCTCCGCCGCATGGGTTATCGTGCGCGCGTTGAACCGCCCACGCCAGGCGCGTTTGTCGAGATCTTCAAACGCACGGCGATTAACCGTGGCATCGTGCCTACTCCGGAATGTCTCGATCACATCCTGCAGAAATACGTCGCTGAACAACGGATCATGAAAGGATGCGAACCGCGCGATCTGCTGAATAAAGTCAACGATATCTGCTTGTTCGAAGGACGTCCGAACCAGTTGACCACTGAGTTGATCGATCTCGCGTGGGGCAATTACTTCGGGACGGCCCACCGTTTCGTGTCTGACAAGCAGTTTGAGTTGGCGAAGACCGCTTGATTCGCGGCGGTTCTTGATAGCTGATGACGAGTGCGGCTCGCATAATTGGGGTTGTTATTGTTTGCTTGCTGAGTTGGCAATTCGCAGAGACTGTATTCGCCCAAACCGATCCTCCCACTCCGCCCGCCCCAGCCGGTTACCAAATCACACTTAAAGACGGTTACGTCTTTGAAGTCGAGGAAATCTGGAAACAAGGCGACGAGGTTTGGTACCGTAAAGGCGGGATCTCGAGATCAATCGCCGCCTCCAGCGTAAAAAAGATCACAGAGCTTGCAGCCAGGAATCCCGCTCCCAAAACCACCGCCGAGCCGGCTGCGGTTAAGCCGCCTCAACCTCCGGCGCCACTTGCCATCTGGATTTATTTGAACGGCGGCGCCCGGCTCCGCGTGGACGAAGTCAACGAAACCGCCGACGGCGCCTGGTACAAAACCGGCAATATCTCAATGTTTCTGGACCGCGAGCGCATCGCCCGTATCGAACGAGAACAGCCCGCCACGAGCTCGACTGCCTGGCGCGAGGGTGGCTGGACCTCCGGAAATGAGCGTATTGATAATTTAATAAAGATCAACGCGTCCCGGCATGGGGTTGACCCATACCTGGTCTTTTGCGTGATCGAGCAGGAATCGCAGTTCAAAGCGTTCGCGCGCAGCCCGAAGGGGGCCCAGGGGCTGATGCAATTAATGCCCGGCACGGCGCGGCGTTTGGGGGTGCGGAGGCCTTACGATCCCGCGGAAAACATCTCGGGCGGCGTGCGGTATTTGAAGGAGCTGCTGACCATTTTCAACGGGCGGGTTGACTTGGTGCTGGCGAGTTATAATGCTGGCGAGGGGGCGGTGATGAAATACGGGCGCAATGTTCCCCCTTACCGCGAAACTCGCGAGTATGTGAAGAAGATCGGGAAGCGTTACGGCATCGACGGCCGTAAGCCGCAGGACGAAGACGCGCCAGTTCCGCAGCGATAGTGAGTTCCACGAAGAAAGTAGGGGTGACACGATGAAATCTTTCGCAGCACGTATTCTTTTCCCCGTCTCCCTCGTCTTAATTTTTTCCTCGCTAGTGTTGGCCCAAACCAACCAGACGCAACAGAAGTCGCTTAACAACGCGGCAGTCGTCAAACTAGCTAAAGCTGGTTTCAAAGAGAGAACCATCATTCAGATCATCAACACGCGCGTTCCAAACTTCGATCTCTCACCCGACCGGATGATCGAGTTGAAGCGCAACGGCGTCACCGAGAAGGTCATCGTGGCGATGCTGGCACGGCAGGAAGGCATGGAAGCGATAGACGACGAATCGTGGGCAGACGACGCGTTCATGTCGGGACCGCTCGATCCGAAGGCGGGAAACAGCGGCGGCAATAACGGCGCGGGTAATGGTGCGGGCAACAATTCGGGCAGTTCAGATCCGGGCACGAACATTTTTGGATCGAGTGGCGGTGTGAAGGGTCAAACAAAGTCGAACGTAGGCAATGGTGGAGTCGACAGCGACATCATGACGACCGGCAGCGCCACAGTTCGGATCATTAGACCACCAACCGAAGCCGGCAGCGCTGGACCAGCCAAACTCGAAAAGACCAAGAGCCTGACGAACGACTCGATCGTTGAACTCGTTGAAGCAGGTTTCTCGGAAGGCACGATCATCCGCCGCATCGAACAGTCGCCGGTCGAGTTCGATCTTTCGGCGGCGAAATTAGACGACCTCCGCAAGCGCCGCGTCAGCGACAAAGTCATCGTGGCGATGAAAGCGGCCATGGGCGAGGACAAATAGGAGATTGTCGATTGCCGATTTCCGATGCCAATTTGGAGAGTTGGCGAACAAGGCGGGAACATACAATCGGCAATTGGCAATCGACAATTGGCAATGATATGAGAGTACGTCGTCTAATCGTGTTGTTTACTTGTGCGGCCCTCTTGTTTTCCGTCGCCACGGCGCAACGCCGGACTCAACAACCAAAACCAAAACAGACCACCCCGCAGAAACCGAAGTCAGCGCTGGAAGAAATGGGAGTGCCGCCTGCCGTTCCGACGCTGAAGAAACCGCCGGAACAGGAAGTCAGTCCGGGCGACGTTGTTTCGGTGGAAACGACTGAAGTGATGTTTCCGGTGACAGTGCGCGATTCCGAGGGACGCCTGGTCAACGATCTCACGCGCAATGACTTTCGCGTCTACGAAGACAATCGTTTGCAGCCGCTGAGTGATCTCGCGCTGCGGCAGGTGCCGGTCGATGTCGCGCTGATGGTCGATGCGTCGTCGTCAGTCGCGACTAATCTCGACGATTTTCGCCGGGCTGCGGAAGGCTTTGCTGCACGTCTGGCGGAAGACGATCGCATCAGCCTGATCAAGTTCGACGATCGTATTGAACTACTGCAAGACTGGACCAAGAGCCGTTTTCAACTGAAGCGCGCGCTGAACCGGATCGAAGCCGGCATGTTCACGCGCTTCAACGACGCGTTGTACTTGACCTCCCGCGAGCAGTTTGGACCAGTAACGAAATCTCGCCGGGCGTTGATCGTTTTGTCAGACGGCATCGACAGCGGCCGCGGCAGCACTACTATCCAAGCCGCGCTGGAAGCATTGATTCAAGCGCAAGTGACTGTCTATGTGGTGAGCAACACCGAGATCTCGCGCGCCACCAAACGTGCCGAACTCGATCAACTTCTTTCCGGTAGTAACGTGCAGTTCAATCAACTGCGTATCGACGATCTGCGTGAGGGTTTACGCGTGCTGGATCGCAGCGAACAAAATCTCGCTCAGTTGGCCCAGGCAACTGGCGGCCGGCTGTACAAGCCGCAAACGTTCGACGCGCTTGAGTCGACGTATGCGGAGGTCGCCGACGAACTGCGACATCAGTACGCGCTCTATTTCACACCGCTGAACAAAACACATGACGGCAGCTTCCGGCGCGTACGCGTGGAAACTGCAAATCCGGCTTACAAGCCACACACGCGCGTGGGTTACTTCGCGCCGAAGACATAAAGCTAGTCGCGCCGACGTAATCGGCTTTTGATCCGTGCCAGCTCAGTGGAAACAACTTGCCCCTTCCCTGCTGCTCCTTCTCTGCGGGTTTGTCTGTGTCCACGCGCAGGAATCCGACACTGAAAAGCCGTCAGTCACGCTCATTCTTGTCGGACGTGGACCATTAGTCGTCGACGAAGTGTCTGAAGCAAGCGACGGCTTCTGGTACAAGCGCGGCAACGTGACAACGTTTATCGATCGCGCGCGCGTGGTGCGCGTTGAGTATCCCAAACCGCCGGCGCCGGAAACAGAGGCCGCGCCGCTTGAAGGAACCGGCAAGTGGAAATTGGCGGACGCTACGAAGGTTCAGGATTTCTTTCTCGCAAAATTCAAAAAGCCGTTGCCGATGACTGCCTTCGGGCAATCGGACCTGCACACACGCTGGGGTTGGGACCATCGGAACGGCATGGACGTCGGGCTACATCCCGACAGTGTCGAAGGGCGCGCCCTGATGGAGTTTCTGCGCAACGAATCGATTCCCTTTTTGGCTTTTCGCGGCCCTGTTCCGGGCGTGGCCACGGGCCCTCACATCCACATCGGCAACAGATCACCAAGAATTTCCGGCCGTTAGCTTGTTGATCCCTTCCCCACTTTTTGCGAGGTGCAAAATTGATGAAATACATTGATTTCGCCCACCCCGAGGGCGGCAAACTTTTGGTCCATGTCGATCACATCACCAGTGCCCACTATCGACCTGGCGATGGCGGCGACACCAGGAGTCGTCTCGGGCTCGATCTCGACGAACGGCAGAACGAGATCATCATCTTCGGCGAGGAAGCCGATCGCGTCTGGGACAAGCTTCAGCGGTTAATGGGAGAAACTTAGTTTGGTTTTTAAGGATTCACTTTCGGAACAGTGGATCGATCTGCGGCTGATCGCGGGTATGCGCGTCTTACTCGCGACATCGGCGCTGCTTATCTCAGTGCTCGGCGCGACGGAGCCTTCCGGCGCCGCCAAGCCCGCCGATATAGCGTTGATTCTCTACGCGCTTTACGGTTTGGTGATTTATCACTTGTCAGTGCGGCGCAAACCGATCGCCGCACACAAAGTGATACCCTGGCTCGATCTGCTGTGGTATCTACCCTTGATCGCCTTCACCGGCAGCAATCTCTTTTATTACTTCTTTTTCTTTACGATCATCGTCGGTTCGTTCAGTTGGGGTTTGAACGACGGCCTCCGCCTGACCCTCGCGTCAGCCGCGATCTATATAGTCATCGGCATATTCAACGCGCCACGCAACCGGCCGATTCAAATGAATAATCTGTTGATGGCGCCGATTGGGTTACTGACGTTCGGCTACATCATCGCGCGCTGGGGCGGTTACCACACCGAACTGAAGAACCGTTTGAAGCTGCTGAAAGACGTCACCATCTTTTCTGATCCGCGTTACGGGATCGATCGGACGATCAAGTCGATTCTGGAAAGTGTTCGCTCCTTTTATGACGCCGGCGGCTGTTTACTCGTGATTCCGGGCAAACCCGAGGCGGAGATGTATCAGATGTACCACGTCACGTGCGGCAGCACACCGAGTCGCTCCGCGCCGCCGGAGATCGCTCGCGAGGCAGCAGAGCAATTTCTGGCTCCTTCGTTGGACCACGCGGTAATTTATCGTCGTGGTCGTTCGCAAGCCCGACTCTTCGATGTGAAGACCAAGGTGTTTTCAGAAACCGGCCCTGATGCCGCCGAGAAATTGGCCGGGATGCTCGACGCGCAAAGGTATGTGTCGATGCCCGTGTACTATCGCCATCAGGCCGTGGGCCGTTGGTACATCATCGATGGGCCATCGCGGCTCGATACACCGGACATGGAGTTTCTGTTACAGTTGATGGACCATGTAACCCCCGTTATGGAGAACATCAGGCTGATCGACAATCTCGCCTCCGACGCCGCAGAACAGGAACGCAGGCGCATCGCGCACGACATCCACGACAGCGTCATCCAGCCATATCTCGGACTGCAGTTCGGACTGGCTGCACTGGACCAAAAGCTCGAAGGGGGAAACACGTCGGTCCGGAGCGACGTTCAGGAACTGCTCGAGCTTACAAATCACGAACTCGCCGAGTTGCGCCGCTTCGTGCGTGGACTGCGCGCCGGCGAAGAAAAGATGGACGTGCTCCTGCCGGCCATCGAACGTTTCGCGCAGCGCTTCTCGCTCGTTACGGGAATCAAGGTCGAGGTCGAGGCGCGTGGTAACGTCAAGGTCAACGATCGTTTGGCGGCGGAACTGTTTCAGATCGTCGCGGAAGGCTTGAGTAACGTTCGCCGTCATGCGTTTTGTCGTGACGCGCGAGTTGAGATATCGTGCAAAAACAGTTCGCTGTTGTTGCAGATTAAGAACAGCCGGCCGCGTGCTAATCCGGAGTTGGAACGCGGTGACGGCAATGACGGCGCGAGGACTTTTCGGCCTCATTCAATCGCCGAGCGCGCGGCATCACTGGGCGGCGATACGCGTGTTTTTGTTGACGAAAAGGACTACACTGTTGTCAGCGTTGGTATCCCTCTCTAGAGAACCTCATCATGAGTGACCGGCCCATTAGCATCATGATCGTCGACGATCACGTCGTCATCCGTAGCGGTTTGCGGATGCTGATCGAACAGGACCAACGCATGCGTGTCGTGGCAATGGCCGGCAATCAGGCCGAAGCACTCGAACGCGCCGAGAGTCATACACCGGATGTCATCATTCTTGACCTCCTGCTTGGTGATGAAGACGCTTTGAACTTCCTGCCCGAGCTTTGCAGCACCAGTCCCAAGTCGCGTGTGCTGGTCTTGACGGGCGTACAAAACCCCGATTCGCACCGGCGTGCGATCAGACGCGGGGCAATGGGCATCGTGCTCAAAGAGCACGCGGCGGACCTGTTGTTGAAAGCAATCAAGAAGGTCTACGACGGCGAGGTCTGGATTGAGCGGTCGATGATGGGTAGCATGATCCAGGAGCTGAACAAACCACCTCTCGTCGATCCTGAAGTGGCGAAGATTGAGTCGCTCACCGAGCGCGAGCGCGAAGTTATCTTGTTGATTGGTGAAGGACTGAAGAACAAGCAAGTCGGTGAACGATTGTTCATTAGTGAGACGACAGTTACTCACCACCTCAGTTCCGTCTTCTCAAAGCTCGAAGTCTCTGATCGACTTGAGCTCATCATCTACGCGTTCCGGCACGGCCTCGCCAAGATGCCCAAGTAAACCGCTTGCGTGCCTCGGCGCATTCGAAGCAGGATCCTGCTACCAGGCCTGTTCGAAAACGGTTACTTTCTGCCATAAAGATCGGCAGTGCCTCCCGTTGCAACAAACCTCCAACGCGACAACGATCTCTTGAGGCGTTATGGAACCTGCTCCTCAAAAGATCAAAATCCTCATCATTGACGATCAACTCGTAGTGCGCGAAGGACTGCGATTGCTGATCGAGAATCGGCCCGGTTTAAAGATTGCCGCAATGGTCGGCAGCCGGTCGGAAGCGCTAGAGATCGTCACGCGCGAGACGTTTGATCTGATCATTCTGAATCTGGAGTTAGGCGGGTCAAGTGCCCTGTCTCTCATTCCTCAATTGCGAGAGGCCGCCGATAAAGCGCGAATCCTCGCGTTGACCAGCTTGCGAAGCCCACAAACGCATCAAGCCGCCGTTCGACTAGGAGCCATGGGCGTGGTTTTGAAGGAGGACGCCGCCGACCTGCTCATCAAGGCGATCGAGAAAGTTTATTTGGGAGAAGTCTGGCTGGATCGCCTGAGCTTGGGAAATCTACTGTGGCAACTAACCAGTCGTGTTCAGGCTGCGGTGGATCCGCAGGAGAAAAAGATCTCGACGTTGACCGAACGCGAACGAGAAGTCATCACCTTAATCGCTCAGGGACTGAAGAACAAACAAATTGCCGATCGACTCTTCATTAGCCAAACCACGGTGACGCACCACCTGAGCTCAATCTATTCAAAACTGGGCGTCTCCGATCGCCTCGAGCTAGTCGTTTACGCGTTTGCAAACAAGCTCGCAAAGCTGCCGGAGTGAGGCGCGCAGTCGTGATTGATAAGAGCTAACACGAAGGGCCGGGCCGGCTGGCAGGATCCTGCCACGCCAGCGCGCTATAAAACCCAAACTTCCTGCCAGAGAAATGGGCAAAGACCTCTGTTGTTATCGAATTGCAACAACATCATAATTCACTCCTCGGAGTGCCTAACCAAATGCTGCACGCGCTGATTTTGGACCGTTTTTGTCCGCGGTCTTAAGGCGTGTGCACTCCCTGACTGGAGTGGTTTGACGCCTGCGCGATCGGCAGTGCTACTCCTACCAATCCACGGTCATTAACAATGAAGGTGCAGTACCGAAAGTGGTTTTCGATCACGGGCAAAATCATCTTCGCAGCAAGGAAGGAGCTTTACCATGTCGCGACTACTTAGTGTCCGTAAACTCGCGGTCTCCCTCGCGATGTTTGCGGCCGTACTCCTGAGCTCGGCTGCTGCAGCAAACGCCGATCAGGTAATCATCAACACACCGAACGCGGGCTTAAGCGGAACGCCTGGTCCATACGCGACCGTTACCTACGTGCTCAACGGCACCAACGGTATCGACGTCACGGTCCAGATGTTTCCGGGCTTCACTGCGTTTGGCGAAGGCAACGGCAACAACGGTATCTTCGGCTTTAACATTGTCGGTAGCACTACCGGACTCGCCGTTACCAACTTAAACCCGGCCTTCCTGACCACCAATCTCGGCGGTGGAAACATGGACGGCTTTGGGAATTTTGACGTAACGCTCAGTTGCTGCAATCCGTCGGGTGCGATCACCAGTTTTAGCTTTACCGTAACCAGGACGGGCGGATTCTCTTCCGCCAGCGATTTGTTCGAGGCGAACTCCAACGGCGCGCATTTCGCGATCCACATCGCCCCGTCAAACGGAAGTCCGACTGGCTTTGCGGCCGATTCTGGAACGGCAACTCCTGAACCTGCGAGCATGCTGCTGTTAGGAACAGGACTCGTAACAGTTGCTATGGGCTTACGGAAACGTCGCAAGACATAACGTGGGTTAGCCGGCAATTGATCAATAAGGAAGTAATACCCCCGACTAATTCCATGTTGATGCTGAAAACTGTGTCCGGTCGATTACGAGAGTTTTTTCGTGGTCGAGCCAAAAACGCCGTGAGCGGGAATGACGATCCCGGCCGCAGCAAGTTGTTGGTTGTCGATGACGAAGAGTCTATCTGTTTCTCAATGCGCGATTACTTCTCGCAGCACGGCTTCAAGGTCGACACTGCAAGCGAGATGGAAGAAGCGGAGGGACTGATAAAGGCAACCGACTACAAGGTGATCATTCAGGATCTGCGACTGGGTGTAACTCGACATTCCGATGGACTCGAGATCATCAAACTCGTTCACGAGCTAAATCCGGACACGCGTATTGTCGTGCTCACTTCGTACGGTTCACAAGAGGTGGAAGAGGAAGCTCGGCGCGCAGGCGCTGACGCGTTCTTGCGTAAGCCAAAGCCATTGTCCCAGGTGGCTCAAGTGGTTCAGGGTCTCCTTGAGTCACCACGGGCACGCACGGTTCGGGCGTGAGCGGAAGTTCGCTACGCGGTTGGATTCATACTGGCGCCGGGAATGCCCAGTATCTCGGCGTCTTGGAAGTTAACCGTGAGAGTCTCCGAAGGCTGGTTACTGAGAGGGCGGCCTTCGGCGACTAACCCGACCGGTGCTTCCAGGGAGGGCTCGGCTTTGTCCGAGCCCTCTACCTTTGTCTAAGCCACCGATCGCCGTGGCAACTCTCTCCAGCAATGAGATGCTAAGCCAAAAAGGAAGAAGCTGCCGCTAAAATCGGCAGCTTCCTCCGTTGTTCTCACCACCGGATAAGCCTAGTATCACTGCACGCTAAACAGGTCCGTAGCTTTACGGACCATTGAAATCTCCGGCGAGCAGATATCTGGATTTAGCTGCCGGACTTCACATGAATTAACGTTAGGAGCATTCCTTCCGTCCGTGCGGGGACGTTCATCCCATCCCGCAGACGTCGTTCACGGACAGCCCGAATTCTCCCCCCTTTTCTGCGAGGCCGAAGTTTATGGCAAGCACAAATATCTCTACTTCCCAACAGATCTCTCTGCAGCAAACTCCGTTTCAGCAGCCGCTGCTTGAAACCAATCCGATGTGGGCCTCTTCGCCACGATCGACTGCTTAGACGTCTGCAAATCTACCTCATGCCCAGACCGGTGCTTTCGCAGCGGTGTCGTTTTGCTGCCCGAAAAAACCGGTTTCTTCCAAAAGGAGAAATACCATGACAAAAGGAAAAACAAGTAGCTTTACAGGTAACACAATTCTCTCCCATGTCGGCCTTCGAGGACTGATTATCAGCGCAGGCATTGTCGCGCTACTCGTCTTCAGTCTTACCAGCTCGGCCGGCCGTCGTTCCGCATCAGCTAATCTTGGCGACAACAAGAAGGCGCCTCCCATTGCTCATGCGTCAAACTTTATCCCGTTGACGCCGTTCAAACCTCCCTCGGCGAATCTGGACCAGGTTCGCAACGGTGGTGTCGGTTGTGATGCGACAGTACCAAACTCTTGCAATGACCCCGCAGATTGGGTCAACGGAAATGCCGGCGCTTCAAATGCTCACTATCAGGAAGGCCAGTCGATTCCCTATCGGTTAGTGATGGCGGATCTGCCATTGGGTAATCACTCAGTCGTCATCGAATGGGACGTGAAGCACAGCAGCGCAAATGCGATCGACTTTATCACGCATTACCAACGCATCAATGAGAGCGTGCAACCCTGCGGCCCATCGAATCACCCGGAAGACATTGTGCCGGGTTGCAACCCTGCAGGTTTCACCACGTTCGATATTCCCGCACCGACCGGCGTCAATTCTCCAGTCGCGGGACTACCACAAAACGCTTTCAATGCTCTGCCAGTGGCCCAACGGCGCATGACCATGTACAACGGCACCATCAACAGCATGATCTACACCAATCCTCAGGGCGATCTTTCTCTGGCCCAGTCCTCAACACGCGTCACGGTTAATTTCACTAACACTAATTCGACCGTCGTGATGAGTTGGGGCGGTCACATCGCCAGAGCGATCGACTGGGGCACGGGAAACTCTGCCTCGGGTATTAGCGGTTCGCCTTATCACACCCGTCTGATTTCACTCGACGGCAGTGGCGGCAATCAGGATCGCTCGCTATCCGCTGCGGCTGTCCAAGCACCTGCGGGATGCAGTCTGACGAATGACAACATCGACGTTTGTGATCTTCCGGCGATAACGCATCACGCCCTGGGCGGCACTGCAGTAGCCGGCCAGACCTATTCGTTCTCAATCGTTAACAGCGGCGGCTCGAACGCGTTCATCAGCAGCTCAGATACTGATCCTTCTGATGGAACGATCTCCGCCGACGTCACAACGAGCGGGGCGGGTTCCTACACGATTACGCTGACTACGACCAATGCCGGCGGATCACAGCAGTGCTCCGCCACAGTCCGGGTCCATCAACCTCCGGTCGCCTCGGCCGGCCCGGCTCAGGAACAGTGTGAAACGAGTGGTTTTGCTTTCACTATGAACGCAACGTCCACGGTACCGGCTGGCGGTACGCGCACCTGGACCATCGATGCCGCCCATAGCACAACGACAGCTTCAATCTCTGATCCGAGTGCTCAAAATCCAATCATCACGCTGGCTGGCGTCGGGACCGTGAGGGCGGTGCAGACAGTGACGGGAACATCATGTTCGGACGCGGTAAGCACGGTCGATCTGACGGTATCGCCGAAGGCTAACGCCAACGCCGGCGCCGATCAGCAAGTCTGCGCCAGTAGTCCCGCGGTCACACTCAACGGCAGCTTCAGCGGTTCTGCGTTGAGCGCCTCGTGGAGTGGTGGCTCCGGTAGTTTCAATCCGAACGCTAACACCTTGAACGCCATCTACACGCCCTCCGCTGCCGAGATTGCCGCGGGATCGGTCACGCTCACGTTGACTACCAACGATCCGGCGGGATCGTGTGGTCCAGCCAGCGATACGATGACCATCACGATCAATCCCAATCCGTCGGTGGCGATCAGTTTAGTAGATGCTTGTCTTGGCACTGCGCACTTGCATGCCACAGTCACTGGCGGCACTGGTCCCTTCACGTACCACTGGAAGAAGAATAACGTGGACGTGGCGAACAACTCGGCAGACCTGACGCCGACGGGTCCAGGTACCTACACCGTCAGCGTAACCGATAGTTCGCCGACTACCTGCGGCAGCAACACGGACACGTTTGTTCTCTGCTACACCCAAGGGCCTTCCGCTTCGGCGCCGGCACCAGGACCAGCGAACAATGTCAACGCTGCCATCGCACCGCGTCCTGAAGTCAAAGGCTTCCTCGCGCGGATGGCAATGCTTGCTTATACAATGATCGGTTCGGTGATTCTGTAAAGCTTCACCACGATCTTTTTTGCTGGGGTGGTCTTTTACGACCACCCCACTTTTTTATTTGTAGACCGTTACCGGGCTCGATAGGCCGGCGTTACCTGCGGCATCGTACGCTTTGCACTGAAGCTCATGCGCTCCAGCCGCGGCTTTGCGCGAACTCCATTTGACGCTGAATGGCTGTGTCGTTGACGTGCTTGTAAGTACGCCGTCAACGTAAAGTTCGGTCTTCACCACGCCAACGTCGTCAGACACGGCCACCTGAACAGTCGTGCTCGGCCCCGTGAGTTGCTGACCAACACTCGGCGATGTAATCGCGATCGACGGCGCGAGTGTGTCGGCAGTCCCCTGCAACGCCGCGGCTGCGGCGACTGCGCGCGCTGCATTAACGCGCCCACTGCCGTAGGTGATGTCCCAGCCTGCTGGTCCGAGATCATCCGCATTCTGCTTGAGAAGATCGACGACCTGAGCCGGAGTAAGCGAAGGATTGACCGAGAACATCAACGCGGCCACGCCCGCAACCACCGGCGCTGCGAACGAAGTGCCTCCACCGGCGCCATAGAGACCACCGAGTAAGGTCGTAGTGTTGTTGCCCGGAGCTACGAGGTCTAGATTGTTTCCGCGGTTGGAGTAGTAATAAATGACGTCGTCCGGATCAGTTGCGCCAATAGTCAAAATGTACGGATCGTCCTGAACAGTCTCGGTGGTGCCATAATTTCCCGCCGCGGCAACGACCACTCCGCCTTTGCTCTGAAAATATTTTGCGGCCGACGAAATCGTTTTGTTGCCGGTAACGTAATAGCTGACGTTGGCGACACGCGCACCGTGATCCGCCGCCCAACTCAATCCACTCGCGATCGTGGAAGCGGGTGCCATTCCTGATAAGTCGGAAATTCTGACCGGCATGATGCC